>Ga0070761_10002979_pt1 | contig 10273 bp, 8 predicted proteins | sample HubBroMetageREF1_FD_66724 | JGI IMG/M metagenome (GOLD analysis project Ga0070761, IMG submission 66724) | Reference soil microbial communities from the Hubbard Brook experimental Forest, New Hampshire, USA - Hubbard Brook CCASE Soil... | ecosystem: Environmental > Terrestrial > Soil > Temperate... | reverse complement strand
CGAGATAATGAACAGTGTTTGATAATCTGACGCGCCAGTGGCCAAAATCCGGCAAGCAGTTCCAAAATGGAACGCGACGGGCTCGACGCCGCAACCCTAACTCCCATGATCTCTAGATTTTGCGCGTAACCCCTGCAAACTCAAAGATCTAGCATGGGGTCGAAAATTAAAGTCCTTGTTTTCTAGATTTTGCGCGCGACAGGGGGAGGGGGGTGCCGGTACCAAACAGTAAACCTTTTCCCGTTGTGGGAAAGTCGCTGAGAAACGCTGTGCTATCATGCGCGCAATTCCCATGTACCTCGGAAATTCCTTCGCCTGGTCACCGACGGTGACGCGGACGATGTCCGGTCAGACATTGTCGAGAGTTGTTCTCGTGACAGCGCTGTTGATAATTCTGGCTCCCTCGACTCTCGCCGACGAAATGCACAACCCATTTTCCGGCGACGCCAAAGCAGCCAAGTCCGGCGAATTCGAATTCCGAATCAACTGCGCTTTCTGCCACGGACTCGGCGCACGCGGAGGCGGTCGCGGTCCTGATCTCACCCGTGCCCACAAACATCATGGCGACTCCGACGCCGATCTGTTCCAGAACATCAGCCAGGGAATCCCCGGCACCGTCATGCCCGCCAACGGAACCAACGGTCAAGGCGTCGGCATGACCGACGACGAGATTTGGCAGATCATTACGTATCTGCGCAGCGTTCAGGTTCAAGCACCGGCTAAGCCCGCAGGCAATGCTGCACGTGGCAAAGAACTCTTCTACGGGAACGCGAACTGTTCATCCTGCCACATGGTGGAAGGCGCTGGAGGACGCCTTGGCCCCGATCTGACTTCGGTAGGCGCGGCGCGAACCGTCGATTCGCTGGTCGAGTCGGTTCGCGACCCCAGCAAGCGCTTGGCTTGGGGGCTCACGGAATCGACCAAAGAATTTGCGCAGGAATATCAAACCGTTACCGTCGTGACCCCGGACGGACACGAGATCAAAGGCGTTACTTTGAACGAAGACCAATTCAGTCTGCAAATGATGGACACAGCTGAGCACATTCATCTGTTCGAGAAAGACAAACTACTTTCGATCCAGAAAAGCCGCGACTCTCTGATGCCCATCTACAATCCAACGATCCTGAGCGATCCGGATCTCGATGACATCATCGCTTTCCTGCTTAGCGTGGGTACAAAATGACCGTGCCAATGAATAAGCTTTGTCTGCTGGGTTTAATCGCCGCCGGACTCGCTTCTGCAGCGCGCGCACAGGTCACTTTCGAGCGGCTGCTCAACGCTTCCAGCGAACCGCAGAACTGGCTCACCTATTCAGGCGACTACGCGGGCAATCGCTTCAGTTCTTTGGATCGAGTCAACACGGCGAATGTACATTCGCTGACGGCGAAGTGGGTTTACCAAACCGCGGCTACAGGAAAGTTTGAGACCACGCCACTGGTTGTGGACGGAATCCTCTACGCCACTGCCCAGGACGATCGCGCATTCGCGCTCGACGCCCGCACCGGCCGCCCCATCTGGCTTTTCCAGCATCAAGTGCCTTCGGATATTCGACCGTGTTGTGGCCACGTGAATCGCGGGCTCGCCATCCTGGGCGACAAAGTATTTCTCGGCACGCTCGATGCCCATGTCATCGCACTCGATGCCAAAACTGGAAACGTCATCTGGGATGTCGCCGCAGCCGACTACAAAGAAGGCTACAGCTTCACACTAGCCCCGCTGGCGGTAAAGAATCTGGTGATTCTCGGCGTCTCCGGCGGCGAATACGGCATTCGCGGGTTCATCGATGCTTACGACGCAGACACCGGTCAGCGAAAATGGAGGTTCTACACGGTTCCAGGTCCGGGCGAGCCGGGCCATGACACTTGGGAAGGCGATTCGTGGAAAATCGGCGGCGCGCCCGCGTGGATGACCGGTGTTTACGATGCGAAGACCAATCAACTTTTTTGGCCGACCGGAAATCCGTCGCCGTCGAATCGCGGCGAAGGACGCGCCGGCGACAATCTTTACAGCAACTCTCTGCTCGCCCTCGATGCCGATACCGGAAAACTCAACTGGTATTTTCAATTTACCAAACATGACGAGCACGATTGGGACGCTACGCAGGTTCCGATCATGATCGATTCCGGCGAGAAGCACTTGATCGCGCAGGCCAACCGCAACGGCTTCTTCTATCTTATCGATCGCACCACGGGCAAGCTGCTCTCGACCAATGCCTATGCCCACACCACTTGGACCGACAGCAAAGATGCGGAGGGCCGTCCGGTTCCGAACCAGCAAAGCTCGCCGACGCCCGAGGGTCGAACGGTTTGTCCGGGAGCGCTGGGCGCGACAAACTGGATGGCTCCCAGTTTCGATTCTCGAACCAATCTTTTTTATGTAACCGCGCGGGAGGAGTGCGACATTTTTAGTACGGCGCCGCAGCCTTACGAGGTGGGCCATGCTTATTACGGCAGTGCCTACTTTCCTTCCGATAAAGCGGAGCCGTACTCGGGCGCGGTGCGCGCCATCGATCCCGCGAGCGGTCAGGTAAAGTGGGAGTTTCGCCACATTTCGCCCACCTGGTCGGGAGTGCTCTCAACTGCGGGAGGACTTTTATTCACGGGCGATGCCGAAGGAAATTTCATCGCGCTGGATGCCTCGTCAGGAAAACCTCTCTGGCATTTTCAGATGGGCGGAGCAGTGTATGCCTCACCAATGGGCTTCGCCGTAGATGGAAAAGAATATGTTGCGATTGCTGCAGGCAGTTCACTCTACGCGTTTGGGCTTCCTTGATTTTTCTTTTTCATGCCGCACGCAGCAGCATAAAGACGCAACACCGCTCCGATGTGTTCCTGAATCATGTCTTCGGCATTCACATGAAGTCGGCCGGAGCGGATCGCTTCGTACTCCGCGGGCAAATATTGGCTCACCAGCGACAGCGGCGGAGCAGAAGCATCAAGATTAGTACGAAGGTGGTCCAATTCCTGCTGAACCGCAGCGTCCCCCCAGTAGTATCGGCAGCGATCGCTGTAACTGTACATGCGGGCTAGATGCAGCTCGTCTTCATTCCCTTGATAGTACGAACGCCAATAAGCCGGATTGCGCAGCATAGCGGCGTCGAGCGCTTCCGGAACTTGCGAGAGGCGAACTCCTTTGCGCTGGGCAAGCCATTCCCGCTCAATTGCACTCAAGGAAAAGACCGCTTCCCGAAATGCGAACGTCAACCACGGTCCGACTTTCAAGATGGCGAAGTGATCCTCGACCATCTGCGAAAGAGCCGTGGGCTGCTGGTAGTCGGTAGAGTGCGCTTCATAAACCAGGGCGGGATCTTCCGGCAAAGCAGATGAGAGCACGCTCGTCGTTCGTCTGTCGTAATCGAAAATGATATTTTCGCCGAACTCGACTCCAGGCTGCACCACCATGCCGATCACTCTTTCCCACGCAGCACTCACATTCTGTTCAGCAAAGGCAGCACGGAACAGCTCCAGAGTGTCATGGACATGGCTGGCCGAAGATATCGCGGGAGGCGTTCCCGCCGCCGATTCACCGCCGGGCGCAGGAACCTCAGTCCCGATTACATACAGCGGCGGCGAAGAGCCTGGCGGAAGTTTATCGAATGCGCTTTCGGCAGCACGGCACAGAATGGCCGCTCGTTGCGCGACGGTCCCTCCGTCCGGGCCGCTCTCGTCGTCATCGGCGCAGGCCATACTTGCGTCAAGATGAATCTTGTTATATCCGGCGAACACGCAACCGCGAACCAGTTCGCAAGCCTTTTCCATCGCCAGGGCGGCTGGCTGTTCTCGCCACGGATACGGACCCAGATGATCGCCGCCTAATAAGACTCGCTCCCTCGGAAGTCCAGCGCGTTGTGCTGCGGAGTGAACATACTCGGCGAACTGAGACGGGATTTTTCCGGCGTAACCGCCGAATTGATTCACTTGACTCGATGTAGACTCGACGTGCAAAACTGATTCGTCCTCGACCGCTTGGCGAATGGCCGCCGTGATCACGGTGGGATGAGCCGAGCACACTGCGTACACCCCGACCTTCTCGCCCCGGCGATTGCGATGGATAGTTTCCTGCAATCGCTGGCTCGCGTTCTTGGGCTGAGGATACACAGTTGGAAATTTTATTCGGGTTGAGCTTTAATCAGCAGGGCCAAATTGCGATATATTGCGATCAATTACTTTTACTTTCGTTGATCTAAACCTGTCAAGCACGCGCGTTATAGGCTGGTGGAGACAGAAACGGATGTCAATCAAAATAGTTTCACTCGGAGTAATGACGGCCAGACGCTGCGTCTGTTTAGTTCTGTTGTGCGCCTCAACATGGTCAGCCGCGCAAGCCGCTTCCAAGCAGCAAGAGCAATCCCAAGATCAGATCGGCTACAAATCTGCGGCCGATGCTGAACAAAAGAAGACCCTGCTCTTGAAAGACTTTCAACCTGTCCCCATGTTGCGTGCTCCGGTGCACAACGTAGAGCGCGCCAAGTACTACGTGATCGATGTTCACAATCACATTAACGACGCAATGGGTATCGACGAACACATGCCGCCCCAGCGCGTGATCGAGATCATGGACAACACGAATGTGAAGACGGTCGTAATCCTGACTGGCATGTGGGGTGACAAACTGCAGCGCGTCATCGACGAGATGGTGAGGCCCTATCCCGGGCGCTTTATAGTTTTCTCGCAAATCGACTGGAGCAAAATTGACGATCCGAATTTCAGCCAGGAAATGGTGGCGCAACTTGACGATGCGGTTGCCCGCGGCGCGCGCGGCCTGAAGCAGCTGAAAGATCTTGGGCTGAGCGTGCGCGACAAGTCGGGGAAACTGGTTGCGATCGATGATCCGCGCCTCGATCCCATTTGGGAGGAATGCGGGCGGCTCGGCATTCCTGTGTCCATTCACTCTACGGATCCCGAGGCTTTTTTTCACCCCGTGGACAATACCAATGAACGATATGAGGAGTTGATTGAACATCCCGACTGGAGTTTTTACGGCCGGCAGTTCCCCAGCAAGCAGTCGATCCTGGCGGCGCGCGATCGCATGTTTGCCAGGCATCCGCATACGACATTTGTTGCGCTGCACATGGCGAACTGGCCGGAAAACCTTGACTACGTTTCGCATCTGCTGGATACGCTTCCCAATGTGATGGTCGAATTTGGCGCGCGGGAAGCGGAACTCGGCCGCCAGCCCCGGCGTGCTCGCGAATTTTTCCTGAAATACCAGGACCGCATTATGTTTGGAACCGACAATGGCATGGACGAAGCCATGTACCGCAACCATTTTCGCTGGCTGGAGACGGCGGACGAATACTTCGATTATTGGGGATATCCTGGGCAGGGGCGCTGGAATATTTATGGCATGGAACTTCCAGACGACGTGTTGGAAAAGATTTACCACAAAAACGCGGAGCGAATGTTCGAGCAGTTTCGTGGAGTTGCGAGCGTTAAATAACACTTAGACCAGCGTCACTCCGATTACATTTTCTGAGCGCCGCATAAATTACGAGAGGTACGTCGGAATGATTGAAGTCTGCGTCGTCGGTGAGCTGAACCTGGATCTCATCCTCTATGGATTGCCCAAAGATTTAGTGCTGGACTGCGAACACCTCGCGAGCGACATGGCGTTCACCTTGGGAAGCTCATCGGGGATTTTCGCGCACAACTTGTGCCTACTCGGTACCCCGGTCGGGTTTATATCGAAAATCGGCACCGATCCTCTGGGGAAAATGGCTGCAGAGCGGCTTGCGGAAGCCGGCGTCGATCTTAGCCGCATGAAACAAAGCACGGGAAACACTTCGACAGGGCTCACAGTTGTTCTTCCTCAGCCTCAGCACCGATATATGCTGACCTATCCAGGAACGATGTTTGAAATGCAATATTCCGACATCGATTTGGACTACGTTCGGTCTGCGCGTCACTTCCATCTTTCCTCGTACTTCCTGCATCGCGCGCTCCGGCCGCAAATTCTTAATTTGTTTCAGCAAGCCAAGCAAGCTGGACTGACCACATCGCTTGACACCAACGATGACCCCGAAAACGAGTGGGCGCAGGATTTGCTTGAGGTCCTGAAGTATGTCGATGTATTTCTACCCAACGAGCGCGAGGCAAAAAAGATTGCGCGGACAGAAAACTTTTCGCAGGCACTCGAATTCCTATCCGGGCTGGCCAAAGTGGTGGCGGTGAAACGAGGCTCCGCGGCCGCCACGTGTCGTTCGGGCAGCGAGCAGTGGAGCGCGGCGCCGCCGCGGGTTACGGTTGTAGACGACGTTGGCGCGGGGGATACTTTTGATTCCGGCTTCATCCACGCGTATTTGCTCGGTGCCAAACTCGAGGATTGTCTGGCTTTCGCCAATCTCGCCGCTGCGTATTCGGTGACGAAACCTGGTGGTACCGAAGCATTCCGCGATCGCGGCGGATTGTTTAGCTTCATTGGCGAACAATGGAATCGAATGGGCAGAGGAGCGCTGCCGCTGAAAACCCAGAAAAAATAATTCCTGTACTACTCTTCGGGCGGAGTTTGCAGAATGCTCGCGCTCTGAATGCCAGTGGCAATTTCTGGGATGATGCCCAGGGTCCGATAAATAGGGCGCACAACGTCGCGCATCGCGCTCAGCTGCGAACTGAACCAGACGGCCCCGGCAATGCAGATGGCGCCGCTGATCATCACGGTTCGAGGGGCTCCGATCCGATGCGCGAGTCCGCCAGCCATCAGGCTTCCGAATGGCGCCATGCCGAGGAATGCCATGGAAAAGAAGCTCATCACGCGCCCGCGTTTTTCATCCTGGACAATGGTTTGCAGAATGGTGTTGCTCGATGCCATCTGTGTCATCATCGCGCCGCCGACGAACAGCATCAGTAACAAGGAGAGCCACAGCGCGCGAGAAAGCCCCAACGCGATCAGCCCGATTCCGAAAATCGCGGACGCCAATGGGATCAAGCGTCCAAGGCCAAGCACGTTTTTTCTGGTCGCGAGGAACATACCACCGGTTATCGCTCCCACGCCCGATGCGCCCATTAGGAAACCTAACGTGTGAGCGCCGCCGTGAAGCACTTGGCTCGCAAAAATCGGCATGAGCACCGTGTACTGCATGCCCACGAGACTGATCAGGGCCAGCAGCAAGAGAATTGATCGGATGGGCACAAAGTGGATCACGTAGTTCCAACCTTCCTTCAATTCATGCCACACGGGTTTTCCGGAACTTCGCGTTTCTACCGTCGCGATTTTCATGGCGAGCAGGGAAGCAATGACCGCAAGATAACTGAAGCCATCGATCAGGAAGCAATAGCCTTCCCCAACGGCTGCGATGATGACCCCGGCAATTGATGGTCCGAGAAGCCGCGCCATGTTTACCATCGAGGAATTCAACGCAATGGCGTTGCTTAGGTCCGCGCGATCCTCGACCATTTCAATGACGAAGGCCTGGCGAGCGGGCATATCGAAGGCATTGACGATGCCTTGCGCCAGTCCCAGCCAAATGATTTCGCGAATGGTAATGATTCGCGCCAGCGCCAGACCGGCCAGCGCAAACGATTGCAGCATAGAAAGAATCTGCGTGGCGACCAGGGTTCGATGGCGGTTCCAACGGTCCACCCAAACGCCGGCGAACGGTCCCAAAAGGAAACTCGGTATCCGGGATGCAAAGCCGACGATGCCCAGCAGCCACGCCGAGCCGGTTATTCTGTACACGAGCCAACTCGTGGCGATTTGCGTCATCCAAGTGCCGATCAGCGATATTGACTGGCCGGTAAAGAACAGGCGGTAGTTCCGCGAACGCAGTGCCCGGAGGGCAAACTTCCAGCTTTTGCCTCGGGTGCTCGGTGACGATGCCGGGCCGCTGGGAGGCGAGTTCAACTCCGGGTTACTTGAATCGGTTCTGGGCATTGACAATCCTGATGACCGGGGAACACTGCCGGGTTCGCGTTATGAGACAATTCGAGTCCCACGCGTGCATGATCAAGTCCAATAATTTCCAACGCGAGAGTCATGCCGGATAACCATCAAGCTACCAAAGATATTAATCCCTGGCTGATTGCGATTGCGGTCATGTCGAGCACTTTCATGGAAGTGCTGGATACGACCGTGGTCAACGTTTCACTGCCGCACATCGCCGGCAACCTCTCCGCCACGACGGACGAGGCCACTTGGACGCTCACATCCTATCTAGTGGCCAATGCCATTATTCTGCCCATGACCGGCTGGCTGGCGACAACCTTCGGCCGCAAGCGCCTGCTCATGCTGTCGGTAACGGGATTCACCACCGCTTCTTTTTTCTGCGGGCTGGCGCCGACATTGCCGTTTCTCATCTTTTTTCGAATCATTCAGGGAGCTTGCGGCGGCGGTCTGCAACCTTTATCCCAGGCTATTCTTCTCGAATCGTTCCCTCCGGAAAAGCGCGGCCAGGCCATGGCTTTCTGGGCTCTCGGCATTGTGGTTGCTCCCATGCTTGGTCCCGTCGCCGGGGGCTGGCTCACAGACAATTACAGTTGGCGCTGGGTTTTCTACATCAACGTGCCGATCGGCGTTATTGCCATCTTGCTGACTCAGGCGTTTATTTTCGATCCTCACTATTTGCGCAAGGAATCGAAAGGAATCGACTATTGGGGAATCGGGCTGTTGGTATTGGGCATCGGCTCATTGCAGATCATGCTGGACAAAGGCCAGGAAGACGATTGGTTCGGATCGCACTTCATCATCACGCTGGCAGTGCTTGCGGTCATCGGCATTGGCGGTCTGCTCGTTCGGGAACTTAAAGCCGAACATCCGATCATCGATCTCAGCGTCTTTCGCTACCGGTCCTACGCAATTGGTACGTTCATTATGACGGTGGTTGGATTCGTGCTTTATGGCAGCACGGTTTTGTTGCCGCTGCTTATGCAGGAACTGCTCGGCTACACCGCGACTCATGCGGGCATTACCAATCTGCCTCGCGGACTGGCTTCTTTCATCTTCATGCCGCTGGTGGGTTATCTGACCGGGAAAGTGGATTCGCGAAAACTCCTGGGATTCGGTTTCCTGGCTACGGCGTTCGCCATGTACCGGATTTCGCTGTTCAGCCTGGGCGTCGGTTCGTCAAGCTTTTGGTTGCCGCTCACGGTGCAGGGCGCGGGCCTAGGATTGATTTTTGTGCCTTTGACCACGGTGACAAACGATCCCATCCCCAGGGAAAGGATGGGCAACGCCACCAGCATCTTCAACTTGATGCGCAACATCGGCGCCAGCGTGGGCATTGCCATGGTCGAGACCATCCAAGTGCGGAAGGCGCAAATGCACATCAATGTTTTGGATAAGTACGTCAACCCCGCAAATCCACTGGCTCGCCAAACCATCAGCGGACTGCAGGCGGCTTTCATGGCGCAAGGCAAAGACGCCGCAACCGCCCATCGCGATGCTTACGCCGCAGTTTGGAATGGTGCAGCAGCAGGCGGCCATGCTCGCCTACAACGATACGTTCCGTTTTCTGGCACTAACGTTCGTGTTGATGCTGCCGCTGATTTTCCTGATGCGCAAGCCGAAGAAGGGCAAAGCGGTGATGGCGCATTGAGGCTCGGTTGCATCAATCCTTCGCCGTAACTTGATCCTTGATCTTGTCGTATTCCGGCTCCGAAATGATGCGGCGGCTCACCAGTTGAGAAGCGCTACTGTAAGGCCGCCCGGCGATTATGCGATCGGCTCCCTGACTGCTCATTCCCGGCAGACTCACCAATTGATCCTTGCTGGCCGTGTTTACATCGAGAGGCTGATCGCGATTCCATCCCTCTTTGACGCCTTGAGCCAATGCCCTGGCATCCTGTTTAATGTCCGCCGTGGCTTGCGCCGTTTTCTCGCGTACTTCGTCAGCACTGGGCTTTTGCGAGGTGCATCCGGTAACAAGAAGAAGTAAGACGACCGCGAACGGGGCGATTATTTTCACGAACCTTCGATGCCATCGGGGACGAGTAGGTTGGTCTCATCGCGCGGCGTAGACGTCCATCAGAAAAAGCCTCAGCGTATCGCCGGCGCTTGAACTTGAATATGAGATCGATCTGCAGTTGTCCACAATCCAGTCCGCGCTGGCGTTTTTGAGTTCCGAATCAGAAGCCGTGGTTCTGCATGCAATCACCCGAGCGCCCGCCGCCTTACCCGCTAGAATTCCCGCCGGGGCATCTTCCACTACCACACAATCCCTCGCCGGTACTCCCAGGAACAACGCACCTTTCAGATAAGGCTCGGGATCCGGCTTTCCATTCTTTATGTCACTGCTCGTGACCAAGCGCTCGGGGATTGGCAAGCCTGCCGCGCGCAGGCG
>Ga0070761_10002976_pt1 | contig 10275 bp, 6 predicted proteins | sample HubBroMetageREF1_FD_66724 | JGI IMG/M metagenome (GOLD analysis project Ga0070761, IMG submission 66724) | Reference soil microbial communities from the Hubbard Brook experimental Forest, New Hampshire, USA - Hubbard Brook CCASE Soil... | ecosystem: Environmental > Terrestrial > Soil > Temperate... | reverse complement strand
TGAACGAGGCTACTCCTCATCTCTTCGAAGGCAAGAGTCAGGTCGGCGACCTCATCTGTTCCCACGACCGGTATCTTGGATTCGAAATCGCCTTTCTGCATCCGCCGAGTGGCCAGAGCCAGACGCTCCAGCGGCCGTGTGATCTGCCTCGACAAGATGAAGGCGATCAATGCGCCGCCCAAAACGGCGAGCGCGCCCAGAATAAGCAAGCTGCGATTGAGAGCGCGCAAAAAAGTCGTCGCCTGATCAAAAGACTGGAGGGAGTACAGCCGTACCGGATGATCGCCCGGGAGTTCGACGAAACTGGCGAGATAGCGCTCTCCTGCAATTTTGATTTCCTGAATCGAATCTGACGTTGTTTGTTCGCTTGAAACCGCCGCCTCGAAGTCGCCCTTCGTGCTTGCCGGGAGCGAACTGAGGATTACCGATCCCTTTCGCTCAAAAATAGCGGCGGAAGACCCGAACGCCCCAGTGCCAATAATCGACTGGGTTGACACTTCCCGGCCGAGAGCGATTCTCCCGAGCCCTAGCTGATGGGTACTTGCGCCCGCGACGATCGGGGCGAAACTGACATGATAAAGGTCGCCGCCGGCAAACCACCAATCCTCGTCGCCGGTTGAACTTTGCATTAATTGTCCGACTCGGGAGGCGGGAACGTTGCCGGACTTCGAGTGGAAAGCCAACATCTCACCGCTGGCGTTTTCCAGAACCAGTAGATCGGCATGACTTGTGCGGAATATTGATTCGGATGCGTCTTCCACGGTAAGCCGGTCGTTGGTCGACATCAACGCCTTGAGGCTCGGTTGTTCCGCGATCAACACAGAACTCTGATGGGCCTGTTCGCGGCGTGCTGCCTCGACCAATGTGAAGACTGCGGACTGGGAGCGGAGGGCGGAAACCAGATCCTCCCGCACATGCGCACGCATGCGCGCCTGGACAAGCGCCAGGACCGCCGCGGTCAGGAGAAATACGACGGCAACCGTAGAGGCGAGAAGCTTGGTCCGGAGATGTCGAAAGGTGCGCTTAGACACTTCCAAGAAGCTTAAGAGACTGCATGTGCCTTAGCCAGACACCTTGGTAACAAGTTTGCTGCGGGTCAAGCCAGTGCATTTGAAGAATTCATAGGGACGGTTCCCCTCGGCGAGGGCTTCTAGTACGTCCCTACGCCATTCGCGGAGCGGATCTTAAACCAATCGTAAGGAGTCTTGCCGCGGTTCAGGATCGCATCGATACGCACGCGCGCGAAGGTCTGCTGAATCCGCATGATGGTTTGCATGTTATCCCGATTGCTGCGAGCGTCCACTCGTTGCGACCAGCGCTCGGTCATCTGGCTTTGCTGCAACTTCGAGTAGTCGCCGTCGTAAACGACCGGGGCCCGATCTTGCGCGGCTTCCATGCGAAGCTGATTGTGCTGGGCGAGTTTGCTATTGGCGTCGATCGCCCCGGAAAGGACTTCCGTCTGTTCGTCGAACCACGCATGGACGACGCGCTCGGTTTCGGCTGCGTCGTGCGTGGCTCTGAATTCGTGGATCGCGTTCAGAACGTCCTCGATATTCTCCACGCCTTGCAAAGCGATCGCTGGAATGGGACTGTTGCGGACGGGGACATCGTCGTCCGAGAATACGTGCTTCGCCTTGCTCTTCGCACCGTCTTGATGATTCTTATTCTGCTTGGCCACGTCGCCGAGCGGCGGCGCGGTGCCATTGTCGCTATTCTGGCCAAACGCCCGCCCCGTGATCGGGAGGATGAGAATCATCACTAAGTACTTCCAGCGCATAAGGCCTCGACGATGCGGGGATGAAGATGCGCGGAGGGGACAATCACTTCCGCACCCCTATGATATCCGCTTGCCAAAAGCACCAGCGGTTACTTCTGTTATAAGACGAACGTGCCCGACGCTTTCCCCCGGGCGTATCACTTTTCCCCTCGTGTGGCCTGCACCGCCCATCCTTGACACCCTCGCCCATGCTCCCTAGAATTCCATTAGGGGTGGTGGAATCTTAATCTAAGCCACTGCATCTAAAGAATTTAGAGGGGCGGTTCCGCTCCGAAACTCGGATTCGAAATGCCACCAGGACCAGCGGGCGGGCGGGAACGCGAGATTCTTACCGCCATCGTCGAGACATTCATTGCCAGCGGGGAGCCGGTGGGGTCGCGCACGCTTGCGCGAGCCAGCCGCGAAGGGCTGAGTGCAGCTACGATCCGCAACGTGATGGCCGATCTGGCCGATGCTGGATTTCTGGAGCAGCCTCATGCTTCGGCGGGGCGCGTGCCCACGGCGGAGGCTTATCGTTATTATGTCGAGCAACTGAGTGGCGAGGCACATCTCTCGCACGAAAATCAGAGCATTATCCAGGACACTTTGACTGGCGTTTCGGACGTGGCGGAGTTCATGGAGCGGACTTCGCACGTGCTTTCCCTGATTTCGCACAGCGTTGGTGTCACGGTGGCGACCAGCGGGCCACGGAATGCTTTGGAGCACGTTTACTTTTCGCGGCTCAGCGATGCGAAGGTGCTGGCGGTCGTGGTCACGCGCTCGGGAGTGGTGCGCGATCGTGTGCTGCGGCTGGATATTCAGCAATCCGATCTCGATTTGGCGGCGCGCTACATCAATGAGAATTTTCGCGGGTGGACGATGGGCGACATGCGCGCCGAACTGGCCCGTCGCCTGGAAAAAGAGCGCAGCGAGTATGACCGGCTGATGAAGTCGATTGAACAGCTTTATCAGCAGGGTGCGCTGGCTTCGAGCGACGACACGCAGGCGGTGTTCGTCGAAGGAGCGGCGAACCTGGTTACGAACCTGGTTACGAACCAGATGACCGGACAGGAAGATCGTCAGCGCCTGCAAGATATGCTGCGGACACTGGAGGAAAAGGAAAAAGTTGTGAAGCTGCTGGGCGCCTATCTCGACACGCGGCAGGAAGCGGTGCGCGTGGTGATCGGGCTCGACGAGGCTTTGCCTGCTTCGAATCTGCAGAATTTCGTGCTCATTGGCGCGCCTGCCCGGGTTGGCGGGGAAGTGATGGGGTCGCTGGCGGTGATTGGACCTACGCGGCTGGATTATCAGCACACCATGTCGGCGGTGTCGTATATCGCGCGCCTCTTCGACAAACTTTTGAACGAATCGGAGTAATCGAGCAGTATGGGTAAGGGAAACGGAAAAACCGAGACACGCTTTGATCCCGAGCGCGAGGATCTGGACCACGAGCTTCCGGCCGCGGAGGGTGACAACGAAGCCGTGCCCGCTGCGGTCGCGGGCAAAGGAGCCGAAGGTAGCGCAGCGTCGGAAACGGAGAAGCTCAAGGCTGAGCGTGAGGCGCTGCTGGATCGTCTGGCGCGTCTGCAGGCGGAGTTCGATAATGCCCGCAAGCGCGGGGTGCGTGAACAGCAGGAGTTCCGCGAGTTCGCCGCGGCCGAGGTCATCAAGAGCCTTCTGCCGATCATTGACAGTTTTGAGCGCGCGTTGAAGGCGAAGGCTGACTCCACCGACTTTCGCAGCGGCATTGAGCTCATTTACCGTCAGTTTCAGGATGCGCTGCAGAAAATTGGAGTGCAGCCGATTGTTGCGATGGGGCAGCCTTTCGATCCCCGGATTCACGAGGCCATCGAAATGGTGGATACGAGCGAAGTCCCGGATCACCATGTCATGGATGAGCTGCAGCGGGGCTACAAGTATAAGGACCGGCTGCTGCGGCCGGCGATGGTGCGGGTTGCTCGGAATAGCCGCGAGTAGCCCTCGGGGGCTAACGCCCTTCCAGGTCTCGGAAGAGCTACGCGGCCCTGAAGGGCCGCTCTTCCACGGTGATGCATGCAGCTTTGCGTAGCTAAATTGTTCAACGATAGAGTGGGGGGAGTTTCTGGCCGCCAACACAAAGCGTGATTATTACGAAGTACTCGGCGTCGGGCGAGCCGCCACCGACGTTGAGATCAAGAGCGCTTATCGCAAGCTCGCGATGACGTACCATCCTGACCGCAACCCCAACAATCCGGAGGCGGAGGATAAGTTCAAGGAGATTACCGAGGCGTACGCGATTCTCGCAGACGGAGAAAAGAGATCTTTGTACGATCGCTTCGGGCACGCGGGCGTGGGCGGCAGCGGAGGCGGAGGTCAGGCTGGATTCGATCCCGCCATCTTCCAGGATTTCGGGGACATCTTCGGGGACATCTTCGGGTTCGGGGACATCTTCGGCCAGGGCGGCCGTCGTCGCAGCCGCGCGCAGCGCGGGGCGGACCTGCGCGAAGACTTGCATCTCGAATTTAATGAAGCGGTGTTTGGCACCGAGAAGCACGTGAATGTCCGCCGCCATGAGACTTGCGAGGCATGCCGTGGAGCCGGCGCAGCGGCGGGAAAAGCACCGGTCAGCTGTAAGTCGTGTAACGGGCGGGGTCAGGTGCGGTATCAGCAAGGCTTCTTCAGCATTGCTCGAACCTGCCCGGCCTGTCAGGGCGCGGGCAGCGTAATTACGGATCCGTGTCCAAAGTGTAAAGGCGAAGGCCGCTTGCTGCGCGAGCGCATGGTGGAAGCCAAGGTGCCCGCGGGAGTGGAGGACGGAACGCGGATTCGTTTCACCGGCCTCGGCGAGGCGGGTGCCTTCGGCGGGCCCGCGGGCGACTTGTATATTGTCCTGCACGTTAAAGAGCACGCCTTTTTTGAGCGCGAAGGCAACGACCTGCACTGCGTGGTTCCGATTTCGTTTCCGCAAGCTGCGCTGGGCATCGAGATTACTGTTCCGACGCTTGAGGGTGAGCACAAGCTGAAGATTCCAGAAGGCACGCAATCGGGAACCGCGTTTCGCATCCGCAACAAAGGCGTGCCGGTGCTCAATGGCCACGGCAAAGGCGATCTTTACGTCGAGGTGCGAGTCCAGACACCCGGCAAACTGAATAAACGCCAGCGCGAACTGTTGGCTGAACTGGGAGAGCTCTCCCCGATGGAAAACAAGCCGCAGCACCGGTCGCTGTTGGGACGAGTGAAGGACATGTTTGCGTAGGGCGACTCGCAGATGACTTATGACGCGCCGCCGCTGGATGGCCGACGAAGTAAATGGAAATACGGCTGCGTTGGTGGGCGAGCACGCCGCTCATCTGGAGCGCGTGCTGCGCGCTGAAGTCGGACAGGAGTTCGACATCGCGACCGGGGACGAAGTTCGGCGCGGAACGATCACCACAATTTCTTCCGACCGGATTGAGTTCGCGCTCGGCGGGAAACCATACCATACGCGCAGGTCCAAGGCGTCGGTCGCTGCGAAAGTTACCCTAGCCCTCGCCATTTTCAAGTTTGACCGCATGGAGTGGGCGATCGAGAAGTGTACGGAGATTGGGGTCGCTCGCATCATCCCGGTTATCGCAAGACGGAGCGATGCTCATTTGGCCGCCGCGGCGGTGAAGCGCCATGAGCGCTGGCAGCGCATCATTCGTCAGGCGTCCGAACAGTCGCGCAGGTCTGCTCCTCCTGAGATTGCAGTGCCGGTTAAATTGAAGGATCTTGCTAGCGATGGTGTGCTGCCGGTGAATGCAACGCGCGTTGTTCTTGCTGAATCCCTTGTTGATTCCGAAGAAGGCGCTCGGCTGGAAGACGTTTTGCAATCCCGGCCGTCCAGCGGCGAAGTTGTGCTCGCGGTGGGCCCCGAAGGCGGGTGGGCCGATGGTGAGCGGTCGTGGTTTTACGAAGCGGGGTGGGCGGAGGCTTCTCTGGGAGATACCATCCTGCGCGCAGAGACGGCGGCGATCGTTGCCACTGCGCTTGCGCTTGAGGCACTGCGATGATTTCCCTGGCGAAGTGGTGCGTGTCAGAACCGGGTCCCTTCGACTTCGCTCAGGGCGGGCTCTCCGGGGCTTGAAACACCTCCTCCCCTTTTTCCAGAGCGCTGAAGCGCTGGGCTAAGCTGGTTCGCCCCTCCGGGGCGGGATTCTCGGAAGCCTTCCACAACGGGCTCTGATATTCTCCGGCTAGTGAGTTCTCAAGTGGCTTCTACTGTTTTACCCGCGACGAAGATCGTTCCTGATGAGCGGCAGCACCAGGCCATCGGACACGTGCATGGCCCGATGCTGGTGATCGCCGGGGCTGGTACCGGGAAGACCACCGTGCTCACGCAGCGCGTGGCCAGCCTGATCCGCGAAGGTCACGCACGCCCGGACGAAATTGTTGCGCTTACCTATACCGACAATTCCGCGGCGGAAATGATGGCGCGGGTTCGCGAAGAACTCAAGGGCACGGCCACTGACGGGCTGCAGGCTTGCACTTTCCATGCCTGGTGCAACGGGTTGCTGCGGCGTCGCGGCGCGGATTTTCGTGTGCTCGACGACAAGGATCTGTGGGTGTTCTTGCGTCGCCGGATCCGCGACCTGCGTCTCAAACACTTCGTGCGCGCTGCCAATGTCGGACAATTCCTCGACAGCCTGCTCGACTTCATGCGTCGTTGCCAGGACGAACTGGTGGGCCCAGCGGAGTACGCGCGTTATGTAGAGCGCCTGGAACGCGGCGAGGTTCCGCTGCCTCGAGTTGCGCGCTCGAAGAAGCAAACGGAATTGGAAGACTTGGAGATTTTGGAACGCTGCCAGGAAATCTCGCGAGTGTTTGCCACCGTCGAAGACATGCTCCGGGAAAAAAATCTGGGCACTTTCGGCCACATGATCACCAGGGCCTACCAATTGCTGAAGGACGATGCCGCATTGCTCGAAGAGGAACGGCGCCGCACTCGCTTTCTGCTGGTGGATGAATTCCAGGACGCGAATTTTGCCCAGGTCGAAATTCTCTCGCTGCTCGCCGGGCCGGAGGCGAATGTGTTTGCGGTGGGCGATCCGGACCAGGCGATCTACCAGTTCCGCGGGGCTTCGAGCGAAGCGTTCACGCTGTTCATGAAGAATTTCCGGGCGGCACCCGTGGTGGTGCTGGGAAAGAATCGCCGATCGCTCGAGCCCATCCTCGGTTGCGCTTTTGGCATTGTGAACGAGAACCCGGTAGTGTTTGCACAGACGTTCGGGCGAACATTCGGGCAAAAGGGAACACCGATTGCCTATCAGCGGAAGCCGCTCGAATCACTGCGCGACGAGGAGGCACGGGCCGGAGGCAAGGGTGGATCGGCGCCGCTGGTCGAAATTGTTACCTGGATGCACAAGGAGGTCGAGGCCGCCGATCTCGCCCGCCGGATTCAGAAGACGCGCAAGGACCGGGACAAGGATAAAGACCGGCGCTGCCGGTGGAGCGATTTTGCCGTGCTCTATCGCCAGCACAACCATCGCGACGAACTGGTGCATGAATTCGCCGAGCGAGGCATTCCGTATTCCATTGAAGGCCTGGACGTCCTCGACACGCCTGAGGTGCGCGACGCGGTAGCCTGTCTGACGGCTGCTGTGTCTCCGAACGATGCGGCTAGCCTGTTTCGCGTGGCGGCGTTGCCACAGTTCAGCATCAACCCGACGGAACTGCGGGTGGCGATGAAGGCGGTACGGAGGCAGGATCTCGATCTCCGCACGGTGCTGGGAAGACTTGCGGGCGGTCCCGCGCTGCTCGAAAGCGTGGATAAAGTGCATCACGCGGTGGAGGCGGACGGAATTCGCGCGGACGATGCGGTAAATGTTGTGATGCGGCACTTTGGCCTGGAACGATCGGCCTTGACGGTCGCGTTTCTGAAGTTTGTTGAGGCGTGGCAAAGGAAAGCCATTGCTGAAACTGGAAGTGCTTCCGAATTCCTCGAGTACCTCGATTATTTTGTCCAGGCGCGAGGCACGATTGCGCTTCCGCGCGAGGAAAATGCTGATGCGGTGCAACTGCTGACCGCGCACGCCGCCAAGGGACTTGAGTTTCAGCACGTCGCCATCATTCGCGGCTCGTCAACCTCGTTCCCAATCGCTTATCGAGAGCCGCTGATTGCCTTTCCGGTGGAACTGCGCCGGTCCGACACGTCTTCATTGGAGGACGGGCGTGGGAATGACGACAAGACGCGGCACGAAGAAGAAGAGCGCCGTTTGTTCTACGTGGCCATGACGCGCGCCAAGGATAGCCTGGCGATCTATGCGAAGCAGGGCACGGGCCAGAAGGATCCGAAGCCGACCAAATTCCTGCGCGAGTTGATGGTTCACCCGGCTTACAAGGAGCTTTGGTTCACTCGCTCAGCGGCGGCTGTGCAGGATACCTTGTTTGCCGAGGAAGAACAGAGAATCGCTTTGCAGCAATCCAATGTTGCCGCGTGGCTGCTGATACCGCCGTCCGAGAGCTTCTTCACCGGTCTGAGCGCGTCGGCGATTGAAATCTATGAAGAGTGTCCGCTTCGCTTCAAGCTCGAAAGGGAGTGGAACCTGCCGCGCGACGTTCCCGCGTCGCTGCACTACGGAGCCGCCATGCACCGCATCCTGCACACCTTCTATGATGCGCAGCGCTACGAACGCGAGATCAGCGTCGAGGAATTGCTCGAACAATTCCGGTCCGATCTGGCTGCCGCGGGCATCGCCGACCGCTATCAGTACGAGCTGTACCTGCGGCAGGGAATGGAACAGTTGCGGCAGTTCATCGAATGTGCCCGCAGTGTTCCGCCGTCCGAGGTGGTCGAAACCGAATGCCGGTTCGAACTGCAGGTTGGGCCGGCGAAGGTGACTGGACGCGTGGACCGCATCGATCGCACTGGTCCGGAGACGGTTGCCATCGTGGATTACAAGACGGGCAAGCCAAAGTCGCAAGAGGATGCCGACAAGAGCCTGCAACTCTCCTTGTATGCAATCGCGGCCAGGGAGACGTGGGGGAAGCGGGCGGACCGGCTGATTTTTCATAACCTGGAAAACAATATGCCGGTCTTCACGACGCGGAACGACGCCGAGTTGGAAATAGCGAAATTGCGGGTGGAGAAAGCGTCCGACGGAATTGCGCAGGGGAAGTTCCAGCCGCACGTCGGGCATCACTGCTCGTATTGTCCCTACCGCAATCTTTGTCCGGCTACGGAGAAGGTCATTACGGCTCCGCAGAAGAAATCGGCTCGCGTGAACTAGGGCGGCGGCACGGGTGGACGGGCGAGGCGCCCGTCTCTCCACTGCGACGATGCCGCAAAAAACTTTGGGGACGCTCGTCGCGTCCCCTCTGTCGTTGCCTGTTGCAGGTGCTTAGTGTTTCTTCTTTTTTGCGGCTTTCTTTTTGGTTGCCATGGATCTATTCTCCCTTTCCATTCTTCATGGAATTTAGCAACGGTATTTTGTTGCAACTGTTTGAATGTATAGAGTCAACGCAGAACGAAGTCAAGAGAAAAATGATCGGAGCCGACGCACGAACCGATGCACCCAGGTCACCGGAGCGACGCGCACGCGGAAAAAAGATCCCATGACATCACCACTCATGCCCACTTGCGCTCCGATCATGTTGCGTTCACCGTCCACAGGTTCTGAAACGAACGCTGCGACGCGGCTCCGGAGCGAATGCGTGTCGGCGAATCTTCGAGAAGGTTTTCGCGATCTATAATGAAGGCGATTGTGAAGCGAGGTGTTGCTTCAGGGAGCTCGTCGAGGAGCGCAGATATGGCCGGTTCGAATGAGGTAGTGATCATCGCGGGATGCCGCACGCCGATCGGAAAATTTCAGGGAAGTCTGAGCGATATGACTGCTCCACAGATCGGCGCGGTCGCAGTGCGCGAAGCCGTCAAGCGGGCGAATCTGCAGCCGGCGCAAGTCGACGAGTGCATTATGGGCAACGTCGTCTCTGCCGGACTCGGTCAAAACCCGGCGCGGCAGGCAGCGTTGTTCGGAGGACTTGCACCCGAAGTAGGTGCCATGACAATTAACAAAGTGTGCGGCTCGGGATTGAAGGCGGTTGCGCTGGCGGCGCAAGCCATCGAGACGGGGAACAGTTCGATCGTGGTTGCCGGGGGTATGGAGTCGATGACTAACGCGCCCTATCTTTTGCCGAATGCCCGCAAGGGATATCGGCTGGGCAACGGACAACTGATCGATTCCATGGTGCACGACGGACTGTGGGACATTTACAACGACTACCACATGGGATTGACCGGTGAGAACGTCGCTGAAAAATACGGCATCACGCGCGAAGAGCAGGACCAGTTCGCCGTGAACTCGCATCGCAAGGCCATCGCTGCCCAGAAAGAATGCCGCTTCAAGGCGCAGATTGTGCCGGTCGAAATCCCGGCCAGGAAAAAAGGCCAGCCGCCGACAATCTTTGATCGGGACGAAGGGCCGCGCGAGGACACGACGATTGAAGTCCTGCGGTCGCTCAAGCCGGCGTTCAAGAAAGATGGAACCGTCACGGCTGGCAACGCTCCTGGAGTCAACGACGGA
>Ga0070761_10002975_pt1 | contig 10278 bp, 5 predicted proteins | sample HubBroMetageREF1_FD_66724 | JGI IMG/M metagenome (GOLD analysis project Ga0070761, IMG submission 66724) | Reference soil microbial communities from the Hubbard Brook experimental Forest, New Hampshire, USA - Hubbard Brook CCASE Soil... | ecosystem: Environmental > Terrestrial > Soil > Temperate... | reverse complement strand
CTCGGCTTCGGCTACAAGTGGAACATGGGCTGGATGCACGACACGCTGCAGTTCATGGAGCGCGATCCGCTGTATCGCGGCCACCATCTCAACGAGCTGACCTTCGGCCTGATCTACGCCTTCAGCGAGAACTTCGTCTTGCCGCTCTCGCACGACGAGGTCGTGCACGGGAAGCGCTCGATCCTGGGCCGCATGCCGGGCGACGAGGCGGCGCAGTTCGCCAACGTGCGGCTGCTCTACGGGCTGATGTGGGCGCACCCCGGCAAGAAGTTGCTCTTCGCCGGCGGCGAGTTCGCGCAGCGCGGCGAGTGGCGGGCCCAAGCGTCGCTCGATTGGCACGTCGTCCACGGCCGGCATCACGGCGTGCAGATGCTGGTGCGCGACCTCAACCGGCTCGGGCGCGCGCACCCCGCGCTCCACCAGCGCGACGCCGAGCCGGCCGGGTTCGAGTGGATCGCCTACGACGACGAGCGCAACGGCGTGCTGGCCTGGATCCGCTGGGACGCGGCGCGCGAGGATCACGTCGTGTGCGTCGTCAACACGTCCGGCGCGCGTCACGACGGTTACGCGATCGGCGTCCCGCGCCACGCGACCTACCGCGAGCTGCTCAACACCGACGCGGCGGTGTACGGCGGCGGCGACGCGGGCAACCTGGGCGGCGTCGACGCGACCGTGCGCCCCGCCCACGGACGGCCATACTCGCTGACCTTGACGCTGCCGCCGCTGGCGACGCTCTGGTTGGCACCGTGACCCCAGCCCGCCGCCGCATCGGGCCGGGGCTCCCGTATCCGCTCGGTGCGACCTGGTACGGAACGGGCGTCAACTTCGCGCTGTTCAGCGCCAACGCCGAGAAGGTCGAACTGTGCTTGTTCGACGCGCGCGGCCGGCGCGAGCTCGAGCGGATCGTGCTGCCCGAGTACACCGACGAGGTCTGGCACGGCTATCTGCCCGACCTGCGCCCGGGGACGCTCTACGGTTACCGCGTCTACGGCCCGTACGACCCGGCGCGCGGGCATCGCTTCAACCACCACAAGCTGTTGCTCGACCCGTACGCGAAGGCGCTGGCCGGGACGCTGCACTGGAGCGACGCGCACTACGGCTACCGCATCGGCTCGCAGCGCGCCGACCTCTCCTTCGATCGCCGCGACAACGCCAGCGGCGTCCCCAAGTGCGTCATCGTCGACAGCGCGTTCACCTGGGTCGGCGACGCGCGACCGTACGTCCCTTGGATGCAGACCGTGTTCTACGAGCTGCACGTGCGCGGGTTCACCATCCAGCACCCGGAGGTCCCGCCGCCGCTGCGCGGGACGTTCGGCGGCCTGGCCAGCCCGGCCGTTATCGCCTATCTGAGCGGGTTGGGCGTCACGACGGTCGAGCTGCTCCCGGTCCACGCCTTCATCGACGACCGGCGGCTGGTCGAGCAGAAACTGCGCAACTACTGGGGCTACAACTCGATCGGCTTCTTCGCACCCGATCCGCGCTATCTCCCCGGCGGCGACCCGGCCGAGTTCAAGATGATGGTCAAGCACCTGCACGAAGCCGGGATCGAAGTGGTGCTGGACGTGGTCTACAACCACACCGCGGAGGGTAACCAGCTCGGCCCCACCTTCTCGTTCAAAGGCATCGACAACGCCTCGTACTACCGGCTGGCCGAGGACCGGCGCTACTACGACGATGTGACCGGCACCGGCAACACGCTCGACTTGCGCCATCCGCGCGTGCTGCAGATGGTCACCGACTCGCTGCGCTACTGGGTCGAGGAGATGCACGTCGACGGCTTCCGCTTCGACCTCGCGCCGGCACTCGCGCGCGAGGACACGGGCTACGCGCGCGACGCCGCCGTCTTCAAGGTGATCGCGCAAGATCCGGTTCTCTCGCGGGTCAAGCTCGTCGCCGAGCCGTGGGACGTCGGCCCGGGCGGCTATCAAGTCGGCAACTTCCCACCCGGCTGGTCGGAGTGGAACGGCAAGTACCGCGACACGGTGCGCCGTTTCTGGAAGGGCGATCACGGCGTGCTCCCCGAGTTTGCCTCGCGGATCGCGGGCTCGGCGGATCTGTTCGAACACCAGGGGCGCCGGCCGCGCGCCGGCATCAACATCGTGACCGTCCACGACGGCTTCACGCTGACCGATTTGGTCTCGTACGATCACAAGCACAACGAGGCCAACCACGAAGACAACCGCGACGGCACCGACGACAACCGGAGCTGGAACTGCGGCGTCGAAGGGCCGACCACCGACCCGGCGATCCTCGGTCTGCGCGAGCGGCAGAAACGCAATTTCCTCGCGACGCTGTTGCTCTCGCTGGGCGTCCCCCTGGTGCTGGGCGGCGACGAGTTCGGACGCACGCAGCGGGGCAACAACAACGCCTACTGCCAGGACAACGAGATCTCGTGGTTCGACTGGAGCGCGCGCGGGCAGCACGACTTGGCCCTGACCGAGTTCGTCAAGACGCTGCTGCGGCTGCGCCGCGGCCACCCGGCGTTCCAGCGCGACGCGTTCTTCCGCGGCACGCCGGTCGATGGTGAGAGCCGCAAGGACATCGCCTGGATGAAACCCGACGGCCACGAGCTGGAGCGCGTCGATTGGATCTCCGCGCGCTCCACGATCGGCCTCTACCTCGGCGCGCGGCCGATGCTGTTCGTCGCGATGAACGCCTCGCCCGACGAGCTGCCGTTCGTCCTGCCCGACGCCGACCGCGTCTCCTGGTCGCTGGTCCTCGACACCTCGATCGAGGGCGGGACGCCGCGGCAGATCCCCGAGGACGACATCGCGTCCTACACGATGATCAATCGTTCGCTCGCGGTGTTCGCCGGCCACACGCGATGAACCGGGTCGCCCGGCGCTACGTCGATGCGCTCGGCCACGAGCGCGAGGCGCCGCCGCAAACGGTGGCCCGGTTCGAGGCGCTCCTGCATGAGGACGCACGTGCCTTCGCGCCGGCAACGGTCGTGCTGCGCGAGGACGAGCCGCTGACGGTCGCGGTCACGCTGCCGGCGGCGAGCTGGACGGCGTCGTTGCGCTGGAGGCTGAGCCGCGAGGACGGCGGGCGCGCGCAGGGCGAGGTCGCGCTGCGCGAGGCACAGGTCGTCGCTGCCGAGCACGCCGGCGCGCAGACATTCGACACGCGGCGGGTGGCGCTCAGCGGCCCGCTGCCGCTCGGCCGGCACGCGCTGGAGCTGGAGGTCGACGGCTATGCGCGCGCGCAGGTCCACCTCGTCGTCGTCCCGCGGCGCGCGTATCCGCCGCACGGCCGCCGCTGGGGGATCGCGCTGCAGCTCTACACGCTGCGCTCGGAGCGCAACCACGGGATCGGCGACTTCGCCGATCTGCGCGCGGTCTGCGCGTTGCTCGGCGCACGCGGCGCCGCGTACGTCGGGATCAACCCGCTCCACGCGCCGTTTCGCTCCGACCCCGAAGCGGCTAGCCCCTACGCCGCGTCGTCGCGCCGCTGGCTGAACTGGCTGGCGATCGCGCTCGACGACGTCCCCGAACTGCGCGCGCCGGCGCCGCGCGCCTTGCTCGCGCGCGGCCAGACGCGCGCGCAGGTCGCGGCGCTGCGGGCGAGCTCCGGCGTCGACTACACCGGCGTCGCGGCGCTGAAAGATGCGGTGCTGCGCACCTGTTACGCCGCGCTGCCGCACGACGCCGGCCGTACGGCGGCCTTCGCGGACTGGTGCGCGCAGGCGGGCGAGCCGCTGCGGCGCTTCGCCGCCTTCGAAGTGCTGGTCGCTCGCTACGGCCGCGACCTCGCGGCCTGGCCGGCCGGCTTGCAGGCTCCCGACGCACCCGACGTCGCGCGCGCGCTGGCCGGCGAAGCCGACGCGCTCGGCTACGCGATGTACCTGCAGTGGCTCGCCGCCCAGCAACTCGCCGCGCTGGCCGCCGACGCGGCCCGGCACGGCGTCGCACTCTATCGCGACTTGGCGGTCGGGGTCGACGCCGGCGCCGCCGACGTGTGGGCCGATCGCGGGGCGTACGTCGGCAGCGTGCAGGTCGGTGCCCCGCCCGACGTCCTCAACACGTTCGGCCAAGACTGGGGTCTGCCGCCGCCCGATCCGCGCGCGCTCACGCGCGACGGCTACGCGGCGTTCCTCGCGTTGCTGCAAGCGAATTGCCGCGCCGCCGGCGCGCTGCGGATCGATCACGCCTTCTCGCTGGCGCGGCTGTATTGGATCCCGGCCGGCGCGGGGGCGCGCGAGGGCACCTACGTGAGCTATCCACTCGACGACCTGCGCGGCATCGTCGCGTTGGCCAGCATGCGCGAGCGCTGCGTGGTGATCGGCGAGGACCTGGGGACGGTCCCCGACGGCTTTCGCGAACGGATGGAAGCGACCGGCATCCTCGCCTATCGCATCCTGCTCTTCGAGCGCCACGCCGACGGTTCGTTCGCGGCACCCGACGAGTACCCGGCGGCGGCGCTGGCTGCGTCGGGGACCCACGACCTGGCGACGATCCCCGCTTGGCTGCGGGGCGACGACCTCGCCTTGCGCGACCGGCTCGGTCTCGCGCGGACGCCGCTCGCACAGGAACGCACGGCGCGCGAACGGGACCGCGCGCTGCTGGTCGAGACGCTGGTGCGTCACGGCGACCTGGCGGGGAACGAACGAGACGATGAGACCGCGATCGTGGTGGCAGCGAATCGGTACCTGGCGTCGTCGCCCTGTGCGATCGTGATGGGCCAAATGGATGACATCTTGGGCGAACGCGACCCCGTCAACGTGCCGGGAACTTCGACCGAGTACCCGAACTGGCGACGCAAGCTCTCGACCTCGATCGAAGCCCTGCCGAACGACCCCCGCCTCGCCCGCCTCTGCACCGCCTTCAACGAGATCCGCCCGAAGATGTTGCCGTGAAAGCCGTACTCATGGCTGGGGGCGAGGGCTCCCGCCTCCGCCCGCTGACATCGCGTCGGCCGAAGCCGCTTGCGCCGGTCGCCGGCAAGCCGGTGATGGAGCACATCGTCGACTTGCTGCGCACGCACGGGTTCAGCGAGATCGTCTCGACGCTGCACTATCTCGCCGACGAGATCGAAGCGTGGTTCGGCGACGGCTCGGCCTACGGCGTGCGCATGCACTACGTCGTCGAGGATACGCCGCTGGGCACCGCGGGTGCCGTCAAGATGGCGCACGACCTGCTGGCCGGCGAGACGTTCTTGATCATCAGCGGCGACGCGCTGACCGACGTCGACCTGAGCGCCGTCGTCCGCCACCACCGGGAACGCGGGAACGACGTGACGATCGTGTTGCAACGGGTGACCAACCCACTGGAGTTCGGCGTCGTGGTGACCGACGAGGACGGGAACATCGTGCGCTTCCTCGAGAAGCCGTCCTGGGGCGAGGTCTTCTCCGACACGATCAACACCGGCATCTACGTGCTCGAGCCCAGCATCCTGGAACGGATGGAGCGCGGGAAGATCTACGACTGGTCGCGCGATCTGTTCCCGGCGATGTTGCACGAGGGCGCGAAGCTCGGCGGCTACGTCATCGACGCCTACTGGACCGACATCGGCAACCTCGAGCAGTACCAACAGGCCAACTACGACGCCCTCGAGCGCAAGGTCGCGATCGCCTTCCCGGGCAGCGAGGTTCGGCCCGGTGTCTGGGCCGGCGAGGGGACCCGGATCGATCCGGAGGCGCAGATCGAGCCGCCGGTCGTGTTGGGGCGCGAGGTGCGCGTCGCCGCCGGCGCGCGCATCGTGGGCCCGACGGCGATCGGCGACCGCGCCTTCATCGAGCGGGGCGCGACGATCTCCCGCAGCGTCTGCTGGGAGGACGTCTACGTCGGCGAGGAGGCGACGCTCAACGACTGCACGCTCGCCGACCGCAACACGATCGAGCGCCGCGCGACCGTCAACGAGGCCAGCGTGATCGGGCGCGGCTGCACGCTCGGTCAGGGATCGACGATCAACCCGCACCTCAAGCTGTGGCCGGACAAGTGGGTCAACGCCGGCGCGATCGTCTCGATGTCGCTGATCTACGGCCAGAAGTGGCCGGGCTCGCTGTTCGGCTCGGTCGGCATCCGCGGCTTGGCGAACCTCGAGATCACGCCCGAGTTCGCCCTCAAGCTGGCCCAAGCGTTCGGGACCTCGCTCAAAGCCGGTCAAACCGTGATGACCAGCCGCGACACCCACCCCGCCTCGCGCGTGATGAACCGCTGCGTCATCTCGGGCTTGCTCAGCGTCGGGGTCAACGTGCTCGACCTGCGCTCGTATCCGCTGCCGCTGGCACGCTACGCGGTGCGGGTCGGCGGCGACGGCGGCGTCCACGTGCGCGTCGCACCGGACGACGCGAACGCGCTGGTGTTCGAGTTCTTCGACCATCTCGGGATCGGGATCGACAAGGGCGCCGAACGCAAGGTCGAAAACCTGTTCTTCCGCGAGGACTTCCGGCGCACGCCGATGGACGAGGTCGGCCGGCTCGACTTCCCCTCGCGTGCGCTCGAGCGCTACACCGCGGCGTTCGTCGACGCGCTGCACGCCCGCGCGCTGGCCGAGGCGAACTTCCGGGTCGTCATCGACTATGCATACGGCAACGCCTCGATCGTGCTGCCGCAGATCCTCGGCGGCCTGGGCGTCGACCAGATCGCGCTCAACGCCTACTTCGACGCGCAGAAGGTCCGCACGTTCCGCAACGACCGCGAGCACCATCTGAGCCAACTGACCTCGGTCGTCACCTCGCTCGAAGCGGACCTGGGCGTCCTGATCGACGCCGACGGTGAGACCCTCACGCTGGTCGACGACACGGGCAGCATCGTCGGCCGCAACCGGCTGATCGCGCTGCTCACCCTCTTGGTCGCGCGGGCGCAGCCGGGCGCGCGCATCGCGCTGCCGCTGACGATCCCCTCGGTCGTCGAGCGGATCGCGCAGGAGAACGGCGCGCAGATCGTGCGCGCGCGCAGCGACCGCCGCTCGGTGATGGCGCTGGCCGAGGCGGAAGGCGCGAACTTGGCCTTCGCGGGCGGGGCGGAGTACGAGCTGGTCTTCCCGGAGTTCCAGCCGGCCTTCGATGCGATCTACGCGACCGCGAAGATCATGGAGCTGCTCGCCGCCGAGCGCCGCAAACTCTCCGAGCTGGTCGCGATGCTGCCGCAGTGGCACATCGCCGGCCGGGTCGTCCCGTGCCCGTGGGACCGCAAGGGCGTCGTGATGCGCTCGCTGCACGACGAGGCGGCGCACAGCGGGAACGGCAAGGTCGAGACGCTCGACGGGATTCGGCTGGGCCGGCCCGACGGCTGGGTGCTGGTCCTGCCCGACGCGACCGACGCCTCGGTCAACGTCTGGGCCGAAGGCCCCAGCGATGACGATGCCGCCCGCTACGCCGACGAGATCGCCGCCCGCGTGCGCGCGCTCGCCTCAGGGTAGCGGCGCGAGCGACAGCCGGCCGGCGCGGTAGTCGAAGACGACGACGAAACGCCGCCAGACCCGGTCGCCGACGTTGCCCGCGACGCTCGGATCGGCCTCGGTGCCGCTGCGCGCGACGGCGGTGAGCATGAGCGGCACGTCGCGCACCGCGATGGGACCGATCCGCAGCACGCGCGCGGCGGCGAGGTAGGCGTCGACCATCCCGCCGATGCCGCCGTACGCGCCGCGCACGAGAACGGCGCGGTAGCGCTGCTGCAGGTCGTGCGCGCGCATGTACCAGGCATTGATCTCGACCGAGCCGCTGTCGCCGGTGTCGACGGTCAGCGCCGCCGGCGTTCCGTCCAGCGCGCCCGCGATCTGCGGCTGCCGGTCGTCGAGGATGAACGGCACGCTGGTGCCGGCCGCGCCGAAGTCCGCGGCGCTGGGAGCGAACTCGACCTGCCGGTGCGCCAGGTCGAGCCGCGCCGCACAGCGGGCCAGCAGCTCGTAGCCGACGACGCCGTCGAACGGAAACAGCCCGCCGAGATCGACGACGACGAAGGGCTGGTCGCGCAGCGTGACCGCACCGATGCGCACCCGGCGCGCGTGCGCGTAGCGGATCGCCGCCAGCCCGGGTCCGGCGCCGCTGACCGTCCCGGCGCCGACGACGCGCAGCCCGATGCGCCGTGCCGCTTCGGCCGTGACGACGTTCTGGCCGCCGGTGTCGAGCAGGAACCGCATCGGTGGCCCGTCGTCCACCCGCACCAGCACGATCGGATAGTCGACGTTGGGCTCGAGCGCGACGCGCGTGCGCGCGCGCAGGGTGAAGTCGTGCGGCGGCGCGGGCGGGGCGAAGGCCGCATCCGCGAGCCGCGCCGGCGTCTCGACGCTGCGCACGGTGGCCGTCCAGACCCCGTCGTCCGAGGTGTCGGTCAGCGCGAACGGCAGGACCAGCCCCTCGACGGTGCGCTGGTCGGCGAGCACGGTCGTGTCGACGTCGGCGCCGGCGTAGCGCACGATCCGCGTCACCAGGCCGCTCGCCGGATCGACGACGACGTCGAGCGGGCGCGCGAGCGCGATCCGGCGCGGCGCGCGCGCGAAGGCGAACGACCAGGCACGAATCGCGTCGCGCTGATCGAGGTTCCCTTCGATCCGCGCCATCCCGGTCGCGTCGGCGCGCCAGGCGTGCGTCCCGTCCCAGCCCTCGCGCTCGGAGGTCGGACCGGTGTCGAAGCGCCGGACGAACCGGCCGGTCGCGCGATCGAGCAGAATCTCGCCGGTCCCCGGAACGCCGTACGCGACCACGGCCAGCCGCAGCCGCACGTAGCGCGGCCCGCGCGCGCCGGGCGTCGCGGGTGCGACGACGGGCAGCACGGCGGCCAAAAACGGTGCGGCGAGGATCACGGCGGCGGCGCGTCCCTCCGGGGGTGCGGGCGGTTAGCTCGCGGCTAGTTCAACGAGGACAGCGGCGGAAGCTTGGCCCGGTCGATGCGCCGCCCGACGACCTTCTCGATGTCGCGGAACAATCGCTCTTCCTCGTGCGAGACGAAGGTGATCGCCTCGCCGGTCAACTCGGCGCGGGCCGTCCGGCCGACGCGGTGGACGTAGTCTTCAGGGACCATCGGGACGTCGAAGTTCACCACGTGGCCGAGCGCCTGCACGTCGATGCCGCGCGCGGCGACGTCGGTGGCGACCAGGACGCGCAGCTTGCCGCGCTTGAACTGATCGAGCGCGCGCGTGCGCTGCGCCTGCGAGCGGTCGCCGTGGATGCGGTCGACCGCGATCTTGTGCTTCTCGAGGTGCAGCGCGAGCCGGTTGGCGCGTGCCTTGGTGCGGGTGAACGCCAGCGCGCTGTAGATGCCGTTGTCTTCGAGCAGCTTGAGCAACAGCTCGGGCTTGCGCGCCTGGTCGACCGCGTAGGCGCGGTGGGTGATCCCCTCGGCCGTCGTCGCCTTCGGCGGGGCACTGGCGATGCGCACGGGATCGTGCATCAGCTCGCGGCTGAGGCGCTCGATCTCGGGCGAGACGGTCGCCGAGAAGAGCAGCGTCTGGCGCTGCTTCGGCAGCACGGCCGCGATGCGGCGCACGCTGGGCAGGAAGCCCATGTCGAGCATCCGGTCCGCTTCGTCGAGCACGAAGACCGAGACGTCGCCCAGGCGCGCAGCGCGCTGACCCATCAGGTCGAGCAGCCGGCCCGGGCAGGCCACGATGATCTCGGTGCCGCGGGCGAAGGCGGTGATCTGAGGGCGGAAGCCGACGCCGCCGAAGACGGCGGCGACGCGCAGGTCGCTTCCACGAGCGAGCGCCTGCAGATGCGCGACGATCTGCGCTGCCAGCTCGCGGGTCGGGGCGAGGATCAGCGCGTTGGTGCGTTTGCGGGGCAGCTTGAGGACCGCCTCGAGCAGCGGCAGCCCGAACGCGGCGGTCTTGCCGGTTCCGGTCTGGGCCGAGGCGAGCACGTCGCGACCGGCGAGGGCCGGCGGGATCGCGGCCACCTGCACGGGCGTCGGCGTTGTAAAGTTGAGGTCACGCAGGGCGCGCAGCAACATGGGCTGCAAGCCGAGTGCGTCAAAAGTCGCAGTCATGATTCTTTCGAAAACAGCGAGCGCAAGCGATCGTGGGTTCGAAAGATCGCGCGAGCAGATGAAACGTCACCGAAGGGGTGACACGCCATCTTACCATATCCACGCTTGGAACGCCAGCCGACACACGACCAGGACGCCGAACCAAGCGTGAAAAATCTCTCCGCGGATGACGACAACCGGTGGCCTCGGTGTCGCAATCGATGGTGCTGGCGGTGGCGTCGACGGCGCCGGGTGCTTCGCCGGTCTGGCGGTACGCACTTCCGGCGGATGTGAATCCCTCACAGGTGCGCGTCGGCAAGGGCGCCGTCGCGATCGGCGGCCGATCGCAGGTCATCGTCCTCGACCTCGGCTC
>Ga0070761_10002973_pt1 | contig 10279 bp, 12 predicted proteins | sample HubBroMetageREF1_FD_66724 | JGI IMG/M metagenome (GOLD analysis project Ga0070761, IMG submission 66724) | Reference soil microbial communities from the Hubbard Brook experimental Forest, New Hampshire, USA - Hubbard Brook CCASE Soil... | ecosystem: Environmental > Terrestrial > Soil >... | reverse complement strand
TATGATTTGTCCGTCGCCGCCTGCTCTCTTTCCCACGGCGGTCCGAATGGGCGGTTCAAACTGGGGCGCGGCGGCTTTTCGTAGCTCGGGATCTTGCCGGCATGATCGACGTAGTCGGCGAAGTACGAACGGATTCCCGCACGTTCGAGAACCGCGTCGAGCGCGTTGCCGCGAAGCTCGACGTAGCGGGCGAGCAAAGTCGCGCGAGCTTCCACAAGAAACGGTGTCACCGCGATTTCGACGCGCTGACCGCTCGCGAATGCAACCTCCGCTTTTCCATCCAACGCCGCGCGGCTGACCCAGGGCAGATAGAAGCGGCCGAGTTCGCACAGGATCGCGATTATCGATTCGGGCACTTCGCCCGGCGCCATCCATTCACCGAACTCCTGATCCTCCGGTTCCATGAGGCGATGAGTATGGGCGACTATTGCCGGCGCGTCCGCATCGACCCATCGGCGGCACAACGGATCGTTAATGAAATGGGCGGCGTTGGCGCCGAAGAATGCGAAGTCCGCCAGCGATGGACGTGCGCCGAGAAAATATCGGTGCGACCCGAGATGCGATCCGGTCACCCGAAGCCACGGCCGTAGAATTTCCTCGATCCATGAATCGATGTTCGCGGCCGTAACGCCAAAGGGCTCGCAGGTCGCGGTTACATGCGCCTGAACGCCAGCGTAAGCCCGGTCGCACGGAATCTTCATCTCATGAGTGGCATCGCGCGCAAGTTCCCATCCACCCACGCGATGGTTTTCCTCGTAGAACCATCGCGATCCGACAGCAGCCCGGTAGAACCATTCGTCGAGCGCATCTTCGAGGATGTAATCGACAAACCGCAGCACCGGATCCGTGGGAAGCACGCGCGGCTCCGGAAAGCGCGACTCCAGGTGATGAATCATCGCGGTCGTATCCCACATGAATTCGCCGCCGGGCGTCATCACCACCGGCATCGCGCCCGGCCAACCGGCGTCGCGCGCCGTAGGATTTACGCTCGCGAATCGACGCAAAAGATACGGGATAGCCTTGTAGTCCAGATAACCGGTGAGCTTGCGCGTGAAATAAGATTGGCTCATCCCATAGACGCGATAGCTCGGGACGCGCGGCGGACGATCAGGTGGCATCCTGGTCTGAGGCTAATTGGGCGGGGCCGGAGCTGCGGGAGCAGGAGCTGATGAGGGCGCGCCTTGTTCGGACGGCATCTGATCGCCGCCGTGTTCGCCGTGGTCACCGTGCCCGTTATGCTCCCATGGGCGGGTGAAATCGCGATCGAAGATTTTCTGCTGATCGGGCGTCAGGATGCTGCGCATGTCGCTTAGTCCCTGCCAGAACAGCTGATGCCGGTGATGCACATAATCCTGCCGCGCCTGCATCACCTTGAACCGGGTATCGCGCATGATGTCGGCGATTCGATCGCTTTGCGCAGGTGTCAGATTGAGCTCATGGTTCATGCGCTCGATCAGTCCGCCACCGGGCACCCGCAAGTAATGATACCGGTACGCGAAGGTGCTCAGCGCAAAACCAATCAGGATGCACGAGACTCCGATCAATAGGCCGAACCAGATATTCGACCTAGCTGGCAAGATCGCTCTCTGTCTGCGGCATCTCCGGCGCCAATGGATCGCCCGTTGTTTCGGAAGTCTCGGTGTCAGAAGTCATGCTTGATTCCGGTATCGAAAACGCCTCGCCCATGGATTCATTCGGCGCCCGCGTCGAAAGATACGCCGCGCTGGTCGCGAATACAAATATTGCCGCGGCCGCCGCCATCTGGAACCACCGATTCGGACGCGCAACCTCGCGCGACGCCGACGCGAATCGCCGCGGCCGGTCTGCCAGGGAGAACTCTCGACGCGCCGGCGCCGCTACGCGCGACGCATGCCGTTCCGTCTCGCCATACAGCACCGGCGCCGTCAGCGCAAAGACGCGATACGCATGGTCACACTTCTCGCATCCCTTCAGATGCGCCAGCAGATCGCCCCGCCGCTCGACCGTCAAAGTGCTGCGCCAGAGCGCGGGAAATTCCTGTCGTGCTTCGAAACAATTCATCGTCGTTACCTGTTGCGTCCAGCCGCCAGCATCCGCTCCGCCTGCTTGCGCAGCGCCTGCCGTGCGCGGAACGCGCGAATTTTTACCTTAGCCTCGCTCCATCCCAGCGTCTGTGCGATTTCGCTGACGCTCAAATCTTCGCTCTCTTTCAGTACCATCACCATTCGGTCCTCTGGCTTGAGCGTGTCGAGCAAGCGATGCGCCAAATCATAAGCTTCACGCCGCTCTTCCGCCTCGCCCACGAGATCCTCGGGCGACGCGACGTTCACGGTCTGCATCCACTGCACTTCCGGCGCGCTGAAATCCCCGACCAGTTCCTCGGGACGGCGCCGCCTGCGTCGCAGCTCGTCGTAGCAGAGGTTCACCACGATCGCACGCAGCCATCCGCCAAACGGCATCTCGGCCCGGTAGGTCGCCAGCGCGGTGTACGCCCGGATGAAACTCTCCTGCGCGATATCCCGCGCCATCTCTTCGTCCGAAAAAAATCGCCTGCATAAGCGTTCCACTCGTGGCCGATGGCGCGCCGCCAGTTCGGTAAAAGCGTCGACTTGCCCGCCGAGGATTTCGGCTATCAGTTCCTCGTCGGGTTTGGCGCTCAAGCTATCTGCCCTTCGGCCAGCCCAGCGACCCAACATGACTGTTTATTAATACGCATCGACTCGCTAGCGGTTACAGTTTTCGCCCTACTTACGCCCGGAACGAATCCGGTGAAAGTGCTGAGCACTGCGGAAAGTCTTCTCGGTTCTTTCACTCAGTGAGATTCTATATACATTCCCAACGATTTTCCTCTGCCACCCCTTCACGGTGCGAGTCTATCAATAGCTGGAGAGTGCGGCGACGCGCGCAAGGAATTTAGTGCGACTCGTCGCGACGGCCGGATTGTTGTTCGCGGTTCATCCGGTCGGCGGTAGGGACAGTCCGGCGCGGGCGAGATCGGACGGCGTGTCGAGGTCGAGATTGATTCCCGGATCGGCCAGGTCGACGTAGGTTACCCGCGATGGGTCCGCGTTTACGACGTGCCGGGCGCCCTCTTCTTCCGGCGCGGACTGGAGTTCGCCGAACAGGGCGCGGTCGAAAATTACCGGATGGCCGCGGTGGCCATCGTGGCGCGCGATCACTATCGGCTTGCGCGTTTGATTATAGAAATCGACTATCGCCTTGAACGTTTCTGCGCAGACCATCGGATGGTCTCCCAGATTCACCAGCGCGGCCGTTGCGTCCGCTTGAATCGCGTTCAGGCCGGCCTTCAGCGACGACAGTTGGCCGCGCGAATAGTTCGGATTCTCGACGATTGCGATACGCGCGTCGCGTGGAATCGCGGCTCGCACGCGCTCGCGATGCGCTCCGATCACGATCACCAGCCGCGGCACCACCGCGAGCATCGTCTCTGCTATGTGTTCGATAAAGGTCTGCCCGCCAATTTTCAGGAGCGGTTTCGGATAGCCCATCCGCCGCGACTCCCCCGCCGCCAGGATAATTCCCTCGAGATGTTGCCGCATCGACGCGCGCGCTACTTTGTGCGCTTGAGGCTTCCGAAGCGCACACCCAAGGTGAACTCGTCGCGCTCTTCGGTGCGGCGCTCGCGAATAATTTCGGCGATGATCGAGATTGCGATTTCCTCGGGAGTCTCGCCGCCGATTGCGACTCCCAGCGGCGCGTGAAGGTCGGCCAGACGCTCCCTGGGAATTCCACTCTCGCCGATTCTTTCCAGGGTGGCCTTTACGCGGCGGCGCGAACCGATCATCCCGACGAATCCACACGGCTGCATCAGCGCCGCGCGCACCACTTCCTCGTCGAACGAATGACCGCGCGTGACACTCACCAGGTAACAGTGGCCGTCGAGCGCGAGCGAGTCGATCGCCGCCGTGAACGGTTTGACGATTATCTCGTCGGCATGCGGGAAGCGCTCGCGGTTGGCGAACGACGCGCGATCGTCGATCACCGTAACGTGAAATCCCAGCATCGCTCCAAGCGTGCACAACGGCACCGCGATATGCCCAGCGCCGACGATTATCAGGCGTTGCGCGCCGACGATCGGATCGACAAACAAACGCACGCCGCCGTTCGGTTCGAGATGCGTCACGGGTTGAAGGCCGCCGGCGGCGTCGACTTCGAGCAAGGTGGGAATCGCGTAGGCCGTCCGCTCGACGATCTGGGCGACCGCCGCCGTCGGCAAATCAATCGGTCCCGCGTCGCGCGCGTCCGTATCGCGGGGATCGATAAACGTCCGCGACCCAGCAGGCACTTCGGCGCGCCCGCCGGAATCGACCACCGTGAGCAATGCGCCCGGAGCGCTGCGATCACTGGCGTCGGCCAGTTTACGCGCGATATCCAGGTCGCGAGCGGGCGACCACAGGTCGAGGAACACGTCCATTATTCCGCCGCAGGTGCCGATCTCGCGCTGGTCGAAATCGCCGGTGAGATCGACTTCGGCCAGCCGTGCGCGGCGGTCGCCGGTTTCTTCAAGTAATACACGAGCTTTTCGAAAGACCTCGGCCTCGCCGCATCCGCCGCCGATAGTGCCGAACTGGCCGTCGGTCCGGACGATCATCTTGGCGCCGACTTCACGCGGCGTTGAGCCGCGAACGTTCACCACCGTCGCCAGCGCAAACGGTTGCCCGCGCTCCAGCGTGCGCAAGGCCTCAGCCCAGATTTGATCGGAACCAGCCATTGGAACACGTAATAAGAACTTACCAGAACGAGCGCGCGCTATGAATGCGCGCCGGCGTCACCGCTCCACGTGCTCGCGCAGGTGACGCAGTATGTCGCGGGCCTTCAAAAGATCGTCCTCGGCGGACTTGTAGTCGCCGGATTTGATTGCCGCCTCGCCTTTCTGATCAAACTGGCTCGCATCGAAGAGCTGCTTGCGCTGCTGGGGATCGGTGGGGCCGGCGTCGCGCACGTGCGCCAACTCGAGCGACACCTGCCGCTCCATCTCGACCAGGTCCGGCGGCGGTTCGGCAATCGCGGGGAAGGCCTCAACGAAGATAGCGAGTGCGGCAATCGCCGCGAACAGTTGTGCGCCCTTGCTCATCAAGGTGGAATCTTTATCGAAACGCGTGAAGGTTTCCAGAGATGGAGTTGCTTTATCTTATGTGAAACCCGCGGTGGGTTTCACGCTTCCTTCGGCAGGGGTGACCCCTGCACCCAGTGACAGGAAAAAGATGCGGACTTCGTCCCTGTTAGGAAGAGTGTAACGGGGAAGAGTCAGAGCGTTGGCTGGATCGAGATGCGGTGCGGATTTTCGGCGATCCCATAGCGGGTGAGCATCCGGTAGAGCGTCGAGCGTGAAACACCGAGCAAGTCGGCGGCACGGCGCCGATTTCCTTCAGTCTCTTCCAGCGAGCGCACCAGGGTCTTCTTGATCACGTCGTCGAGCAGGAAGCCCAGCGGCTCAGAGGCGAAATCTATCCGCGGCGCGGGGTGCGCGTCCGGCGCAGGCCCGTGACCATTGGCAGGCGGTTCTGCCTGCGGGTTCAACAGCTCGGCCCCGGTTCCATCGACGACCTGCTCGGGAAGATCGGTGACGACAATGCGATTGTTCTCGCTCAAAATAACGGCGCTTTCGATTGCGTTGGAAAGTTCCCGGACATTCCCCGGCCATTGATATGCGCACAGAACGTCGATGGCCTGACGGGCGATCTCCAGGACGTCTTTACTGAACAGGCGATTGTACTGTTCGATAAAATATCCGATGAAGGCCGGGATCGCCTCGCGACGCTCGCGCAGTGGCGGAATAAAGATCGCCGCCGCGCTCATGCGGAAGTAAAGATCGTCGCGAAACGTCCCCGCCTTGACCATCGCGCGCAAGTCGCGATTGGTCGCCGCGACCAGACGCAGATTTACCTTGTAGCAATGCGACGAACCGACCGGCTGAACCTCATGCGTCTCGACCGAGCGCAGCAACTTGGGCTGGAGCTTGAGCGGCAACTCGCCGATCTCGTCGAGAAACAAGGTGCCGCCGTTGGCCGAGCGGAAGTAACCCTGCGACTCGTCGCGCGCGTCGGTGAAGGCACCACGTACATGACCGAACAACTGCGACTCAGCCAGCGATTCGACCAGGTTGGAGCAGTTCAGCGTAACGAACGGTCCATTTGGAACCGGCCCCAACGTATGCAGCGCCCGCGCGATCAGCTCCTTGCCGGTTCCGGATTCGCCCGAAATCAGCACCGTCGCCTTGTACGGACTCAGCTGCGACACCGACTTCAGAACCTTACGCACCTGCGCCGAGCGCACCACCATGCCGCCGAGCCGGTCCGCGCTATGCACCAACTGATTGAGCGCGACCATCTCGCTACCGCCGTCGCCGTTGGCGGCGACCGCGTATGCAGGCTGAGCTCTTGCGGCCGGTTGAATGTCCTCGTCGCGCACCAATCCTCCTGCTTCGGCCCGCTTTGGCAGGTCAACAAGCTATGTTTAGAGCAAATGATGGGCCATCGTCGCGGAATCGGGACACTCGTTGAACGATTGTCTGTGGTAGGCACAACCGCGCCGCGAGACGTAGACCACGCTCGATGCGACATTTCGATGGCGTCAAAAGTCAGAATGCGACATCGGTTTGGCGCTGGTCGGATGCCGCTCAGGCGATGGGCGTCAGCAGGGTCGGCAAATCGCGCAGGTCGGTGAGCTCAATATCGGGAACGGGATGATTGTCGGTGAGCGTCCGATGGTAGCGGTTGATCCAGATTGTGCGCAGCCCGGCAGCGTGGGCGCCGGCAATGTCGCGGTTGAGGCTGTCGCCTATCATCACCGCTTCGTGCGCCCGGACTTTCAGTCGTTCCAACGCTAATTGAAAAATGCGCCGGTCGGGTTTTCCGAATCCGTGATCGCCCGAGATGATGATCGTTTCGAAGAAGCTGGCCAGGTTCGAACCGTCTATTTTGGTGCCCTGGATATCGGGTGCGCCGTTGGTGATCAACGCGAGCCGATAATTTTTTTTCAAGTCATGCAGGACCTGCTCGGTTTCGGCGAACACGACGTGGCGGCGGCCTCGATCGATCGCAAAAAATTCCGCGAGCTCTGCTGCAAGCGGCCGGTCGTCGATGCCGACTTCCTCCAACGCCGCCGTCCACGAGCTTAGCCTGTACGTGGGCATCCACTGGCTAAGCTGCTGCAGCGAAGAATGGTCGCCCGCGAACGTACCCCATAGCGCTTCGCGCGAGCTAATGCCGATGTCGCGGCAGTAGTCGATCATCGGACCGGCGAGGAATAGCTCGCGCGATCGCTTGCGCAAACCGGCGAGCAGCGTGACGGGGTCGGCGCCGCGGCGAACGCGGGCGATTTCCCCAGCCGCCAGCACCGAGGCGTCGTTGGACGCCTCTTCTTCGATCAGCGTTTCGTCAAGGTCGAAGATGACGGCGCGGACTTTGATCGGAGGATGCGCCATCGGTCACACCCCGAGAATGTCGGCCAAGACGCGGGCCGGATGATCGCGCGGATCGACCTGGTCGTACACGCGTTCGATCGCGCCGCGCTCGTCTATCAGGAAACTCACGCGGTCGGGATGTCTCGCGTCCGATCCCGAACAAGCACCGTATGCAAGCGCGACAGCGTGATTGGCGTCGCTGAGCAGCGGAAATCCGAATTGATACCGGCGGGCGAAAGCCGCGTTGTCTTCGACTGAGTCGAAACTTACGCCAACGACGCGAATGTTGTTTTGGTCGAAGTACGATTGATGGTCGCGAAATCCGCGTCCTTCGAGCGTGCAACCGGGCGTGTTGGCCTCGACGAAGAACCACAACAGCACTTTGGCGCCGCGAAAACTCTCGAGCGAAATACTTCCGCCGTCGTGCGCGGCGAGCGTGAAATCCGGCGCTGGCTCACCGACTTTGATCACTCAATTGGACCCGTCGTCGTCGCCATTGTCATCTTCGTCCCTATCACAGCCCTTTCCGGTATTGGTGAAGCAATCACCAACTGACCAATTCTCCACCAAGCCAAACGTCGTTGGAAATCCTCCTATCGTCTTGGGAACCTTACTTTGTACCTCTTTAATGCTCTTTCCACTGTCAACGACGATAGCGACCGCTCCTGCTTTGGGTTCTCCATATTCTGTCTGTACCGTTGAAGGTTCCATCCGAATTACATGAGGGATCTTCAGGATCCACTTGTTTGACGGATCGTCGATGACTGGCTTTACCCTCGCCCTCATCTGCTCCCCCTTAAGTTCCCACTGCTTGGACCGGTCGACTACAACAATTACCGGGAATCCTTCTAATGACCCAGGCAACTCGTTCTCAAGTAGGGCCTCGTGCTCCTCAGTATCGGTCATTACTACGATGTCGTTCTCTACTGAAATCACTTCTTTTTTTTCGTTTTTGCCAACGGCCCAGCCAGCTTGTAGATCGGTGACGTAGAGAAGTTTCTCGATCCACTCATTGTCTAAAACTGCTTTCCCAACTGCTTTATGCTCTGGATCGTCCGGGTTGTACCACCCTTCCTCAGACCAGGCTGCGGCTGCGAGACCTAGTGTAAGTACCAGCACCAACGAAACCGTCTTCGCTAGTCGTCGCATGTTACGTCTGTGCTCCCGCTATTCGGTGGAAAGGCTAGGCCGGCTCTTCAACTTTGACCATTTCAATTTGACCCGGTTTCGATTCGCGTCGATAGTTCAATTCAGCATGGCGCGGAGTTCCGCCAAGGCGGACTCGCAATTCGGATCGCCGGGCGCGAATTTGAGCGCGCCTTCGAACTCGTCGATCGCGCGTTTCACCATCCCCTTGGCAGCGTAGATTCGGCCAAGATTCATAAACGGAAAGTGCCGCGGGTCGTAGCGCGGCGCGGTCTTGGCTTTCTCAAGCCACGGAATCGCCTCGTCGAGCTCTTCCTTGGCGATGAGATAAGCGCCGATATCGTTGTACGGATTGCCAAACGCAGGATCGACCTCGATGGCGCGATGGCATTCGGCGATCGCGTCGTCGATTCGGCCCATCCCCTGGTACGCCCATCCGCGATATGTATAGGCCTCGGCGGTCGGAAAGATTTCGATCGATTTGGTGTAGAGTTCGACCGCGCGCTCGAGCTCGTGGTTCATGTGAAAGCGCATCGCCTCGTTCCACAACTCGAGCGCGCGCGTGCGCGGTTCCGAATCAGCCATGATCGCTGGATATTGCGCCGCTGCGCCCGCGTCAAGAGCGTCGGCGGCGTGCGATCGCCATCCGGCGATTACGGCACGTGGGTGAGCGCCCTCATGATTTGAATCATCGCGGGGCCGACGATGACGCTCATCATCGCGGGCAGGATGAACAGCACGAGCGGGAAGAGAATCTTGACGGTGGTTTTGGCGGCGGCTTCTTCGGCGCGGAGGCGGCGCGTGGTGCGCATCGTGTCCGAGATCGAGCGCAACGCGGGACCGATTTGCGCGCCCAGCTTTTCGCTTTGCACCAGCGTGGCCGCGAGCGGCTTGATGTCGTCGACTGCGGTGCGATCGGCGAAACTCCTGAGCGCCTGGCCAAGCGTGCTGCCGGCGCCGAGCTCCGCTGAGACCATCGACAGTTCGGCCCCTATTTCCTGTTTTTGGCGCTGCGATTCGGAGCCGACGATCTTGATCGCTTCGCTGAGGCCGAGTCCGGCTTCGACGCAGACGACCAGCAAATCCAAAACGTCGGAAAGCTGGTTGGCGATTTTATCCCGGCGGTTCCTGGCTTTGCGGCCGATGTAGTAACTCGGGACGAATGCGCCAACGCCGGCGCCGACCAGCATTACCACCAGCGGCTTGATGCCATGGAGACCAAAAATTATCGCGACGATCATCGCCACGAACGCGGTTCCCGCAGTCGATGCGAGGCGGGCGAAATGAAAGGTGCGGACGGCGCCTGAGCCCGGAAATCCGGCGCGGACCAGGAGCTGCGAGAGCTTCTCGCGCTCGGGAGTGTTCATCGCGGGTTCGGGAAGATGTTTGGTGACCCATCGAAAGAGCGCATTCGCGAACGAATCGGAATCCAGGTCCAGATTTTCGGGATTGCCGTAGGCGACGCGCATCTTGACGCCGATATCTGCGATGCGTTCGTCGAACGGCCGGTTAATTCCGTAGATCGCCGCGTAGATTGCCACAGAGATCGCGGCAAACAAGAGAAACACGGTCAGGCTTGCGTAGATGGCCGGCATTACAGGTACTTCAGTATTTCACTTTCAGCAGCTTGCGAATTGAGAGGAACGCGAGCGCGTCGAGCACGCAGGCAACTTCGAGAATCTTTTGACCGGAGGGATCGAAGAACAGCGTGTTGGTATAGCTCGGCTG
>Ga0070761_10002972_pt1 | contig 10281 bp, 8 predicted proteins | sample HubBroMetageREF1_FD_66724 | JGI IMG/M metagenome (GOLD analysis project Ga0070761, IMG submission 66724) | Reference soil microbial communities from the Hubbard Brook experimental Forest, New Hampshire, USA - Hubbard Brook CCASE Soil... | ecosystem: Environmental > Terrestrial > Soil > Temperate... | reverse complement strand
ATCAGGTGCGAAACGCCGCCGCGGCCCGACACCGGCAGCCATCCCAGCATCACGGAAAAAACAAGAATCAGCACGGGACCGAGCGCGAAGTTCGGAACCGAGAGGCCGAAGAGCGTGAAGACGCCGACGGCGTGGTCCGCCGCCGTGCCGCGATACTCGGCGGCAAACATTCCGGCGGGAATTCCGATCGCGGCGCACACGAGCAACGCGAACGCGGCGAGCTCCAGCGTTGCCGGATAGTGCGACAGCACGACACGCGCGACAGGCTGCTGAAATCGAAATGACTCGCCGAGATTCCCATGCAGGACGCCCGCGAGATATCGCCCGTACTGCACCGGGATCGGCAGGTCGAGACCCAATGTGTGGCGAAGCTGTTGAAGGTCTTCGGCGCGCGCGCCTTCGCCGAGCATTTGCTGAACGGGGTCGCCCGGGACGATGTGTGCCAGCAGAAAAACCATCGTGAGAATCAGCCACAGCGCGGGCAATGCCAGCAGCAGGCGCAACGAGAGGTAGCGAATCATTGCTCGGGATGCGCCTCCGGCTCCGCCCCCTCCGCTTCCGCTTTCGGCTTTGCTTTTGCCTTCGCCTTCCTTGCGCGCCGCGGCTTGGGTGCGGGCGCGGCAAGCGACGCGTCCGGCTCAGCAGGGACGGGCGCAGACTCAGCTGGTTTGGGCTCACCAAGTCCGGGCTCAGACGCCGCAGCCATGGGGGTGCGAATCGGCTTGATCTTCACGCGCGAAATCCGGCGGCCATCCATTTCCATCACCGTGAACCGATAGCCAACGGCTTCGAAGCTTTCGCCGCCGCGCGGGATGAATCCGAGCTTGCTCAGAACGAACCCTCCGATCGTCTCGTAGGAACTATCTTCCGGCAGCGCGATATTGTGTTGCGTTTCAAGCTCGCGCACGTTGACGGCGCCATCGAAAATCATTCCGCCGTCGGGCAGAACCATCGGCCGCTCGACCACGTCGAACTCGTCGTGAATTTCGCCCACCATCTGCTCGAGAATATCTTCGAGCGTCGCGAGCCCGAGGATGCTGCCGAATTCGTCGACCACCATTGCAAGCTCGGTGCGCCTCGACCGAAACTCGAGCAGCAATTCGCTCAGCGGCTTCGTCTCCGGAACAATCAGAGCGTCGCGCAGCAGATGCCGCAGAAAGAATGGCTCCGGGCGCGAATGCTCTTCGGCACGCCGCGTGCGCTCCAGGAGAATCCATATCATGTCTTTGATGTGCACGAAGCCGAGAATGTGGTCGAGTGTGCCTTCGTACACCGGCAAGCGCGAACGCTGCGTCGTCGCGAAGACGCGCATCGTTTCCTCGAGCGTCGCGTCCACCGGCAGCGCATGCATGTCCGGGCGCGGCACCATCACTTCGCGCACTTGCACCTCGCCAAGCTCCATCGCGCTCTCGACGAATTTGGCGGCGCTGGCCGGAAGTAGCCCGCGATCGCGCGCTTGCTGCACCATCACTTGCAATTCTTCGCTGGAGCGAACGAGCGTGTGGCTGTGCGCCGACTGGACTCCGAGCGAGCGAACGATACGGTCGGCGACGCCGTCGAGCAGGTCGATGGCCCAGCGGAACGTGTGCAGGAACCAGTAGAATGGCCGCGCAATCAGCAGCGCCACGCGTTCGGCACGCGCGAGGCTCAGGCTTTTGGGAACGAGTTCGCCGAGTACAACCTGCAACACGGTGAGCAGGCCGAACGCCAAGACGAGCGCGGTGCCGTGCGCCACGACGGCGGCCCACGGCTTCGGAATCATTTCCACCAGCGGCGTGAGAATCCCGGCCAGAGCCATTTCGCCCAGGTAGCCAAGCAAAAGGCTGGTGATCGTGATGCCCACTTGCACGCCGGAAACGACTCGGCCCAGGTCGCTGAGCAATATCTCGACGATTTTCGCGCGGGGGTCACCCTTCTCGACGAGTTGCCGCACGCGCGAAAGGCGCACGGCCACGAGCGAGAACTCGACCGCGGCGAAGTAGCCGTTCAAGCCGACGAGCAAAAACACGCCGAAAAGGCGAAGTACGATCATCGCGAAAGTTCGCTCATAGCGGCCCCGAGCGAAGGCAGGACAGGAAGGACCCCATCACGCCAATTTTATCAAGTTGCGCGGCGTATGACGCAAAATCCCGCGAAATCATGCCCGACGATACATGTGGCTTACTTCCGCAGCTGGCATCAGGGGGATACAAACTCCGCTCGCGTCGTCACCATGGGCCTGCAACGTGAGTATGCCGTGATACAGTCCCTGGATTCAGATCTAGCTTAGGATGAACGCGAATTCCAAAATGCCCCAAGTCCGTTCGCGTCGCCGGATAGAGCCAAGAAGCATGTTGCCGCTTCATATTGTCAGACGAATGCAGGTTCCTGCCGGACCGCCTGTCGCTCTCGTGCTGGTCTTGTCTCTTGCCGCTCCCCAACAGCCGCGGCTCTCGGTGGGTGCGCACGGCATTCGTGCGACGATGACCCGGACGCCGTCAAATCCAGCTTATCGTTTGCAAGTCTATTCCAAAACAACTCCGAAACTGCCCGCCACGCAGGACTGGACTCTGCGGTATCGATTCTTCGTTCCTCCTCTTCCCACTTCGTCTACCTGGGACTACCGGCGAGGAACGGTCTATCAATGGGGAGACGTCGACTTTGATGGCTACGGAAGCAGTGGACCCTACAAGGTGTCTGATTATTTGTTCAACCAGATTGTGCCGCAGTTGGCTCTCGGCAGCGTGCTGGATGCCAACGACGCAAATTACAAACCTTCATGGAGCCAAGTGAGCACTTGGCGAATCGAGGCCCAATACTATTGGCGCAACGCCACTACTTCTACTTCTTATGCACAGACTGGCAGCGTCGTGAAAGTGAATCCTGGAGATGAAATTACCACGACGATCCGGTACATCGCCGAAACGGGAACCATCGTTGCCAGCATTGTCGACAACAACATCTCCAGTTCGTCCGGCGCAAGCTCGATCACGATTACCCGGCCATTCCCGAACGATCCATCCCTGTTCAAATCCTGGGCCGACTTCTTCAAGAAAGCCGCGGCAGCGTCGCGGACTTCCTACGTCCTCAGCACGCCGGCGTTGGACGTAGAAACTGACCACTTGGATCAGCAAACGATGTGTGGGTTGTTGCCGTTCACAGTCAGCGAAATATCGATTCCCGGGGTCGACTCCACTCCCTCAGCGTTCGGCATCCAACAGCTGAACGGATTCACCTGCATCCAGACATTGGTCGCGCTTAGACTTTCTCCAGCCAAATAGCGCCATTTAAGATGGGTGAAAGAGCGGAGGCGAACCTACAAAACCGGCTTCAGTTGGGTAACGATCTCGGCCAGCCATCCTTCTAGAATTAACCGCTGCTCGGGCGCCATCTCTGTAAAGGCCAGGCCCATCCCGAAGCTGGGGTCGCAATAGGCCACCCTCGCCTGGGTTTCGAAGACGCCCTGATCCCGGATAATCCGCAAGCCGACCAGCGTCCCCTCGGGGAACGGATTCAGCGCGTCGACATAGCAGCCGCCGACGGCCAGTTCCGATATGCGCGCTGACAGCGCGGCCCCGGTCCGCAGCTCGGTCACCTGCGCGGAGGCAACCAGCGGGCACCGTCGAACGGAACGCCGTTTAGCTGGTTGCGACGACTTCGGCTTGTTGTTTTGGGTCATCGAGCATCCCCTAAGCACAGCAATCTCGCGGCAGAAAGCTCGAGAAATCGCCTAGCGCAGGAGCGGCCTATTCCTTCGGTCGTATTCACTCCAAAACTACCATGACGGTAGCTCCCGTGGCGCATCTTGGGATAAGGCCGTTCTCTCTAGCTAACGGGTGGCGCCCGATAACCCCCCTTCGGAAACTGGCGAACTACGGGCCCGAGCTGCTGCGTTGCGCGCGTCTCGCAAGGTGGGCTAAACTTCGCCGCTGATTTCTGCTGCTTCCCATGACACGAGCCTCTCGAATTCTGCGCAACATCGTCGCAGGCCTTCTTCTGCTGTTTGGCATTGCGATTCTGCTTGTCTGGTGGGTGGTGCAGCGCGCGCTTCCGAAACTCGACGGAAGCGTCTCGGTGCCGGCGCTGAAGGAAGGCGTGCTCGTCGATCGCGACCCGTGGGGACGGCCGTGGATTCGCGCGAAGTCCGTCGAGGATCTGGTCACCGCGCAGGGCTACGTGGTCGCGCAGGACCGCCTGTGGCAGATGGACCTGCTGCGTCGCGCGGCCGCCGGCGACCTGGCTGAAATCTTCGGCGACATCGCGCTCGATATCGACAAGGAGAATCGCACGCTGGGGATGCGCGTCGCGGCGGAGCGGGCGGCCGCAGATTCCTCGCCCGAAATTCGCGGCCTGCTCGATGCCTACGCGCGGGGCGTGAACCAATATATTCAGGAACGCACGAAACGCCTTCCGATCGAATTCCTCGCCCTCGGCTACAAGCCGCGTTCGTGGACGCCCGCCGACACCTACCTCATCGCCTTGTACATGAACAAGACGCTGACCTCGACGTGGAAAGAAAAGCTCAATCGCCAATGGATCGTGCAGAAAGTAGGACCGGACCGGGCGCGCGATCTTTTTGCCGAGGATTCGCCGCTCGATCATTTCATCGTGGGAGACGAAGCAGCGGGCTCGCCGCCTCCGAAACAAGAAGGCGGGGCCCAGACGACTGAGCGAGCATCCGCTCCCGACAGCGATTCCCCGCCCTTCCCGCCACGCGAATGGGATGCGGCGCGCGCTTTCCTGGCGCAATTCGAGCAGGAATCTTCCGAGATCATCGGCAGCAACAATTTCGTCGTCAGCGGCGCGCACACCCTATCGGGCAAACCGCTGCTCGCGAACGACACGCACCTCGGCCTGGGCGTGCCGTGCATCTGGTACCTGATGCATTTGACCGCGCCGGGATGGAATGTGGAAGGTTTCGCGCTGCCGGGCGCGCCGCTCATCATCATCGGCCACAACGACCGCATCGCCTGGGGATTCACGAACAGCAACGCCGACGTCGAGGACCTCTACATCGAAACTTTCGATCCGGCGAACGCCCTCGCCTATCGCGTGAACGGCGAATGGCGTTCGGCGGATGTGCGGCGCGAAACAATTCACGTGCGCGGCAAGCCGGACGTGATTCTCGACGTCGTCGTCACGCGGCACGGACCGATTGTCGATCATGATCCACCGAACGAATTCCATAAGGGGGTCAGCGGCGCCTACGCGTTGCGCTGGACGGCTCTGGAACCCGGCGGGCTCGATTTCGGCGTTCCGCTGCTGGGCCGCGCGCAGAATTGGGGCGAGTTCGTCGAAACCACCCGGCACATCGCAGGTCCGGGGCAAAACACGATCTATGCGGACGTTGACGGCAACATCGGGTTCACGATTCCCGCGCGCATTCCGATTCGATCGAGCGGCAACGGCGCGCTGCCCGTGCCCGGCGATACGGACGCATACGAATGGACAAGCTATATTCCCTTCGAAGAGCTGCCGCGCGCGTTGAATCCACCAGACGGAATCATCGCCACGGCGAATGCCCGCACTGTTGGGCCGGCGTACAAATATTATCTGTCCGACCGGCAGGCCGGACCCTACCGGACGGAGCGCATTTACGAATTGCTATCCGGCCGCACGGGGCTGCGCCCCACGGACTGCAACGAAATCCAAAATGACATTGTGAGCTTGCCCAACAAATTCCTGGCCGGGCAGCTTGTAGCGGCGGCGCACGTGGTGAAGCCGAAGGACGCGCGCACACAGCAGATGATCGGCAGACTGGGCCGGTGGGATGGGCGCGCAACGGCGGATTCGGTGGAAACGGCGTTCGTCGAGTACACGCGGCGGGCGTTGTTTCGCAATTTGCTCTTCCCCTACCTCGGCGCGCGCGTCACCGACTACGAGTTGTGGGAGCCCGAGAGCGTCTACAACAACGTTTGGTGGCGCGACAAAGTGTTTTTGGAAAACACTTTTCGCGCGCGGCCTCCGGCGTGGCTGCCCCCGGGATTCCCGACCTACGACGACTTGCTGGTCAGGAGCGCCGATCAAGCGGCCGCAGACCTGGAAACGGTAGCGCGCAGCAGCGAAGCTGGCGCGTGGAGATGGGGAAATCTGCACGTCCTCGATATGGCTCATCCGCTGGGCCGGACGCGATTGCTGCACAGCTTGCTCAGCATCGGGCCTTACCCGTCGAACGGGACGGTGGATACGGTGCGCGCGATGGGTGTGGGACATGGTCCAGCGATGCGGATTGTGGCCGACCTTTCCAATTTCGACAATTCGCTGATGGAAATCACCACGGGCGAATCGGGTGAATACGCGAGCCCGTATTACCGCGACCAGTTCCCGGAATGGTTCGCTGGCCGAGGGATTGCGGCGCCATTCACGGACTCCGCGGAAGATGCGGTGCGCGCGCACAGGCTGTTGTTGCTTGCGGCCGGCGGGACCGCGTCGGCTTCTTCCGCGGGAACGCGAGAACCACCTCGCTAGGAGGAGAAACATGAAAGTACTCGTGATGCTTCTAGTTGTCGGATGTGCAGTGTCTACTTCACTGACACCGCATCAAACTCGAATCCCTGGAGAAGCGCCCTGCTGCAAGATCGTCGAAGCGGCCTTGGAGGAATCCCGGAACATCAAAAGCGGGACCACGCGACGGGAGATTGAAAAAAAGCTCAAGCTCGACGGAGGCGTGCAGTCTCCGAAGGAAACTCGTTATCTGTTTCCGGACTGCAACGACATCAAAATTGAAATCGAATTCGAGCACCATCCGAATGACCCCGATGACCCGCACAGCCCATTGTCGCCAAACGATACCGTAAGCTACGTACACATCCCTTACCTCGAATATCCAGCCTCTACTTAGTGGAGCTTGCCGCGCTCCCGAAGTTGCACAAGGCCACTGTTGCGATTCCGCGACGTGCGCTAGAATGCTGCCTTCGCCAATAAAGTGGCGCGGCAATCCAGCAACGAGGTTCGATTGAGTTCAACTCCCAACAGGACGGCTGAGCCGCAGCGCAAAGGTGAATTCGAAAAGTCGCTCGTGCGGCTCGAGGAAGTGGTGAAGCGCCTCGAAAGCACCGAGCTTTCGCTCGACGAAGCCATGAAACTCTTCGAGGAGGGCGTGAAGCTCTCGCGCGAATGCCAGAAGCAGCTCGAAGAAGCCGAAGGCAAAGTCGAGATTCTCTTGAAGAAAGCTGACGGAAAAATCGCCGCGCAGCCGTTCGATCCAGAAAATGAGTCGTCCTAGGCCGCGCTTCCCTTCTCAGATGCCGGCTCAGAAATGCATGCCACCAATCCCCAACCTCGCCGCATGACGCTCCCCGATTTCTTCGAAGCAGATCGCTCCCTCGTCGAAGAGGCTCTGGAACGCATTCTGCCGTCCGAAGAGACGGCGCCTGTGTCGATTCATCGCGCGATGCGCTACAGCGTGTTCGCCGGAGGCAAGCGGCTTCGCCCGATTCTCTGTATCGAAGCCGCGCGCATGTTCGGCGATGTGGCCGGGGCGATCGACGCCGGATGCGGTGTCGAGTTCATTCACACCTACTCGCTGATTCACGACGACCTGCCCGCCCTCGACAACGATGACCTACGCCGCGGCAAGCCCACGAGCCACAAAGTGTTCGGCGAAGCGATTGCGATTCTCGCGGGCGACGCCTTGCTGACGCTTGCGTTTCAAACCCTGGCGAACGCGCCCATCGAACCCGCGCGCCGCGTGCGAATCATCGCGGAAATCAGCGCCGGCGCCGGAACGGTCAACGGAATGGTGGGCGGGCAGGTGGCCGACCTCGAAGCGGAGCGCAAGCCGGTGGACGCCGTGGGACTCGAATACATTCACCGCTCGAAGACGGCCGCCTTAATTCGCAGCTCGATCATGGCGGGTGCGATTGCGGGTGGCGCGCACGATGAAGACGTCGAACGCCTGAGACGTTTCGGCGAAAACATCGGATGGGCGTTCCAGGTGGTCGACGACATTCTGGACGTCGAGGAATCCTCGGCGTCGCTCGGCAAAACGGCGGGCAAAGATCAGGCGCAGCAAAAGGCGACCTATCCGGCGCTCTACGGACTCGAGAAATCACGCGCCATCGCTGCCGACCTCGAAGTGAAAGCACTCAAAGAACTCGATTGCTACGGCCCCCGCGCCGCGCGCTTGCGCGAGCTCGGCCAATTCCTCGTCGCGCGCCGCTCCTAGCAGTGCCCCATACACGATGAACGCATCTCCGATTCGCGACACCGACGTTTTCATCGCCGGCGCAGGGCCGACGGGCCTTGTGTTGGCGCTATGGCTGACGTGGCTCGGCGTGAGCGTGCGAATCGTCGATAAGACCGCGGAACCTGGGACGACCTCGCGCGCGCTTGCCGTGCAGGCCCGTACGCTCGAGTTTTACAACCAGATGGGCCTCGCTGACGCGGTGGTCGAGCGCGGACAGAGGGTCGTCGCCGCGAATCTCTGGGTTGCAGGCCGCAAGGCGGCTCACCTCTTCTTCGGCGAGATGGGCGCTGGCATCAGCCCGTTCTCTTACGCGTTGGTTTTTCCGCAGGACGAGCACGAGCGTCTGTTGATCGATCGCCTCAGCGAACTCGGCGTCCAAGTCGAGCGCCAGACGGAACTCCTGGGTTTCGAGAAGGCCTCTGGTGGTGTGCTCGCGCGCCTGAAGCGACTGGACGGAACCGAGGAGACGTGCGCGGCAGCCTACATTGCTGGGTGCGACGGCGCGCACTCCGTCGTGCGCGAGGCGCTGCAGATCGGTTTCCCGGGCGGTACGTACGCGCACCTTTTTTACGTCGCCGACGTGGAAGCGAGCGGAGCCACGATGAACGGCGAACTGCACGTGGCACTCGACCAGAGCGATTTTCTCGCGGTCTTCCCGTTGAAGGGCGAAGGACGAGCGCGGCTCGTCGGCACGGTGCGCGAGGAAGCCGAAGGTGATCACGAAAAGCTGTCGTGGAACGACGTGAGCAAGCGCGCAATCGAACGGATACAGATCGACGTCGCGCGCGTGAACTGGTTTTCCACCTACCGCGTGCACCATCGCGTGGCCGACCATTTTCGCAAGGGGCGTGCGTTTTTGCTCGGCGACGCCGCCCACATTCACAGTCCCGTCGGCGGGCAAGGCATGAACACCGGCATCGGCGATGCAGTGAACCTTGCCTGGAAACTTGCCGCCGTTTTGCATGGACGCGCGGACGCGTCGCTTCTCGATAGCTACGAGCCGGAACGAATCGCTTTCGCGCGGCGCCTGGTGGCCACCACCGATCGGGCCTTCACGTACGTGACGAGCTCCGGGGCGATCGCGCGCCTACTTCGGCTCCACGTCGTGCCGCTCTTGTTGCCGCCGCTCTTCAAGTTCAGGGCGGTCCGGCGCCTCATGTTTCGCACCGTCTCGCAGACGGCCGTGAGCTACCGCGGAAGCCGCTCGAGCGAGGGACGCGCGGGAACGGTTCACGGCGGCGACCGTTTGCCATGGGTGAAGATGGACTCGAACGGCGTCAGCAAGGATAATTTCGCGCCGCTCACTTCGCTGGACTGGCAGGTTCACGTGTACGGCGACGCTGCGCCCGAGATTCAGGCGTTGTGTGACGCGCGGAAATTGCCGCTCCACACTTTTCGATGGCGCCCGGAAATGCATCGAGCGGGCCTGCGGCGCAATGCCGCATATCTCGTGCGACCTGACGGCTACGTAGCTCTGGCGGATTCTAACGGCAGTGCCACGGCGATCGCGTCCTATCTCGACGCGCGAAAGCTCACTCCCTGCTAATCTTGTGGCGATGAAGTCCCGCCACACATCCCGGCCGAGCGGTGACGAACATCTGCGGAAAAAACCGAAGCCGCAAAAGACGCGCGTTGACGTTTTGATCGTCGAGCGCGCTCTCGCCCCATCGCGCGAGCGGGCGCAGGCGCTCCTTCTTGCGGGGCAGATCCGCGTCAACGGCGCACCGATGACGAAGGCCGGAACGCAAGTGGCCGCGGACGCTCGCATCGAAGTCGTGGGCGAGACGCTGCGTTACGCCAGCCGCGGCGGCCTGAAACTCGAAGGCGCGCTCGCCGATTTCGGCGCAACACCGGAGGGCAAAGTTTGTATCGACGTAGGCAGCTCGACCGGCGGCTTCACCGATTGCCTGCTCCAGAACAGCGCCAGCAAAGTGTACGCGGTGGACGTGACGATCGATCAACTCGATTGGAAGCTGCGCAAGGATTCGCGAGTGGTCACCGTGGAGCGTAACGCGCGGTACCTCGCGCCGAAGGACGTCGCCGAACACGCGGCGTTCGTCACCATGGACGTTTCCTTCATCTCTGTGGACAAAGTGCTGCCCGCCGTCGTGCCG
>Ga0070761_10002971_pt1 | contig 10282 bp, 8 predicted proteins | sample HubBroMetageREF1_FD_66724 | JGI IMG/M metagenome (GOLD analysis project Ga0070761, IMG submission 66724) | Reference soil microbial communities from the Hubbard Brook experimental Forest, New Hampshire, USA - Hubbard Brook CCASE Soil... | ecosystem: Environmental > Terrestrial > Soil > Temperate... | reverse complement strand
CCAGCTTGCCGGACGTCTACCTGCACACGCTCGCCGATTGGGGCGTGCAGATCGAACAGCATTTCCGCGCGCCGCAGGATGTCGAATGGGTTCTTGATCGCGATGGCGCACTCTGGATCGTCCAGGCGCGTCCGCTGGCGAATGCCGACGCCGGGCGCGCCAAGCCGCGTTCCAATCCCAGGAGTGAACCGGCGCTGGCCGGCGGCCGGACCGTGTATCCCGGCCGCACCTCCGGCAAGGCGTTTCTGGTGGACGAGATCCAGAATATCGGGGAAACCCCGCCGGGCGCGGTGGTTTTTATCCGCAAACCCTCGCCGGAAATCGTCGGCATACTGCCCCGCATCGCCGGGCTGGTGGCCGAGTGGGGCAATGTCGCCGGCCACGCCGCCACGCTCCTGCGGGAGTTCCAAATTCCATCCGTATTCCAGATGACCGGCGCATTCGATCGCTTGACCAGCGGTGAGGCGGTCAGCCTGGATGCCGTGCAGGCCCGCATCTATCCCGGCACTTTGTGGCCGCCTGCCCGCAAGGAGCCGTCTATCGTCGAGCGTTACCATAAGCGAACGGCCGATCCGATCGGCGCACGGCTGCTGACGCTCAACCTGCAAGACCCCGCGGCCGACAACTTCCGCCCCTCCGGGTGCAAATCCGGCCACGACGTACTCCGTTATTGTCATGAGAAAGCCATTGAGACGATGTTCGAGATCAACGATCGGGAACTGGAGCGCGGCGGCGCACAGTCGTTCCGAAAACTGGAAACGCCCTTGCCGCTTAATCTGTCGGTGATCGATCTGGGCGGCGGTCTGGCGCTGGCCGACCCGCAGAAACGCTCGGTCACACCGGCTGAGATCGTCTCCAGGCCCTTTCAGGCCTTATGGCAAGGCATCAGTCATCCGGAAGTAACCTGGACCCGCCACATGCCGGCCAGCATTGGCGATATGGCGTCCGTTCTGGCGGCCACGTTTACGCCCCGTGGCGGCATTGGACGCCCGCTAGGGCAGGAGAGCCATCTGCTGGTGGCCGACGAGTATATGAACCTGAACTCCCGCCTGGCGTATCACTACAGTCTGGTGGATGCCTGCCTCTCCGGCACGCCCGGCGAGAATTACATCTCGTTTCGATTCGAGGGCGGCGGCGCACCCCATGGCCGCAGAAGCCTGCGCGCCTGTTTCCTCGAAAAATGCCTCGTCCACTATGGATTCCGAGTGGATCGCCGCACCGACCTGGTCAACGCATGGTTCCGAAAGGCGCCCGCCGATCAGACTGCGGAGCGTCTCGATCTTCTGGGCCGCCTGCTGGCGTGTTCCAGCCAGCTCGATATGTACATGAATAGCCGGGAGGTCATGAACTGGTTCGCGCAGCAGTTCATTCTGGGCAACTACGCGTTCCGGCAGACGGAGCCGGGTCCGAAGGGCGCGCGGTAAGGATTCCTGCCATTGCATGAGTGCGGTCGCGGCAGCATCGAGTGGCTACCAGTTCACCGGGATCGGCCAATTCGCGCAAGGCATCATGGCAGTGCGATGGCCGCTTCCGCCGGCTTGCCCGAGTAGACCGCGATCCGCGTGCCCTTCGGCAGCGGTACGGGATGCAGGAAGTAGTAAGTGCGCTGCCACTCCGGGCGCCAATCGCGGATCCAGATCAGCCGAGCCACCGCGCCGTCTGGTTTATACGCCGTCACTTCGAGAGACTCGCCAGCCGCCAGCCGCAACGGCCGTAGGCCTGCCAATTCGACCGGCGCTGAAAGCATAAGCGCCGCGGCGGTAGTGACCGTCAGTTCGCGCCCGCTGGTCGGCGTCTTCGCTTCCGCGCTGAAATGCGGCGGCGGCGGTAAGTAGACTTCGTCGCCCTTGGGTGCGCCGCCCTCCACCCAATTCACGATCATGTCGATCTCGATTTGCGACAGGCTGGGATCCCCGCGGAACTCGCCCACGCCTTTCACCGCGCCCCACGGGGGCATGCGTCGCGCCAACACCTCGTCGCGGATGGCCTTGGCCCACGGCCGCGCGTCCTCGTAGGCCGCCAGTGACATCGCCACGCCGCCCTCGCGATGGCAGCTTACGCAATGCTTATTCACGATCCGGGAGATTTCCTGGGTCCAGAGGAGCTTGGTCGTGATGGTGTCGTGGGCTAGGGCGGGGAGGGGAAGCAAGAGTAGGGCTAAAGCCCTGCGCCGGCTAAAGCCCGCCCTCCAACTCATATGACCTCTCCGCGGACCAGGTCGGCGTAGGTTTCGCGCGCACGGATAATTCGGAACGTGTCGCCTTCTACCAGAATTTCCGGCGCGCGCGGCCGCGAGTTGTAATTCGACGACTGCACGAACCCGTACGCCCCCACCGTCTCGACCGCCAGGTAGTCGCCCGGCGCGGCGTTGGCTATCTTGCGCCCGCGCGCCAGAAAATCCCCCGTCTCGCAGACCGGCCCCACCACGTCCGCGACAATCTCCGGCCGCGCGGTCTTGCGCAGCGGGATAATTTCATGATGCGAGCGGTAGAGGGCGGGCCGGATCAAGTCGTTCATGGCCGCATCCACCACCACGAACTCCTTTCCGGCGCTCTGCTTGCGGTACAGCACACGCGTCAGCAGCACGCCCGCGCGGCCCACAATCGAGCGGCCCGGCTCCATCGCCACGCGCAATCCGCAGCCCTGCAGCTTGGCCCGTACCTGCGCAATAAAACCGCGGATTTCGGGCGCTTGTTCGTGCGCCTGGTAGGCCACGCCCAAACCGCCACCCAGATCGATATGGCGAATGGCGAAGCCCTTGCAGCGCAGCCGCCCGACTAGCGCCAGTACACGATCGATAGCCTCCAGTATCGGGTTGGTGTCCATCAACTGCGAGCCGATATGGCAGCTTACTCCCTCGGCCGTCAGGTTCGCCAAATCGCGCGTGCGCTCATAGACGGCTTCCGCGTCCCCAATATCGATACCGAATTTGTGCTCGCGCAGGCCGGTCGAAATGTATGGATGCGTGGAAGCATCCACGTCGGGATTCACGCGGATGGCGAAGCCGGCCTTGACGCCGCGCCGCGCGGCCAGCGCATCGATCAGCGCCAGCTCCGGCTCGGACTCGCAATTGAACATGTGGATGCCGCTCTCGAGCGCGTAATCCACTTCGCCCGCTGTCTTCCCAACGCCGGAGAACACCACTTTACCGGGATCGCCGCCCGCCCGCATTACCCGATACAGTTCCCCGCCCGAAACGATGTCGAACCCCGCGCCTGCCTTTGCGAGCAGCGCCAGAATGCCCAGCGACGAATTGGCTTTCACCGCGTAGCAGACCGTGTGCGGCAGGTCGCCCAGAGCTTCGTCGTATGCGCGATAGTTCTCCAGAATGGCGGCGCTCGAATAGACGTAAGCCGGTGTGCCGGCCTGCCGGGCGATGTCGGCCAGCGGCACATTCTCGCAATACAGATCCTGATTCGAGTAGTGGAACATGGGCGGTTACAACGTGCCTTCCCATCGGGGGATTTTCACTTCACCTTCAGCACCAGCACAGTCTGGTCGTCGAATGGCGTGGTGTTGAACCGGTCGAGATCCGCCAGAATCTCGGCCACCATGGCCTCCGGCGGCTGGTCGCACATGCGCCGCACCACCTGCGACAAACGGTGGCGCCCATAGTCGTGCCCTTCGGGATCCAGGTGATCGGTCACGCCATCGGAGTAGAGCACCAGCGTGTCGCCCCGGTGTGCCTGGAAAACCACCTCTTCATATTCGCGCTCGTCCAGCAAGCCAAGCGGCACGCCCTCCACCTTCGGCTTCAGGATCTCGCGGTTGCGGCACACCAGAGGCGGATTGCTTCCGGCATTGGCCATCACAAACTGTCGAATGGCCGGGCTCCACAGCATCACCAGCAGCGTTACGTAGCGGGCTTCCACTTTGCGCTCGATCAGCGCCTCATTCAGCGCGCGCATGATCTGGCGCGGATCGGTCCGCCGCGGCGCCAAGGATCGCAATAAGCCGCTGACCAGTGCGCCGTAGAGCGCCGCCGCCGCGCCCTTGCCGCTCACGTCGCCGAACGCTACCACCGCGCGATGGTCCTGCGCCTCGAAGAAATCGTAGATGTCCCCGCTGATGCCGCGCGCCGGGCGCAGCCCGGCGGCCACCTCCAGGCCTTCGAGGCCCGGATCGCCGGTGGGCAGCATCACACTCTGCAACTCGCGCGCGGCGTGCAGGTCTTCCTCCATGTGCCGCTCGCGGATGGCCACTTCTTCGTACAGCCGCGCGTTCTCCACCGAGCTCGCGATCTGCGGCGCCAGCAGCATCAGCATGCGTACGTGATCGTCGGTGAAGAAGCCCACCCGCTCGCTTTCCAGGTCCATCACGCCCGAGACCCGATCCAGCGTCATCAGCGGAATGGCCACCTCCGAGCGAATGCCGGGATGCGAGGCGATGTAGCGCGCGTCCTGGTTGGTATCCTGCACACGCACAGGCGCGCGTTGTTCCACGGCCGCGCCAGTAATGCCCTTTCCCAGCGGGACATTGTCCAGGTCCACGCGCTGGTCGTACCGGATGCTGAAACGGTGCCGCAGTAACTTGCGTTCGGCATCCACCAGCAGGATGTTGAACGCATCGTAATCGATCAGGCCCCGCACGGTGCTGGCGATCTTGCTCAGCAGCTCGTTGACGTCCAAGATGGAGGAAAATTCCTGCGAGATGGAGGCCAGCGCCTTCAGTGTGCGGTTCTGCCGCTCCACGCGCCAGTAGAGCCGCGCGTTGTCGATGGAGATTGCCACCCGCGCCGCGATCAGCCGCAAGAGGGCGCGGTCCTGCTCCGTGTAAGCGTTGGGCCGCGTCGATTGCATATCGATGACGCCCACCAGTCTGCGGCGCGCGATCATTGGCACGGCTAGTTCCGTGCGCACGGCCTCCACGGCGTTGAGATAGCGCGGGTCGCTGCGCACGTCTGCCACCAGCACCGGCTCGCGGGTGAGGGCGGCCGCGCCGGTGATGCCCTGGCCCAGCGGGATCGACCAGTTCTGCACCACCTCCTCCCGATGGCCCAGCGCGTAACGGATGCGCAGTTCGCGCCGTTTCTCACTATACAGAAGGATGGCCAGCAACTCGCCGGGGATCACGCGCTTGACGATCTCGGAAACGTTGGCCAGCAACTCGTCGAGGTCCAGCGTCTGGGAGGTGACCGTCGACACTTCCAGTAGGAAATCCAAGAGCTCGGATCGCTCGCGGAAGCGGACGGCTTTGCGCGTTGTCAGCACTTGCCGGTCGCCTTCTTGTGGGGCGGCCAATCCTGGCCGCAGCCGCCTTTTAGGCGGCCAGAGCCGGCTGAAAGCCGGCTGCGGGCAGAATTGCCCGCCCTCCCGTCGGTCTTCGTCATTTCCCCGCCGCCTCCACAATCTTCACGCTCGCGCTGGCCCCCACACGGCTAGCCCCCGCCGCCACCATAGCGCGGAAATCGTCCAACGTGCGAATCCCGCCCGCCGCCTTCACTCCCATGCGCGGCCCCACCGCATGCCGCATCAGCACGATGTCCTGCACGGTCGCGCCCGCTGGCCCAAATCCGGTGGAGGTTTTCACGAAGTCCGCGCCGGCCGCTTGCGCCAGGCCGCAAGCCGCGGTCTTCTGGGCATCGTCCAGCAGCGCCGTCTCCAGAATGACTTTCACGATCGCGCCCGCATCGTGGCATACGCGCGCCACCGCCTGTACATCCAACTTCACCGTGTCGAAATCGCCTCCGCGCAAAGCCCCGACATTTATCACCATGTCGATTTCGCGCGCGCCGGCGCGCAACGCCGCGGCAGCTTCGGCGACTTTGGCCTCGGTGGATGTCGCGCCCAGCGGAAATCCCGCCACCGTGCAAACCTTCACGGCGGTTCCAGCCAGTTCGCTGGCCGCCAGAGGCACCCAATATGGATTGATGCACACCGTGGCGAAGCCGTATTGCCGCGCCTCGCCGCACAGCTTGACGATATCCGCGCGGGTAGCTTCCGGCCGCAGCAGGGTGTGATCGATCAGCGATGCGACACCGCTGGCCGACGCGCGCCGTTCGGTAACCGCGCCGCGACCATCCCCAACCGCGCCGCGACCGTCGGGGAGCGCTTGCGCCACTCTGCTGTACTGCTGCTCGATCCGCGTAATCTTCTCGACACGCGCCGTATGCCTGCCGCCCGCGAACGGAGTCTCCAGCCAGGTGCGCAGAACCTCTTCCGCCTGGCTGGCCGTCAGCAGCCGCGCGCCCAGCGTCAGCACATTGGAATCGTTATGTTCGCGGCTGTTGCGTGCCGATGCGCGATCGTAACAAAGCGCCGCCCGGATGCCCGATACCTTGTTGGCGGCGATCGACGAGCCTATCCCAGCGCCGTCGATAATGACCCCGCGCCGGGCTTCGCCGCGCGCCACGGCTTCGGCCACCTTCTGCGCGATATCGGGATAGTCTGCCGGCTTTTCGTCATATACGCCGATGTCGCGCGCCTCCAGCCCCAGACCCGCCAGCAAGGGCTTTAAGCTTTCCTTTAAGCGAAAGCCGCCATGGTCCGCGCCCAGCGCGACGATCTTCTCCGGCGCGGACGCAGGCGCGGGCTGGCCCTCGCGCAATTCGATAATGCGGATCGCGCGCGCTTCCGCTAATTCGCGGGCCGAGGGCGTGAATATGGCCCCCGCGGGCACGCGCAATTCGCCGGACCGCGGCACATCTTCTGAGGTCACCCAGCGCATAAATCCAAAACCGTCGTAAAATTCGTAAAGACCTATTGTAATGAAACCTTGCGCCTGGCCGCTCCTTTTCGTGCTCGCCGCTACCCTGTTCGCCCACCCCATGGGCAATTTCAGCGTGAGCCACTACGCCCGCATCGAGGTGAACGGCGGCGGCGCCGAGATCCGCTACGTCCTCGATCTCGCCGAGATCCCCAGTTTCCAACTGTTGCAACAATGGGGCCTGAGCGCCGATAGCCCGCGGAATCTGCTGGAGGCCAAGGCGCAAGAGCAAGGCCGCGAATGGGTGCGCAACCTGAGCTTGGCTTGCGACGGACGCGCTGTTTCGCCGCGCTTCGAAGGCGCTACGCTGGCTATCGTGCCCGGTGCGGGCGGATCTCCCGTGATGCGCATCACGTCTATCCTGAAGCTGGCCGTGGCGGCGGGGTCGCTTTCCTATGAAGATCGCAATTACCCCGACCGCGCGGGCTGGAAAGAAGTGGTCGTCGCGGCGGGACCGGGCGCATCCATCGAGCGCAGCAGCCAGGATGATACGGACCGCAGCTTGGCGTTGACCGCATATCCCGCCGACCCGACCGTGGCGCCGCCCCAGGATTTGAAAGCCTCCGTCGAATGGAGCGCGGCCGATCCTATGATCACGAAGATAGCGCCCCCCAAAACCGTGCCGACAGTGCCGTTGCGCGTTGCGGCAGCGCCCACTCCGGCCCCCCGTGCCACATCCCCGGTTCCGCCGCAGCCCACGGCTCCAGGCACCGTAGTGCGTGGCGATTTCCTGTCGCGACTGCTGCATCGCGGCGATATCGGCCTCGGGCTGATCCTGCTGGGAATGGCGGTGGCATTCGGCCTCGGTTGCATGCACGCGCTTTCTCCGGGCCATGGCAAAACCATAGTGGCGGCCTATCTGGTGGGTTCGCGGGGTACCTTTAAGCACGCCATCTTTCTGGGCGGCATGGTGACCTTTACCCACACCATCAGCGTGTTTTTCCTGGGGTTGACCACGCTGTTCCTCTCGCAATACGTTTTGCCGGAGAAGATATTTCCCGTGCTGGGCGCGATCTCCGGGCTTTCGATTGTCTGGATCGGCGGCCTGATGTTGTACAAGCGCGCGCGGCGGTTGCGCCTTGCCGGCCACGGTCACGATCACGACCACCCTCATCATCATCGCGAACATGGCCATACTCATGAGCATGGCCACGATCACGATCGCGATCATCTTGAACACGGCCACGATCACGGGCCCCACGGCCACAGTCACGTGCCGGAGGGAGACATCACGCTGGGCAGTCTGATCGCCCTAGGCGCCAGCGGCGGACTGGTTCCGTGCCCTTCCGCGTTGGTGTTGCTGCTGAGCTCGATCGCGCTGGGCCGCGTGGGTTTGGGCCTGCTGCTCCTGATCGCTTTCAGCTCCGGTCTGGCTGTCGTGCTGATGGGAATCGGCGTGCTGGTGCTTTATGCCAAGCATTTCCTGCCGGATAGCCAGAAGACCGCGGCCCACCCTGCGTTCCGCATTATCCCGGTAGTCTCGGCGGCCTTAATCGTCTGCATCGGTCTACTCATGACCGGAGTGTCGCTCGGCTGGATTCAACCCAGTCGCTTGGCGGGATAAGGCAGTCGTCCGGTAGACTCTCAGTCTCCCGCGCTGGCGGTCCTGCCGGCGCAGTCCGTTGCCCGCCCCACAACAGGCATCGTCCCCAATTCTTTGAGTAAATATGTGACAGTTCAGGCACTCTAGTCGAGTCGATTTTGCTGGACAAATCCCGCGGGATCGGCGCGATCTGTCACGGGAAAATGAATCCGAACGAGCGCTTCGCACCGGTGTGCAGTGGCCGCAAAATCTGTTTCGGCAACCGCAGTGCCAACGGAGAGTTGGCCACGGCTCGTTTATTGACGGTCGCCGAAACCTGTGATCTTCAGCGCCTTAACATTCTGGCCAATCTCTCCGCCGCGATTGCGTGCCACCGCCGCCGTCAGCAGGCCGCCTTTCCACCAGAACTACTGGATCTGTAGCGTCGTCTTGCCCGTGACCGTCGCGGTGCCCACCGTGGTCGTTACCGTGACCAGGACCGTGCCCGTTTTGGCGCCGCTAAGTTTCACGTCGTACACATAGGCGTAATAGGTCCCATTCGCAGAAACGGGAAACGTGAGGCTGCTGTCGCTGAAAAGGGTCTTTTTGCCTTGCGTAACCGTAACCTTCATATCGGCAGTTCCAGAGACGGTAGTGGTTGTGAACGTCCAGACGATCTCGCCGGTGCTGTTCGTCCCGAAGATTTGATACGGATACGGGATCACAAAGCCGCCCGTCGCTATGCTGGAACACGTTGCATCGCCTCCGCCCCCGATGCAGGGCCAACTCGGCGGGGGGCCGGTGACTGGTGGATTGATGCCCGCGAGGACGATACCCTGATACAGGCCTGCGCCGGCGTCGAACCCGTCCTCGGGGAGGACGTCGACTTGTCCAGCGCGAACGAGATGGATTACCGGCGGCACGCCCTCTTGGGCTTTGAGTTCTTGCTGGGACCAAATGCCCAAGGCGATGGCTACGGCGGCAGCGCCATGGAGAAACACGCGAATCTTCTTCATTGATTTGAACCTCATTCTTAGATTTAGATTTCCAGAGACTTAATGATTATACACGCCCATCCGGGCCGCAATGGGCAACACTGGGATCGATCATGGCCAGGTTGCCCGACAGAAGACCACTTCGCCGTCCGCGTGCGCGGCTCGCCCAATACCGCTTTATCCTTTCCGAAACGATCCGACCTCGTGAGTTGGCCCATGGATTTGATGCGGCGCCCGATCCTGAACCACACCAACCCCCTCACGACGCTCGGCGAGCGTGGTCCGGCGGAAAGCGATATTTGCGCACGTCGGTCTTTCGTGATATAACTCCACACAGACAACCTAGCGACGGACCGCGGGGTCCGGACAACCTGTTCGCGCTCAAACAGGCGATAGGATTCGCGCCGAAAGGCGACGGCAGAGGAGGGTTTACGCATGATTTACGCGCTGCTTTTCGGCAACGCCGAACACGCCTCGTATGACAATAAGATTCGCCAACTCGTCGACGACATCAGCACGTCCGACACGGCCTACGGCGCCAAGGTGACCGATGCCGAGGGTGTGAAAGACGCGATCAAGAGGGGCGAGAGGGAGATATTCATCTTCGCCGAGGGGAACAGCCGGCAGATCGGCAATTACTCCGACATGCAAGAGTTCGCCCGTTTCTTGAACGACGATCTGGGCCTTTTTGCCATATACGGCGCTGGCGATCGCGTGACAACGATTACTCTGCAATCCTGCGAGTCATCGAGGTTGGCGCCCCAACTGGGTCATTGGTCCCAGAATCATGTCCAGCGCGGTAAGAAACTCGTGGTTCGGGGAGTCATTGGGCGCGCGTTCACCAAGAGCACCGGCCAGACGGTGGGGCTAACCACCGCCAACGCCGATGAGCTCGACAGGCGGGTGAACGCAGGCGGGCTGAGCAAGGAAAGATACGACCAGTTCCTTGAAGAAAACAAGCTCAGCACTGAGACGCCCTTCAAGCGGTGCGAGTATACCGGGCGCAAAACCTAAGCGTCCGCTTTTTAGGAGGCGAACCTTGTGTGCGCGGCCGTCGGTA
>Ga0070761_10002970_pt1 | contig 10282 bp, 9 predicted proteins | sample HubBroMetageREF1_FD_66724 | JGI IMG/M metagenome (GOLD analysis project Ga0070761, IMG submission 66724) | Reference soil microbial communities from the Hubbard Brook experimental Forest, New Hampshire, USA - Hubbard Brook CCASE Soil... | ecosystem: Environmental > Terrestrial > Soil > Temperate... | reverse complement strand
GTTATCCGATGATCGGCGCTATCCGATGATCAGGGAGGTCGGATCCTGCCTTGTTCTTACCGCCACGACCGCGAGCCTTGGTGCGCCAGGGTCCCAGGACACTACCTGCACTTTGGTGGTAAAGCTCAGCTCGGCGATCAGGTCGTCGCCATCTGGCCAGCCGAATCCGACCAGGGCATCGCTGCTCACCCACGTCTGCGGCACTTCCTCGACGAAGCCGGACCGTACGCCAGCGACCTCGAGCCGCATAGTCAGGTCACCGCTCTCGGCACCGAAACCGTAACTCACGCCGAGCGCGAGAAAACGCCCGTCCGGGCTGAACAGCGCGCTGACCACCGAGTTGTCAACGGGCGGCGAGACCAGGATCTGCTGATTGGTCGCCAGGCTGAGCACATGCACCAGGCACGTGGCCACGCACGTCGGCACCCAGGCGACCGCGTTCGCCGTCGCCGCTATGACGTCGGTGAACACGCGTCGCGGACCGGCCGGCGACCACAGCAGGTCCTTCACCGCCCCGCTCGTCGCTACTAGCGGGGTCAGCAGCAATCCGGCGCTGGTGGCCTGGACTATCCCATACCCGACAGGCAGCCTGACCGCCGGAGCGATCGCGCGGCCGGTGCCCGTGACTTCCCTCGCCGTCCCGGCGGCGGTGCCCAGGCCGGCATCCGGCGGGAAGTTCGTGAGCCACAGCGCGCCCGCCGTGACGGCGGGCGCGACCTGATTGGCGATGCCTGCCATGGTCACCGACCGCGCGTTGGCGGCCAGATAGTAGACAGGAACCGGATATCCGGCACAGCCGCCGCAGCCAGGCTGCGCCCCAGGATCCGGCTCGACCGCCCAGCCGCCGTTCAGTCGAGCGAACGCATAGCCAGAGTCGTCGGCTGGCAATCCGCCGATCAGCTCGGTCCGGCCCGTCGCAGGCCAGAACCAGGACGGCCGGACTCCCGTACGCGGCAGCCGGATGCTGCCGGCGAACCGGACAGCCGCCCCGGCAATCCCATCGGGAACGGCTGAGTTCGCCGGTCCCGAGCCGTCCTGTGAAAACGGATCCAGCGGGGTCGAGGCGACGGGCTGATGCGCACGGGCAGGCCGGCCGTGCGGCAGGTGCTCAACGATGACGACGGAGGCGACCAGAACCACAGCGACGGCCAGTACCAGCCGACGCTGACGCCGGCCACGACCAGGCCCGCGGTCTTCACCCTGGCTGATGATGTCATCCATCCCGCACCGCCGAAATCCCGCACCGCCGAACGCATCGCTGTCCCTGCCCATGACGATACGTCGACTGGCCGAATCGCATTAGGTCAACATCAAGCTCGCGTGCAGCTTGCGCTCATCATGGGGTGGCACATTCTTCTCGATCGCGTGGTCAGAAGGCATCGACAAGGAGGACCCGTGCTCCACTCCATTGCGCGGGGGTCAGCGGCGCGATCCAACGGTCGCCGGGTAGCCCTCGTGCTAGTACCCCTGGTCGCCGGTGCGCTGCTGATCGCCGGCTGCGGGCAGAGCGATCCATCCGGCGCTACGTCATCGGGCGCATCGGGATCGGGAGCGAACGCGTATTTCAGCTGCCTGCAAAAACATGGCGTGACCCTTCCGACCGCGCGCCCGACCAGCCCGTCCGGCGGGTATGGCGGGGGCGGGTATAGCGGGGGCGGGTATGGCGCGGGCGGGGGCAACAGCGCGTTCGCCAAGGCCAGACAAGCGTGCGCCGCGCTGCGCCCGAGCGGCGGGTTCGGCGGAGGAGGGTTCGGGGGTGGCGGCGGGTTCGGGGGCGGGGGGTTCGCCAGCGCGCTCCAGGCGTTCAGAAGCTGCATGTCCGCGCACGGCGAGGCCATACCCCAAGCCCGCCCGACAGCACCGCCAACTGGCCAGGCGTCAGGCGCTGACCGCTTCCTCAACGGGCTGGATCCGAACAACCCCAAGGTTGCGGCGGCGGTCAAGGCCTGCCAGTCCAAGCTGCCGTCATTCGCGCATGACGGCACGAGTACCGGCTAGGGCACCTCAGTTTCCCCAGACTTTGACCGTTGTCCTCGAGTTTTGCCGGACGTGGCGCCTCGTCGGCCTGGTTGAGGTACGAATCCGCTGCTTCCTTTGGCTGGCCGCTGTCGCAGTGAGCGTGTGGCGGCCGGTCTGGGCTCCGGCTGGCCCATCGAAGTGGCATTGATGGTGCTAGGGCGCCCTCGCCGGCACTTTGAGGGGGCTGGAGACGGCGCGGAAACTCTCGCGGTGGCCTGGCGGGGGCTCGCCGGCCCGAGCCGGCGCCTCGCTGGGAGGTTGTCGGCGTGCCGGGGGTGCTGGGGCGTGCTGGCACGGCTCCGCTCAGCGTGGCCGCCACCCGGAATGCCGTGATCATGGTCGGGCCGGGTGATCACGGCGGATCACGCGGGCGGTCACCCGCCTGGAATGCCGGGATCAAGGACCAGCTCATGATCACGGAGCATCGCGCGGGTGACCACCCGGGCGGCCGCCTGGGCGAGCTGGCGCGGCTCCGGCCCGCACGGCCGCCACCCGGAGTGCCGTGATCATGGTCGGCCGGGTGACCACGGCGGATCACGCGGGCGGTCACCCGCCTGGAATGCCGGGATCAAGGACCAGTTCATGATCATGGAGCATCGCGCGGATGACCGCCTCGCGCCCGCCGCCGGGGCGAGCTGGCACGGCTCCGGCCCGCACGGCTCAGGCCCGCACGGCCGCCGCCCGGAGTGCCGGGATCATCGCTACAGGCCTAGCCTGCGGGACAGGTCGGACGCGAAGACGCCGGCCGGGTCGAGCCGTTCCCTCAGCTCGGTGAACTGAGGGTACCCCGGGTACATGCGGCCCATCAGCTCGCGCGGGATCCGCGAGTCCTTGGCCAGATAGAGCCGCCCGCCCGCGGTCAGCACCAGCTCGTCGAGCTCACCGAGCAGCTGGCTAAGCCAGGGCGTGCGGGCCGGGAAATCGAGCGCCAGCGTCCAGCCGGGCATCGGGAACGAGAGCAGGCCAGGATCGCCGGCGCCGAACCGCTTGAGCACGGTCACGAACGACGGCGCGCGCAGCGCGCTGATCCGCTCAAGCGACCGGCGCACCACGTCACCGGCCTCAAACGGCACCACGTACTGGTACTGCCGGAAACCGGCCGACCCGTATACCCGGTTCCAGTTCCTGATCCCGTCGAGCGGATGGAAGAACTCGCCGATGGCCTGGATCTCCCCGGTCCGCCGCCGCGGCGCCTTGCGGTACCACGCCTCGTTCAGCAGTGCCACGGTCCGCCGGTTGATCAGCCCGCTGGGAAACACCGGCGGCGCGCCCACCAGCGCCGACTCCTTGAACGCCAGCGGCGTCGCTCGGCTGGAGGCCGGCAGGTCATCGACCCGGGCGAAATTGCCGCTGGTAATCACCGACCGGCCCAGCTTGCTGCCCGTCGCCAGGCAGTCGGTCCAGGCCACCGTGTAGTCAAAGTTCTTGTCGCTCTCCGACAGGTACGCCATCGTCTCGTCGATGTCTGCGGTCCGCACCGTGTCCACGATCAGCCGCGACGTCTGCACCCGCTTCAGCCGCACACTGGCCTGGAGCACAATCCCGGTCAGGCCCATGCCGCCAGCCGTAGCCCAGAACAACTCGGGGCTGCCCTCCGCCGACACCGTCCGCACCGCGCCGTCGGCCAGCAGCAGGTCAAAGGAGGTCACATGCCGGGCGAAGCTCCCGGCGCGATGATGGTTCTTCCCGTGCACATCAGCGGCGATAGCCCCGCCTACCGTCACCTTCCTGGTCCCCGGCGTGACCGGCACGAACCATCCTTCCGGCAAGAACCGCACCATCAGCTGCTCAAGGCTGACCCCGGCCTCACACACCACCACCCCGCTGTCACCGTCAAACGACAGCACCCGGTCAAGCCCGGCCGTCGACACCACCAGCCCGCCGTCATTCTGCGCCGCGTTGTTATAGCTCCGCCCGAGCCCGCGCGCGATGACCCCGCCGCCGCTGGCGGCTTCCTTGACCAGCCCGGCAACCTCATCTGCCGACCCGGGCACAGCCACCCGCGCGTAGGTCGGCTCAGTAAGCCCCCACCCGGTCAGCCTCACTCTGCTCGGGACTGACTTCGCAGACATCGGCTCCACTCCTTAAGACCCGGCCGTAGGCAGCGACACCAAGGGAAGGGAACGATCATGATGACCGCCCCGAACCGAGGCGCAGACTCCGTCGCTAACGGCTGCCGCCGCGAGCCGTTCAGCCGGAGGTTGTTTGTAGACAGTGGTCCGCTGGCTGATTGTCCTTCCAGTTGGTTCAACCATGTCAGCTAGCTGGGTTATTGTCTTGAAAGATCCGTTCTGTGAGCCGGCCATGCGGCTGATCGTCTCTTCCATCAGGGTGCCGCCCAGGTCGTTGACGCCACCGTTGAGGACATCACGGCAGAGGTCGTCGCCGAGCTTGACCCAGGAGCACTGGATCGAGTCGATCGCGCCGTGCAGCATCAGCCTGGACAGGGCGTGCACAGCGCGGTTCTCGCGACGAGTGGGGCCAGGGCGAGCCAGGCCGGCCAGGTAGATCGGCGAGCTGGCGTGCACGAACGGCAGCAGCACGAACTCGGTGAAGCCCCGGGTGCGATCCGCGATGCCCCGGATCACCCGGAGGTGCGCGACCCAGTGCCCGGGGTTATCGACGTGGCCGTACATCATCGTGGCCGTGGTCGGGATACCGAGCTCATGGGCCGTGGTCATCACCTCGATCCAGGCAGAGGCGGGCAGTTTGCCTTTGGTGAGTACCCAGCGGACGTCGTCGTCGAGTATCTCGGCGGCGGTGCCTGGCAACGAGTCGACGCCCGACTCGCGGGCGCGCTGCAGCCAGTCCCGCACGGGCAGGCCGGTGCGGGATGAGCCGTTCATCACCTCCATCGGCGAGAACGCGTGGACGTGCAGGTCAGGGCAGCGGCGCTTGACCTCGGCGGCGATGTCAAAGTAGGCGCTGCCCGGCAAGTCAGGGTGGATGCCGCCCTGCATGCAGACCTCGGTGGCGCCAGCGGCCCACGCTTCCTGCGCCCGGTCGCCGATCTGATCGAGCGAGAGCGTATAGGCGTCGGCGTCGGTGCGGCGCTGGGCGAAGGCGCAGAAGCGGCAGCCGGTGTAGCACACGTTGGTGAAGTTGATGTTGCGGTTCACGACGTAGGTGACCTGGTCGCCGTTGACGTCGCGGCGGATCGCGTCGGCCAGGGCGGCCAGCGCCTCGAGTTCAGGCCCGTCGGCGTCGAGCAGGGCCAGGGCCTGCGCGTCGGAGAGGCCGGCCGGGCTGGACTCCGCGGCCCGCAGGGCGGCCGCGACCTCAGAGCGGAGCCGGTGCGGAGCCGACGCTCCTGGCTGAATGCGGCTGGCGATCTCGGACCAGTCGCCGTAGACCTCTTCGAAGTCGGCCCGGCGGTCGGCCGCACGGCCGGTCGTGTCGATGGTGACGTGCAGGTCGGTGCGGCCCGATGACTCGCCCCAGCCGCCGTCTGGTTCCTGCCAGGGCAGTCCGGCCGGCATCGCGGTCTGCATGGCCAGGCCAGTCGCCGGATCGGCGAGAGCGGCCACGTGGGCGGCGAGCCTTGGGTCGAGCCACGGCTCGCCAAGGTAACCGGGGTAGATCGTGAGGCGCTCGCGCAACTCGAACCCGGCCGCCGAGGTTCGCGTCGCCAGGGCCGCGATCTGGGGCCAGGGGCGTTCCGGGTTGACGTGGTCAGGGGTCAGGGGTGAGACGCCGCCCCAGTCGTCGATCCCGGCGTCGAGTATGAGCTGGTACTCATCGCCGATCAGGTTCGGCGGGGCCTGGATCCGCATGGACGGGCCGAGGAGCAGCCTGGTCACGGCGATGGTGGCGGCGAGGTCATCGAGCTCGGCGTCGGGCCTGGCGCGCATCTTCGTGTCCGGCTTGGCGCGGAAGTTCTGCACGATGACTTCCTGCACGCCGTTGTATTCACGGGCCACGCCGCGGATCGCGAAGATCGAGTCCACTCGTTCTTCCGGCGTTTCGCCGATGCCGATCAGGATGCCGGTCGTGAAGGGGACGGCGCAGCGGCCAGCGTCTTCGAGCACCCGCAGCCTGACCTTAGGGTCCTTGTCCGGGCTGCCGAAGTGCGGTGCGCCCTTCTCGGTGAACAGCCGCGTCGAGGTTGTCTCAAGCATCATGCCCATGGACGGCGCCACCGGCTTGAGGCGCTGGAAGTCCTGCCAGGTCAGCACGCCCGGGTTCAGGTGCGGCAGCAGGCCGGTCTCTTCGAGCACCCGGATGGCCATGGCCCTGACGTAGGACAGGGTGTCGTCGTAGCCGTGCGCGTCCAGCCACTCCCTGGCTTGCTGCCAGCGGGCTTCGGGCTGATCACCGAGCGTGAACAAGGCCTCCTTGCAGCCGAGCGCGGCACCCTGCCTGGCGATGTCAAGCACCTCGTCCGGTGACAGGTAGGCGCTCTCCAGCCGGCCCGGCACCGTGACGAACGTGCAGTAGCCGCAGCGATCCCGGCACAGCCTGGTGAGCGGGATGAACACCTTGCGCGAGTAGGTGATGATGCCAGGCCGGCCGGCCGCGACCAGACCCGCGTCCCTGGTCCTGGCCGCGTAGCTCAGCAGCTCGGTCAGCTGCTCGCCTCGGGCGTGCAGCAGGACGACGGCCTCGGCCCGATCGAGCGGCTTGCCGTCACGGGCTCTGGCCAGAGCCCGGCGGAGCGCGTTGCCTGACGGGCGCGCATTCCCGGCTGGCTCGGCTTGATCGGCTGGCTCGGCTTGATCGGCGGTTCGCACCATAGCTTTACCCTAGGCGGGCGCCTTACCAATCCGAGCCGCAGGTAGCGGCTAGAGCCAGCTGATCCTGGCGCTCTCCGGCGCCGCACCGGCCGGGGCGAGCGCCAGCTTGCCCGCGTTGACGTCATCGAGAAGGCCGCGAACCGCCGACATGATCTCGGGCGCCCGGTCGCGCAAGCTCTCGGCGTCAGCGTGGAAGGACCCGTCGTCGGTGACACCTGCCCTGGTCAGCAGCCCGGGCAGGTCGCTGAGCTGCTGGCCGACCCAGGCGACAGGATCGGCTGACAAGTCGCGATCGAAGACCCGGCGGCCAGGCTCCCAGCCTTTGAACGCCGGGTGGTGGTGGGCGCGGTTCAGGCTGCCCCGCGGCCCGTCAGCGGCCTCAAGCAGGTCGACGCGCCAGACCGGCTGGCCGATCTCGATCGGCCGGGCCGAGTAGATCGAGCCCTTAAGCTCACCCTGCCCGAGTATGCGCAGCTCAAGCCGTACCCCGCGCTCCGCTCCTTCCTGCCCTCGCCCTGGCCGAGGATCGACGAAGTACAGATCGCCGATCACCACGCCAATCCGCTCGAATCCGAAGGTGTAGAGCACGGCACGCCTCCTAGCTGCGGGCTGATATCGCACCATAATTCTCCCGCCGGACCGGGCGGCACGCCAGCGCCGAGGATGACGAACTAGCGGGAACCCGGGCCTTCGTCCCTGGTTACAGCGCGCGGTAGTCGCGGGCCGGGTTGCGCGGGCCGCGCCTGGGCGGAGCGGCACCGCTCATGACGGCGAGCAAGCTCGCCCGGTGACGGTGGCCCTGATAGGGCGCGAGCAACTCAAGCATCTCAGCGTCATTAACCGGACGGCCGGCCAGCGCCCAGCCGACATGGGCCGGCAAGTGATAGTCGCCGACCGAGACCGCGTCGGCGTCGCCGCAAGCACGCTGCCTGACCTCGGCCGAGGTCCAGACACCGATCCCGGCCAGGGATCGCAGTCTGCGATCGGCCTGGGCTGACGGCAGCGTGACAACGTGCTCAAGCTGGTCAGCCACCCGGGCCGCCCGGGCGATCGTCCGCGCCCGCACCGCTTCCACCCCGGCTTTGTGCCACTCCCAGGACGGTATGCCTGCCCAGGTCCGCGGCCCGGGGGGAACCCGCATTCCGGCCGGCGCCGGGCCGGGCGCCGGTTCGCCGAATCGCCGCAGCAGGGTACGCCAGGCTCTGGTCGCTTCCTTGCCGACCACCTTCTGCTCAAGCACAGCAGGCACGAGCGACTCAAGGACCAGCCAGGACTTGCCGATCCGCAGCCCGGCCCGCTGGTGCGCCATCGCGCGCAGCAGCGGGTGCGCGGGCGTGAAGTCCTCAGGCCGGTCGTCCGCACCGAGCAGCGCCGGCAGCGAGGCGATCAGCCAGCCCGCCCCGGCGCCCCAGCCGGCGGCGGCAACCACCGTGCCGAGGCTCCGTTCGCTGCGCCAGGCCACCCGCAGCGTTCCCGCGCCTTCCGGGGTGCGGCATGCCCGCCAGATCGCGCCGGTACCGTCCACGGCGAACGCGGGATCTCCGTAGCCCCGGCGGTGCACTGCCAGCACTGACTGGACGTCGATCACGTACGGAGCCGACCATTGCCGCTCAACCACGAACGGCTCTGGCGCCGTCGTCAGCGGCTCAGCCAACGCGCGCCCGGTTAGACATCAGTAGAGAATCTGACCGCTGTCCGCGCTAGCTGCACGCCTGGCCAGACCCGCATCCCGTACCGCAGCTCGTTGCCATCGGCGACATCCGCTCCGGCACCGATGACCACGCCGTCAAGCACCGTGCCATCGCCGACCCTGGCCCCGGACCCGATCACGCTGGCGGTCACGCGGGTCCCAGCCCCCACGGTCGCGCCATCGAAGATCACCGAGCCGTCCACGACGGCCCCGGCCGCCACGCTACTGCCTGCTCCGATGACCGTGCCGCCGCAGATCGTGGCCGACGCATCGGCTGTGGCACCCGGCAGCAGCAACGACTGCCCGCACTCCCCTGGCAGCGCCGGCGACGCGAGTTCACCGAGCACAAGGTCGCACGAGCCGCGCACGTAGGCCTCGGGAGTGCCGACGTCCAGCCAGTAAGCCGACTCCAGGTATCCCATGACGGTTTCGCCGGCCTTGATCAGGCCGGGGAAAGTGTCCCGCTCGACCGAGAGCACTTGCCCGGCCGGCATCGCATCGATGTACCGCCTGGTGAAGATGTAGCAGCCGGCATTGATCTGGCTGGTCACAGGGTGCGGTGTCTTCTCAAGGAACGCGGTGACCCGGCCATCGAGGTCGGTCGGCACGCAGCCGAACCGCGCCGGGTCGGGCACTTCTACCAGGTGCAGCGTGACCGCGGCGTCCGCCTTGCGGTGCAAATCGAGCTGAGCGGAAAGATCATGCCCGGACAGCACATCGCCGTTCAGCACCACGACCGGATCATCGCGGCCGCTGCGGAGGCTGGCCGCGGCGTTCCTGATCCCGCCGCCAGTGCCGAGCGGCCTGGCCTCATGTACATACACGATCTCCAGGCCAAACCGGGCGCCATCGCCAAAGACATTGGCGAACATCTCAGCCCGGTAGGCGGTCGCCATCACGATCCTGGTGACACCCGATTGCGCGGCCCTGGCGATCTGATGGGCGAGGAACGGCACGCCAGCGGTCGGCAGCAGCGGCTTGGGCGTCCCGATTGTCAGCGGGCGAAGCCTGGTGCCCTGTCCGCCCACGAGCATGATCGCCTCAAGCTGGCCGGTCTCACTCTGATTGTCTGCAACGGTCGGCATGACCAGGGAGACTACCCTTGCCCGGCCGATGCGGCGCGCTCATAGCACGCAAGGTGCGCTTGCGCCGAAGCCGCCCAGGTGAATTCCAGCGACCTCGCGTAACCGGCCCGGCCGAGCGATTCGCGCTGATCAGGGTCGTTGATGAGGCCGCGCAGCGCGGCCTTGATGCTGGCCGCGTCCGGTTCGGTGTAGGCGACGGCGTCGCCCCCCACCTCAGGCAACGACGTCCGGTGCGTGGTGAGCACGGGCGCGCCGCACGCCATGGCTTCAAGCACAGGCAAGCCGAATCCTTCGCCGGTACTCGGGAACGCGACCACGAGCGCGCCGCCAAAAAAGCCAGGCAGATCGGTGAAGTGCAGATAGCCGGGGCGCACCAGCCGCAGGTGAGCGGGCACCGCGGCAACCGCCCCGTCAACCTCGTCGCTCCAGCCAGTGCCGCCAGCCAGCACCAGCGCGGGCGGGTCGGCCAGATCAGCGACCGCCTCCGCCCAGCCAGCGATCAGGGCGGGCACGTTCTTACGCGGCGCCAGGCTGCCCAGGTAGGCGACATAAGGCCGGCCGTGCAGGCCAAGCCGTCCGGCAACCCGGTCAAGCTGCCCGGCGTCCGGGCGGCAGAACAGGTTGTGGTCCACCCCGTGATAAGCAACATCGATCTTGGTCGAGTCCGCCTCAAGCACGCGCACAAGCTCGTCCCTGGTGGCCTTGGATGGCACGATCAGCCGCGTGGCCCGCCACGCCGATGTCCGGATCGCGGC
>Ga0070761_10002969_pt1 | contig 10285 bp, 8 predicted proteins | sample HubBroMetageREF1_FD_66724 | JGI IMG/M metagenome (GOLD analysis project Ga0070761, IMG submission 66724) | Reference soil microbial communities from the Hubbard Brook experimental Forest, New Hampshire, USA - Hubbard Brook CCASE Soil... | ecosystem: Environmental > Terrestrial > Soil > Temperate... | reverse complement strand
ATGGCCAGGTCCTCACGCTGGACCAGGACCCGGCCGCTCGTGGCGTTGAGTATGGCGAGCGCGGCGGCGCCCAGGGCTACCAGCCCGAACAGGGCAAGCAGCAAGCCGAGCAGCGGGTCCCGGCTGGCCATCGACTGCTCGACCTGCTGCCAGGTGGAGATGCTGAGCACGGCCTGGCTGCCAACCTCGGCGACGACTTGCTGCACGATGAAGCTGGTCGCCGCTGGGTCGGCGATCCGCAGGCCCACGAGCTCATCGACATGCCCGGGTACCGGCTCCACGTGGTCAAGCAGGCCGGGCAGCACCCAGATGATTCCTGGTGTCTGGTCCGGGTAAAAACCCTGGTCCGCTGTCTCGGCGACGCCGACCACGAGTGCACGGACCGAACTGCCATCCAGGCCGTCGATGACCAGCGCGGATCCGTCCGATGCGTGCACGGCCTGGGCGAACGACGACTCAAGTACGACTCCGGCGGGCGTGGCGCTGGCCAGCCAGTGCCCGGTGACCAGCAATGGCCGGCCCACCTGCGGCAGCACCGGGCTCATCGCGCGCAGCTCGGCCGGCGTCTTCATCCCGCCTTGCACCAGCGTGGCCGCGGTGTCCTGGTAGGGCCCGGCGACGGCCGTGATACCGGCGACGCGCGCGGTCAGAGCCCGGACATTCGTGCGAGGGGCCAGGTGCAGCCAGATCTGAGCGCCCCTGGTGGCCGCGAACAGACCGGGCCACGGGTTCGTGGCACCCTGAAGCAGGGCCGCTGACAGCAGCAGCGCGGTCACTACGCCGGCGATGACGCTGACGACGGCCAGTGCCTGGCACCATCGAGTGCCCAGATCAGCGCGGATCCAGCGGACCATGCCGGCCACGGGTCAGCCTCGCAGGCGCAGCACGCTCGGCACAGCGACGGGCGGCACCGATGGTGCGCGTACCACGGCATCGTCGGTGATGGTGCCATCGAAAATGCTGATTACCCGGTCGGCAGTGCTGGCGACCCGTGCGTCGTGGGTGACTACCACGATGGCCTGCCCGCGATCGTGCGCCCGGCGCAGCACCCGCAGCACGGCGTGGCTGCCGATGCTGTCCAGGCTGCCAGTCGGCTCGTCGGCGAGCAGCAGGCTCGGCCGGTTCGCCAGGGCGCGGGCCAGCGCTACCCGCTGCTGCTCGCCGCCGGACAGCCTGGCCGGCGCGGCATCGGCCTTGCCCGATAGCCCGAGCTCGGCGAGCAGGGTCTCGCGCCGGGCGCGGGCTTGCCTGGCACTGGCCCCGCCCACGAGCGCGGCTAGCTCGACGTTGTCGGCCACAGTCATGTTCGGGAGCAGGTTGAAGAACTGGAACACGATGCCGATGTGGCGACGGCGGAGCACCGCCCAGCGGGCCTGGCTGAGCCCATCCACCCGCAGCCCGTCCAGCCAGATCTCACCGCTGGTCGGCCGGTCAAGGCCGGCCAGCATGTGCAATAACGTCGACTTCCCCGACCCCGACGGGCCGGTGATCGCGGCGAACTCGCCGGCGCGAAGTTCCAGGCTGACTCCCCTGATCGCGGGCACGGTCATACCGTCACCGCCGAACGTCCTGGTCAGGTCCCTGGCCCGGAGCAGGAACGCGCTCGCGTCCTGGTTCGCAGCCCGGCCGTCGCTGGTCACGTCAGCTCCTGCTGGCACCGTTCCAGCCAGTCCAGATCGGCTTGCAGATGCAGCATGGCGCCCTCGATCAGCAGTGCCGCGATCCGCTCGCCCGGCGCGGTGCTGTCGGCAATGCTTGACAGGCTGCGCATCTGGTTCAGGTACAGCCTGCGCTGCCGGTTGATCAGCTCAAGCGGGTCGGCCGCACCAGCGATCGGGCCGAGGGCCAGCTTCATGAAGAAGTCGTCACGGATTCTTGGCTCGCTGCCCGGCCGGGCAATCCAGCCGGCCAGCGCGGCCCGGCCCGCTTCGGTCAGCCCGTACACCCGCTTGTTCGGCCTGGTCGACTGGACGACGTCCTGGCTGCGCACCAGCCCGTCCCGCTCCAGCCGCTGCAGCGTCACGTAGATCTGGCCGATGTTCGGCGACGGGTACACCTCACCGAAGATCCGCTGCAGCCGGCTTCTCAGCTCATACCCGTGGGCCGGCTCCTTGGCCAGGAGGGCCAGCAGCTGCATGCGCACGGCCCAGCCTCCTTTCCTGCCAGCGACCCCGCTCCGGTTCAGGGTCCAGGCAGTCCTGCCTAATGATCGCACACGGCCCGGCCCAAGGCCCGGCTCCGCTCGGGGACCGTTCGGAGAGCCGTTTGTCCTCTTGACCGGTACCTAACAGAGGTATATAACGCGTATGTATTGGCTGGTGTATTTTTCGGCTGGCAAATAACGCCGTCACCGGCGGTTCACCCAGGCGAAACAAAACGGCTAGCGCGAGCTGAATCAGAGCATCGGAAACGGATGGCCGGGCGGTGCCCGGTTTGCCACATGGAGGAGGTGGGCCGCGATGTTGATGTGGCCTAGGAACAGGCGCCGCCACGTGTACTCGGCGGTGGCCGCGATGGCGCTGGTCACGCTCGGGGTGGCGGCGTGCGGCTCAGGCAGCTCGGGTGGCGCGAGCGGCGGCGCGAGCGGTCAGGTGTCGGCCAGCGCCAAGCAAACGATCGTGTTCGCGACGGCCGGGCTGGGTACCGAGGGCACGGCGACGCAGGCGGCGATCACGGCGTTCGAGAAGCTGCACCCGAACATCACGGTCACCATCTTGAATTTGTCGTCGAGCGCGACGGTGGCTGAGCAGCAGGAGGTGAAGTACTTCCTGGCTGGCGCGTCGACCCCGGATGTGCTGTACACCGATGTGACCTGGCCGTCCGCGTTCGCCCGGTCAGGCTGGATCGCCAACCTCAGCTCGTTCCACCCCGACGCCAGCGCGTTCTTCAACGGCCAGGTCGCGACCGGTGAATACAACGGCGGTGTCTACGCGGTCCCTTGGTTCATCAACGCCGAGGGCCTTTACTACCGCACCGACCTGGTCAAGACTCCGCCGACGACAATCAGCGCGCTGGTCACCGACGCGCAGGCGGCGCTGAAGCAGGACCACTCGCTGAAGGAAGGGCTGGCATTCGAAGGCGCCGAGTACGAGGGCGCGGTGACGGCCTGGCAGAGTATGGGCGCTCAGATCGGCGTGTCTGACCTGTCGAACATCGACACTCCGGCTAACGCGGCTGCGCTGAATTTCATGTACGACGCGATCCACACCTACAAGATCGCTCCTTCGGCCGTGACCGGGTGGATGGAAGGCAACGTGCAGGACGCGTGGCTGTCTGGCCAGACGCCATTCGCGCTGAACTGGCCGTACCTGTTCCAGCTGTCAGAGACCAAGACCTACCCGGCAGTGGACGGCCACACCGGATGGGTGCCGTTCCCGAGCGCGACACCGCAGTCCTCGCTCGGCGGCGACGACCTCGCGATCAACGCCAAGAGCACGCACAAGGCAGCCGCCTGGGAGTTCATACAGTACCTGACCAGTGTCGCCGCGCAGGACGCCCGTGCGATCAGCGCCGGTGACCCGCCCTCGCTCAAGGCTGCCTACGACGCGGCGCTGTACGCCGCCGCACCTTATTACAAGCAGGAGGCGGCGGTCTACGCGGTCGTCACTCCGCGCCCGGTGACGCCGGTGTACGAGCAGATCTCCTCGCAGCTGCAGCCGATGATCTCCTCGGTGCTCAGTGGCCAGGAAACCGCGTCATCGGCACTGTCCTCGACCGCGCCGACGGTGGCGCAGCTGTTCGCGACCGCGAAGTAACGGGCCGCTGATGAGCGCGCACGCCGCGCCTGCCGTCCCGCCCGGGCGTCACGCCCGGGCGGGGCGGGGGCGGCCTTCCCTGCTGGTTCAGGATCGCAGGCTCGGGTACCTCCTGGTCGCGCCCGTGCTGATCGTGCTGATCGCGGTCACCGGGTATCCGCTGATCTACAACTTGTGGAACTCCTTCCACCACGTCGACTACCTGGCGCCGCCGATCGGCGGATTCGCTGGCCTGTCCAACTACGCCGAGCTATTCACCGGCCACTCGTTCCTGCCGGCTTTGCTGCATACGGTCGGCTTTACGGTCGTCTCTGTGGCCCTTGAGACCGGGATCGGGCTGGCACTGGCGCTCGCGCTGAACAAGCCGTTCCGAGGCCGCGGCATCGTCCGGGCCGCGATCTTCATCCCCTGGGCCGTGCCGACGGTCGTGTCCGCCGAGTTGTGGCGCACGATGTTCGACCCGCAGTCAGGGTTCGTGAACTACATCCTGACCGAGCTGCACTTGCCGCTGGCCAGCACCACCTGGCTGGATGGCACCTGGACGGCCTGGACCGCGTTGCTGATCGCCGACGCCTGGCGCAACACCCCGTTCATGGCCATCGTGCTGCTGGCCGGCCTCCAGATCATCCCGGACGACATCTACCAGGCCGCCAAGATCGACGGAGCCAATGCCTGGCAGACCTTCAGGCGCCTGACGCTGCCGCTGCTCAAGCCCGCACTGATGGTCGCACTGATCTTCCGCACGCTGTCCTCGTTCCTGATCTTCGACGTGGTCTACATCATGACCAGCGGCGGGCCAGGCACCTCCACCCAGGTCCTGTCCTACATCGATTACCAGGCATTCCTGTTCGACCTTGACTTCGGCTACGGCGGCGCGATCGCCATCGCCCTGGTGGCCATGGCCCTGCTCATCGCCGCGGTCTACGTCCGCACCTTCAGGATCGAGGAACCCGCATGAGCGCGATCGGGCGGAAGGCGGGGTTCTTCCTGCTGCTGGCAATCTTCGTGCTGGTCAGCCTGTTCCCGTTCTACTGGATCGTGATCACGTCACTGAAGAGCAACGCGGTGCTGGCCCGGGGCACGACCAGCCTGCTCCCTAGCCAGATCACGTTCAGCAACTACGCCGATGACCTCACCAAGCAGGACTTCGTCCGGCCGCTGCTCAACAGCGCGATCGTGTGCCTGACCGCGACCCTGCTGACGGTGATCATCGCATCGATGGCCGGCTATGCCCTGGCCCGCACCAGGATCAAGGGCAGGCCGCTGATACTGGGCTTCATCCTCATCGCCGGGTTCTTCCCGATCCTGGCGCTGGTCGGGCCGCTGTTCATCGCCTACCGGCACCTGCACCTGCTCGACACCTACCCGGCCCTGATCCTGTCCTTCCTCATCTACACCCTGCCGCTCGCCACCTGGCTGCTGTCCAGCTACTTCTCCCAGATCCCGCGCGAACTCGAGGAAGCGGCCATCGTCGATGGCACCACTCGCATGCAAGCGCTGCGCAAGGTGATCATCCCGGTCGCGCTGCCCGGCGTCTTCACCGCCGCGATCCTGTCCTTCATCCTGGCCTGGAACGACTTCACGTTCTCCCTGTCATTCATGACCACCCCCAGCATGTACACCGCACCCCTCGCGATCGTCGACCTCGGCCAGAGCCAGTACCAGACCTTCTACAACCTCATCGACGCCGCGGTCGTGATCATCTCAATCCCCATCGCCCTCCTCGTCATCTTCGCCCAGCGCCGCATCGTCACCGGCCTGACCGCCGGGTCATTCAGGTAGCGGCATCCAGGCGGGGTCGTCAGCCCCGGGGCCAGGCTCGGTGCCCGATCGCAGCCACCGGCCGGAGACTTCCGCGCACCCGCCGGCGTCGGTGCCGTCCAGATCAGGCCGCAGGCCGGCCAGGCGGCGCCGGGCGGCGGTGCAGAACACGTCGGCCAGCCCTTGGACGTACGCGGCGTCGTCACCTACGTTGCTCGCGGTCCTGGCCAGGACTACCGCCATGGCGAACAGCTCGCCGACGGTACGGCCGACGGCGCCGAGCGTGCGCTGCCTGGCCAGCAGCGCGTCGCGGTCGGGGTGGTCACGCACGAGCCGCAGGCAGTCGCGGGCGAGCTGCCGCGCCCCGGCGGCGGCCGCCACCAGGTGCTCGCGGTTGCGCGGTGAGAGCTCCTGCCCGTCGGCCGGGCGCAGGCCGAGATCGTCTGACTCGATCTGGGCGATGTTAGCTGGCGCCGGATCGTAGCTGCGCGCGAGCATCGCCTCGGCGGCCCACACGTCCACCGCGAAGTCGACGCCGCCGGTGATGCGCAGTATGCGAGCGTCGCGGAACAGCCGTTCCACTGGCAGGGGCGCCGCGCCGCGCCTGGCCTTGCTGCGCGCCGTCTCCGCGCCCTCGGCGGCAAGCAGCGACATGGTCTGGTCGACCACCCGCCAGCAGGCCAGCGTGGTCATGTTCTTCGCCGCCCGGCGATCAAGGTAACGCACCGTCAGGTTGGTGGCGTCGTCGTGGCCAAGCAGGCACCAGCGGACCACGCTGTCCATGGCGAATACGTCAGCCAGCGACGCCGCCACCAGGTCCTGGATCGCCGGGTACCGATCGAGTGAGAGGCCGTTGACGCAGCGGCGCCGGGCGAAGTCCCGCTGGAACCGCAGGCAGCTGCCGGCGATCGCGAGCGCCGCGCCGGAAACCAGGTACAGCCGGCCGCGGGAGCTGACCGGCTCGAACAGCGGTGCCAGCCGCCAGTTGCCGGTCGGTGCCGACAGCACCCGCTCGGCCGGTACGCGCACGTCGTCCAGCCGGAGCGCGCCGAGCGGCAGGCCGGGAAAGCCGATCACCTCCTGGGTCGAACTGACTACGAAGCCAGCGGTCCTAGTGTCGACTATGAACAGGCAGGCCACGCTGTCCGCCCCCGGAGTGGCGGCCGAGACGATCAGATCGTCGGCGACCGCGCCGTTGCTGATAAAGACCTTGTCGCCGGTGATCGAATAGGCGCCGTCGCCGACCGGCGTCGCGACGACGGTGGGGTGGTCGTTGCCGGCGCCGACCGGCTCGGTGTCCGCCCAGCCGGAGATCACCCCCTCACCGAGCCGCCGCAGCACCAGGTCGCGCGGCGCGCAGTCGGGCAGCGCGGGCAGCAGTGCGGGCAAGCCGATTCCATTGTGCGTGGCGAGCATGAATCCGACGGTGCCGGAGACGCGAGCGGCCGCCGACAGGACGCGGAACGTGTTGTAGTCGGACAGGCCGAGGCCGCCCGCCCGCTCGGGCACCTGGAGCCGCAGGTAGTCGCTCGCGCGCAGGTTGTCGTAGAACTGTTGCGGCAGCCGCCGGTCATCGTCGAGCGACATCGGGCCGAGCTGGCCGGCGACGAACGTCTCGATGCCGGCGACGGCTTTGTCGCCGGCGTCGCGGTCCGCGTCGCTCGGCCGCGGAAACGGCGTCAGCAGGTCCCAGCGAAATCGGCCGACCGTGAGTTCAGCCAGGAACTGATCAGGTGGCGTCGTCATGCGGAACTCCCTGGCTCGAGCGTGCGGGCGATGATCGCGATCAGCTGGTCGCTTTGTTTCGGCAGGTAGAAGTGGTCGCCCTGGACCATGTGGATCTGGCAGCTGGCCGTGGTGTGCCGGCCCCACGGGCGCAGATCGGCCTGCGTCCAGTGGTCGTCAACGCCGCTGGCCACCACGATCGGGCAGTCAAGCGGCGGGCCTGGCCGGTGCTCGTAGGTCTCGAACAACGACAGGTCGCTGCGGAGCGTCTGGAGGATCTCGGCGTACAGTTCCTCGTCCTCGGCGAGTTCCGGCGGCGGCGCCGGATACCGCTCCCTGACCACGGCCCTGAACGCCTCAGGTGGCAGCTGGTGTACCGGCTTGTCGACCAGCGGCAGGTGCGGCGGGCGGTGACCGGACACGACAAGGAACCTGGGTCCAGGCCGGCCGGCCTTGCCCAGGGCGCGCGCGGTCTCGAACGCGACCAGGGCGCCGAGGCTGTGCCCGAATAAGACGAACGGGGCCTCGAACCTGACCTCAGCGAGCAGGGTCCGCACCAGGTCGCTCAGCTCGGTGAACGGCGGTTCACCGAGCCGCTGGCCGCGCCCGGGCGGGACGACGCCCCATACCTCGACGTCGGGCAGCTTGTCGGCCCAGCGGAGGAACTCACCGGAGGTGCCGCCGACATAGGGAAAGCAGTAGAGCCTGAACGCGGCCGTCGGTCGCGGCTCGCGCGATATCAGCCAGCCGTTGCGATCAGTCACTGACAGCTCCTATTGGTTCGGGGACTTGCGCCACGGGCATGCGGGCGAGCCGGCGCAGGGCGGAAAGCAGCAGCGGAATCGCCGGGAGCAGGCAGCCAGCGGCGGCCACCCACAGCACCGGCCGCAGGCCGATGAACTGGGCGAGCACCCCGCCGACGAAGGCGCCGACCGGAATCGGACCCCAGTTGATAAAGCGGACGGTGGCGTTCATCCGGCCGAGCAGGTCGGGCGGCGTAGCCGCCTGACGCAAGCTGATCTGGCCAATGTCGTAGACCGTGGTCCCGAACTCGCCGATGATCACGCCAAGCGCGATGAACGCCACGCCGGTGGCCGGGGTAGCGAGCGCGATGAACGCGATGCCGACTGCCGCCGACAGCGGAGCGACCACGATCAGCGGGCCGAACCGCAGGTGCTCGAGCATCCACGTGCTGGCCAGCGAACCGGCTACCGCGCCGATGTTGCCAAGCAGCAGGGCCAGGCCGATCAAGGCCGGCGACATGTGCAGCTGCCGGACCGCGAAGAGGGTGAGCACCGCGCCAGTCATGCCGAGCAGGTAGAAGAAGTTCGCTGTGCCTGTGGCCAGGGCCAGCGGCCTGATCAGCCGGTGGTGCAGCACGAAACGCAGCCCGGCGGCGATGTCGCGGCCGTGCCTGCGCAGATCGAGCATGCTGCCCGTGCCCTGCGGCCGCGGCTCAGGGCGCCGCACGAGCAGCAGCAGGATCGTCGAACCGACGTAGCTCGACACGTCGGCCAGGATGGCGATCGGCGCGGTGAGCGCCTGAACCAGCACGCCGCCGAGGCCAGGCCCGGCCAGCTGGGAGCCTGAGTAGGAGAGCTCAAGCCGGGCGTTGGCCGTCACGAGCTGCTCGCCGGAGACCAGTGACGGCAGGTAGGACTGCGCGGCGACGTCGAAGAAGACAGAAAGCACGCCGACCGCGAACGCGACCGGGTAAAGCATGGCCATATGCAGCACACCGAATATGGACGTGACCGGCACCGAGATCAGCAATGCGGCCCGGCCGACGTTGGTCCAGATCATCACCGGCAGCCGGCGCAGGCGGTCGACGATCGACCCGGCCGGCAGGCCGACCAGCAGGAACGGCAGGTACTGCAGGCTGGCCAGCAGCCCCACCTGGAACGGTGACGCTTTCAGTACCAGGATTGCCGTGAGCGGCAGCGCCAGCGCCGTTACCTGGGTGCCGAGCAGGCTGATCGACTGCGCCGTCCACAGCTTCACGAAGTCGCCGTGCCGCCACATGCTGGTCACGGCGTACCCTCCTTCGCGGCGGCCAGTACGGCGAGTTGTTCCTCGATATATCCGGCCAGGCCAGTGACGGTGGGGTTGCGGAACATGACCCGCAGCGGCAGCTGAACCTCGAAGGAGTGCCGCAGCAGGCGGACGATCTGCGCCGCGATCACCGAGTCGCCGCCGAGGGAGAAGAAGCTGTCCTCCGGCCCGACCTCAGGCACGCCGAGCTGCTGCCGGAACGCCTGCGCCACTCGCGTCCGCACGTCGTCAGTTCCGCCGGCCGGCGCCGGCGCCGGCGTTGTGCGCGGCGAGGCGGCCGACGGCCGCAAGGATGGCCCGCCGGGGAACGCCGGGCCGGCACTGAGGTAGGGCGGCGGCTCGACGGCGTAACGCCGCCGCTGGAAGGGGTAGGCCGGCAGCGGGACGCGACGCCGGTCCGGCCCGCTCCCGTGCGATGCCGGCCAGTCGACTCCGGCGCCCGCCGACCACAGCTGACCGACGGCGGCGAGCAGCGCGGCCAGATCGGACGCGTGCTCCTCGGGGTGAGGCAGGGCGGGCACGGCGGTGATCCCGGCCGGGCGGTGCGGATGGCGGCGGACGATACCGGTCAGCGCCTGTCCGGGGCCGACCTCCACGATGACCCGGTCGGCGTCGGCGAACAGCGTCTCGAGAGCGTCGCCGAACCTGACGGTGTGCCGCAGGTGACTCGCCCAGTACGCCGGGCTGGTGACCTCGCCGGCGGTCAGCGGCTTGCCGGTGATCTCGGACAGAAGGGGGATGTCCGGCGGCCGCAGTACGAGCCTGGCCACCTCCTGCTCGAACTCGGCCGCGATCGGCTCGACATAGCGTGAGTGGGCCGGGACCGGGATGTGCAGCAGCCGGGCGTCCACCCCGTCCGCGGCCAGCCGGCTCATCAGCCGGTCGACCGGCTCGGGCGGCCCGGCGATCACGCACTGGGCGGGACCGTTCACCACGGCGACGTCCAGGTCGGCGGCGAGCAGCGGCGTCACCTGCGCCTCAGGCAGCGGCAC
>Ga0070761_10002968_pt1 | contig 10286 bp, 4 predicted proteins | sample HubBroMetageREF1_FD_66724 | JGI IMG/M metagenome (GOLD analysis project Ga0070761, IMG submission 66724) | Reference soil microbial communities from the Hubbard Brook experimental Forest, New Hampshire, USA - Hubbard Brook CCASE Soil... | ecosystem: Environmental > Terrestrial > Soil > Temperate... | reverse complement strand
GCGAGCCGAAACGCGTTCATTCCGTTCGAGGGGCTGACGGCAAAGATCCAGGTGGAGCTGTCGACCGGATTGACCCAGGTCGCGATCGGATTCTGCACTTCGCCCGCCGTAGGAAGAGGCGTCGTCGAAATCTCACCGGCCACATTGCCCGCCGCGCCCTGGCCGCTCATATTGTCCAAGTTGATGAGGCGCATCAGAGCATCCTTGCCGCTCTGCACGGCCAGGTGCGGGTACTTGCTGGTCTGATGTGCCAATATCAATGTGTTGGTGCTGCCCAGATCCAAGTCGCTGTTCTGCAGGGTCTGGTAGTTTTCCGGAGTGTAGCTGTCGATCGGAAATCCGTTGACCCCCGTCCCGGTCCCATTCGGATTCAGCTTCAGAATCGAGTCGCCCCAGGCGAACTCGGACGGGCTAAAGAGCCCATTGCCCGTGCCGACGTAAAGCATCTGTGTCAGCGGGTCGAACGTCACCCCGGCCTTGGCCCAGATGCCCGACTGCACCATGCTGCAATCGGTGCCCGTCGAAAAGTGCACGTTCGGCTGGTTACTGCAAAGGCCGTTGAATACGTTCTGCGCGCCCGTCCCGAGATTGATCGTCGTGACGTGGCCTTGGTAGTCGCCCCCGTCGCCGTCGTAGCCCCCCGTCCCCATGTAGAGGTAGGACGTCGACCCGACGACGGCCACCGTCACCGCCGTCCCGTCCTTCTCGAAGGCAGGCTTGAGCGTCAGGAGCTCGGGCCATCCGCTACCGCTGCTCTCGACACCGGTACCGACCGCATACTTGTGCAGGGATCCGTCGAGCCCGCTGCTGTAGACGAATGCCAACGATGGATCGATGGCCGGTGACGACATGGTGATGTTGCCGTTGTTCGCGGGCTGCTCCGACCAGAGCGTCGTGCCGGTATACGCATCGAGCGCGACAATGAACCCATTCTTGGTCGTCACGTAGGCGATGTCGTGTACGCCGGATGGCGTGCTTACGTTCGTGAGCACCACAGGCGCGCCCTCGATGTTTCCAGGGAGCGGGGCCTGAAAGAGCTGACTGAGCCCGCTCACGTTCTGAGCGGTGATGAGCGTCTCGGTCGAGTTGTTTCCGGAGTGCGTCGATTCGCCGCCAAACTGCAGCCAATTGTACTTGGCGGTGATCGCCTCCTGGGTCGTAGCCGTCGCAAGGTCGGAGTGGTCGTGGCCCGCGCTGCAGCTCATCGCTGTGGCGAGCGAGACGAGGCCGAGCACGACGGACCTTTGCGCCCAACCTCTTGCTGCGAGGTCGTTCCGAGTCGAGTTTGTTTCGCGGTCGTTGGCGGTCATCGTCGCGGTCCCAGAGCAATGATGGTGCCGTCGACTCGGAGGGCGAGCGTGTACATCCAGAAGAGAAAGTAGGGTACTAGCTTGGCGATTTGCCGGGTCCCGGGGCGAAATGCAAACGGGCCCAGCGCTCGGGATGCGCGCGGACATCGGTACCGCCTGCCGGAGGCCCGAACAGTGCTCAGCCGAATCGGCGTCGGCGGTCGGAGCCTTGCGCGCGACTGAATTGCCTTCCAAAGCAGGCCAAACATCGTGATGGCCGCGTCCCCAACGAAGGTCCCGTCCCCTCTCCGTCCACGGTTCGACGACCTATCAAAGGGCGCGCGCCGCCCGCGGCGGCTTGTCTGCTTAGCGTGGGTCACCTACGACGAGGTCGCCGTCTCGATGGGTGCCACCGAGCGGGCGCGCATACGTCTTCGCAACATGGAATGCGCCTTGCTCGACCTTGCGCATGTGGCTCGAACGATTCTGACAAAGGAAGACCTTCAAGGACGTCCTCGGACAATTCGCGCCGCTGGAGATCCGACTGATCGACAGCGGCAGGCTCGTCGAAGCAGCCGCCTCGTTCATCTTCCTGACGGGCCTATTCGCCGCAATTTACCGCATCGTCCCGCAAACGGACGTGAAGTGGCGCGATGGCTTCGGAGGCGCGCTCATGACGTCGTTTCTCTTCTCCGGGCTCCAAGGGTTCTCGCCTGGTACCTCGCCCACATCGGCAGCTATGCGGCGTACGGAGCCGCCGGCGGCGGGGGCCCCAGGGGACCTTCAGGCCCCGCTTCGCGGGCGAGCCACGCTCTGTGGCGACCGGATAGGCCCATAGGCCGAATCCTACGACGGCGATGCTCACAGGGGAATCCTTTCCGTGACGTGTCGCTCACGAGGCCGTTTCGGGGGATTGGTTTCCTCCACGAAATAGCCCAAGGTCGCGCGCGGAACGCGATCGAGCAGGTCGTCCTCCAGCATGTGTCCTCCGCTTCGCCGCCCATGCGCATTGCCCCGTATGGTGCCCAAACTCATCCCTGGTTCGCGCGCGGATGCGCCGTCCGGTCGGCCAAAGGGCGGCGTGAAGCATAGGTCGAATCTCGGGACAAAACGCCGTCTGTCGAGAGGCGCGGGTGCCGCGACCCCATCCCTTGGTGTATTGGCACGCCTAGTGCTCAGGGCTCGCAACATGGGGACCTGGCGCTGCTTTCATCGCACGCCCTGTGTCGTCGATCTCGCCCTGGGGGTCGTACACGGCCTGGTCGCTCACGGACGCAAACGACAGAGCCGGGGGCAGCTCGGCAAGGGGCAGGCCTTGCGCATTCTTCCACGAGCTACGGGCGTAATAGGCAGTCCCGTCAGCGGCTCGAACGATCACCCACGGGGAGTAGCGAGCGCCGGTCGGCGTTTTGACCCAGCGGCCCAGCAGCCACGACCAGCGCCCACCCCGCAGGATCCACTCTCCTTCGACCCAAGCATCCGCGCCGAACGGTCTGTCCGGCACGCGCTCCACGCGACCGGGCGGCGGCGGGGAAGCTACGGCGACGAGCGCGTCCGTGGTCTGCGCCGCATAGGGTGGATGAGGGAGCGCGCCCGTGCACGCGAGAAGAGGGACGGCTCCCACAGCAAGAGAAAATGCGCGACGCACAATCTTCCTTAAAGCACAAACGGGGCCGCGCCTGCCGACGCGGCGTCTCCCGAGGCTTTCGCGCGCGCGTTCGATACGGAATTGCGCTCACGCTTCTGCTGTGGACTCCCCTCGCCTGCAGCCAGATTCCGCAGGGAAGGTCGGCCGTCGATTCGGTCACGATTCTGAACGCGAAAGCGGCGAGCGCGAGCGACCTCGAAAGCAAGCTCGCCACGCACGCTTCGCCGAAGTTTCTCTATCTCCTCCAAGGCGTCGCCTACAATTACACGGTCTACGACGAGGCGGTCCTTCAACGCGACATGGCTCGATTGGAACGGGTCTACCGGTCCAAGGGCTTCTTCGACGCTCATGCGCGCGTCGCCGACGTCCGGCAGGTCGAGCGCCGCCACGTCGTCGTCGACATCATGGTCGATGAGGGGCCACCGACCGTCAATCGGAACGTGACGGTAGTCGGCATCGAAGCTCTGCCCCCGGACGTGAGCCGGGCGTCCGTGGTCGCTGCGAGAACAATGCTCGTTCGCGGCGCGAGGTTCGAGGAAGGGAAATTCAACGCGAGCAAGGAGGCCGTGAAAAAGGCACTCACCGATCGCGGCTACGCCTACGCGACGGTCGACTCGGACGCCGAGGTCGATGTCGGGGAGCACGTGGCCGACTACGGCTTCAAGATCGTTGCCGGCCCTCACGCTACGTTTGGCCCCATTGCCATCGTGGGTCTCGACACGGATGAAGCGGGGCCGCGCAAAAAGGAAATCCCGGAAGAGCCGCTCCGGCGTGCGATCGACATTCGCGAAGGAGCGCCCTACTCGACCGCGGACATCGATTCGGCCACTCAGGCGCTCCTCAATCTCGAGGTCTTCAGCGTGGTGGAAATCGTCCCGTCGCTCTCCGACCCGCCTCCCGCGAACGCCGCCGTCCCGCTCACCGTCAAAGTCCAGCGCATTCGCTTGCGCCAAATCACTCTCGGGGGAGGCCTCGAGCTCGACGAGATCAAGACCGACGTCCATCTCGTGGGGGGCTGGGAGGACCACGACTTCTTGGGAGGCCTTCGCGACTTCGCGGTCACCTTCAAGCCCGGCGCCGTCCTTTATCCGATCCGGTTCGACAACTTCAACGGTCCCGTGCACCCGCTGCCCGAGGAAAGGCTGCGCGTGACGCTTCGCCAGCCGGGCTTTCTGGAGCCTCGAACGAGCGGGTTTCTCCGCCCCGAGTTCAACATCTTTCCGCTTCTCGTCGAGTTGAATCCGCCGGCTGATGCCCCGGTCGTGGGGTATCGCGAGGCGAGAGTTCCCATCGGAGTCGATCGAACATTTTGGAATCGACTCTACGTGGCTCTCGATTACACGTTTCAACTCGAAAACCCATTCTCGTATGTCGGGGTTCTCGACCCGGCCCTCGAGTCCGTCGTGGTCTCCTATCCGGAGCTCGTGACCCGCCTCGATTTCCGGGACGATCCTGTGCGGCCGCACAAAGGGATCTATCTCGCAAATACTCTTCAGGTGGCTGGCGGCATCTTTGGAGGCACGGCGACGGATGTTCGCATTCAGCCCGAAGTGCGCACGTACCTCCCGCTCGCTCGTGGTGTGACCTTTGCGACGCGTGCCTCGGTGGGCTTTCTGTGGGCGTCGAACTACGGGGGCAACTGGAATGCGGAGCTGGAGAAGTCGAATGTCACCGCCGAGGCTGCGCCTGGCGATTCAGATCGAGCCATTCTCGTGCACGACATGCAGGTCATGTACTTCCGTGGCTTCTTTTCGGGTGGCCCGACGACCAATCGCGGGTTCCCTCTCTTGGGCGTATCGCCGCATGGCGTGGTCCCGTTTCTCAATCCTGCGACGGCCTCGCAGCAGGAACAGTTCAACTGCGACCCCGCGGACAAAAAGGACTTCAATCCGCAGAGCTGCTTTCTTCCGGCGGGCGGATTCACATTGTGGGAGCTGCAAAACGAGGTCCGTGCCGCGTTCTCGGGTCCACTCTCGGGGGCTCTCTTCTGCGACATGAGCGACGTTTCGCCTCACGAGGGCGACATCCGACTCAGTCATTTGCATCTATCGTGCGGTGTCGGCATCGCCTACGACACCCCGGTCGGTCCCATTCGTGCGGACATTGGCTACCGGGTCCCGCCGCTGCAGGTGCTCGGTTACAAGACGGAGGCGGATGCGGCCGCCGCCGATCCCGTCAACGGAACGCAGCCGACCCTTCTCGGGATTCCTGTGGCTCTCGCGGTGGGAATCGGTGAGGCCTTCTGATGGACGCCGGGTCGTGTCGACCGAGCGTTCCCCGGCGAGTGCTTCGCGGCGTGGGCGTGGGCGTCTGCGCGTTCCTTGCGCTCCTTGTTCTCGGACTCGGGAGCGCCCTCGTTTACGTCGAAAGCGCTTCGGGGCGCCGCTTCGTCGTGACCAAGGTCAATCAAGCCCTCGCGCCGACGTTTCAAGGACGACTCGAAATCGCCAGCCCCGGGAGCGTCGGCGTGTTTGGCCTCGTCGGAGGCGGCGCGACCCTGTTCGACCCGAGCGGCCGACCCGTCCTCACGGCTCGAGGCGTGCGCGCCCGAATCGCGACTTGGGCCCTCGTTCGCTCCGCGCTGTTTGGAAGGGGTGGGCCACTCGTGATCGCTCTCAGCGACGTATCGATCGACGATGTTGACGTTCGGCTCGACACGGACCCGTCGGGTCAGCTGGATCTCGTCGATGCGTTCACACCCAAGCCCTCGAGTCCTAGCGGGCCATCGCGTTCCCGAGCACGAGGCGTCCGTGTCGACATCGCTCGAATCGTCATGAAGCATGCTTGGGCTCGCGGCGTGATCGCGGGCGCTCCGCCCCTCGACGCGGACGTCGACCACCTCACGGGCTCGTTCTCGTACGCTCCGGACCGTTGGCAAGGCGAAGTCACGAGGGCAAACATCGTCGCCCGCGGTCTCGCGAATGGGGCGGACGTAGCAGGCACGCTCGAAGGCCACGTGGAAAGTCCGAACGAATTGCTCGCGGGGCTTGCCGGCCATGCCGTTTGGCGCGGAACCGCCGGCACACTTGCGCACTCGCTCGAAGTCTCCATCGACAAGAGCAAGCTAACGGTGCTGATGGACGCTCCGTCCTTCGACCCGAAGGGCGTGCGCTCGCTCTGGCCCGAGTCCACGATCGAATCGTCGGGGAGTCTTCACGTCGAAGCTCGAGGGGTGCCACCTGCGATCGACGTGGACCTTCGCGCGTCGCTAGGCCAGGCGACTTTCAGTGCCAAGGGCAACGTCGTTGTCGCCGACGACAAGAAGGCGACGCTCTCCATCGCGGCGCACGACATCGACATTCACCAATTCGCGCGCGCCGCGCCGGCCTCACGGCTTAGCCTGACCGGGAGCCTGTCGGGGTCGCGCAGCGCGGACGGGGTGATCCATCTGGCGGCGACGTTGCGCTTTCTTGGAGGGACCGTCGGCGTGCAGGATCTCCCCCCGGCGACGATTCAGGCGACCGGAGCGGGCTCGACTTCGAGAGACCTGCGCGCTCATGCGGACGCCCTCGTCGACGAGCCCACCGCCCCGAGCCACGTCGTGCTCGATCTCGCCCCCAAAGGAACGTCGTTCGTGCTCGACGCTGCACTCGAGTCGAACGTGGCAGATCTCGAACGTGTGCCCGAGCTAAAGCATGGCGTGAGGGGAATTGTGCAGGTTGCGGCCAAGGGGACGCTCGATCTCGGGTCGATGTCCGTGGACGCCCACTTGAATGCCGCCGCCGCAAACATGGCCCAAGGCGCCACGAGCCTGGCCAGCGCATCGGCCAGCGTGCACGCGTGGGGCCCCCTGGCCAGGCTCTCGCTCGAGGCGGCCGTTCGTGGTCATGGGCTCGTCGCCGCAGGCCGGCACGTCGCGACCTTCGAGGTCGCCGCGACGGGGGCCGAGACTACGCCTCATGTCACCCTGAGCGCGCAGGGGCCCGACATTCCGACGACCGATGCGAGCGCAAACATAGACCTCGGGCAAGGGGTCACGCTTCGCTCCTTGCGTGTGGGGTTGGCCCGGGCCGGTGAGCGCGCCGTGGTCAGCGCCGACAGCATTCGCGTGAGCGGAGGCGCCGTTCGCGTCGAAGGCGCTCGAATCGAGGGGCTGGGTTGGCCCGCGACGGGGAGCTTCGAGCAAACGGGGCAAGCACTTCACGTTCGTGCATCGAGCCAGGGAATAGACCTCGGCCGCATGGGCCGTCTTGTCGGTATCGAGGGCACGCTCTCGGGGGGCACGCTCTCGCTCGACACGAACATCAACGCCGCATCCGGCCGCGTTCGTGGAAACGGCATCGTGGACTTCGCCGATGTCTCGATGGCCGGCATGCGAGACCTCTCGGGGCACATCGAGGTCGCCGTCGACGGGCGCCGAATCAAAGGCAGCGCACACGCGCAGGCGCAGGGCTTTGGGTCGATCGACCTCGACGCGCCCAACCTGGATCTGGGCGGCGACGACCTGCTGTCGCTCTCCTCATGGCAGCAGGCATGGGGCGAAGTCTCCTTCGACACGACCTGCGATCTCGCGAGGGCGCTCGGCCTGCTCGCGTCCGATCCAAGACCCTTCGGAGAAGCGCGCGGCCACGTGACCCTCAAGGGGACCATCGGTCGCGCGAACCCTTCGACCCACGACCTAAACCTGAAGTTCTCGTTCAAGACCGACGGCCTGGCCTTGGCGCCGAACACGCCGCGCTCAAGAGAGATCGACGGGGTGATGGTCGTGGGGGCTCCCGCGTGGCATCTCGAAGAGATCGACTTCGACGGAGATGCGGCGCTAAACGGGCGCACGGGCCTCATCGACTTCGAGACGCAGATTCGAGACAGAAAGGGCGAGCTCGGGACGGTTCACGTGACTCTCCCGCGCTTTCCGTACAAGGACTTTCTCTACGACACGGTGCGCCTGGGGGAAGACGCGCGCACGTCGCCCTTCGACATTCGAGCGGCGGTTGCCGAGCGGGAGCTCGATGGTCTGCCGGACATTCTCAAGCAGGCCGCCGTGACGGGCAGAATCACCGCCGACGCTCACGTCACCGGCACGCTGCTCGTGCCCCGCGTCGACCTCGCCGTGACCCTGCGCGATTCCCACTTCCCGGGCGAAGCGCAATCGCTCTCGGGCGACCTCCATTTTGCCGCTCACTACGACGGAAAACGAGGCACCGCTTCGATCACGGCCGGCTCGGGCAACCACCCCATCGTCGACGCGAGCGCGACCTTTGACGCCGAGTTTGCTCAGGTTCTCGACCCGTCCGAGTCTCTCGCATGGAGCGCATCGGGGCGGGCGCACTTCGCCGACTTTCCGCTTGGCGCCATCCCCGCGCTCGACGCCAAGCTCGTATCGGGAAACCTGAGCGGCAACCTCGTACTGGTCGACTTGCACAAGAACGCGCAAGCCACCGCGGATCTGGTCGTCGAGGCGCTTCGCGTGGGGAGCGTGGACTGCAAGTCGGTGCGTGCACATGCCAAGACCGACACGGAGGGGTTCGACGCGGCGGTTCACGTCGATCAGACGGACGGCTTCGTGGACGTGAAGGCTCGCGCCGTCGCGAAGTGGGGGGCAGCGATCGCTCCCGTGCTCGACCCGAAGCAGCCCATCGACGTTCGGATGGTTTCGAGAAACTTCCGCATCGCGGCCCTCCTCCCGCTCCTTTCCCCATGGCTCGACGAGCTCGACGGCCGAGTGGATGCCGACATGCGTGGTTCATTCGAGCCGAGCACGGGCGGAGCCACGCTTTCGGGGACCCTGGGTCTCAGCCGCGGGTTGATCGAGGCGAGCGCGGGTGGGGGCGAGCTCCACGACGTCTCCGCGTCGGTTCGATTCAATCCAAACGGCACGGTCGTCGTCGACCGGTTGAGCGCTTCGGGCCTCACCGGACGCTTGCAAGCCAGCGCGTCGGGTCGATTCGACGGCACGCGCTTTCAATCTGCAAAGGCGATTCTGACAATTCCAAGTCGCCTCGCGATCCCTCTGACCGCAGACGGAACCGAGATCGGTAACATCGATGGCCGCGTCGAACTGTCGGCCACCGCGCCCGGAGACGGGCGAGCGATGACGCTAGCCGTTCAGATTCCGCACCTGCGCGTCGTCCTTCCGGAGGGAACGTCGTCGGACGTTCAAGCGCTCGGTGGCATGACCAACGTCCATATTGGGGCCCACAAAGGCAGCCGGACGACGCTCCGGCTCGTGCCTCTCGACCCCAAGAGACCCTCCGTTGCCGACGCGTCCGTCTCGCGAACGGAAATCGCGGTGAGCATCGCCGACATCCAAGTCGAGCGGGGGACGGACCTGAAGGTGGATCTCAGCGGCACCCTCCACGTTGAGTCGGGCCCGAAGACTCGCGTCACGGGCCAGATTGAGCTTCGCAAAGGCGGTGCGCTTAACGTCGAGGGAAAAGAGTTTGAGGTGGAGAGCGGGACGGTCACATTCACCGGTGGCGATGCGGCAAACCCGGAGGTTGTCGTCAGAGCCGACTGGACGGCGCCGGACGGTACTGTCGTCTCCGCGAACTTCGTCGGACCTCTCAAGACCGGCAAAGTGACCCTCAGCTCGGAGCCGACGCTCCCCCAACAAGAGATCGTCGAGCTCGTGCTTTACGGGACGGCCACCGGGCAGCAGGCGCAGTCACCGTCGAACACCGCCGAGAATACGGCGATTGCTACAGCGGGAGGACAAGCCGCGCAGCCACTCAATCACGCGCTCAATCAAGTTGGCCTCGGCGTCGTGACGGCTAAGATCGATACGTCGGCGGCGTCGACTCCGAAGCCGGAGGTCGAGGTTCAGATCGCCCGAGGGGTGTCGATTCAAATCGCTTACGTGCTCGGCCTGCCGCCTCCCGGCGTTAACCCAGACACAACCCTGCTCTCGGTCGATTGGCGCTTTCTTTCGAAGTGGTCGCTCGAGTCGACGGTAGGCGACGCCGGGACGACGATTCTCGACCTGCTTTGGCAAACTCGCTACTGATTCTCCCTCAAACGCTGTGAACGCGTCGCCGACGGAGAGAGAAACCCCCGATAGGAAGCCAGAGTCGGACGCAACGGTCGAGACCCGCAGTGACCGCGAGCGCGGCTCGCGGCTCGGCGAACGGGACGAGCCGGAGGAAGCGAGCCGGATCCGTGCTCGGCCGCGGCGCGTCGTTCGCACCAGCCGCGCCCTCATCGGCGTCACGCGCAATGTCGGGTTCTTCACCCAGGGGTACAACCAATGGGTCCCGATCCTCCGGACGTCACGGAAGAGAGGGCGGACCGCAGGGGATGGCAGGGATTCCGACGTTCGGACAAGAGCCCGGGTGCATTTCGGTCCGTCACAGGTCGATGCGATGGAGCCAGTCGCCGCTCGTCAGAGGCCAATCGGATTGGCGGCTCACGCA
>Ga0070761_10002967_pt1 | contig 10288 bp, 11 predicted proteins | sample HubBroMetageREF1_FD_66724 | JGI IMG/M metagenome (GOLD analysis project Ga0070761, IMG submission 66724) | Reference soil microbial communities from the Hubbard Brook experimental Forest, New Hampshire, USA - Hubbard Brook CCASE Soil... | ecosystem: Environmental > Terrestrial > Soil >... | reverse complement strand
TCCGTTGGACAGCCCGATCCTTCGACAAGATCATTGCCAAGATCGACGCCGCCATCGCGCTCGCGGCATGATCCTGGATACTTTCCTCCGGGGCCATGTACTAAGGGACGAGGCCGCCCAGCCGGTCCTTCGCATGAAAATAGTGGCGCACGTAGGCCGCGAGCTGTCCGTCGGTCGGGTGATCGAGCGTCTCCACCCCCAGGATCCTGGAGCGCAGCGCGTGAGCGTGCGTGTCCACGTAGCGAATGAAGTCGAGCTTTGCCGAGGACGGCCCAACGATCAGGATCTCTTCCGCGTCCTGGAGCGTCCCCGCAACCTCGTGAAAAAAGCGATCGCCGCCGTCGTGGTGACTCTGTTCCTCGGCCTTGCGCGTGAGGTGGTGATGGGGCGCTTTGATCTTGCTCACCTCGAACCCCTCGGGCTCGATGTGGAAAATCTTGGCTTCCTTGTGATCGATCCAGACCGCGACATGACGAACGCTCATAAGCACGCCCCCTTAGCATGCCTGGGGAGATGCGGGCGTGGCCCCGGCTCGGGCACCGCGTACGACCCCCACGCCCGCCTGCGATTGCGCGCCCAATCAGAGGTAGTAGGTGGCCTGGATCGCGTTGGTGAAGATGGCCCAGGGAGAACCTTGTACGGTCGTGGTGAGATTGTTCGCATGGGTCGCACCCCCGCCCGGCACGTTGGTGTTGGTTTCCGTGTGCGTGAACAAGAGCCCGACAGTACCTTGAAGGGCGAGCTGCGGAATCCCGATGAAGCCGAACTGAATCTCCGCTCCCACGCGCGCCCCCATGTCGAAGAGAAACCCGTCGGCCGTATTGTTGGCCATCGCAGGGACGGGAATGTTCTCGTGCGCAAAGGCCAGGTTGGCCTCGGGGCTGACGATGAAAGTAAAATGCTGGCTACTGGCGAGCGCGAGGGGGACGCCGACGTGAAACGCCATGGCGAACGGACTCGGCGCCGACCCGGTCAACCAGCCAATCCCGAGTCCGCCATCGAGTCCAAGCTTTGGCATTAGCCAATACCGCACGCCGACCACAGGAGCCGTTATGCCAGCCGCGACTCCAGGAAACGGTATGGCTTGCGTGGGGAATACCGTGACGCCGAGATGGCTGACAACGCCGTCATGGTCCGTATCGCCACCCCCCGGTGGAGGAGCGGTCTTGAAGGCCGGCGCAGGCGCAGCCGCCGTATCGTCCGCGCTCGCTGCAGCGGACGCGAAAAGAATCGATGCGACCGTGCCGATGATTGCTGCGTTCTTATGCATCATGGTCCACCTCCTTTGGGTGTGGCCGCTATGGTAGTCATGGCGTCAGCACATCGACCAACTTCTGCGCAATTTCCATTTTGTACGTAGTTTTTCACGCGGTCGGCCGTCACCGTAACCTTCACGGAAAGCTGTGCGTCATCAGCGCGGCGCGGACCTCGGAAGAAACGACACGTGCTTACCCGACCCCATGACTCTGCTACGCTCTTGGCGCAGAGTGGCACACGATAAGTGCTTGGATCTTCTTGGAACGCGCTCGCGCGGTCCCGGCATGTCTGTTGCTTTGAATGAGCGTATGAGATCCTCGCGACTCGCCCGTGTTTTCAGCTGCGCCGTTACCGTGTCGACGGCCGTCCCGGCGCTTGCGGGGTGCGGTGGGTCGGAATTCAACTTGGCAAGCTCGTCGGGCACGATGAGCGCAGCGGGTTCGAGTGGTGCATCCTCGGCGGGCAGCTCCTCCGCGACCGGGTCGTCCAGCGCGGGCTTGGCTGGAAGCGGCACAGCATCGAGCGGCGCTTCGACCAGCGGCACGACGACCAGCGGCACGACGACCAGCGGCGCTTCGACCAGCGGCATGACGACCAGCGGCATGACGACCAGCGGCGCGATGTCGAGTGGGACTTCGACCAGCGGCGTGGCCGTGAGCGGGAGCGCGGGCACGGGCTCCATCCTCAGCAGCGGTTCGGCGACCACTGGGGCGTCGAGCGGTACGACCGGGGGCCCCCCGCCCGATACGTGTTCGTCGGACAAGGACTGTCCAGGCGGGACGTGCTGGCTTCAGCTCGACGGCGCCAAGGCCTGCGTCGCGCCCATCGCGACCCCACCCCTCTCGATGTGCCTCGCGGGCAGCACCACGATGTGCTGCAGCAAGGACGCGGACTGCGCTGAGACCGGAAAGACGGACGCGCGGTGCCTGCCGCTCATTGATGTGGAGGAAAACTTCTGCGGCGGCGCCGTGCCCGCGGGAAACGTCTGTCGCTACGACCAATGTGCGGACGACGCCGACTGCAAGGCGCAGACGCCGACGGGGGCAACGGTAGCGACCTGCCTCCCGTCGGGCGCGTTCGGCCGCTACAACACCGCTTGCGTCTACGGCGGCTGCCGTACGGATGCCGACTGCACGAAGCACCCCGGCGGGCAGTGTCAATACGGGCTCGCCGCGACGAACGGGGTCTGCAACTTGAACGACGTGCTCTTCTGCGCGTACCCGAGCGATCCATGCCAGACCGGTGCGAATGGAACGACGACGGGGTGCGCGAACGGCATGATCTGCGTGCCCAACGCCGACTACCAAGGCCGCGAGTGCGGCAAGCCGCCGCCAGCGTACCCGTGAGAGCTGTGCGGCTCACCGCGCCCACGCCGCTCGTGCTGGAGTTGCTCGCCTGGTTGGCGGCGCGCCCGCGCACGTACCGCGAGACGCTGGACGCGTGGCGTACGTCCTGCCCGCGCATGCCGGTCTGGGAGGACGCCGTCGCGAATGGGTTCGTCGCGGTCTTCCGAAGCGATGTCGACGGGGAGCTCGCCGTCGATCTCACGACCGAGGGCCGATCTTTCCTCGACTCTGGCGCCCAATGATCGCGATCCTGGACGACTACTTCGCTCCAGTCCGCTCCCTGAAGTGCTTCGCAAAGCGGGAGACCTTCGAGGCCGATGTGGTGCCGGCGCACTGGCGCCAGAATCGCTAGCGAGGGAACCATGAACGGTCGCATCTACGAGTTTTCAAGCAGGACGATCGACGGCAAGCCCAAGACGCTGGCCGACTACAAGGGCAAAGTGCTTCTCATCGTCAATGTCGCGTCGAAGTGCGGCTTCACGCCGCAATACGACGGCCTCGAGAAGCTGCACGAAAAGTACGGCCCCAAGGGACTGGCCGTCCTTGGCTCCCGGCCGAGTTCGGCTCGCAGGAGCCCGGCTCGGACGAGCAGATCCATATCTTTACACGACCCACTACGGCGTAAAGTTCGACATGCGGTCCAAGGTGAAAGCAAAGAAGGGCCGGGCATCGATCCGCTCTTCGCGTACCTCACGAATCTGGAAACGAATCCGAGGTTCGGTGGCGATATCAAATGGAACTTCACCAAGTTCGCCGTCGGCCGGACTGGCGAGGTCATTGGCCGGTTCGAGCCGAAGGTCGAGCCGACGAGCGCCGAACTGGAAAACGCCATCCAGACCGCGCTCGCCTGACGCACGGAGGGCACGTCCCTCCCCCGATGGACATCACGAGAAAGACGGCCCACTATGTCGAACGCAAGGCGGTGATTTTCATGGGCGACAAGTCTCCGAAGGCCAAAGACAGAGCCAAGAAGCAAGACACGGCTGACAAGAATCAGAAGAGCGCCGCTGCTGTCGCGAAGGCGAATCAGGGTTCGGCGGGAGCCGCCAAGAAGGGCAAGTAAGCGCGAGCTCTTCGCTACCTCCAGCCGCCCGCGAGCGGGACCGAGAATCGTCGCGACCGGCGTGGAGGCGTCACCGTCAGGGGCTTTGGAAAGCTCTGCTGCGCTCGCGCGCAACGTGAGGTGCTCACTGCCGCGGCGTGAGGAGCAGTGCGGGCCCAGTGGGGATCGCCTTCAGTCGTCTACGAGGTTCGCCGCACAGACGACGGAGGGTAACCCCGTGCGGGCGGCCCTCGGCGCGCCTGCCCCCGGGGAGCCAGCGTCGGACTCCATGACCACGCGGGTGCACCGCATGCTCTGGCACTACGCCACGATGCTCTGGCGCCCACCGCCACGTCCCCCATTCGGCCCACGGCCTGACCGCTGACGACGGAGGTTAACTGAGAGCCGCTCCGAGCAGATGCGCACCGAATTGCGGCCATTGCCAGCACGATGAAAACAACGCTCCAGGACGCGTCCCGCGGAGAAGCAGGCGCCGCGCTGCATCCCGTGCGCTGCGACGCACCTTCGGTAGACGATTCGCCAGGATACCTGGGTTGTGCGCTCGAAGTCGCGCTCCCGCCCGCGTCGGCGGCTCCGGCCGAGGCCTCGTCTTGCCCCTGCATGGCATCATCATCGACCGGATTCAACCTCGCACGACTCCCGGCCGCTACATCGTCCGCGGTATCGCCATCCCCGGCGCTTGTGGTCTCGGCAGCCGCCTCGTTCGCGGTGTCACCGCCTGCGTCCTCTGTGACATCGGGTTCTAGGTCACTCGCGACATCGCTGGCCGCATCGCCGCTCGGAGACACGGATGTCATCGACAGAAAGCTGAGATCCACTGCGTTCGCGATAGCTTGTCGTCCGGCATCGTTTGGATGGAGATGGTCGCCGCTGTCGAACGCCGGAAGAAACCGCGTCGGATTCGCCGGGTCGTGGGTGGCGAGATCCTGGTCCACCAATCCATCGCAACCGCTGTTCGGTGCGCGCACGAACGCATTGAATCCTTCTCGTCCCGTCTCCCCGGCCTGCGTCCAGTACGAAGCGCCCTCGAATGGAGTGAGGGTCGAGCATAGGAACTTGATGCCGCTTTGATGTGCGGAGGCGATGAGGTGCGTCGCTCCAGCCACGAGCTGATCCGCAGACGGCGTCGGAACGGTCGAGCCGAGATCGTTGATGGGATCGTCAGAAAAGATAACCCATGCTACGCCCGGTTGAGAGAGCACATCGCGTTCGAAGCGGTTCAGTGCACTCTGTCCCGAGCCATCGACGAGGAGCCTGTTTCCGTTGATGCCCTGATTGAGGACGCCGACGGTAAGGCCCGCGTTCGAGAGCCGAATGGCGAGGTAGTTCGGCCAGCGATGATTCGCGTCCTGAGCCGACGCATAGCCGTCGGTGATGGAGGCGCCTAGCGCCACCACAGAACCCGTGGAGCCCGAACCCTGAACGTCCAGATTGACGAGAAAAAAGTAGCTGCCCGTCGTTTGTGCACCGGGCAGACTGGCGTTCGCGCTCACGTCGCCGGCAGCAACGTAGTTCGTTTGGGTGCCCTGCTGGTGATACGTCGCCGGGCCCGTCGATTGCGGAACATAGACGCTGATCGCCACGTCGGAGAGCGCCGCCACCGAAAAGTCTACTAGGTCGCTCGCCGATACACCTCCCGCCGCCACCGTCACGTCCGTCTGTCCTCCGAATGTGACCGCGCGATCCGTGCTGGAGGATACGGAGGACCCAGAGGTCCGCTGCGCAATGTGCACATCGCTAAGGTGCAGCGGCTGCATGCCGAACGCATTCGAGAACTGAACCCGTGCAGCGCCACCCGCGATGCTCGTATGCACGACCTGTCGCAGCGTCTGCTGATTGAACGACGCGCCACCACTCTGCGGAGAGGCCGCCCAGGTCCCCACCCATGCTCCAGAGGCATCGTTCGGGGTCGACGCGGCGAAACGCGCAGTGTCGACCTGTTCCGGCAGCGCCTCGGATGTTGACGAGCACGCCAGGCACGCCAGCGCGCTCAGGAGGAGGGCCGCCGTGGACGCGCGGCCGGCGACGCAAGAACGTTCCCGTTTCATGGACCCTCAGTCCCTAAGTGGAGCCCGTGTGAGTTTCCGATCACGGGCTCGCGTGCAGCCGGAGCGCTCTTGGTAGAAGTCCATGGCTCGCTCACGCGAGCAAGAGTTGAAGCGCGCTCGGGGACGCCCGAGTTGAAGGGCGGTCCTGAGCTCGTTGCTCGCCGGACCCCAATTCCGCCGCTTGCGCACGAGCGCCCGCTTAGCCCCCGGTCCACGGGGGGACGACTCTCATCGGCTTGATTGCGACATCCTCAACAGGGCGTGCAGTTAGGATTCGAAGACGTGCAAACGATAAGGAGCGCGCTTCGAGAAGGCCGCGAGTGTGTACCTTGGGGCCTCCTTCCGCAGTCGGACGCCTTCCCCTCGGAGTCGCCTCGGAGGACAGCGAGCCCTATTGTTGATTGCACACGTACTTGCAAAGAGGGACCCAGCCGTTCGCCGGGTTGTTGTTGCAGAACACCGTGTGCCCGCCCGGCGTGACGCCACCGTTGCCGCCGATCATCGCAAACAGGTGCTGCGAGGACATATACGGCCCGGGTGAGGTCGTCATGACGTTCGTGACCGGGCCGAGCCAACCGGCGTTCGTCACGGTCGTGACCATGCTCATGACTTCCGAGTCGGCCCCAATGGTGGACGGATAGGGACTCTCGAAGCCGACGAGCATGTACTTGCGATCCCCCGGCGTCCCGGTGGGCGGCGGGTTCGTAATCCACGTGGCGTTTGGGAAGCCCTCGTCCTGCGGGCCCGACGTCGTGATGACGCGGTCGAAGGGCACGTACGCCGAGATCATGGCCCACGTCTGCGACCCCCACGAGTAGCCGACGACCCACACGTCACTCGTGCGCAGAGCGCCGGTATTCGGATCGAGGAAGTAACCCCAGTCGCCGCCCGGGTCGACCATCGCGCCGTAGGCCATCGCCGCCTCGGTCTCTTGGACGATGCTGTTGGCGGGGGCCACGGTGTACCAGTTGACGCGCGTCACGCCGTCCCAGAGCTCCATGCGCGAATCTCCGATCTGGGCGTTGGCCGTGGGATCGTTCGGATTCGTCTTGAGCGTCTGGACGTACGACTGCGGCACCTTGCCGCCGTCCAGGCAGGTGTCCGTCTTCGGACCGAAGACGTGGAAGCCGTACTGTTCGATGAAAGACTCGAAACCGCCTGCGCCAACCCCCGTGCAGATGCCGCCCAGAAGAAGAACGAGCTTGCCCTGAATTGGCTGGTTCTTGTTCAGGTACATGGGCTGTCCGTTGAACGACAGCATGGTCGTCCCGGTGCCCGTCACGTTGATCTTGCGAGGCGGAGGGGGATAGAGGTCGCCCGCGTCGGTGTCGGTCGCCGCGCCACTGGCCGCTCCGCTCGAGGTCGTTGCACTGGAAGTGGCCGTGGTTCCGGAGGCCGCCGCCCTGCCGCTCTCGGCCGCGCCACTCCCGGTCGTGCTCGTCGTCCCGCTCGACGGGGTCTGACCACTGCCGCCATTCGTGCCCGACGCGGCGCCCGATCCTGCTTGCACGACGGCGCCACTCGCCGCGGATCCAGTGCTGGTCATCTGGGTGCTGGCCCCCGACGAGCCTTGATCGGTACCGGTGCTCAGCCCAGTGGCATGCGGGCTCGTCGAGCTCGAGCACGCCGCGACCAAGCCGACCGCGCAAAGCAGACCCAAACGCAACTTGAGAAACGCCATGTCTCCTCCAGCAAGAACAATCTCGAACGGTTTGACGGTCCCCGAGGCAGGCCGGGTTGAGCCGGGGCTGTATTTATGCACCCGGCTGCGAGCCCTTTATTATGGCGCCGTGCGCTCCTCGAGCAAGCGCTTGAGCTGAGCGCATCCCCAATCGTTCCCCGCATTGCAACCTAGCCGGTATAGGCGCACCGCCTCGGCGCGATCCAGCGTAACAGCCGTACCGGTTTCGTACATCGAGCCGAGGCTGGAGCATCCGAGCGCCGCGCCCCCGTCGCAAGCCTGTTTGAACAAGGCAAAGGCGTGCGCGCCGTCTTGGCTCACCCCACGACCATTCGCGTACGCGAGGCCGAGGTTGGAGCATCCGACTGCAATACCCCCATCGCACGCTTTCTTGTAGAGCGTGGCGGCTTGGACCTCGTCCCTTATTCCGCCCGTCCCATGGGCAAACATGAGACCGAGGTTCGAGCATGCGCTCGCATCGCCCGCGTCGCAGGCTTGTCCATAGAGCGCGCGGACCCCGTCGGCGGCGATGCTGGTTGGATCGGCATGCACGCCGCCGGGGTCGGAGCACGCTAGCGCATCGCCCCCGTCGCAATGCTGGGCCACGTGCGGAAGCCCGAGAGTTTGCGCGTCGAGCGCGACGACTCGGGATTCGACCTTGGACGCACCCGCGTCGCGCGCCCCCACCGACCCGAGCGCGTTGCAAGCCGACGAGGGCCCGGCGTCACAAGGAGCCACGCACCGTGAGCCGTCCCATCGCGCTGCACCCCGACAGCCCGGCGCGAGCTTGCCCGCTTGCCCCGATCTTCGATCGTGGGTCGGCGGGGCCGCCGTGCCCACGGTCGCGCCGACGCCGTTTGGCCCCTGTCGCGGATTCACGACCAGGTCCGACGACGTCACGGACGGCAGATTGGGGAGGCGGGTCTCGGTCCCCGACCTGGGCACCGAGCCTTGCCGCATGAATAGCTTGTGGGCCATCACGCCGGCACCGCAGAGCAACATCCCTCCGAGAGCCACGCTTGCGTATCGTCGGGCGCGGCCGCGTCGCGGGAGCCCAATCGCGCGAAGGCTAGAAGCGGAGATTGGGCCTTCGGTTGTCTGGGTGCCCGGCAGAGTGTCGCCTCTCGGCCAAGACGGAGTCCTTTGCGTCGCGATGGGAAGAGCTGACGTGGTTGCCGGTGTCGGAGTCAGACTCGACTGCAGCTCCGTGCCAAACGCGGAGGCCAGCTCTGCAATCGCCTCGCCGGCACGCGCAAAGCGCCTTTTTGGATCGTTGTCGACGCAACGAAAAAACCAAGCGTCAAACGCCTTCGGAAGGAGAATGCCCGCCTCAGCCGCGCGAACACTCGGAGCGTCGCGTGGTGCCTGGCTCAGGATCTCTCCGTAGAGCTCGCCCGTTGTCTCCGCCCGCCAATACGATTTTCCAACGAGAAGCTCGTACGCGATGAGCCCAAGAGGCCAAATATCGGTCCAGGGACCGATCTCCCGTCCCCGGCTCCATTGTTCGGGGGCCATGTAGGCCGGTGTCCCTGCCGATTGTGTCGACGAATGCCCTACGGCTTCGAGCAATTTCGCGATGCCGAAATCCAGAACCTTGACTCGTTCCCCGTCCTCGTCGCTCTGACACAGAAAGAGGTTCTCGGGCTTGAGGTCCCGATGCACGATGTTCTTCGCGTGAGCCTTGTCGAGGGCGCGGGCGACATGGCGGAGATAGGTCACGACGATCGCAGCCGATAGGGGACCGGTTCGCAACAGTTGCTCGCCGAGATCCGTGCCGACCAGGAACTCCATCACGAGATAAGGAGCCTCCGTCGCTTCGTCGATTCCTGCGTCGATCACGCTCGCGACAAAAGCGCTCTCGATCAGCGCGTCAATCTTCGCCTCTCGCTCGAAGCGCTCTCGCGCATTCGCGTCGCGGGCCAGATTCGGATTCATGAGCTTCAGCGCCCACCGCTTGTCGGTGGCGGTGTGGCGGACTTCGTAGACCGCACCCATACCGCCGGCCTTCAGCAGGCGAACGACGCGGTACCTCTGCGCGAAGACCTGGTCGGGTTGGAGGTGGGGAATCGACGCCACGCGCAAATTATGGTGCCTCGCCGGCAGGTTTCAAAGGTGACGCGCACCGGCCCAGTACGCTGCGAGCCCTGCGCAGACGTGGCGCGCGCGCCGCGTTCTGATGCGCCTGCCCGATTCAGCGGGCATGACCGACGCCGACCTCGCCAGGCCTTGCATCCGCAACGCGGCCCGCAGACCTTCGCCCGCCGAGCGTCGCCCAACGCGCACCCCTGGGTCAGGTCCCGTAGACTCGATAGTCGATCTCCGGAAACAAGTTGTCTCTCCGGTTCACTTCCGCGAGCCACTCCTCGCTGAGCGAGTCATCGAGCAGCCCCTCGTAAATACGAGTGAACCGGTTCACGTGGTCCACCGTTCGCTTCGTCGCGTACGGAACCGTCGTCCCCGTCTTCATGATGAACGCCCAGTCGCTCGACTGCGCCAGCATCACCTCGCGGGCGGCTTGATCGAGCGCCCTCCGCTTCAGCCCTTCGGCTTGCGGGAACCGCCGCGCGAGCTGCACCATGCGCTCGGCCATCTTGTGCAAATGACGGTAGACCCACGCGTTCGACCCGTTGCACCAGTAGTCTCCGAAGCCCTTCTCGCCCCACGAAGAGAAGCTCGGCGTCGACACCTGATTGGTCGGATACTCGCGCAAGTAGCCGCTGGGCGTGATCGGCGCGACGCTGCCCTGGTCGTATTGCAACTTGCGGAACAGGAGCTCGAGAAACATCGGCCCCTCGTACCACCAGTGCCCGAAGAGCTCGGCGTCGTACGGCGCCACCACGATCGGGCGACGATCCATGTTCGCGCGCAGGTGCTCGACCTGGTGCTCGCGATT
>Ga0070761_10002966_pt1 | contig 10297 bp, 9 predicted proteins | sample HubBroMetageREF1_FD_66724 | JGI IMG/M metagenome (GOLD analysis project Ga0070761, IMG submission 66724) | Reference soil microbial communities from the Hubbard Brook experimental Forest, New Hampshire, USA - Hubbard Brook CCASE Soil... | ecosystem: Environmental > Terrestrial > Soil > Temperate... | reverse complement strand
CTTGGGATGGGGATTCAGCGTGATCTTCTCCACGTTGCCAATCGCGACTCCGTCCAGACGCACTGGCGCACCGGCCGCCACGCCTTCCACCTCCGGCAGATAGGTGTACAAGCGATATTTCGGGCCTAAAATCCCCGCGCCCGTAATATAGAAAATCGCCGCCGCCAGAATGAACAGCCCCACCAGCACGAAAAGTCCTACGCGCAGCTCCGTCCACGTCAGTTGCTTGCGTTGCGCCATGACCCCGCCTCCTCAGTGATTGCGAATGACGATCTCATTCTGCCGAAGCCAGAAACTTTTTCAGGTATTCGTCCGTGGTGCGCAGCAATTCGTCCGCGGGGCCTTCAAAATAAATTTTGCCCTCGCGCAACACCAGCACGTTGGTTGGCCGCGTCTCGTTTTGATCCCCGCCGCTCGCCGCATCTTTCTCGCGCTCGGCCAGCGACCGCGCGGCGCCAGCCTTGCCGTTGCCCGCAAGCGATAGCACGTGCCCGCTATCCGGATCGAACCGGAAATTCGCCAAGCCGAAAGCGTCCTGGACACGGTGCGTCGCTAGCAGCGCCGTCACATCCTGCGAATCGCGGCCGCGCAATATCAACGTAATGATCGTCTGCGAAGTCACCGGATCCAGACCCGCCGTCGGCGAATCGTACAGCACGACTGGCGGACGATCCACCAGCGCCCGCGCAATTGAAACGCGCCGGCGCATTCCGCCGGATAAGTCAGCGGGAAATTTTTCCAGCGCGTCCTCCATCTCGACGAAGCGCAGCGCCTCGCGCACCCGCATCTCAATTTCCGTTTCGTCCACCGCTTCCTCGCGCAGGCGGAACGACACATTGTCGGAAACCGTCATGGAATCAAATAGCGCGCCTTCCTGGAACACGAATCCGATGCGCCGCCGGAAGTTCAGCAGTTCGCTTTCCGGCATTTCGCTCACGTCGTGGCCCATCACCAGCACGTGCCCAGCGTCGGGCTGGATCAATCCGGCTGCCAGCTTCATGATCAGCGTCTTGCCCGTGCCGGTTTCGCCCAGCAGCACCTTGGTTTCGCCGGGCGCGGCGTCGAATGAGATGCCAGCCAAGACTTCGCGATCCTCGAAACCCAGGTGAATGTCGCGCAGCGAGATGAGCGCTTCGCCCGGCACGCTCTGGATTTCCTGCTGCGCCGATTCGCGCGGCGGCGGGCGCAACGTATTCGCAGAATTTCGGAAAAGGCCGGGCGGCGGAACGTCGCGCGTCATGCGTCCGATTATAGATGGAAACCCGCGAATTCAAGCGGTGAGTTGGGCGCAAATTCGCGCACGACCCGCAACGAGATTATTGGAAGAGATACAGCAGTAACCGCGACAGAAAGAAATCCACAACCAGCGCGCACACCGACGAAATAACCACCGCAGTCGTAGTCGCCCGCCCCACACCCTGCGTTCCACCGCGCACCCGCAATCCGCAGTAGCAACCTACGGTCGCGATGATCAATCCGAACACAACAGGTTTGGCAAGCCCCTGCACCACGTCGCCAATATCCAGCGCGTTTATCGCCCGCGTCCAGAATTGCACCGCTCCCAGCCGCAGCGTGGTGTACGCAACCAAAAATCCGCCGCACAACCCCACAAAATCAAAAACCACAGTCAGTAGCGGAACCATCAGCACCGTCGCGATCACCCGCGGCATCATCAACTTCCGCACCGGATCCGTGCCCAGCGCGCGCATCGCGTCCACCTGTTCGGTCACTACCATCGAACCAAGCTCCGACGCCATGCCCGAAGCGTTGCGACCCGATACGAGCAGCGCCGTAACCGCCGGCCCCAATTCGCGCACCAGCGCCAGCGAAACCGCGTCTCCCGTCAGCGCCGTCTCGCCGAATCGCTGGAATTGCGCAGCCGTTTGCACCACCAGCACGCCACCGATGGAAAGCCCCGCAAGAATGATGATCGGCAGCGACCCCACGCCGACGATGTCCATCTGCTCCAGAGTATCCAGCCAGTAATACGGCGGCGAGAACATGCACCGCAGCGACTGCACGGTCAGCAGCGTGTAATCCTGCACGGACGCGACTTGGCGCTTCAATACCTCGCCGAGAACCGTCGGGAGCGATGGGGGGGCGCTGGATTCGGGCATTTTGTGCGACGCGTGGCAGGCGGAATGCGCCGCTTGCGCCGAGTCCCCGGAAGCGTAACGGCTGATCCGCGCCGCGTCAAGCAAACATCCGCAGAGAAATTCGACAAGCACGCCGGAATTTCCATGCGCGGTCGCGCCGCGGCTTTACGCAACTGGACGCGTCCGGTAGAATCTGTCATTCGTGCCTGCACGCGAGGTCCGACCTAATATGCTGCGTTTCGTTACCGCTGGTGAATCTCACGGACAGGCGCTGATCGCCTGGATCTCCGGACTTCCCGCGGGCGTGCGCGTGGACATCGAATTCATTCAACGCGAGCTGCATCGCCGCCAGCTCGGTTACGGCCGCGGCGGCCGCCAGAAAATCGAAAAAGACGCCGCCGACATTTTAGCCGGCGTGCGTCACGGCAAAACGATCGGCGCGCCGATCACCGTTCGCATCGAAAATCGCGATTGGAAAAATTGGGAAAAGACTCTGCCGGTCGGAGCCATCGAAGATACCGAAGGCGCCGACGCGAGCGATTCCAAGAGCGCGCAACGCCAACTGACCGCCCCGCGCCCCGGCCACGCGGACCTCGCCGGTGCGCTGAAATTTAATTTTCACGATGCGCGCTACGTGCTCGAGCGCGCGTCCGCCCGCGAAACCGCCGCGCGCGCCGCAGCCGGCGCGTTCGCAAAATTACTGCTGCGCGAATTCGGCGCCGAAGTGCTCAGCCACACCATTGCCGTCGGCCACGCGCGCCTGCAACGCGCCGCCACCTGGGAAGAAATAGCTGCAATATGCGAAAATCTTGAATCGCCGCTGCGCTGCGTGGATGCGGCCACCGAATCGCGCATGATCGCCGAAGTAGATCATGTCCTGCGCGCCGGCGATTCTGTCGGCGGCATCTTTGAAATCGTCGCGCACGGTATTCCACCGGGCCTGGGCAGCCACGCGCAGTGGGACGAAAAACTCGATGCGCGCATCGCTCGCGCGGTTATGTCCATTCAAGCCGTGAAAGCAGTCGAATTCGGCACCGGCGTCGTGAACGCCGGCAGTTACGGCTCGGAAGTTCAGGACGAGATCCGCTACGACGCCACAAAAAAACGGTTCGACCGTGCATCGAATCGCGCCGGAGGGCTCGAGGGCGGCATCACCAATGGCAGCGACGTGATAGTGCGCGGCTACTTGAAACCAATCTCCACCCTGCGCCGCCCGCTGCTCACCGCGGATTTGAACACCAAGGAAGAGGTGAAGGCAGCCTACGAACGTTCAGACGTCTGCGTAGTTCCGGCCGGGGGCGTAGCAGGCGAAGCGATGGTCGCCGTGGAATTGGCCGGCGCGTTCCTGGAAAAATTCGGCGGCGATTCCATCGGAGAGACGCGCCGCAATTTCGAAGGTTATCAGAAGCAGCTGGATGAATTCTAAGGTCGAGTGATAAGTGAGGAGTGACCGGTAATAATTGACGAGTCGCGCCGAATCTGAACGCGCCGGCTCCGCATAGGAACCAACTGACGATGATTCATCCGATTGTGAAATACGGCGACCCGGTCCTGGAAGCTCCCGGCAAGCGCGTGGAAAAATTCGACGAGGACCTGCAAAAACTCGTCGCGGACATGTTCGAATCCATGTACGCCGCCGCAGGCGTGGGGCTCGCCGCGCCGCAAATCGGCGTCGGCATGCGCCTCACGGTAATTGACGTCTCCAACGGAAAAATTCCCGAAGCGAAAATGGTGCTCGCCAATCCCGAGATTATCTACGCCGAAGGCCAGCAGCGCGAGGAAGAAGGCTGCCTCTCGCTCCCCGGATTTCGCGGCTACGTCGAGCGACCGCAGTACGTCACCGTCCGCGCGCAAGACGCGACGGGTGCTTCGTTCGAACGCCGCGGCGAAGGATTGCTCGCGCGCGCCTTCTGCCACGAGATTGACCACCTCAACGGCATCCTCTTCATCACACACCTGAGCATGCTGAAACGCGACCTGATCAAGCGCAAAATCCGCAAGCTGAAAAAAGCCGGCGAGTGGTAGGACGCCCGTGCCCCCGCTGAAAATTATTTTTTGCGGCACTCCGGCGTTCGCCCTGCCCTCCCTGCGCGAATTACTGGCCCAACCTGATTTCCAGATCGCAGGAGTCCTCACGCAACCCGACCGCCCGCGCGGACGCGGTCGGGAAATTTCCATCTCACCGGTAAAATCCGCCGCACTCGCCGCCGGAATTCCCGTGTACCAACCGCAAAAAATCCGCGCCGAGGAATCCTACGAATATTTCCGCAACGCCGCGCCCGACGCAGTCGTGATCATCGCCTACGGACAAATCATTCCCGCGCGCCTAATCGAAATTCCCCGCCTCGGATGGATTAACCTGCACGGCTCCCTGCTGCCGAAATACCGCGGCGCCGCCCCAATCCACTGGGCGATCGCGAGCGGCGAGACGCGCACCGGCTTGACCACCATGCGGATTGACTCGGGTCTGGACACAGGCCCCATGCTGCTGAAGCACGAAACCGAAATCGCGCCCGACGAAACCGCGCCAGCGTTATACGCCCGTCTCGCCGAAGCGGGTGCTCCGCTGACGCTCGAAGCGCTGCGCGGACTCGCAAGCGGAACGATCACGCCAACGCCGCAAGATAATTTGCAAGCGACTCTTGCGCCCCCTCTGAAAAAAGAAGATGGCAGAATCAACTGGTCGCTCCCCGCGCAGAAAATCTACAACCGCATCCGCGGCTTTCAACCGTGGCCCGGAGCGTTCACGACATTCCGCGGGAAGCAGTGCGCAATCTGGGGCAAACCCGCGCCTGATGACCCGGTCATAGCCCCGGCGACCGTAGGGGCGGGTCCCACAGACGCGGGGCCCGCCCGTACAACGCCAACCGAGGCTAATCGTGAAACACCCGGCACGATTCGCGCGAGGGGCAGCGACGTGGAAGTGGCCTGCGGAGAAGAAACCGCGCTGCGCCTGGAATTTGTGCAACTCGAAGGCCGCAACAAAATCTCAGCGCGCGAATTCGCCAACGGCGCGCGGCTCCAGCCGAATGAACGCTTCGGATCGTAGCGAATTATTGCAGGCGCTTCGCGAGCCGCCGCTACAACCTTTCGCAGTATTGTGTTGTCATTAGACGAAGATGATCAGCCCAGCCAGAAAAATCGCCTACGAAGTATTGCGGCGCGTCGAAGCCGAAGGCGCGTACGCGAGCGACGTGCTGCACTCGGAACTTGGCGCGCGCGTGAAAGCCGAAGACGCGGGCCTGGCGACCGAGCTGGTGATGGGCGTGCTCCGCTGGCGCCGCCTGCTGGATGTTTTGCTGGAACGGCAATTGAAAAAACCGGTAGCGCGCCTGGATCTGCCGGTCGCGCTCGCATTGCGTATCGGACTGTACCAACTGCGCTTTCTCGAACGCATCCCGCCGCGAGCGGCAGTAAACGAATCCGTCGAGCTGGTGAAAAGCGCGCGCAAAACTTCCGCGGCGACGCTGGTGAATGCGGTGCTGCGCCGCGCCGCGAACGAAGCACGCGTGCCCGCTGCAAAATTCGTTCCACAAGCAGCGCCACTCGCCGAGCGCCTAAGCATTTTGCATTCGCATCCCACGTGGATCGTCGAGCGCTGGCTTAAACGCCTAGGCGACGGGCAAACAATCGCGTTGCTAGAAGCAAACAATCGCGCGCCGCGACTTAGTTGCGCGCTACATGAGGTCGCACGCCGCGACGAAATCTTCGTCGCGCTGCAGCACGCAGGCCTGCGCATCGAGTCCGGAAAAATCCTGCGATCCGCCTTCGCAGTAAGCGGCGGAAGCCCCACACGCACCGAATCCTTCCGCACCGGCGCGATTTCTATTCAGGATGAAGCTTCGCAGACCGTGCCGCTGCTGCTCGATACACAATCCGGCGATCGCGTCCTAGATCTATGCGCTGCGCCAGGAGGAAAAACTCCTCCTCTCGTGCCTGCCGCAGGCGCAAAAGGCATCGTCGTCGCTGCCGACCGGCACGCACATCGCTTGCGCGCCATGCGCGAACAATTTAAACGGCTCGCACTCACGCACGTGCGCCTAGTCGAGCTCGACGCCGCAAACCCGCTTCCTTTCGGCATACTCTTCCAGCGAATTCTGGTGGATGCGCCATGCTCCGGAACCGGCACGCTCGCGCGCCATCCCGAAATTCGTTGGCGGCTGCAGCCCGAGCAACTCGCGGAATTTCACGCGCTGCAAACCTCCCTGCTTCGTTCGGCGCTGCAGCAACTCGCGCCGGGAGGCCGGCTGGTTTATTCCACGTGCTCGATGGAGGCGGAAGAGAACGAGCAAGTGGTAGAGGAAACGCTGCGCACCATCACCGGGTTCCAGCGCGACGTTGGCGGCGAAGTCCTGCGCGGCTTGAGCGGCAAGCTCGTCCCAGATCGCGATGCGAAAAGCCTGTTCGACCGCGACGGGTACTTTCGAACGACTCCCGGCGCGCTCGAGGCCGACGGCTTCTTCGCGGGGGTCATTCGTCGAACCTAGGGCCAGTCTGCAGGCGTCGGCAAAAAAAGATTACCGCAGAAACGCGGAGTGCGCAGAGAAAAGTGGAAAACTGCGTAGAGCAGCTCAGACGGCGGAGTTAACCGCGAGAGCGCGACGTCCATCAGCAACGAAGTTTCACTGCCGCCACTCGTGTTACGCTCGTGGTGCTTTGCCCCAGGGCCACAAGACAACGACCGAGGCAATCGAATGAAGTTTCGCGAACGGCTCGAATGGATTTTCCGCATGGCGTTGCTCGCCTTCATCCTGATGTCCGTCGCCTTCCTAAGCGCACTCACGGCCATGCGCTTTGCAATCCAAGGCCGCGAAGTCGCCATGCCGGACGTCGTCGGAAAGAAAGCCGTGGAAGCGCAACAAATGTTGCAAGGCCGGGGCGTGGAATTCAAAGTGGAGGACCGGCTTTTCAATCCTCTGCCCGCGGATACGGTGGTGCGCCAAACGCCTCCGCCAGGCATGAAAGTGAAGATCGGCCAGTACGCACACGTGGTGATCAGCCTCGGGCCGAAGCAAGCCACGATTCCAGTCCTCACCGACCACAGCATTCGCGCCGCGCGCATCGAGCTACTGCGCTCCGGAATGCAAGTTGGCGAAATTTCCCAGGCATACGTGCCGGGAACTCAAAACGACGCGGTGCTGCAACAGGATCCCGCGCCGGGAACTTCAGACGTCACCAGCCCGCACGTAGATCTTCTCGTTTCGCTGGGCGCGCGGCCCACGGCGTACGTGATGCCGGAACTCGTCGGCTACACGCTCGCGGAAGCGGAATCGAAATTCGCGGGCTCCGGCCTGAAAGTCGCGAAGCTCACGTTCGCAGCGGTCCCCGGCGGCCTGCATGGCACAGTCGTGGGCCAAACGCCTTCACGCGGCGCGCGCATAGACGCGAACTCGTCCATCGAATTGCAGCTGGCGGAGTAATGCAACATCTGCCACCGAGGCACAACGCCACCGAAACACCGGACGCATCCTGCAAAACCCCGCTTGGCCCCCAAATCCGCAACCCACCAACGCCCTGTGCTAGAATTTCCAAGGACTTATGACCTTCGCACGCATTGAAATTGCGCCTTCGATCCTGGCCGCGAACTTCGCCAAACTTGGCGACGACGTCCGCGTGGTGGAAGAAGCCGGCGCGGACATTATTCATGTGGACATCATGGACGGCCACTTCGTCCCCAACATTTCCCTGGGGATTCCCGTAGTCGCCTCCCTGCGCAAGGCAACCCGTTTGCCCCTGGATGTGCATCTGATGATCGAGCAGCCCGAACTCTATATCGAGGACTTCATACGCGCAGGCGGCAGCCGCATCCTGGTGCACCAGGAAGCCACGGTGCATTTGGACCGGGCCCTGGCGATGATCCGCGAGCTCGGGGCAGAAGCCGGAGCAGCAATTAATCCGGCGACGCCGGTGTCTATGCTGAGCGAAGTGCTGGATAAGGTGGATACGGTGTTGGTGATGACCGTCAATCCGGGATTTGGTGGCCAGAAATTCATCCCTAATACCTACGAGAAAATTCGCCAGTTGAATCAGATGCGGGCGCGCTATAATGCCAGCTTCCGGATTGAGGTGGATGGCGGAGTTGATCCGGGAAACATGGCCGAGCTGGCGCAGGCCGGAGCGAACACGTTCGTAGCGGGGACATCGATCTTCCACACAGCTGATCCAGCGGCTGCAACGCGCCAGTTAAAAAAACTCGCGACTCAAGCTTTGAGCCAGAGGGCATAAAAAACCTTGCGAACGTCTGACTGGACTAATCCGATGGCATCGAAAAAATTGCAGAGTTTCCGAAACGCGGCATTTTTGTTGTTGGCGCTCGGCGTATTGCTCGTCGCGTGCCCCGGCGCGCGCGCCCAAGTGCCTACGCCGCAGACGGGCGGCAGCGGGCAAAGCGCGCCTCCTCCTACGCCCACGGAAGCGGACGCCGCGAAACCCAAGCCCCAACCCAAAGCCAAGCCTGCCGACCAAACGGCCGCGAACAAGAAAAAGAATAATCAGAAGAAGCAGACCATTGACGTGAATACCACGGCGGAACCGGACAAGGTGCTCTACGATCGCGCGCAAACGGACCTGAAAGGGGGTCGGTTCATCGAAGGCCGCCTTGCGCTGCAAACCCTGATCAACACCTATCCGGACAGCGAATATCTGGCCAAAGCCAAGCTCGCCGTCGCCGATTCCTACTTCAAAGAAGGCGGCACCACCAACCTCACGCAATCCATTCAGGAATATAACGATTTCCGCACGTTCTTTCCGTTCCTCGACGAAGCAGCCTACGCGCAAATGCAGATCGGCCTGGCGCACTATAAGATGATGGAAAAGGCCGACCGCGACAAAACCCAGGGCGAAGCCGCGGAAGATGCTTTCCAGGCGTTCCTATTGTCCTATCCGCAAAGCCCGCTGATCCCCAAGGCCGAACAATATTTGCGCGACGTGCAGGAAGTGTTGGCCGACGGCGATTTCAAAGTCGCTTACTTCTATTATGCGAAGATGGATTTTCGCGCCTCTGCCGCGCGCCTCGTTGAAGTCACCGATCGTTACCCGCTCTACAGCCAGAATGATGATGCGCTGTGGATGCTGGGAAATATCTACGAGCGCGCCAAACAAGTTTCCAAGAACGAAGACGACAAGAATCACTGGAGCGATCTCGCCAGCAAATGCTACGACCGCATCGTGCGTGATTATCCGCTGTCGAAAGATGCCCCCGGCGCCAAAGCCCGCCTGAAAGATATGGGCCGGCCGATTCCTTCGGCCGATCCTGACGCCATCGTGCGTATGCAGAAACAGCAGCTGTACGAAAAGACGCATCACCAGAGCGCCGTCGTGAAACTTCCGATGGGGATGTTGAAGGGCAGTCCCGATGTTTCCACCGCCGCGCGCGGCGGCACTCCGCAGATGGCTCCGCCGAATGATGTAGTTTCGGCAACGGATGTGCTGCGTCCGGGCGCGGCCGGCCCGTCGTTTACGCTTACCGGCAGTGCAGCCGGCGCCAGCACGCAAACCTCGAGCAGCACCGAAGTGGTCACGCCAGAAGATGCGACCACGGTGCCAGCGGGCTCCGACGCCGCGCAGACCGGCGTGGGCGCCGAAATCATTACGCCACTCGATGACAAAGGTCAGCCGACTTCTGAGCAGCCCGCGGCCACAGCTCCGGCGGCAGCCGATACGAACGCTCCCGCACGAGCCGTCGCGCCGCTACCTGCGACAGATGGCACGGTGGACGCCGGACTGAACGGATCAGGCACCGCGAACCCGCCAGCCGCAGCCACTTCGCCAGCCGCAGCCATCTCGAACTCGTCCAATTCTGGCGCAAGCTCCAGTTCCTCGGGCACGTCCGGCGCGACTAGCGGAACGGGCGCCGGCGCAGCGCCCGCGGCAGCACCAGGGCAGCCCGCCGCGCAATCGGCCAACAACGCCTCCACCCCGGTAAAACCCACGCCCGTGGACACCAGCTCCGAATCCACCAGCAAGAAGAAGAAGGGGCTGAAGAAACTGATTCCCTGGTAGCGCAGCGCTGCTCAGACGCTATTTACTCCCTGCTAACAACTCAGGCACTCCTGTACTTCGAGTTTGTTGACGCCCTTGCCGCGGGGTGCTGCAATAGCTATGTTCAGGGCTAGGCGCGTCTCGTGTGGGGGCTTGCCGCCCGGGGGATTACAGTGCCCAGAATTCTGGTTGCGGACGACAACACCAATATCCAAAAAATG
>Ga0070761_10002964_pt1 | contig 10300 bp, 7 predicted proteins | sample HubBroMetageREF1_FD_66724 | JGI IMG/M metagenome (GOLD analysis project Ga0070761, IMG submission 66724) | Reference soil microbial communities from the Hubbard Brook experimental Forest, New Hampshire, USA - Hubbard Brook CCASE Soil... | ecosystem: Environmental > Terrestrial > Soil > Temperate... | reverse complement strand
CCGGCCGCACCCTCACGTTGGTTCTGGTCGTCACCCTGCATGTGGCGGTACTCTACGGCCTTGCCATGGGACTGGGCCCGACATTCAAAGTGAGCCCGAGTCCCCTGCTGAACCAAGTACTGGAACCACCCCCGCGCAATTCGCCACCGCCGCTGCCGTTGCCTCGGCCGTTGCTTCCCCGGATTAGGCTGCCGCCACAAGAGACACCGCCTCCTGTCGAGTCCGAGCCGACGGACGTAATCGAGGGAACACTACCTGAGCCACCGCGTGTCGTGCAGCCGCCGCCTTCGCTGCCTCCCGCGGTCAATCGCGTGCAAGGAGGCCCCGGCGTTGGATTTCCGAGTACCGACGACTTCTATCCAGATGCGGCCATTCGGAACGGAGAGAAAGGGGTTGCGACCATCAGGGCCTGCGTCGATGGTCGGGGACGCCTCACCTCCGAGCCGACGATCATCGAATCGACCGGAAGCTCGAAGCTAGACGAGGGTGCACTGAGGCTTGCCCGGGCTGGCTCCGGTCACTATCGAGCGACCACCGAAAGCGGCCAACCAGTGAATTCCTGCTATCCATTCCGCATTCGGTTTGAATTGCGGAATTGACGGGCGAATTGGTCGCGCGACACAGACGCGTGATCTCGCGCGGCCAGCCGCGCGCAAGTAAATGAAACTAATTGAGTTTTATCGGCCCCGGATCGGCGAATGGTTCCGGCGCCGCTGCGCGCTCCTCTCTTTGCAACTTTCGGCGGGCAACCGTGTTTTACAATAGTCGTTCTGTGAATGATTGAGACCCGTTTTCGCTGAGGCATTGTAGGAGATAGCAATGACGCTGAGTGATGAGCTGGCCAAGTTGGGGGAACTTCGAGCCAGCGGCACATTGACGGATGAGGAGTTTACCCGCGCCAAGGAGCGGCTATTGGGCGCGCAAGCTCAGCATCCTCCAGAACCGGCGGTGGCGGCAGTCAACGCCTTCCGCCGCAGTCGTAGCGACCGAGTCCTCGGTGGGGTCTGCGGCGGAATGAGCCGGAGCACCGGGGTGGAGGCGTGGGTCTGGCGGCTGCTCTTTACGGTTCTGTTCATCTTTGCGGGAGCCGGTCTACTGCTGTATTTGCTCCTGTGGATCTTTGTGCCCAGCGAGTAAGGCCGCCTATGCACTGCATAGTCGGGATGACTGACTTTCGCGCAGGACGGGGTATTATCCCCAGCGAATCTCATGGACGACCAAAGGCAGTACAAGAAAATGAGAATTGCGCTTGGGCTCGCCTGTCTTTTCTGCTTGGGGCTGGCCACCAACGTGCTTGCCGACGTGAGTCCGCATCTGCAGCAAGTCATTCGCGAGAATACCTTTGAAGTGGTGATGAAGAAGCCGGAAAACGATCCGGTCAGCTACGAAAAGCCCCTGCCACTTGATTTGTTGCCCTACATCGAGAGGACCGATGCGTATCGATCGGTCGGAACGGCGTTCGCATTGGGAAATAACGTTTATGTGACGGCTGGACACGTATTCCTGGCGGGCATCGATAGTCAGTATGGGCCACCCGCTTTGCGGCGCAGCGACGGCACGGTATTCGAGGTCGACCGCATTCTGAAGTTCTCGGTTCACGAGGATTTCGTGGTGTTTTCCTTACGCAAGGATCCGGCGCCGGCAGGCCTTGCAACCAATCGCGATCCAAAATTGGATGAAGTGGTGTTGGCGGTTGGCAATGCCCTCGGCGAGGGGATTGTGGTTCGCGATGGTCTGTTTACGTCGGAGACTCCGGAAGCGCAGGACGGGCGTTGGAAATGGATTCGATTCTCCGCGGCAGCCTCTCCCGGGAATAGCGGCGGGCCGTTGTGCGACGGGGACGGCAAGGTCATCGGAATCGTCATCGGAAAGTCACCGAACGAAAACCTGAACTATTCGCTGCCGATCGCCCGCGTGCTCGATGGCGAGGCAATGAAAGCTCGCTTCGATCAGAAGACGCTCGCCACGCTTCCGTACATGCACGGCACGATGACGTATGCGTATAAGGATCAATTCGATCTTCCCTTGGCATGGCCGGCATTTGTGGATGCCTTCCAAAAGCTGGGCCTGCGTCACTACGAGGACGCCGCCGGTCAATTGCTCAAGACCTATGCGGATAGCTTGTTTCCCAAGGGCCCGGGAGCGCAGGCCCTGTTGTACGAGCCGGTCGTGGGCGAGGCCAAGCCGCGACTCATTACGCAACAGGCGGACGGAACATGGGTCGCGGAACTGCGCGCATTTCACGAGATCGACTTACCCGGCGATGGTTCCGTGGGCTACGCGGACGAAGCGGGGGTGCGGCTCCTAAGCCTGGTTCGCTCGGGAGCGGCCTCCGACGACGCGTTTTACAGCGACTCAAAGGCATTCATGGATCTTGCCTTGAAGACCTTGGATTTACGACGCGCGGTGGGCGCCGATCAGGTGCGCGTCACATCGCTTGGTTCGGCGAAGTCAGACATCGTGTTTGTGGATCCGTACGGAAGAAAATGGCAGGAGCGCGTGTGGGCGATACCGTTTCTGGATGCCTACATGGTGGCCGAATTGCTCCCCACGCCCGAAGGTTACGCGGGGATAGTTTTCATGACGCCGTCCGCGACCTTGCCGGAATTCAAGGGCATGGCGCATCTGCTCCTGCCCCAGTTTGATGTGTCCTACCGCGGTACCTTGGCGCAATGGCGTGCTGCATTGGGTCGGCCTGCATTGCTGCCCACTGCGCTCTCTCGGGTCATGCTCGACAAGACAACGGTTTGGACGCTGCGGACTCCGAGGTTCATATCGAGCGTGCCGGCGGATGTGCTGGCCTTGACCGATAAGAGCCCGCTGACCGTCACCATGGGCTTCATGCAGGAAGGACCGCATGTGGTGTGGGACGCTCAAGGCGTGGTGTGGAATCAAGACAATCGCAAGGATGTCGCGGTGGATTTGTGGCGTCGCGCGCGTCCGCCCGAGGGCGCCAAACTGGACCTGCGCAATCGCTTTGACAGCATTTCGCAGCGCCGCAGCCCCTATGATGGATCTTTGAACCGCGACAGCATCGAGGTCTACTCAGTTTCGAATGTCCTCGATGTGCCCGGGACCAAGCAGGGAACCGTATCGTCCGATCTTGAGTATGGACTGACGGTTCGCCTGGTCGGCCATCCAACCTCGACGGGCGCTGCCGCATCGTTATCGCGCGTAGCGGAAGTGACGCGCGTGCTCGAGCGTGGATACGGGACCGACATTGCCAAGGAATCAAAACCCGGCCCTGACTTGGACGCGATGATCGACGAGCTGGAGCACGAGGTTAGCGGCAAGGTGAACCAGACCGACAGCGTGCTGGGCAAGGACGTCCGCGGCAAGCTGATGTCCGAGGACTTGCACGATTACATGACGATTCTAAAAAAGGATGCGCAGGGGATTTCTGCAAAATCCTCGCAAACCGAGAAAGCCGCTTGGCTGGATGGCCAGAAGGAACACTTGGGATGGTTCGTTACTTATTGGATCCAGGTTCCGGCCCTCATGCATAATCGCGTCATGTTTTATGCTTTCCTGGAAAAGAATCACATGCCCTCCACGACATTGCACGGCCCGACGGTCGTGCGGGCGGAGAGCGAATTGATCGCTGCCTTGAACAACCCGGTTCCAACGGAAGAGTGGCCCGAGCGCGAGACCCATCTTATTCAAGCGTATATCGCGGAACGAAGCGCGCTGGTGAAAGATGGGAACTTGAATTCGCCGGCAGTGCCGCTGCAACCACGTAGTTCCGCGTGTCCGCCCCCGGCGAGCAGTACCACTGGTACCGCTTATCCGCGGTTTGCTTCGAATCCGCAGGATCTGAACTACTACTGGCCTAGCGAAAGCAAGCGGCTCGGCGAGGAAGGAACGGTCATCGCGTCCATTCACATATCGTCGACGGGATGCGTCACCGGCATGAGCATCGCCGGTTCCTCCGGCTCCGACATGCTGGATCACGCGGTCCTCAAGTATCTTGAGTCGGCAACATTCACGCCGGCCGGGCCTGACGGCAAAGCGGTCGAATCCACGGTGAAGCTGCCCATCGTGTTCAAGTTGAACTAGGAAGTTGATGCCACGCTAGCGGGCGCACCCGTCTCCTCGCCAAAGCATCAGGCCCACTCCGGCGCACCAGCCGAACCAAACGAGGAATAGAGCTCTCTGAATGAGGCCGTAGTAGGGCGCCACGGTCTCCCAAACCGGCCCGTGCCGGTGGAGCGTCGTCATGTTCAGGGCGATGCAGATCCACACCAGTGCGAATGCACCCCACGAGAAGCGCACCAGGCGTCCAGCTCGAGGATCATTGCGCCACGCCAGCGCCAGGGCCAGTGGCGCCTGATAGCCGATCAATTCGGATTCGCCGAAGACATTGTGCAGCGGATGCGGAAATGCGAAGAGACCGACTCCCGCGGCGCACAGCGCCATGAGGCCGATCAGGTACGCGGCCAGTGGATTGTGACCGGCTTGCTTCGCGATGGTGCGAATTCCCGAGGCGAACACCAGCAAACAAGCAGCGACGCAGCAGAGCAGGGCGGCGAAGGGAATCCTGGCGGGCGAGTCCAGTTCTCCGATCTCGCTGACAGTCTGGCGCACCTGGCTATAACCGGGAACCAGCGAGGCCAAGCCGACGATGGCCAGCAGCAGGATGGCCGCTTTATGGCCTGGCGAGCGTTGTTGCGAAAGTTCTTGCATCTCCCCGGGGGTTATATGCTACATTCAGTAACACTATGAACAGTAACACTCCTCAGGGACATGATCCGGTCGACCTCGGCGAGCTGGAGCGCGCGGTGCTCGAGCTGATTTGGGAGCATGGCGTGCAGAACGCCGACCAGGTGCGCGAGCATCTGATACGGCACGGCCGGCCGCTGAAGGATTCGACCATTCGCACGGTGCTGCGCAGATTGGAGGAAAAGGGTTACCTGGCTCACTCGGTGGTGAGCCGCACCTTCCTGTATCGCCCCGCCGCATCTCGTCAAGCGGTTGCCGGGCGCGCCGCCCAACGCATCGTGGATTGGTTCTGCGAGGGGTCGGTCGAAACGCTTCTTGCCGGCATGGTCGATTCTGCGGTTCTCGACCGTAAGGAACTTCAGCGCCTCGCCGAGCGTATTGCTGCATCGAAAAAGGGGAAAAAATCGTGAGCACTTACTTGTTGCCCGAAGCTGCCCTGCGTTCGCTGGTGATGGGCGCAATCATCCTGGCCGCCTTGCGCCTGCTGCGCATCGATCAAGTGCGCGCCCGGAGGACTGCCTGGCTGCTGGCGCTCGCGGGCGCACTGGCGATGCCGCTGCTGATTGCCGCGCATATCGGACCGCGGCTGCTGCCCGACATCACCATCGCGGGTTCGCAATTGCCGGCGCAGCCGATCCCGGCGCAATACACCGGCACGGCGGCATGGTCCGCGATCGGCGCTCCGAACAAATTGGCCCTCGAAGACGTCGGCAACCGGAATGCAGGCCTCACAAGCTATGCCGTTTCGATTTGCGCCGTGGGCTATTGCATCGTGGCCGCTGTCTTGTCATTGCGCCTTGGGGCGGGCGTGGGTTTCGCCTTGCGTCTGCGCAAGCAGGCGGAGCGTCTCGACCTGCCGTTCGATCCGGGCCTGGATGTGCGCGTCAGTTCGCGAATCGCCAGCCCGGTGACCGTGGCCTCGACCGTGCTGTTACCACCCAATTACTTATCCTGGGATGCATCTACATTGCGCGTCATACTTGCGCACGAACGCGCGCACGTGCTGCAACGGGATTTCGCGGTCCATCTGTTGACGGGGCTGCATTGCGCCATCTTCTGGTTCAACCCCTTTAGCTGGTGGCTTCAGCGCCAGCTTGCCGAACTCGGAGAGGCGCTGAGCGACCATTCAGGGGTGGAGCAGGCGGAGAGTCGCGCCTCCTATGCCGAAGTACTGCTGGCATTCGCCTCCGCTGTGCGCCGGCCGTTCGCCGGGGTTGCCATGGCGAGTTCCAGCAATTTGACGCCGCGAATCGAGAGGCTTCTGAGTGATCATGGTTTCGAGCGGTCGTTTGCCGACAAGCAGCGCCTGCCGTTCATCGCCGCAGGCGTCGTCATGTTGGCGATGGCCGCATCCACTTCAATGGCGCGAGTCGATGCAACCAGCGGCAGCACCAGCACCAACACTAATACCAATACCGACACCAACAGCAAGAGCATCGGCACCAGCGTCGGCGGCGCTGATGCTAACGCCGGCAGCACTGACGAGGACGCGGCGGCCGGCACGCGGAATGAAGGCGTTGTCGTGATTCGCAGCGGTCAATCGAAAGTCGCCATTGACTCGGGGAAGCGGCTGCCCTCGCACACCGGTGATTACATCTACTTTCAGCATAATGGCAGGCCCTACCTCATCCAGGATCCCGCAATCCTTTCTCGAGCCCAGTCGCTGCTCGCGCCGATGGAGGATTTAGGACGGCAGGAAAGAGACCTGGGCAAACAGCGAGCGCTGCTGGGGAGCCGGCAGCGGGAATTGATTGCTCAGCAGCGCATGATCAAGATCGACTCGCCGGATTTCCGGCGCGAAGTCGCGGAGCTGGAGAGCGTGGCGAAACAGATGAAGCTCGCAGAGGTCTCGCAGATCAATGAGAAAGCGCTTGCGCAGCTGCAGAGCCATCTGGCGGAGATTCAATCGCGCGTCGACGCAATACAGACGGACCTCGCCCGCGAGGAAGAGGGCTTCGGCGAAAAGGAAGGCAATCTGGGCGGCCTTGAGAGCAAGCTCGATGAGCAGCTGGCTCTGGTGGAAGAGCAAAGGCACAAGATGGTCGAAAATGTCAGGCGGGAGCTCAAGCCGCTCATCGAGCAGGCGATCCAAGACGGCAAGGGCACGCAGCTGCCTTTACCTTAAGGCACGATGGTGTCCTCGGGAGCGAGACCGGCGAGATAGCGCTCGTAGACCAGGACGTAGCCCTGCTCCAAATCTCGCGTGAACCGCGGGGTGTCGAACAGCGGCGCGGTCGGGCGGTTAAGATCCAATTTTGTTCGCACCGCTGCGAGCCGGAGCGGGTCGGTCGCGAGTTCGACGGCCAGTGCCTCATACTGAGCCGCGCTCGAGGTGATGAGCTCGGGTAGTCCAATCGCCGTGAGCAAGCTGGCGGCAACGCGCGCGGCGAATGAGTCGCCGAGCCGGGTGACCACGGGTAGCCCTACCCAGAGTGCGTCGCTGGCCGTGGTGTGACCCCCGCAGGGAAATGTATCCAGGAATAGATCGGCGACTCGATAGCGCGCTAGATGGCGCGCCAGCGGTAGTTGCGGGGCAAAAACCAGCCTATCGGCGCTCACGCCGCGCCGCGCGGCTTCCCTGCGCAGGGCGCCGGCTGCGGCGCCACTGTCGGTCAGCAACCACAGAATGCTGTGCTTTACCTGTTGAAGTATTCGCATCCAGCTGTCGAATATGGCCGGCGTGATTTTGTAGCAGCTGTTGAAACTGCAAAATACAAAGCCGCTCTGCGGCAGTCCGAGATCCGCGCGCGTGGGGTGTTCCGTAGGCAGAGGACGCTTGCGATCGTTGGCCTGGTAGCTGTTCGGCAGATAGATGACATGCTCGGAGTAGTGTTGCCGATGTTGCGGCGGAATCAGTGTGCGATCGGCAACGATGTAATCCATGTGCTCGCCGCCGACGGTGCCGGGATAGCCCAAATAATTGACCTGGATCGGCGCCGCCCGGTGGGCAAAGACGCCGGGCCGGGAATCCTGGGTGAAACCCTTCAAGTCCACGGCAATATCGACCTTCAGTTCGCGCGACAGCTGCGCGATCTCGCGGTCCGAGTTGGAGCGAACTTCCACGAATCGGTCGAATGCGCCAAGCAGGCGCTGCCGCATGGGATCATGGGTGGGTGAGCCGTAAGAGAATCCAATGATTTCAAAATGCCGTCGATCGTGGAGTTCGAACAGCTCCGCCATCAAATTGGCGGTCGCGTGATTCTGATAGTCGGCCGAGTAGTATCCGATGATGATGCGGGGGCTGCGGGGACGCTTCGGAGGTGCTGCTAACGGCCGGGGCGCCAATTCGGCGGTGCTTGCCGACATCTCCGCCACGCGACGGTGAAGCGATGGATCGTCGCTCAGCGCAAGCACGGTGAAGGGCCGTGTCGCGCGCTTGGCCAAAGCAACCCGGGCGATGAGATCCTGGACGGCCGCATCGATGCCATCCCAATTGCACAATAGCAACTTGGCATATAGCCTCGCTCCACGCACCCACGGGAAATCTGGATCGAGGCTCAACGTGCGCTCGTAACTCGCCAGCGCCTCCTGCGGGCGCTTGAGTAAACTCAGCGCGTTGCCGCGATTATTGTGGGCGTTGGCAAGATTCGGCAGTATCTGAAGTGCGCGTTCGTAGCTACGCAGTGCTTCTTGCAGGCGCCCAAGGTCGAGCAGCGCGTTGCCTCGGTTGTTGTGCGCCTCCGCGAAGGAATCTCTTATGCGCAGCGCGCTGTCAAAGCTCTTCAGGGCTTCCTCGAAGCGTTTGAGTTCGAACAGCACGTTGCCGGTGTTGTAGTGCGCCTCGGCGAACGTCGGCTGGAGCTTCAGGGCGCGCCCATAGCTTTGCGCCGCCTCTTCGAACCGTCCAAGATCCTGCAGGGCTACGCCGCGGTTGTAATGAGCGTCTACATAGCCCGGACGCAAGCGCAGCGCCTCATCGTAGCTGCGCAGCGCTTCGTCGATTCGACCCAAGGCCTGTAGCGCGCTACCCCTGTTGCACAGAGCTTCTGGGTAGCTCGGCTGAATCTGCAGGGCGCGGTCGAAACTGTCGACCGCTTCTGCATTGCGCGCAAGATCGCGCAATACGTTGCCGTAGTTATTGTGCACCGTGGCGCTGTCCGGGCGCGCAGCCGCGGCCTTTTTAAGCAGCTCGACGGCTTCGAGGGGCAGTCGGCTCTGCGCCCTGATGATGCCCAGCAGATTCAATGCATCGGCATTATCCGCCTCAGCCGCCAGAACTTGCGCGCACAGCCGTCCGGCCGTCGTCCAGTCGCCGGCATTGTAGGCCGCGTCGGCCGCTTGCAGCGTTGAACTCGAGGGTGGCGCGGACCCGTTATGATCGGACATGTGCCACCCATCGTATCTCAATACTGAGGGTGCATCAGGCGCGACGCGCTAGGTTTTCGGGTCGGCCAGCACCTGCACCCAGTACAGTCCGCGCTTCGAGGCCTGGCCGGCAGCGAAGGCGATGCCCATCTCGGCAAATCGAGGGTCCATGATATTTTCGCAGTGGCCGGGACTGTCCAGCCAACCCTTCACCACCTCTTCGGTCGACATCGGGCCGTACGCAATATTCTCGCCGACCAGCTTCTCGTGGTACCCGGCCGCGCGGACACGGTCCGCCGGTGAATGGCCCGTAAGATCTTCGTGTTCAAAATAGTTGTGCATCGCCATGTCGGAGGCGTGTCCCAGGGCGACGCCTGACAGGGCGTCCGACAATCTGACGGGCGGCGCCGGACCAAACGAGCGCTCGCCGCAACGCGCCCCGCGGGCGCGAACTTCGTTGACGAGCTGCAGTGCCTGCATCGCCAACACGGGCGCCTGCGACTTCGGGGGTGCCACATAGGCGGAGGCGAGCAACAGCCAGGTGTCCGCCCCGTGACGGTACATGCCGATGTCGTGCAGAGTGCGGTCGGTTACCGCGCGGCAACTCGACTGCCGAAGCAACTGAACTGTGGCCGTGTCGGGACCGTTGATGTGCAGGCCGGTCGCGGATTCAGCGGGATAACCGCTGCGTTCGGCAGCCGCCGCGGGGGCCCGGCCCGCCGCCCATTGTTCCGCAGCGCGGTCCAATTGCGCGCTTCGATGCAGCGGCTGGGCGGCGGGGAGAATGCCGCCGCAGCCACCCTCCCGGAGCACCTGCACGGCGGATACGGCATCAGCCCTGGCGGCGCCGGTCAAGAGCGGGCCGGCCGCAAATGCGCCGAGCAAAGCCCAGAGGCGCCAGGGTTGAATGCGAGATGAACGGTTCACCGCTAGAAAAACGCGCCGGGGGACGCTTCGGATGACCGGGGCGGCGGAACGCCATCACAGAATTGGCGAAACGCTGCTAAGCGCGCGCCGACAAACAGGCCCGCAATACGCGAGCCTCCAGCACCCTGTGCGCGGCCGTTCGATTGGTGCGCATGGCCAGTCCCTGGCCGAGCGATTGGGATTTCTCGCGCATGGAATCGCGCAGATTCTTGAACTCCTCCCAGCCCTCGTGATTCTCGCCGTGCAGCGAATACAGCTGCCGCCAGTCGCGACAGAATCCCAGCAGCAGGGCGTGATACTGGGAGAGGCGCGCGCGATCAGCGGAACCCTCGGCCTCCGCCAGCAGCTC
>Ga0070761_10002962_pt1 | contig 10304 bp, 5 predicted proteins | sample HubBroMetageREF1_FD_66724 | JGI IMG/M metagenome (GOLD analysis project Ga0070761, IMG submission 66724) | Reference soil microbial communities from the Hubbard Brook experimental Forest, New Hampshire, USA - Hubbard Brook CCASE Soil... | ecosystem: Environmental > Terrestrial > Soil > Temperate... | reverse complement strand
GCGACGCCGAAGCTCTCGGCCATCGTGATCTGAACGTTCTCGACGTAGTTGCGGTTCCAGATGGGCTCGAAGAGCGCGTTGGCAAAGCGAAAGTACAGAATGTTCTGAACGGGCTCTTTGCCGAGATAGTGATCGATCCGGAAAATCGACGACTCGTCGAAGACCTTGTGAAGCGTTTCGTTGAGCGCTTTGGCCGACGCGAGGTCGCGCCCGAAGGGCTTCTCGACGATGATGCGGGCGTTGGTGTGGGTCCCCGCTCGCTCGAGCTGTTCGGTGACCGTCGGGAACATGCTCGGCGGAATGGCGAGGTAGTGAGCGGGGCGCTGGGCGTCGCCGAGCGCCGTCTTGATCTTGAGAAATGTCGCCGGGTCGCTGTAGTCGCCGTCGACGTAGTTCAGCCGTTTCTCGAGCGTGGCGAAAGCCGTCTCGTCGAGGCCTCCGTACTGCGTGACGCTCTTTCGGGCTCGATCGACGAGCTGCTCGAGCGTCCACCCCGACTTGGCGACCCCGATGACGGGGAAATCGAGCTTCCCGCGCTTGGCCATCGATTGAAGAGCCGGAAAGATCTTCTTGTAGGCAAGGTCTCCCGTCGCGCCGAAAAAGACCAGAGCGTCCGATCGTGGCGCGTTCTTGTCGGCGGTCATTTCTTCTCTACGTGGCCGCCAAAGCCGAAGCGCATGGCTGAGAGAACGCGGTTCTGAAAGTCGTCGAGGCCGCGCGACGCGAAGCGTTCGAACAGCGACGCCGTCAAGACGTGGGCGGGCACGCCGAGGTCGTTGGCCGCGGCGACCGTCCAGCGCCCCTCGCCCGAGTCGGATACGCGGCCCCCGAAGTTGCCGAGATCCGCATTTCCGACGAACGCTTGAGCGGTGAGATCGAGCAGCCACGACGAGACGACGCTGCCCCGACGCCACACCTCGGTGACGTCGGCGAGGTTGAAGTCGAACTGATAGTGCTCGGGGTTTCGGAGCGGGGTCGTCTCGGCATCCTTTTCGGCTTGGTGGCTGGTCTTGCCGAGGTCGGCGTGTTTGAGGATGTTCAGGCCCTCGGCGTACGCGGCCATGAGCCCGTACTCGATCCCGTTGTGCACCATCTTCACGAAGTGGCCTGCGCCCGAGGGCCCGCAGTGCAGGTACCCGAGCTCCGCGGTGCCGCCGACCTTCTCGCGTCCTGGGGTGCGAGGGATCGTGCCCATTCCCGGAGCGAGCGTCTTGAAGATCGGGTCGAGACGCTGCACGGTCTCTTTCTCGCCGCCGATCATCAAGCAGTAGCCGCGCTCGAGCCCCCAGACCCCGCCGCTCGTGCCCATGTCGACGTAGTGAATGCCCTTGGTCGAGAGGCGCTTCGCGCGAGCGATGTCGTCGTGATAGTGCGAGTTGCCTCCGTCGATCACCGTGTCGCCGGGCTCGAGAGCCCCTTCGAGCGTCTCGAGCGTGGCCTCGACGATCGCGGCCGGCAGCATGACGCAGAGGGCCCTGGGCTTTGCGAGCTTGGCGACGAGGTCGGCGAGCGAGGAGGCCCCGGTCGCGCCCTCCTTGACGAGCGCCTGCACAGCCTCCGTCGAGCGGTCGAAGACGACGGAGGTGTGGCCGTTTTTCATCAGGCGCCGCACCATGTTCGCGCCCATCCTGCCGAGTCCAATCATCCCGAGCTGCATTGGTCGTGTTCTCCTGCGCCGCCCATCCACGACGGCGTCGCGACGCCTAGGTTACGTGAGACCGCGCGAGAGGCCAGTAGATGCGAAGAAGAGTGCGGGGAGGGCAGTCGACGACCGACACCCGCCATTCGGTCGCGCCGGCCTCGACGGGAGCCGGTCTCTCGCGTCCCGTGGCCAGGTCCGTCACGCTGCCGAAGGGCGCAAGGTCCTGCGCGTGAGCACCGGCCAACGCGAGCGTCACGGCTTTGCCCCCATAGCGGCTCAGAAGGCCGATCCATTCGAAGGCCGTCGAGGCGCCACGGGCGTGGCGAGTCGCGGTTGCGGTTCGCCGAAGGCCGTCGGCGACCGTGTAGCGAGTCACGCCATTGATCGAGAGATCGATCCGCCGGCGCGCCGGCCGAGCGCGGACGCGCGGGACAGGGACGCTCGGCTGAACGAAGTCGACGTATCGCCGCAGCTTGGACTGCGGAAAGAGCTCGACGCGCCGCTCGCAGACATAGTCCCAGTACTTGCCGGCCGCCGTGCGGCTGGGCGAGAGCTCGAATCGAGCTTCGTCGCGCTCGACGCGCATCGTGGCGTCGCGCACGCGCGGCGACGCGGCGTCGGGCTCCCACCGCTTGTCGTGTCGGACCACTTTCGCGAGGTCTCTCCGCACCGCAGGCCGGTTTGCGCGCTTGGGCGAGAACGACACGGCCTCGATTTCCAGGCGAGCGCCTTCCAAGCGCAGCACGTTGAACGAAGGCCAAAGGCGCGCCGCCTCGGGATCGTGGGTGCCGTACAGGCGCTCGCGCTTCCCACCGCTGCCGGCCGAAGCGATGAGAACGTCCCCGGAGTCGTCGAGGAGCCCGCGCACCAGTCGGGCGGTGGGAAAGTGCTTGTGGCCGTGCAAGAGCAAGACCGCTCGCCCGAACGTGTGAAGGGTCGAGAGCGCCGTTCCCGCGCCGAGAGCCGTCATCGTGAGCTCTTCACGGTCCGCATTGGAGACGACGGCGGGCAGCGCCGTGCCGAGAAGCCACTTGGCGAGGCGTGGCATTGATTTTCTCGAATCGATGAAGCTGACGTCGGTCACCGGCGTCGGGATGAGATGGTGATGGACGAGGAGAACGAGCGGTCGTCCCCCCGAGTCGGGCTCGAGTTGCGCATGCGCGTGCAGCAGGTCTTCTTGTCGGATCAAGCCGCCGGCGCTCACCCAGCCGTGCGGCAAGTAGGTCGAGTCGTACGCCACGACATCCGCGGGAAGCCGATGAAAATCGCGGGGAATGACCTCCGCCAGAAGGGGGGCGCGGCATCCCGCGACATAGACCGACCGCGGGTCGACCCGCTTGTGCAGGGCGTTGAAGATCCCGGGCCGATGGGGGCCCACGAGCCCGCGCCATCGCCGGTCATGGTTGCCGGGCAGCACCACGGTGGGAACCCCGGGGCCGAGCGCGGCGACGATGCGCGCGTGAAGGTCGAGAAAAAGCGGCACGGCTTCGTCCGGCCGGTCGGCGCCCGAGTCGAAGACGTCTCCCGTGATGAAGAGGGCCGCCTGCTCCGCGTGCGAGGCGTCCTTCTCGTGGCGGAGCGTCTGGACCAGCACGTCGAAGAGCGCGCGCTGGCCGCTCTTGGCGGCGTCGATGTGGAGGTCGGATAGGTGAAGGAGAAGCGCCATCGAGGCGAACAAGCCAGGGCTGGCGCCCCTAGTCAATGCCGGAGTGGCTCATTGGCACATTCCGTTGACGCATCCGAGGCCGCCTGCGCACTGAGTCCCGCAGGTGCCGCAGTTGGTGCTGTCGGTCGACAGGTTCGAGCACGTGCCGGCGCAATTGCTCGTGCCGGTGGGGCACGCGCACTGGCTGTTCACGCATACGAGGTCGCCGCCGCAGGCCTCGAAGCAGAGCCCGCAATTGGCCTTGTTAGAGGTCAGGTCGACGCACGAGGCGCCGCATTGCGAGAGGCCGCTGGCTGCGCACCGCACGGCGCAGGTGCCATCGTTGCAGATTGGCGCGGTTGCCGGGCACGCGTTGCCGCACGCTCCGCAGTTCGTGTTGCTCGACGACGTATCGACACAGGTGCCCAAACCCCTTCGGCCGACGGCGCACTGCGTGTAGCCGGCCGAGCATGCGCAAGTCCCATTGAGGCACGGGCCGCCGGCGGGGCACACGGTGCCGCAGGCGCCGCAGTTGCGGTTGTTGTTCAGAACGTTGACGCAATCGTTCCCGCACAGGCTGAGGCCAGCAGCCGTGTCGCAGCCCGCGTTGCAAACTCCAGCCGCGCACATCTGGCCCGCCGGACAGACGTTCCCGCATCCGCCGCAGTTGCGCGGGTCGATCTGGGTGTTCGAGCACGTCGTGGTGCAGAGAGTGTCGTTGGCTCCGCAGGTGCATAGGCTCCCGACGCAATTAGCGCCTTCGGGACACGGCGCGTTGCAAGCCCCGCAGTTGTTGGGGTCGCTCGTGAGATCGACACAAGAGGTGCCGCAGGTCGTAATGGCCCCGCCGCCGTCGGTCGCGCCGCCGTCGGTCGCGCACGAGAGGCTACAGGTTCCTTGCGAGCAGACGTCCCCTGCGGGGCAAGCCATTGCGCACGCCCCGCAGTTGTTCGCGTCGCTCTGCGTCAGGACGCATTGGCCATTGCACCGTGCGCCCCCGTTGGCGCATTGGCAGGAGCCTGCCTGGCACGTGGTGCCTGCGCCGCACACGGTGTTGCAACCTCCGCAGTTGGAGTTGTCCGTTTGCTCGTCGACGCAGAACCCGCTGCACGCCGAGAGAGTCCCTCCGCAGGTGCATTTGCCGCCGACGCAGGGGATCGCGTTGCCGCACGCGTTGCCGCAGGCCCCGCAGTTGTTCGGGTCCGTCAACTCGTCGACGCAAGAGCCACCGCAGATCGATTGGGTCGCGGCGCATTGCAACTGGCAAACGCCAGCGACGCACGCGGCGCCCTGCGAGCAGGTGAGCCCGCATTGGCCGCAGTTGCTCGGATCCGTAGAGATATCCGTGCATGAGCCCGCGCACAGGGTGGGCTGCTGCCCCATCGTGCACGCGCAGCTGCTCATGACGCACTGCTGGCCACCCGCGCACGCGTTGCCGCAGCCGCCGCAGTTCTGGGGATCGGAGGTCACGTCGCTGCACGCCCCGTTGCATGCCGTGAGGTTGGGAGGACAGGTCGGCTCGCACGTGCCGCTGCTGCACACATTGCCCGCGACGCACGTGAAGCCGCACGCTCCGCAGTTGGCGGGGTTGGCGGAGAGGTCGACGCACTGGTTGTTGCAGAGGGCAGGCTGCTGCCCCACGGTGCACGCGCAGCTGCTCGTGACGCACTGCTGGCCCCCGAGGCACGCATTGCCGCAGCCGCCGCAATTCTGAGGATCGGACGTGAGATTGACGCACGCGCCGCTGCACGCCGTGCCCTGGGGGCATTGCGCCGAGCAAGCGCTCTGGCCGCACACCATTCCAGGCGCACACGCCACCCCGCACTGCCCGCAGTCTTGCGGGTTGGAGGTGAGATCGACGCACTGGCCGAAGCAGAACGAGGGCGCGCCCGGCTGGGTGCAGCTGCAGCTACCGGAAGTGCACTGCGTTCCGACCGGGCAGCTGTTGCCGCAGGTGCCGCAATTGTTCGCGTCGAAGTTGATGTTGACGCAGGCTCCGTTGCAATCGGTAAAGCCCGGGGGACAGACCGCCGCACAGCTTCCCGAGAGGCACATGCCCGGCGGGCACGTCTGGCCACATCCACCGCAATCGGCGGGATTCGACGCGAGGTCGACGCACTGGCCGTTGCACAGAGCAGGCCTCTGCCCGACCGCGCACTGACACCCACCGGCGTTGCATGCGGCGCCCGGGACGCACGTGTTCCCGCAGACTCCGCAGTTGTTCGGGTCCGAGGCCAGCGACGTGCACTTGCCCAAGCAGTTGATTTGGCCCGGCGCGCATGTGACCGGCGTGCAGACCCCTGCGCTGCAGAAATTGCCCGGAGTGCACGTGGCCCCGCAGGAGCCGCAATTGGTGCCGCTCGTCGCCAGATCGACGCATTGTCCATTGCATTGGGCCGGTCGCTGACCAAGGCATCCGCATTTTCCGGAAACGCACTGATCGCCAGCCGGGCACGCGTTGCCGCACGTGCTGCAATTGAGCGGGTCTGAGGACACGTTCACGCATGCGCCATTGCAGGCGGTCGTTCCCGACCCACACCCCGAGGAGCACTGGCCCGCCGCGCAGACGCTGCCCGCGGGGCACACGTTGCCGCAGACGCCGCAATTGGCTTGGCTCGCCGTCAGGTCGACGCAGCCTCCGTTGCACGCGGTTTCACCCGTGAAGCACGCGCTCAAACATTGCCCCGTGTTGCAGACATTGCCCGCGGGACAGGCGTTGCTACAGTTTCCACAGTTGGCGGGGTCGGAGGTCAGGTCGACGCACACTCCGGAGCACTCCGTTTCGCCGTTCGGGCATGCGACGATGGCGCCCCCATCCCACACGGGCAAGGGGTCGAGATCGAGCTCGGCGCGGCCGCACCCCGCCCCGGCCAAGCCCGCGAAGACCGACACGAAAAACAAGCCTGAGAGAAATCGAAGAAAGCTCGACATGGCGCGCGCCCCATCCGAAACCCCGCACGACACCCCGGTTGAGGCGCAGAGCTTCGACCCTAGCTTACATCGCGCGCGGACGAGCGCCAAAGGGTTTGCCCGTGCCCCGGGGGGAGCCGCCATCGCGGCCGCCATCGCCGGAGCTCTCGCGGCGGGCTGCGGGCCCGTCTCGAGCCCCGAACCCACGGCGTACTCCGTGAGCGCCATTGAGGACGGGACGACAGACGACACGCACCTCTTTGCCGTCGGCGTGGTGCAACTGACGCAAGAACTCGCGTTCTGCTCGGGAGTGCTGCTCGCGCCGAACCTCGTGGCCACGGCCCGGCACTGCGTCGCGCAGACGCCGTCGCAGCAGATCGATTGCGCGACTTCGACCTTCGGGCCGGTGCTTCCGCTGGGCGATCTCATGGTCACGACCGCGACCGTTCTGACGGACCGGGATAATTACGCCCATGTTGTGCAGATCGTCGTGCCGTCGGCCGCCGACCAGGACAAGGTGTGCGGAAACGACATCGCGCTCATGATCCTCGATCGCAACATCGCTCTTCCGCAGTACGTCGAGCCGACGATCAATCCTCCGATGACGGATCACGCGGTGTACTCGACGACCGTGACGGCCATCGGCTACGGGCTCTCGACGCCTCTCGACGAAGCCGGGATCACGGCGGGCACGCGTCGCATCAAAGAGGACATCCCGCTTTACTGCATCCCGAACGACCCGAACTTCACCAACTGCTACAGCGATCCGATGGCGTCGCAAGTTCTTGCGACCGACGAGTTCGTATCGGGAGACGACAGCACGTGCGAAGGCGATTCGGGCTCGGGAGCCTACGATCAGCCCAGCTTCAACCGCGGGCAATGGGTGGCGTTCGGGGTCTTGTCGAGGGGGGCTGTGAGCACCGACGGCAAGACGTGCATCCAACCGGTCTACTCACGATTCGATGCGTGGGGCTCGCTCCTCATCGGGGCGGCCACGCAGGCGGCCACGCTGGGAGGCTACAGCGCGCCCGTATGGGCTGGCGGGACGGGGCCGGATCTGACACCCGCAGCCGATGCGGCTGCGACCGATGCGGCCTCCGGCGGCCAGGTGGCCACCTCGAAGCCAGCCCCGGGGTCGTTGGCCGACGGGAAGGCTTGCGGCCAGGATTCGGACTGCGCGGCGCAGAATTGCGTCTCGACCGACGACGTGACGTTCGTTTGCGCCAGCCCGTGCAACGCCGGGTCGTGTAGCTCGGGCTTCGCTTGCACGTCCGGCTATTGCTTCGAATCCGTGGGCACGGCTCCTCGACCGAGCAGCGATGGGTCGACGTCGACGGCTCCGGCCACTCACGCCAAAGGTTGCTCGATTGCGTCTTTCCAGTTTGCCGCCCGCGGAAGCGGAGCCGGGTCGGGGCTCGCTGTGCTCGCGCTCGTTGGCGTAGCGACCTCTCGGCGCCGTTTGCGCGCTCGCGGTTGCGAGAACCGCTAGGACGCCAGGCCGACCTCCGATACGTCGACGCGTCGGAGCTCACGCGGCGAGCGTAGAAGCGCGCTGTCGTCGATGCAGCGCGCAAGGCCTCGGTCGGCGTCGCTCACGGCGTCCGGCTGCGATGGATCGCGGGGGAGGATGACGGCGGCGGCCACGGCCGGGGCGACGGCGAGAGCCAAGCTTTCGTAGATGGCGTGACCGAAGATCACCGCCAGGGCGTCTCCCGAGGCCACCAGCGCTCGCAGCACGCCCGGCTGTCGAGTCGCCAGGGCGGCGTGAGCCCGCTCCGGGTCTGTCGTCAAAACGGCGATGCCGCCTTCGTCGAGAAGGGCGAGCGCATCGAGCTCGGGCGTCCGAACGGGCGGAAGCGTCCGAGCGTTGGGGACGAGCCGCGCGGCGATGGCGCGATGTTGCCGCGCATGCAGCGCCCGCTTGGCTCGGGGAAAGGTGCCCCACACGAGCGCGTTCATGAAGTCGTGCCAGCAGCGAGTGCGCGTGGGCACCGCTCCCTCGATCGTGACGCGCCCGTCGTAGAGCGTTCGCGCATCGACGGGCTCGCGCCGCCGACGTGCGGGTGGGGCCTCGACGAAACGTATCGGGGGCGCCGTCGCGAAGACTTTGAGCAGGCCGTCGGCGCTCGGAAAGTCGTCGCAGGGCTCGAGCGCTCGAGCGGCCCGGGTCAAGGGCCAGAAGAGAGGGCTCCGCGCGAGAAATCGCGGATCGAAAGGGACGGCACGCCGGACGGCGACGAGAGGCCTCACGTGGCCACTCAATACCTGTGCTGCCAAACGACGTCGACGATCGACGTCCCTTGGTCGCCGACCGTCGTCTCGAGGGCCCACTTGCGGAGAAAGCGCCAATCGAGCGTCACGAGGGTCGTATCGGGATTGGTGCCCGGCGGTGGCGCGCCAAGAACCCAAGCCACCTGGAGCGATATGTCGCGTGCGATCTGCACCGCGACCTCCGGTCGCGGGTTGGGGGTGGACGTGTCGACTTTCGTGGAGATACCGCCCGCGAGCCCCAACTTGTCGAGGGCATGGTTGACTCCCCCCAGAGCCTGATTGAGCGGCTGCGTGGCGACGCCGCCGGCTGCGGCCGCCATGGTCGACGCCTGCTGGGACCCCCCGCTGTTTTGGTCGTCGGTCGTGCCGAACAGAATGAGCGCGAGAATCTCGTTTTGCGGCCGCGATGGCTCGGATCGCAGCGTCACCTTTCCCGTCTTGAGCGGCCCGACGAAGTCGGCGTAAACACGCGTGCCATCGGGCGCCGACCAACCGGCCGTCAAGACGACCTGCGGATTGCTCGGATCCGCCTCGACGAAGGTGACTGTGCCTCTCTCGATTTCGAAGGGCTTGCCCTGAACGTCGATGGACCCGCGCGTCAAACGGATCTGACCGGCCACGCGCACGTTGGACGCGATGGTCACCTTGGGATGCCCTTCGAGCCGAACGTCCAAGTCCGTGCCCTTTCGAACCTCGACGCCTTGGCCGAGCTCGACGTCGATGACGGTCGGGATCGCCAGGGGACGGTCGAGCTTTCCTGCGGGCCCGACGTCCGTGTCGTCGTTCGCAGCATCGAGGTGCTCGAGGACGAACTCGGAGGAGCGAAGCCGCCCGACGCGAACGCCGTTCACCTCGCCCAGGTCTTGTACGTCGCGATTGGCCGACCCTGCGGGCAGCTCGAGGGTCATCGAGGGCATGTTCACGTCGATATGGTTCTCGCGGCTCGATCGCTTCAGCTTCATGTCGAAGCGGCCGTCGATCTTCCCGAGCTGCACCCCGTTGTAGACCAAAGGGAGGGCTTCGGCGCTCGGTATCTGCACGACCGCGCTCGCGCCACCGAGCGACAGACCCGTCATCCATGCGGTCGCCGCAGCCGTTACCCGACCGGTTGTCCCCCGCGCCACCACGTTCTCGACGCGCACGACTCCGTCGGGCGTGAAGGTCGCTTGGCCCGAAACTCCGTGAAATTCGGTACCCAAGAATCCGATTTCGAACGTGCCGCCTCGGAGAGCCAGGGTTCCGCTCGGTCGTACGAGCTGATGTTGTGGATCGATCTGCACGCTCGCGCTTCCGTCGATGCGACCGTCGAGCGCCGTCACGCCGGAAAGCCATGGGAGCAGGAGCTCCGCACGAAAGTTCGTGGCCTTGAGCGAGCCGCTGGCGGGCTCCGTCGGGTCGAAGTGGGGCAAGAGAGCGGTGCCCCAACTCCCCCCCGACTGCAGCTCGGCGATGGCGAAGCCTCCGTCCACCTGGTCGATGCGTGCGGCCGCCTTCACGCCGCGCTCGTCGACGCTCGCGTTGATCCGGCTCGACTTGCACTCGACGTCGCCCACGTGCAGCGATTCGAAGTCGAGCTGCGCGGAGGCCCGCGCATTCTCGTGCAGACCCTCGAGCGTCAGATCGCCGGTGACGGTCCCGCGCACCTGCCGGTCGTCGAGCACGTCGAAGCTGCGGAGGGGGAACCGATCGAGGTGCGCCTTGCCCGAAGCTGTCCACGAGGCGTCGGTGCTTCGGGCGACCCAATCGCGAGCGCTCGCCGTGAGCCGGCCGCTGCCTTCGACCACCGGCACGCCGTGCTGGGACCCCTGGAGGCTCACGTCGAGCTGCGAGCCCTGG
>Ga0070761_10002961_pt1 | contig 10307 bp, 10 predicted proteins | sample HubBroMetageREF1_FD_66724 | JGI IMG/M metagenome (GOLD analysis project Ga0070761, IMG submission 66724) | Reference soil microbial communities from the Hubbard Brook experimental Forest, New Hampshire, USA - Hubbard Brook CCASE Soil... | ecosystem: Environmental > Terrestrial > Soil >... | reverse complement strand
AGCGAATACTCGTCGATTGTAAAGGTGGCCGCGTTGCCGCCCGTCGAGCACACCTCGATGCCGAAGGCGAGCTGGCCCATCGTGGAGGTCGCGGGAAGCCAGCCGTTCATCACGGCGTACGTGAAGAGCGCGAACAGGTCGACGGTGCCCGACGTCAGCGTGCCCGTGATGTTGAATGCGAGGTACCCGCTCGATTGAACCCACCACACGTCCCACGAGTGGCCGCCGACGGTCACGCCTGTGGCGACCTTCTTGCCGGCCGGCACCTGATTGTAGTTGTCGACCCAGACCATCACCTCGTTCGCCTGGTTGTTGAACCAGCAGTCGTAGGCCACCTCGTAGTCGCCGACGTGCGGGCTGGTCTCGGTGTAGCTCGACGTGATGCTCTTGAAGGAGCTGAGTGCCGGGTTCGAGCTGAAATTGCTTTGAACGGCAGGGTACGTGAGAACGGCGGTGTTGCCGGCGGGCTGGTCCGAGGTCGTGACGAAGCTGACGGTGCCGTCAGCATTCGCACAGCCGTAGGCCGACTCGGGGCCGCACTGGTTTCCCGACTTGGGGCCGCAGTTCCACTGGTTGTCGTAGAGGTAGTAGCTGGCAAGGTTGCAGCCGGTGTTGTTGACCACGCATCCGGCGTTGGCCTTGGAGCACGAACTCGCGTTGGAACCGCTCGATGTGGCGCCGCTCGCAGCGCCTGAGCCGCTTGCGTTGCCCGAGTTGCCCGAGTTGCCCGAATTACTGCTGCCGCTGGTGCTACCGCTTCCACCGGCACCGACGGCGCCGCTCGCCCCGCTTCCGCTCGCGGTGCCGTTGCTCGACCCCGCTCCGCCCGGCGCGCCGGCGCTCGCACCGCTGCTCACGACTGCGCCGCTTGCCCCGGTGCTCGTCGCACCGCTGGTGACCGTTCCCGAGGCGTGAGCCCCGCCTGTGCTTGCCCCACCCGTAGCCGCTCCGCTGTCGCCGCTCCCGGAGCTGGCGGGGCTCCCCGAGCCGCCAGAGCCGCCCGAGGCACTCGATGCGCCGGGCCCCTGCGAGCACGCGGCGAGCGTCAAGACGCCGATTGAGAGAAACGAGATTGCGCCGGACATCCGCCGGCCGGTGCGCGCACGCTGCATCGCAGCACCTCCGCGAGCGATTGTTCCACTCCTCGGGCCAGAAGAACACCGTGTCTCGATGTAGTCTACCGACTTACCCAGGGGCCTCGGACGCTTTCCGGTCACCCTCTACAAGGAGCAGTGGGCGAAGCTGCTCGACATGGCCGACGAGATTCGAGCATTCATCAAGGAGAACGAGTCGGCGGGCGCGCGAGGATCGGGAAACGTGGTGCGACTTCACGTCTCCTCGCCGTCAGTTGGCGTCGGCCGCCAACCTCTTGAAATGTTGCTCGGGGCCGGGCGGCAAGTAGACCTGCACGGCGACGAGCGGTGACGTGCCCGCCGGCCGGTACGCGTGCGGCACGCCGGGGGCGATCGACGCGAACGTCCCGGCGGCGATGGGCGTGTCGTCCTCCCGGCCGCCGACCGTGCGCACGAGCGTGCCGTCACCGGACAAGATCGCGAGGATCTCCCACTCGTGCTCGTGTACATGCTGCGCTATCGGCGCGCTCTTCGATGCCAAGAGCGACCCGAGGCTGGCGCTGCCGTCCTCAAAGCCAAGACGCGCGTGGTAGGCCCCGCCGCCCCAGGCCAGGTCCGGCTGCTGGTCGATCTCGACAGAAGTGACCGGGGCGGGCCGCTTGGTCCAGCCGACCTTCTGCCCTTGCGCAGCGGCCTGACCCAGGCTGCTGCCGGGCGTGTTCGCCACCAGGACGAGGATGGCGCGCGTCGGCTCCTTGCACTCGACCATGGCGCCGAGGCCCGGCACCCGCCCGGCGTTCCACCGCCAGAGTCGCTTCTGCTTGCCGGCGATGTCCTCGCCCTTGATCGAGACCTCCCCGTCGAAGACAAGGACGTAGAGGTCGAGGCCCCTGTTCTTCGGGAACGTCAGGACGACGCGCGGGGGAAGCACCTGTTCCCAAGCGAAGAAGGGCAGAGTCGGGTCGATCTGCGACGCCAGCCCTTCGGGCACCGGGATGGCGCCTCGGGCAAAGGTCGAGACCTTGTCCGGCGACACGGCCCTGTGCGCGAAAGGCGGCACCTTCGTGCCGAGGTCGATCGGCAACGCCGAGGCGATGGGCTCGGGTGCCGGCGCGTGAGGAGCCGGCGCACTGCCCGAAGCCCCGCTCGAGGCGGGGGCAGCCGCAGTCCTCTGGTCTCCGGCGATGGTCGGTGTGGATGAGGCGGCCGAGGCCATCCCGACCGGTGTGGATTCGGGCGTGGCCGCTCCCTTGCCGCCGCATGCCGTCAGGGCGACCAGGAAAAACGATGCGCGCGCAGGAAGTCGTAGGCGTAAGAGCAGTGCGAGGGGCATGTGGGGTCGGCGCAAGCAGCGAGAGTTCCGGCCGAGACTCAACCTTCAGTGCCATCCTATTTGTTCGCAGAAGTCCGTGCATCACTTTCGGTCGGCGGGTCGTCACGTCGCGAGCTTTGCCTCGCCGAGGCGCTTCACCATCTTGGAGTCGCTATGATCGAAGAAGCTGCTCGTCCTCGTGTCTAGGCCTCCCGCAGCCAGTCGATGTCGATGTGAAGAGCCAGCGTCGTGAGCGGCCTGTCCCGCATCTCCCTCGCCAGCTTCGCTACGCTCGCCCAGGACCCACTTGGTCGAGCGGCCGGCGTTCCGTCCTGATCCGCGGAGGCGGAGGTTCGGCGCAGGCTTTCGCTCAGTCGCTACACCCGAACGGGTCGGTAATCGTGCGGGCGACCGTTTCGCTTTCGTAGTGAGCCTTGAACAAGCCGGAAAACGGTATTCCCGGCTGCATCGGAACAGAAAGAACGAAGTCCGTTTCGTATTCGCTGGCAACGTCCGTCTCGCCCGAATTGCCGGACGGGGCGATGGCGACCGGCATCGTGAGATTATCGACCACGGTGAGCGAGCCGACCACGGGCGTGCAAGGGGGCGAAGGCATTGAAGGCATGCCGCCGTCGAGGCAAACGCACGTGGTCGCGCTCCCATAGAGAAATTCACAATCCGCAGGGCAACTTCGCGCGCAGAGCTGGAGAGCGCTTACTGGACGGGTGCCCGGAGGGCCGATGGGATCGAGAGTTAGCTGGATGCCGTTCGCGCCCTCCAGGGCCGGCTGGGGATTGACCGCGAACGTGTAGCCGCCGGGCGACGTCACCATGGCGTAAACGAACGCGCCCGCGTCGAGCGCCACCATCGCTCCCATAGGGTTCGCGATGGTACCCGTCGCAGACACGTCGTCGGCAATCACCGACGTGCTCTGGCAGGTCGACTGGGGGGTCAGGCTACAACCGCAGAGGAGCGCTCCAGCGGCGCAGATTCCCAGCCTTCGGCGAACCCCAAGTTTCATTATGCCCTGCATTTGCCGTAGCAATACGCGTGCCTACGGAACCCACTCTCCGAGGGTTGGTCAAGCCTTGACCCGCTGCTTTATGTGCAGATGATTCACGGTCTGTTGCGTCGCAGCCACAGACTGACGCCGGTCTTGAGCTGCGCTACCCTCCCCCCGACCGTCGCGCCCGCGTCGGCGCGCCAGGCCGCCGAAGCGGTAGCCCTTGAGAGCCTGCGCAAAGACGTGGCCGACGTCGCCGGGAAGGTCTCGCGACACGAAGCGCCAACCCCTCTCACCTTGATCGGCCTCATGGGCGGAATCGGGGGGCGCGTTCGTGACTCTTGCGACCACGTGGATTCGCGACGCGCGCCGAAAGGCGCGGCAAAGGAAGGATGCGCGCAGGCTCGTTCGCGACCTGCGGTCGAAGCTGAAAAAGCATCTCGATGTAGCCGAGAAGGCTGTTACCCCCGACACGGTCAGGTCCCTGGAGAAAATGATCCGCGCGACCGTGTCCGCGGCCGAGTGGTCCAAGGCGCCGCTGTACGAGGCTGCGCCCTCGAATCGCGTTGGTGGTTCTGGCCGGAGACGGAGCGCAGCCCAGTTGCATGGGATACGCGCTTTTCGCCGACGCCGTGGGCAACTGGCCCGCTTGGCGCGCTTGGACTAACGAGCGGTCAGCAGCAACTTGATGCTTACGGACATTCGGACCGCCCGAGAAGACGACTACCCCGTCATCGCGGGCGCCCTGCAAACTTGGTGGACGATGCCGGGATTCCAAAGCGAGGCCGGGGCACGTGAGAGGGCCGCGCTCGTACCTCGCCTCTGGCTCCAGCACTTCGCGGGCACGAGCCTTGTGGCCGAGGGGAAAAGCCAATTCGTTGGGTTTCTCATCGGCTTCTTGTCGCCGGGTCGACCGGACGAGGGCTACATCCACTTCGTGGGCGTTGCGCCCGACGCTCGCGGCACGGGCATCGGACGCTCCTTGTATGAGCGGTTCTTCGACGTGTGCGCCCGAGCTGGGCGCACACAAGTGCGCTGCGTAACCTCGCCGCACAACACTTCGTCTATCGCGTTTCACACCGCGATGGGCTTCGAGGTCGAGCCCGGGAGCGAGGGTGCTGGGCCCGTCCGGACGAAGGCCGACTACGACGGCCCCGGCGTTCATCGCGTGGCGTTTGTCCGCAGAATCTAGCGGAGCGGCCGGTATGCGGAACCCGTGGCTGGACATTCCACTGGCCGACTACGAAGGCCACATGGCGCTGCCCGCAGTCGCTCAGGCGGACCTTCTGGCAGATGTTTTGACGTCGCTGCTCGAACAATATGCGCCGCCTTCCGTGGCCGTCCTGGGGTGCGCCGGGGGCAATGGGTTCGACCGCATCTCGCCGGCCGTCACGGACAGAGTGGTCGGCATGGACATCAATCCGAATTTCATCGACGCGACTCGCGTCCGCTTTCAGGGCCGGTTCCGCAGCCTTGAACTTTTGGTCGGCGATCTCCAGATAGAGGCGTTCTCGGTCGAGCCCGTTGATTTCCTGTATGCGGCTCTGGTGTTCGAGTACCTGGACCTCTCCGCCGCGTGGCGCAGTATCCGTTCCCTTCTGCGCCCGGGCGCGGTCGTAGGTACCGTCGTGCAGCTTCCGACCGACGGCTTCGACGCGGTAACGAGGTCGACGTATCCGAGCGTGCAAGCGTTGGCGCCGTCCATGAGGCTCGTTTCGCCCGTAGAGCTGCGCGACAGCGCCGGCCACGACGCCGAGGAGCTGAACGCGTACTCGGTTGACTCTCGCGCCGGCAAGCAATTCCAGGTTCAGGTCTTCCGATTCAATGCGGCGCGCGACGCTAGCGGGGACGCCATTCGCCGAAGAAGCGATTGAGTTCTGCGTAGGGGGCCGCGTCCGCAAGGCCCTCGAACGACCCGGCGCCGGCAAGGCCCCGAGCGGCGCGGATGAAAGCCCCCCAAGCGGCGCGCGCGAGCGCCGAGCCGACGGATACACGCCGCACCCCAAAGTCCGCGAGGGCGGCGACAGAGATGCCAGTGATTGGAGCCGAGACCAGCACGTTCACCGGCTTTGGGTGAACGGCTTTCACGATAGCTTTGATGTCGGCTGGATCGCGCGCTCCCGGTGCAAAGAGAACGTCCGCCCCTGCATCCGCGTATGCCACGAGCCTGTCCAGAGCCGTCCGACGTGGCTCCGGGTGTCCAACGAGCCAAGCTTCGCATCGGCCCGTGAGCATCACCCCGCTTCCAGTGGCGTCGATCGCCGCGCGAGCCGCCACAATTCTCTCGACCGCAAGAGTCTCCTCGTAGAGAGGAGCACTCTGGTTTCCGCTCGCATCTTCGATCGAAAGCCCTGCGACTCCCGTCTCGACGCAGAGAGCCACGTTCGAGGCCACGCCTTCGGGATCGCGAGCGTAGCCACCCTGGAAATCCGCGTTCACGGGCACCGAGACCGCCGCCACGATGTCGTGGATGTGAGTCAGCACGAGATCGCGCGGCACCTGCTCGTCCGCCCGAGCCTGGCTAAATGCGAACCCTCCCGAGGTCGTGGCCAACGCTTTGAAGCCGAGGTGCTGCAAGTACACGGCGGTGCCGACATCCCACGGGTTCGGCAAGACGAAACAACCGGATTGATGCAAGGCGCGAAAGGTGATCGCCGCTGCGTTCGGTCTGTGCATGCCGCGACTATACGGCTGGGGTGCCGCGAGGCCATGCTTGAAACGGTGGGGCACTCGGTCGTCGAGGGAGGCGATCGCGGTCGTCGGCGCCACGGGCGTTCTCGGACGACACGTGGTCCGCGACTGATCGAGTTGGGGCACGACGCGCGTCCAAGTCGTACGCAGCGATGAACAGCTCCGTCGGTTCCAGGGGCTCGGCGTAAGCGCCATGCGAGGGGACATCCTCGATGCCGCATCGCTTGAACCGGCGCTTCGGGGATGCCAACCGTGCGACCGCAATTCCGCCGCCGGGCCCGGCGCCCGACTGGACCCGCAACGACCGCATTCGACGCGAGGGCACGGCCAGCCTCATGGCGGCGTGTCAGCCGGCGGGCGTCCAGCGCTACGGGCAGCAAAGCATCGCCTGGCTCGTCGCCGACGGCACCGCATCGAGCCTCGACGAGACTGCCCCAGGGAGGCCGACCACCATGACGGCCTCTGCAGCGGATCTGGAGGCCCTCGTGGCGAAATCCGACCTCGATGGGATCATCTTGAGGGTCGGGGCTCTCTATGGCTCCGGCACGAACCGCGACGACCGATGGCGACATCTTGCCCGAGCCGAAGAGCTTCGCCTGCGCGGCGACGGTGCGGGCTACATCTCGCTCATTCACGTGACGAACATGGCGGACGCAATTGTACTCGGCGCGGCGTCGGCTCTGTCGAGGGTGACGCTTTCGATTGTCGATGATGAGCCGATGACTTACGCCACGCTCTTTCGTCACGTCGCGACCATCGAACACGGACCGGAGCCCCAATCCGGGGGACCCCGGACGCTTCCTTCCTTTCGGGTCACCAACGCGCGGGCTCGCGACGACTCCGGTGCTCGTTCCGTAGCGGGCTGCGGATCACGACGCACCCCATGGCGCACGGCACGCCGGATGCACCACGTGTCGCCATGGAAGTCGGAAGCCACCGGAGCGGACCTCCGCGCGTGCCTCCGAGGCACAGGGCGTGGAACGTTTGCGACAAACTGTGGTCAGGCAGGGCGCATCTCGCGCTCTCGCTCGCGTCTCAAACGATCGTCTGGACGATCGCGTGCGCCCCTGCGGACGGGTCCGAGGGAGGCCAGTGCCTCAGCTCGGACTTCTCCAACACGTTCTGCGATGACGGCCTCCAGTGCGACAACATCACGAACACATGTGTTGCGCCCCAGGCCACCGTCGCGTACGCACCTTGTCAGGATCAGAGCGTCTCCGACGCATCCGCATGTGCCGAGGGGCAGTTGGCTTACGAGTGCCCGAACCCAGGTCCCGACCCGACCCTTCAGGGGAATGTTCCGCCATCGATCAATTGCGTTAGGGGCTGCGTCGGAAGACGGCAGGACGATTCTCTATTGCTGCACACCAAGCTGCTCGCCCAGCGTGACGTATGTCCCGGAGCTATTGCCGTCCAGTTGTGGACCGCCCTCCGTCGCGTACGTGTGCTTTTCTCCGGCAGTTCCAGACGGAGTCGATCCGACGCTCGAATGCACGAGGGCGGGCGCGTGGTACCAGGGAACGACGGGATACTGCTGCGTGTCGGGCAACGCGTGCTTTGCGGCGGTCGGAGACCTTCCCATCAGCGAGGGATGCAGCGATCCGATGTATCCTTATTATTGCGCCGGGCAATCAACGCCGTCGCAGCCAGGGACGACGTGCACGGCCCCGCACGGCCCTGGAGGTCGACGCCGGGAAGGTGGGGCCGCCAAGTGACATTCGCCGGTATTGCTGCACCGACGCGGGAGCGACAGAATGAGCCGAGAGCGTACCGCAGCCTCCTCCCCTCCGCTCATTGAGCACGTCTCGGATACGGCACGTTGGGTAGCCTTTCACCGTGCGTTGGAATCCGAGCGTCCCAACGCTCTGTTCCGCGATCCGTTCGCCCGCCGGCTCGCTGGCGAGCGCGGGCAGAGGATCGCTGAAGGGATGCCCGCCCTGCCGGGCACCCATCCAGGGCCGCGTGGGCTCACGTGGGTTTTCTCCGTGCGAACGGCCGTCTTCGACGAGCTGATCCTCGACAGCATCCAGAGCGTCCAAGCGGACGCCGTCCTCAATCTCGCCGCCGGACTGGATGCCCGCCCCTACCGCTTGCAGCTTCCCAGCTCGCTCGTATGGATCGAAGCCGATCGAGCGGAGATCCTCGACGCCAAGACGGAGCTGCTGGCCGGCGAGAAGCCCGCTTGCCGCGTCGAGCGAATCGCCGTCGACCTTGCAGACTCGGAGGCGCGACAGCATCTCTTCGACCACGTTGCCGGCGCTCATGCACGAGTCGTGGTCGTGACCGAGGGCCTTCTCGTCTACCTCGAAGAGGCGGCCGTTGGCTCATTGGCCGACGAACTCCGCGCACGGACTTCGATGCGACGCTGGATCCTCGAAAGCATCACCCGGGACGTGCTCAAGCGGAACATGCGGGTTTGGGGCAGAGTCTTGGCCGAAGGCCACGCCGAATGGAAGTTTGCGGTTCCGAACGGGTTGGAGTTCTTCCGCTCGCATGGCTGGTCGCCCAAGGTCGAACGGTCGTTCTTCGCGGAGGCCCGTCGCCTGGGTCGGCTGGAGACGCGGCCCGCCTGGCTGCGGCGCGCGCTGACGACACTGTCGAAGGGCTTTCGCAGACAGCTGGAGGACGCGGTCGTCTATGGCGTCGTTGAGCCAAGCCCGTAAGGAACGCACGGCCGGTCGGATGGAAGACTTTTACTCAAGAACCACTTCGCCCGTGCCAATCTCGACCACCTTTCCGGTGACGAAGATGCGCTTGTCCGCGTCGACGCGCAGCCCTAGCCGGCAGCGGCGCCCGGTGTGCTCGCCCTGTCGGATATGAAACACGGCGGGCAACCGACTCTCCATGGCAATGAGCCACCCGCCGAGGTTTGCACATGCGGAGCCCGTCCCCGGATCTTCGACCACCGAACCGTTCTTCAAGAAAAAGAACCGAGCGAGAACCGTGTCCGCCCCGGTCCTCGCCCAAACGTAGGCAAGCGAGTGGCCCAGGTTATTCGACGTATCTCGCGCAAGCAGCGCGGGGTCTGGCCGGCATCGGGCGACGGCATCCGGGGACCCGAGAGGAACCATGAGCTGCTCCGATCCCGTATCGACCCACATGAAGCCAGTCTCGACATCGCGAAGCTCGATTCCAAGCATTGCGGCTACCTGAGCCCGCGTCGTCTCCGCCGGACGCATGTGGGGCGCCTTCGCCTGCAGGGTCCAAACGTCCCCGTTGGCCGTCACGGGAATCACGCCTGCTTTGGTTTCGAGGCGGATCGAATCGCCTCCGTGACCGAGCGCCCGAACCACGTGCGCCGAGCCCAGAAGCGGATGCCCGGCGAACGGCATCTCGAACATGGGCGTGAAGATGCGCACGCGCGACGTGGCGATATTCGACGGCAAGACGAACGTCGTCTCTGACAAGTTGAACTGCAGGGCGAGCGCCTGCATCTTCTCCTCGCTCAACTCACGCCCGTACTCGAACACACAAAGCGCATTGCCCGAAAGCGGCGACTCGGCGAAGACATTGACCAACCGGAATCGGTGACGAGTCATCGGCTGCCCCCGGCTCTCATAGCCCGAGCGTCGACAGATCCAGGGCGTAGATCCGCTCGACCGCGTTCCTTTCGTTGGGACTCACCGTGAGGTTCGGTGGCCGGTGCTCGCGTTCTCGCACGATCGCTGGCCTGGCGGCCACGCGCTCTGCGTGGTCGAAAAGGCGTGGAAGACGAGCCCGCAGCGGTCCGTCGCGAGCTGGTCCGAGAACGTAGCGCACCGTCTCGACAGCCTCGGCCACAAAAAAGTCGGCGACGACCGGCCGATCGCCGCCAAACCAGCCCGTCACGGGGAGGCACTGGGCGACGCGAGAGAGCTTGTCGAGCACCCGCCCCAATGGCCGCTGGGACGACTTGGCGAGGTCCGAACCGGGGTACAGGACGTCCGACCACAGAAGGTCGCCGATGCGCAGGGTCACGTCCAGGTAGCAACAGGAACAGATCCCCTCGCGCGGCGCGATGAGCGCCTCATCGATCCCGTCGCACTGCCCCACTCTGCGCGCCAAGAACGTCGCGATGGGCAGCGTCTCAGCGACCGTGACAGGTCCCCACGCGAGGGTCGGCAAGGAGCCGAATGGTCCCGCGAAGGCGGAGTCGCCTTTGGGTCCGGCTCCCATGGAACGCAGGAATCATCGGTTATTTGACGCGTCGCAGAGTCTGCACCGGATTGGGAATCGTGGCGTCGGCATA
>Ga0070761_10002960_pt1 | contig 10308 bp, 11 predicted proteins | sample HubBroMetageREF1_FD_66724 | JGI IMG/M metagenome (GOLD analysis project Ga0070761, IMG submission 66724) | Reference soil microbial communities from the Hubbard Brook experimental Forest, New Hampshire, USA - Hubbard Brook CCASE Soil... | ecosystem: Environmental > Terrestrial > Soil >... | reverse complement strand
AACAACTCGCGCCAGTCGAATCCCTCGCTCGCGGACGCTGGCGCACTTGACTACGGATGAAGCGGACTGTTGGAAACGACCGGGCGCGCTTTTCAGCGCGCCAAAGCCGGCTGAAAAGCCCGCTTGCAGCCAAGATTGGCCAATGCCACTTACTTTTCCCACGACCGCACATCTGCATTAATTGTGGGGCGGTCCCCCTGGACCGCTTGCCGACGCCCTCGTCGGCTCGTCGCCGACGTCCAGCGCTTGATTTTAGAGCGAGGAGCGGGTCCAGGGGGACCGGGCCCAGAGGGCACCCCGACCGGGGGTCCGCCCCACGATTTATGCAGAATCGAGTCTCTTGAGAAAAGTAAGTGGCATTGGCCAAGATTGGCCGCCCCAACAAAAGAGGCCGCGTACAGTTCCGGGCCGGCCGATGGCCGGCGGTTAGAATTTCAATTTCCGGATTGGCGCGGGGCGGCGAAGAATCTGGCGGCGAGCGTCAGGCGCCCCTCACCAACTCGTACACCGTAATCTCGGGCGGCGCGCCGATGCGCATGGGCACGCCGATAGTCCCGATGCCGCGATTCACGTAAAGCTGTCCGCCCGGCTTTTGGAACCAACCTGCCACGTAGGGCGTCACCAACCGGCAGGGCGCGATCTCGGGACTGACGAATTCGAGCGCCACTTGGCCGCCGTGCGTGTGGCCAGCCAGGCTCAGGTCGATGCCCAGCTCGGCGGCGCGGTCGAAGGTGTCGGGGTTGTGGCTCATCAGGATGTTCGCCGTGTCCGGTGTCACCAGGCTCTCGAGGCCTTCGAGATACACCTGCACAAACCTCTCGTTGCCGGGCACCATGTGGCGCCTGGTTTCAAAATCGACTCCGATCAGATTGAACGATTCGCCCTGCGTGGAGACCGGCAAGCGCTCGCGGCGCAGAATCCGGATCCCCACTTGCTGAAACATGCGCGTAATGGAATCCTCGGTGTGCGACCAAGCCTCATGATTTCCCAGGCAGCCGAAGATCCCGAAAGGCGCGCGGAGCGCCGTAAGCGCATCCACCACGGCGCGCTGCGTGGACGGATCCCAGGTGACGAAGTCCCCGGTTAAGGCGATCAGGTCCGGCTTCAAATCGTTCGTAATCCGCACGTATTTGCGGATTTCGTCTTCGGGCATGAACGGTCCGATGTGGATGTCGGAAAGCTGCACAATGCGGAATCCCGCGAAGGCTTTGGGAAGGCGTGGCAGGCTGATGCGCTGGTGCGCGATCTGAAGATTCAGGCGGCCGTATAACAAGGCATACGCGCCGGCAACGAAGGGTGCGGCGACCACCGCGCTCGCCGAGCGTGCCAGAAATCGCCGCCGGCCGTGCGAGGCAAGTACGCTGGTGGATCGCGCCACGCGGCGGACGGGCCACATCAGGATGGCGAGCAGAAACGCCAGCAGCGAACAGACCACCCACCAGGCAAACGGCGCCGAGATCAGGGCGTCATACCAAGTCATGCGCGTAGGGCTCGGGCGCTGCCCAAATACGCCGAAGTTGAGCGCGAACGCCGCAAGGTAGACCGTCAGGCCGGCCGCGGTGAGCAGGATGCGCGTTCTGCTGGTTTTCGCCAGCTTCTTCACCAGCGCGCGCGACTGCACAAACCAGTAGACCTGGCTGCCGACGAACACAGCCATCACGATGCCGATAATGCGCGCGAAAGACATCGAAACCCTCTATGTCCGCCATTATCCCACGCGCCGCGGGGTTCTGGACTAAGCTGGGAAGTGGGTATGCGCTTCCGCACTTATTCTCTGCTGGGACTTTTTGTCTTCCTCAGGCCGCTGGGCAATCTGTCGCTGGCCTGGGGCACGAAACATTTTCCGCAAGTATTGTCGTTGAACCCCATGGTCTACCTGCGCGCCATGGTGGATCCGTTCGTGGCGCTGGGCATCGCCATGCTGATTCTGGCGCTGCTGACCCGGATGGCGCTGCTGAGCCTCGCTGACTTGAGTTTTGTGCTGCCGGTTACCGCAATTGGTTACGTGCTGGCGACGCTGTTTGGCCAGGTGTTTCTGCACGAAGCGGTCGGCGCCCGGCAGTGGATGGGGACGGTGCTGATTTTCATGGGCACCGGGCTGGTGGGCACGACGTCGCAAAACACTACCTTACCGGCGGAGGAACCCGATTGAAGTGGATTCTGTTGAGCATCGTGGTGACGGCCACTGCCCTGAGCGACCTGCTGCAGAGCCACGAGATGAAGAGAGCGGGCGCGCAATCGGTAGGAGCGCGCGGCCTCGCGCGATTGCTGAAGACGATCTCCATGCGCCGCGATCTGATTCTTTCGATCGTCTGCCTGGCGATTTCCTTTTTTGCGTTTATGGCGTTGGTGCAGGCGGAGCCGCTCAGCTTCGCCGTGCCCGCGTCCGCCTCCAGTTTCATCCTGGAAACCGTGGCGGCGAAGTTCATTCTGAAAGAACAAGTGGGGATACGGCGCGGCGCGGGCGCACTGCTGGTGCTGGGTGGGGTGATCCTACTTGCCCGGTGATACGGGAACCAGCCTGCCCTCGCGCAGCAAATAGTCCGCGCCGCGCCAGCGGATGCTGCGCCGCCCGAAGCTCGCCAGCCAGATGCAAAACGCCATGGCATCCCAAACCGGGATCGCGGGCATCTTTCTCCACAGCCCGGGCTGCTTCAGACCCCACGCGCCGATCATCCAGGTCATGGCGCATCGCAACCCCAGGTAAATGCCCAGGTACATGGCGGCCACCGCTATCGACGGATAGATCGCAATCGCCGCCAGCGACCAGGGCAGCCCTTGCGTCAGCAGCAACCCCAAATGCCCCCACGGGCGCATATGCCGCATCACCACGATCCAGCGCAGGCGCTTGTGAATCAAGTCGCTCATCGACGAATAGTCGGCTACCGCCAGTACCGTGTACCGCAACAGCTCGACCTGGTGGCCTCGTTCGGCGATCAGCCTGCCGACCAGCAGGTCGTCGGCCGGACGGTTCTCCAACGACTCGTAGCCGCCGAATTCCGTGAGGCGCGCGCGCGTGGTGGCGATGGTGGGCCCCAACGCGAACTTGACCCCGTCCAACTGCCAGGCCACCAGGAGGCCTGCATAGAAATCGGAAAACATGCCCATGGACTGGAGATTGTCGGCGAAGCTGCGGTCGTCCGCCGGCACGTAAAAGCAGGTTACCGCGCCTACGTTAGGATCGGCCAGCGGCGCAACGACGCGGCGCAAGTAGTCGGGCTGGACGCGTACGTCGCTGTCGCTCACCACCACTACCTCGTAGGCCGCCTCGCTCACCATGCGCGCCAGCTTGGCCACTTTGTCGTTGGTGGCGATGCGGCCGGAGCCGAACAGCACGCGAATACGGCTTTGTGGAAAATCGCGGATCAGCTTTTCGATAACCGGCAGCACCGGGTCTTCCCGGCCGTCCACGCAGAAAACAATTTCATACTCCGGATAGTCCTGTTGGCAAAAGCTGGCGAAATTCTCATAGGCGCCCGGATCCAGGCCGCGTATTGGCTTCAGGTTACTCACCGGCGGAGTAAAGCCTGCGCTGCCGGTTTCGGCTTTCGGCACGCGGCGAAAGTAGGCCCAAGCGCTGTACAGCGCAATCAGATAATAAATGAAGGGAATCGCCGCCACCGCCAGGAAAAGAGCTGTCACAGTCTTATGCTACATTAATGGCTTGTGCGGCGTCGCCGGCTTTACTAAGCTCAACTTCCGTCCTGGCCCCGAGCGCATCCGGAGCGCCGTTCATTCCATCGTTCATCGCGGGCCCGATCAACAAGGCGTTTTCGAATCCAGTTCCGTCGCTCTAGGCGCCGCACGGCTCAAGATCATCGACCTGGATTCCGGCGATCAGCCGATCTTCTCGGAAACCGGCGACACAATCATCGCCTTCAACGGCGAGATCTACAACCATCTGGAACTGCGCGCCGAACTCGAAAAACGCGGCCACCGGTTTCGCACGCGCACGGACACCGAAACGGTGCTGGCGGCGTTCCTCGAATGGGACACCGATTGTTTTGCCAAGCTGCGCGGCATGTTCGCGATCGCGCTGTGGACCGAATCGCGCAAGCGCCTGGTGCTGGCGCGCGACCGCATGGGCATCAAGCCGCTGTATATCGCGCGCCACGGCGCGGATCTGTTTTTCGGCTCCGAGCTGAAAACCATCTTCGTGCATCCGGAGTTCGACCGGCGGTTGAGCCTCTACGGGCTGGATTGTTACCTGTCGCTGAACTACGTGCCCGCACCCTGGACCATGGTGGAAGGCATCGAGAAGCTGCGTCCGGGACACTGGCTGGAGTGGCAATCGGGAGCGGTCCGTGCGGAGGCTTATTGGAGCTTGCCGCTGGGCCCGCAACGCGACTGGCGCCGGGAAGCCGCCGAAACGGAGCTCGATTCCCTGCTGCGGCAATCGGTGCGCGAACATCTGCTCTCGGATGTGCCGCTAGGCGTCTGGCTCAGCGGAGGCATCGATTCCTCGACCGTTCTGCACTACGCCGCGACCGCCTCCGCCAACCGGATCAAGACGTTTTCGATCTCGTTTCGCGGCCGCACTTTCGACGAGACCGCATATATCCGCGCGGCGGCCACGCAGTATGGCACCGATCACCAAGAATTCGACGTCAACCCAGAGGTGGGTTTGGCGGACGCCATTGAAGAATTCGCGCATTACTTCGACGAGCCGAACGCGGACGCCGGCGCGCTGCCGGTCTGGTATCTATCCAAGATGACCAGGCAGAACGTGACGGTGGCGCTCAGCGGCGAAGGGGCCGACGAACTGTTCGGCGGCTATCTCACGTACCGCGCCGACCGCTATGCGCGCATGATGCGGCGTCTGCCCGCGGGCGTCCTGGGGCTGGCGCTGCGGGCGGCCCGCCGTTGGCCGGTTTCCGACGACAAGATCAGCTTCGAATACATGCTGAAACGCTTTCTGGAAGGCTGCCGGATGACCGCGGCGCGCGCGCACGTGTATTGGAACGGCACGTTCTCCGACGCGGAGAAACGCGCGTTGGTGTGCGCTCCGAACCCCGGCGCGCTGGCCGCAATATTGGAAGAGTTGTCAGGGGCGGGTGACGAACTGGCATCGTGTCTTTGGTTCGATCGACGCTACTATCTGGCAGATGACATTCTGATGAAGGTCGACCGCATGAGCATGGCGCATTCCATCGAAGTGCGACCGCCGTTCCTGGATCACCGCATCGTGGAGTTCGCCGCTTCCTTGCCCTCGCATTTCAAGATCCGCGGCGCGCGCCAAAAGGTGATTTTGAAGGATCTGATGAAGGGCAAGCTACCGCCCGCGATCCTGCAGCGGAAGAAAGTCGGGTTCGATATCCCCGCGCACCAATGGCTGCGCGGCCCGTTGCGCGAGTTGATGCGGGAGACGCTGGCAGCCGGCGCATCGGAGCACGCCGAAGTCTTCCGGCCCGCGGCCATCGAAGCCTGCATGCGCCGGCACCTCGAACGACGCGCCAACCTCGGGTATCATCTATGGGGGCTGATGATCCTGTTCTTATGGATGAGGAGATGGCAAATACAAACGACGCCGGCAACCGCGCACAACCATCAGCCGGCCGGAATCTCTACATCTATCTAGCCGTTTTGCTGTTCGCCGGCGCCGTGTATCTGGCCTCGATCGTTTCGCCTCCATCGCTGATGGACGACGCGGATGCGGTGAACGCGCAGATCGCGCGCACCATGCTGACGTCGGGCGATTGGGTGACGGCGCGCCTGGATGGCGTCGCCTACCTGGAAAAGTCGCCGCTGCTCTATTGGGCGATCGCCGTCAGCTACAAGATCTTCGGAGTGCACGATTGGGCGGCGCGCATTCCTGTGGCGCTCTCTGCCATAGGGTTATGCTGGCTGACTGCCGCGTTCGGCATCTGGGCCTTCGGACGCCGCGCCGGATTTTACGCGGGCCTGATCGTGGCGACTTGCATCGGGCTGTTTCTGTTCACGCGCGTGCTTATCCCCGACGTGATGCTGACGCTGACCATCGCGCTGGGCATGTGGGGGTTCCTGCGCGCGCTCGACGAGCAGGAGCCGCATCCGCGTTTCTGGGCCTTTGTTTTGGCCGCGAGCCTGGGGGTCGGACTGCTGCTGAAGAGCACGGTAGCGGTGCTGTTTCCGGTTGCCGCCGGCGCGATCTATCTGTTTCTGACGCATCAACTGTTGTCGCGCCACACGTGGAAGCGGCTGCGTCCGTTCAGCGGATTGGCGATCGTGCTGCTGATCGCCGTGCCGTGGCATGTGCTGGCCACATTGCGCAATCCGCCGTACTTCTCATTCAGCTTCCACAGCGGTCCCGGCGAATATCATGGATTTCTGTGGTTCTATTTCATGAACGAGCAGGTGCTGCGGTTCCTGAACCTGCGCTATCCGCGCGACTACAATACGGTGCCGCGCATGTATTTCTGGCTGTTCCATTTGTTGTGGCTGTTTCCCTGGAGCGTCTATTTTCCGGCGGTGGCGAAGCTGCCGTTCCGGCCGATCGATCGCGCGGGGCGCACGCGCCTGCTGGCGCTATGTTGGACCGGGTTCATGCTGGTCTTCTTCACCTTTTCGACGACCCAGGAATACTACACGATGCCGTGCTATCCGGCGCTGGCGCTGCTGCTCGGTTCGGCTATGGCTGCGGAGGGCGTTTGGGTGCGGCGCGGCACGCGCGTGATTGCGGTTATTGCCGGATGCGTCGCGGTGGCGCTTATCGCGATCCTGGTGTTGGTGTGGAATGTGCCCGCGCCCGGCGATATCTCGACGGCTCTTTCACAGCGTCCCGGCACTTACACGCTGTCGCTGAGTCACATGGAAGATCTTACGCTGGCATCGTTCGCGTATTTGCGGCTGCCTCTGGCGCTGGCCGCCATCGCGTTTCTGGCTGGCGCGCTGGGGACGCTGCGCGCCATCGGCCAGCGGGCGTTTGTGGCGGCGGCTGTGATGATGGTGCTATTCTTCCAGGCGGCCCGCCTGGCTATGGTGGTGTTCGATCCGTATCTATCGTCGCGGCCGCTGGCGGAGGCGTTGCAGCGGGCTCCGGAAGGCAAGCTGATTGTGGACCATCACTACTACACGTTCTCGTCCGTCTTCTTCTATACGAACCGTACGGCGCTGCTGCTGAATGGACGATTCAATAATCTGGTTTACGGATCGTATGCGCCCGGCGCGCCGGATGTGTTTATAGACGACGCCCAATGGAAGAACATGTGGCTGGGGGCGGATCGGTGCTATGTGGTGGCCAGCGACTATGCTGTGCCTAGATTCGAAAAGCTGGTGGGGAAGGCGGCGCTGCATGTGGTCGCGGCGAGCGGGGGCAAGGTGGTGCTGAGTAATCGGCCTATGTGAAGCACGCCTTCCCCTTTCGCCATGCTCGCGCGACGACGTCCCCGCGGACGCGGCAGCCGGCGCCTCATGTAGTTGGCGAATCTCGGTTTCGCCTCCACCGGCTACTTGGAGGAAATACTTGGTCCGTTCGATCGCCTCTTGCTTCGAGCTCGCCCGGATGATTGCGAAGCCGCCAACCACTTCCTTTGATTCGGCAAAGGGTCCGTCAGTCACGGTGAACTTTCCGCCGGAGAGTTGGACGCGCGCCCCTGCGGCGCTCGGCAAACATCCTTCGGTCGCAATCGGCCAGCCCGTTTTCATGCCCTCTGCGATCAGTTTCCCCATATCCGCCATCTCCCGCTCGGTTGGAGGGCACTCGGGTTTACCTGGTTGTACAAACACAAAAATCGCATCGCCTATCTCAGAAAAACTACCGTGTACGGTAAGCTTACTGGCCTCTTAGATCTCGAGTTGGCCCATGAGCCGCATATCCCCGACGTTGAAGAACTGTTCGAGAAAAAGGCGGTCGATCTGCGCCACGAATTCAACGCTTCCGTCGTTTCTGGCGATTTCTACGGAACGCCGGAAGAGATATACCACGGTGGCCAATCCGTCCTCCCCGCGCAGGATCTCGACTCGCGAGGGCTTCAGATCCTTCTTCCGGTAGCGCTTCAGAGATGCGACGGATTTCAGCTCCCTCGCCAGGTTCCAGCGGCAGGGAACGGCAATGCCGTAGACCACGACCGCGTAGTAGGCGTCATCCACGGCGGGAGCGGCAACGCCCGATTTCCGTTCCGCGGCGCGGACAGGCGCACTTTCCCAACGGATAACCACGGCATCCGGCGTGGGTTTAGCGTTGGCGTGCGCTTGGGCCTCGGCCTGCCTGCGAGAGCCGAACATACCGATGCCGGCTAAACCGACGCCTTTGCCGATACCGGCCTGCATGTTCCCGCCATTCCTTCGCTCGTCCGGACTCAGATCGCGGAGGCGCTGCGGTGTGACATGCTTCACCCATGGGGAATCGGCCAGCACGGCCTTCGCGTCTTCCTCACTCCATTGGGCGATCGGTTTGGATTTCCACGCCGGATCTTCGGCGAGCGCAGTCGCTTTAAGCAACAGCGCCGCGGCGAGAGTTAGTCCCCAGCATCCCGGAATCCGACGCATATAACACTTGATACTTTATCACGCTGAGCGGGAATGCTCACTCCGGCACTCCGATTCCAACGGGAACTTGCAGGCGAGTCAGGCGCCCTGCCGCTGGAATTTTCTCATAAAGGCGAGTACGCGGGCCACGTAGGTTTTGGTTTCGGGGTACGGCGGCACGCCATGGTAGCGATCCACAACTCCCGGGCCCGCATTATATGCGGCGATTACGCGCGTTAGCCAGTTGCGATACTTGTGGTATCTGTCAATCAAGAAGCGCAGATAGTGGGTTCCAGCATCCACATTTTGTTCAGGAACGGCCGGATCTGCGCCGAACAGTTGGGCAGTCGCGGGCATCAGTTGCATGAGCCCGATGGCGCCTTTTGGGGAGGTCGCGCCCGGATCGAAATTGGACTCCGCCGCCACGATGCTGGTAACGAAAGCAGAGGACACGCGATGTTTGCGGGCGGCCGCGCGGATCAGGGCATGGGCATCGACGATCTTGGATCGGGCTCCCTGAAAAACCGGAGCGAGTGATGGCGGCTGGGGTAGCCAATCTGGTGGAGGAGGAATCGCCATCCAATTGGTTGCCGGGTTAATATCAAGCGCGGCGTCTTCGCCGGCTGCTGCGGAGCACACTACGATTAGGCTTAGTCCAAAAACAACACATTTCATGCGTCAGGTTTCCGATAATTGGTAGACTTTCGGGCTAATGGCTAAAAGCGACGCATGTAGGCGCTACACAACACAGCAATCCGGTCCGCAAAGGCCCGAACAGCCTGATGGCGCAGAGCGCCTTTCTTGAGTTTATCGATGTCTTGATTATACCACCGGTTTTCTTGTTGGCAAGCTCTGGGTAGTACCTGAAAAGCAATTCTTCGGGAAACATGTCCCGGCATGGTGGCGCTCCCACAGTGGCACGCCATTTGCTGGTTATCTTGCGTGCGGACGTTCTGGAGACAATTCGGAAACTGGTGGTGCCAAGCTTTTCATACTAATACAAATTGGCCGCGACGTGGCCGGTACGTATGTCTTACATGCGGCCGCGTGTGGCTCATACCGTGGGCAAACGAAGTGCGCTACGCTACCGTTCCTGCGGGCGCATGGCAACAGATCACACCAGTCGTTGCCCTTTCATCGACCCGGATGGCGACAGTGCCCGCCAAGAAGGCTCCGGGGACGCTGGTTCTCGTGCCCCCCGCAAACAGCCGGCGGCGCAGACGGAAAGAAGGGCGGCGAAAGTCTGCTGTTCCTGTGGAAATCTTCCATTCGGGAACGGCGTGACTACGTAAGCCCGGCGGCGACTTAGATGATGGCAGGCGAAATCGCCTCCCCACTACGAGAACGTCGCCACGCGGCGCAGATTCCGCTTGCGGTCGTTGCGCGCGTTCCGCAAGTTGACCTGCGGCAGGAAGCGTTTCATCGATGCGGTCGCGGTACTTCACCGCGATATTCATCAGCGAATCGAGCAGACGGGCGAGTTCCATTACCTTGAACTGCTCGGTGAACTGATTTCCGTGACGACATCCTCAATGGGAGTGCCCTCGTGGTGCTTAAACCACTCCTCGGAGTGCGCGACCGCGCGACATTCTTCTTCGCCGATCTCTTCGTCTTCCAACGGCGCCATGGCTAGGGCGCGGGAAACGGGATCCAGCATGGATTCCAGCAGGCCAGCCACAGCCGTAAGCTGAGTGGGCGGGAGGTGGTCGATCAAGTCGTGTACGTGTTAACGCGTGTTCATCGTCACATGTTCTCCTCAGCGCCGGTTTTTTCTCCAGCTATCCCTATTGTACAAAGGTGTGCACGGAGTGGAAGTTATGGAGCCGCGACCGCGAGGCGGCTCCGGTTGCGGCCGTTGCGCGC
>Ga0070761_10002959_pt1 | contig 10310 bp, 10 predicted proteins | sample HubBroMetageREF1_FD_66724 | JGI IMG/M metagenome (GOLD analysis project Ga0070761, IMG submission 66724) | Reference soil microbial communities from the Hubbard Brook experimental Forest, New Hampshire, USA - Hubbard Brook CCASE Soil... | ecosystem: Environmental > Terrestrial > Soil >... | reverse complement strand
GCGACAGAATCACCGGACCTGCAATCACGCCGATGGCGCCGAATGCGGGAATGCCGCCCAGCACGCCGACGAATACCGCCAGCGCGGAAATCCTGGCGCGTCCGGATATCAGCACGGGCCGCAGCACATTGTCGAGGCCCCCGATCATCAGTCCCCAGGCGAGCAGGAAGAGCGCGTAACCCCAGTGGCCCTCGAAGAACAGCACCAGCACGGCCGGTATCCACACAAATGCCGACCCGCCCACCGGCAACATCGACAGCAGCGCGGCGAGCACTCCGAAGACCACAGGAGACGGCAGCCGGGCAATCACGAACCCTAGGCCTAGCAATATGCCTTGCATCAGCGCCGTCAGGCTGGTTCCGATGACAATCGCGCGCGTGACGCCGCCGATTCGCTGAAACAAGCGCTCCTTGCGCGCTTCGTCCAAGGGGATGAGCGCGCGCACGCGCGCCAGCATGCTGTCCCCATCGCGCAGGAAAAAGAACAGCAGAAACAGCATGATTGCGAATGCCACCACGGAGCTCAAGGCGCCCAGAAAAATCGAACCGGTCCAGCCGGCGGCGCGTTGCAAGATGTCCTGAGTGCCGGACACCAGCCAGGACTGAACCTGTTCGGCGGATATTCCCACGCGGGTCTGCAGCCAGTCGTTGGCGCGCGCGATCCATGGGAATTGCTGCAGGTCCGAGAAGGTCTTGATGTCGAGCTCCGCCGCCGAGTGCTGGAGCCTGCGCAACAGGCCGGAGATTTGCGCGACGAACTCGATCGATAAGGCGCTCAAGGGCAGCAGGATGACGATGGGCGCCAGTATCGTCAGCAGGCCGGCTGCCGAAGCCCGGCCGCGAAATCGGCGCCGTAGCTCAAGATTGACCGGGTACAGCAGGAAGGCGAGGAAGCCGGCCCAGGCCATCGAGCGAAGGAATGGCGAGAAGATCAGCAGCAGTGCGTAGCCAAGAGCGGCCGTCACGATGAGCGCGAACGCGCGCGCATAAAAGATCGAGGGGGCGGGCATCGCGGCATCCTAGCATTTGCGGGTACTATGGGATTCATGAGAAGCCGCCGAGATTTCCTCAGCGTCGCGGCAGGCATCGGCGGCGGATTGGTTCTGGCGCTGACCGTCCCCGGCTTCGGCAGTCCCACGAAGCCGGGAAAGCTGAAGCCGGGCGGCCAATTGAATGCCTGGCTCATGATTGCGGCCGACGAGTCCATCACCGTCATCGTCGATCGCTCCGAGATGGGTCAGGGGGTCTACACCGCGCTGCCCATGCTGCTGGCCGAAGAGCTCGAGATCACCTTGGATGTCATCAAGGTGGTGGCGGCGCCGGTCGGCGATGCCTACATCAATGCGCTGAACGGCGGACAAATCACCGGTACCAGCAACAGCGTGCAGGATGCCTGGGACAAGTTGCGCATGGCGGGCGCGCAGGCGCGCGCCATGCTGATCGCCGCCGCGGCAGCGCAATGGCGGGTCGACCCCGCGCAGTGCCGCGCCGAAAACGGCCGCGTCCTCGGCGCCGGCGGCAAGACTTTGAGCTACGGTCAGCTCGCCGAGGCCGCCGCCCGACAGCCGGTGCCCAAGGACGTGAAACTGAAGCCCAAGAGCCGCTTTCAACTCATCGGCACCTCGCAGGCCCGCATCGACACGCCCGGTAAGGTGGACGGCACGGCGGAGTTCGGCATCGATGTGACGCTGCCCGGCATGCTCTGCGCCGCGCTGGCGCAGAGTCCGGTGCTCGGGGGCAAGGTGCTGTCCGTGGATTCGGCTGCGGCGCAGGCCATGCCCGGTGTGCGCAAGGTGCTGACCACCGACAGCGGTGTCGTGGTCGTGGCCGAGCAATTCTGGCAGGCGCTGCAGGCGCGCAATGCGCTGAAGATCACCTGGGATCCCGGCCCCAACGCGCGGCTCGACAATGCGGCGATTCGCGCATTGCTCGAGAAAACCGCGGCGGCGGGCCCCGGATTGACGGCGCGTACCGACGGCGATGCCGCTGGCGCCTTCAAGTCCGCAAAGCGCGTGCTGCACGCCTTGTATGAACTGCCGCTGCTGGCGCACGCGACCATGGAACCGATGAATTGCACCGCCGATGTGCGGGCGGACGGCTGCGACTTATATGTGGGCACTCAAGTGCAGCAGGGGGCGCAGGCAACGGCCGCCGCCGCCGCGGGCTTGGAGTCAGCGCAAGTGCGGGTTCATACCACCCTGCTCGGCGGCGGCTTCGGCCGCCGTTTGGAAGTCGACTTCATTCCCGCGGCCGTGCAGGCATCGAAGGCGGTCGCCGCGCCCGTGAAGCTGATCTGGACGCGCGAAGACGACATGGGGCACGATGTTTATCGGCCGCCGGCGCGCGAGGAGCTTGAGGGCGGCCTCGATGCCGGCGGCAACCTCATCGCGTGGAGACTGCACATCACCAGTCCCTCGATCACCCAGCGCTTTGCTCCGCAGACCACCGACCCGTTCGACTCGGTGGTCGAGGCGGCGATCAACAACCTCTACGGCGTGCCGAACTTGCTGGTGAGCTATTCCCGCCAGGAGATCGGCATCGACGTCGGCTACATGCGCTCCGTCAGCCATGCGCCCAATTGCTTTGCGATCGAGAGCTTCATGGACGAACTCGCCGCGGCCGCCGGGCAGAATCCCTACGACTTTCGCTTGAAAGCGCTCAAGGCCAAGCCGCGCGCCGCCAATGTGTTGCGCCTCGCCGCGCAGCGCGCCGGGTGGGGCCGTGCGCCCAAGGGCCGCTATCAAGGGATTGCGCTCATGGAGGCCTATGCAACCAACATGAGCATGGTGGCGGAGATTTCGGTCATCGGAGCATCCGTCAAGGTGCACAAGATCGTGTGCGTGGTCGACTGCGGCCAGATGGTCAATCCGCGCATTGTCGATTCGCAAATCGAAAGCGGCATCATCTTCGGTCTTTCCTCGGCCCTATGGGGCGAAGTGACCCTGGTGGCCGGCCAGATCCGGCAGACCAATTTCAACAACTATCGCGTGTTGCGCGCCAACGAAGTGCCCGACATCGATGTGCATCTGGTGGACAGCGATGAATCGCCGGGCGGCATCGGCGAGCCCGCGGTGGCGGTGATCGCCCCCGCGGTTTGCAATGCGATCTATGCGGCGACCGGTCAGCGCCTGCGCGAGCTGCCGATCATGTCGAGGCTTGAGTCTTCACGATCCACTCGTTGACCAGCTTGTCCAGCACGGTGAGCGGCACGCCCCCGTTCTCGAGCACGACCGAGTGGAAATCCTTCAAATCGAATTTCGCTCCGAGCGCGGTCTTGGCGCGCTCGCGCAGCTCCAGGATTTTGAGCTGGCCGATCTTGTAGGCGCATGCTTGGCCGGGCTGGCCCATGTAGCGCTCCACTTCGGTGACGACCTCGGTTTCATTCTTGCCGGTGGTATCGCGCATATAGGCGATCGCCTGGTCGCGTGACCAGCCCTGGGCATGCAGCCCCGTATCCACCACCAGGCGCGCCGCCCGGAACAGTTCCGCCTCGAGCCTGCCTAAATCGCCGAACGGATCGTCCTTGTACATGCCGATCTCCGCGGCGAAGCGCTCGGCATACAGCGCCCAGCCCTCCGCGTACGCCGAGTACAGGGTCTGCTGGCGGATCATGGGCAGATTTTTCAGGCCGAGCGCGGTCGAGATCTGAAAATGATGTCCCGGGATACCCTCGTGGTACGCCAGCGTCTTCATGGTCCAGGTCGCCGTCTCGGAGACATCGCGCAGGTTCGCGAAGAAAGTCCCCGGCCGCGAGCCGTCCATTGCCGCTTGCTGATAGTAGGCGCCCGAGGTGCCGCTCTCCGCCGCCACCGGCACTCTTTGCACCAGCAATTTTCCGGTCGGAACGGTATGAAAGTACTCCGGCATGCGCGCGTTCACTTCATCCAGAATCTGCTGATACTTGGCGATCACCTGCTGGCGTCCTTCGTCGGTATTCGGCAGCAGAAATCGCGGATCCTTGTGCAGCGCTTGGATGCGCTCGCCCACCGTTCCCGTGGCAAGGCCCTGCGCCTTGAGCAGCGTGTCCATCTCGGCGGTCACGCGCGCCACCTCGGAAAGCCCAAGCGCATGCACTTGCTCGGGCGTGTAATCGGTGGTGGTCATCTGTCTCAAAGTGGCGGCGTAGTACGCCGGGCCGTCCGGCAGCCGGCCCACGCCGGCACCCTCATTGGCGGCGGCCGCACGCTGCGTCTCCAGCGCCGCCGTCATGCGCGCGAAGGCGGGGTAGACGCCATTCTTGACCACCTCGGTCGCTTGGCGGGCCAGATCCGCCTGCTCGGCCGCATCGATGCCCTTCGCGGCCTTCATGCGCTCGACGAAGGTCGTCACCAGCGCATTGTCCTGGGGAGCGGAGTTCACCGAATCCTTGATGCCGGTCTCGGCCTTGTCCAAAAGCGCGAGCGGCAGCACCACTCCGACCTTCGATTGGCGCAGCATTTCGGCGGTGACTGCGTCCAGCTTCGGGCCCGTGGCCTCGAGCCGCTTGACGTAATTGCGGGCGGTCTTTGCGTTCTTCACGACATGCTGCGTTTCGAGGAAGGTCGGCAGCTGAACCTGCGTGCCCCACATCGGAGCGATCGGATAGAGGCCTTCTGAGGACAGCCAGTCGAAGCGCTTGAATGACAATGCCGTATCGTACTGGTCGAGCAGGATGTCGTAGGTCACCTGATCCTGGCGGTTGAGCTGGGCGCGGTCGAATTTGTGGACCTCCTCATCGAAGCGCTGGAACATCGCGTAGTCATCGTCGCGCTTCTGCACGCCCACCGCCGCGAGCTTGCCGGAGTGGCCGTCGAAAACGGTGCCGTCCATGATCCCGATCGAGGTGAAAAGCTCCGGATTTCCCACCAGGAACAGAAGTACCTGGCGATTCGCGAGCTGATTCATGGTGAAGGGCTTGCCGAAGCCGATCCGATAGGTCGCATAGCCGCCGACCAGCAATATCGCGAGCCCGATCCATCCGAGGACCTTCCAAAATTTCTTCACAAATGCTCCCCCTGGTTCTTAAGATTCGCGCGGCCGTGAATTATTGGCCTATGCCTTTATCAAGACGTAATGATCGACGATCAATGCCGCGAACAGCAACATCAAATAGGTAATGGAAAACCTGAATGTGCGCATCGGCAGGTCGGAGCGGACGCCCTTGCGCAGCTCCAGCACGTAGTACATGAACCGGGTGTTGAGCACGAGCGCGCTCGCGAGATAGATCAGGCCGCTCATGCCCGTGAGATACGGCAGCAGCGTGCACACGACCAACAGGATGGTGTACAGAACGATTTGCAGGCGCGTGTAGGGAATGCCGTGCGTCACCGGCAGCATGGGAATGCCGACCTTGGCGTAATCGTCGCGCCGGGCGATCGCCAGGGCCCAAAAATGCGGCGGAGTCCACGTGAAGATGATCAGAAACAACAGCAGTGCATGCGCATCGACCGTGTTGGTGACCGCGGCCCATCCAAGCACCGGCGGCGCGGCGCCGGCCGCGCCGCCGATCACGATATTCTGCGGCGTCGCGTGCTTGAGCCAGAGCGTGTACACCATCGCGTAGCCGATGAGGGAACAAAAGGTCAGCGCCGCCGTCAGGACTCCCACCGACGCCCACAGCACCAGCATCGAGCTCAGGCCCAAGGCGGTGGCGAATATCGCGGCGTGGCTCTTGAGCAGATGACCGGTCGGCAGCGGTCGTCGGCGGGTTCGCGACATGCGCTCGTCGATGTGCCGGTCGAGCACATGATTGAAGGCTGCCGCAGACGCGGATGCCATGCCGATTCCTAGGGTGCCGAAGATCAGCGCGGGCAGCGGCACCATGCCCGGCGACGCAAGCACCATGCCCACCACCGCGGTGAACACGATCAGCAGGCTGACCTTGGGCTTGGTGAGCTCGAGAAAGTAGCGCCAGCGGCCGGTACCGACGACGCTGAGCGGGGGATTATTGGGTACCATGGCCACCGCGCAAGGGTAGCATGTCCGCCGGAGCGCTCGGCCACAGCGCCCGCAGCAATACCACCATGCAGACGACCAGCAGAGCGGCGCCCGCGTTGTGCAAGGTGGCCAAGGGCAATGGTACGCCCCAATGAACCGTCGATATGCCCAGTGAAATCTGCAGCAACACGGCCGCCGCCAGCATCCCACCGGCAACTCTCAGGCGCCGGCGTTGCGCGCGCAGCGCCGCCGCGATTCCTAGGGTCGTCAACGTGATTCCAGCCACCAGGGCGCCCAAGCGATGGGTGAAGTGAATCGCAACGCGGGCCGGATCGGCGAGCACTCCTCCCTCGTAGTTGATGTTCAGCCCGCGCCACAGGATAAAGGCATTGCGATAGTCCATCGGCGGCCACCACGATTGCCGGCAAGTCGGCAGATCCGGACAAGCCACCGCCGCATAGTTGGTGCTGGTCCAGCCGCCGAGCGCGATCTGCAGGATCAGAATAACGAGGGCCGCGAGCGCAAACGGCCGTAAGCGAATTTCGCGCGCGATGAGCGGCTCCCGCGGGGGATCGAGCGACAGCCAGCACAGCAATCCTAGGGTGGTGAGACCGCCCAATAGATGCGAGGTCACCACCAGCGGAATCAACAGCAGCGTCACCGTCGAACGGCCCAGCGCAGCCTGCACGCAAACCAGAGCGGCAAGCACGACCACGAGCGCCACGGGCTGGCCCGCATCCTTGCGGCGCCAAACGGCCCACACGAGCAAGCTCGCCACAATGACTCCGAGGCTGCTGGCGAAATACCGATGGATCATCTCGTGCAGCGCCTTGGTGAACGGATGATCGGCCTGAGGATAGATGTGCCCGTAACAGCCCGGCCAATCGGGACAGCCGAGGCCGGCGTCGGTCAGGCGCACCCAAGCGCCGAGAACGATCACGGCGGCCGCGAGCAACGCGCCTACGAGGCACAGGCGCCTGAACCACATTAAGCGTGTGCGAGGATTCATGCGCTAACCGACGTGGGAGAGGCCCAGCAGCCGCTTCATGTCCTCGAGCATTCCCTTTGGAAGAGCACCGGGCGCGTAGGACATCATGAGATTGCCCAACGGGTCGATGACATACACGCGATCGGCAGTCTGCACGGATGCGCCTGCCGCAGAAGACAATGCGTCCAACAGAGGCTCCGCCGCCGGGGTCACGCGCACCGTGATCAGATCCGGATGGTCGGCGCGCAAAAACGGCAAGTCGCTGTCGCCGCTTGCCATGAATACCCGCTGCACGCGGTCCATATCGCGATTCAGCGCCAAGCGCACCTGCCGGGTGTCGTACAGGCGGGTGCGGCAGTCCCCGGGGCAGGCACCCGCGCCCACGTAGAGGAACGTCCATTTATGCTGCAGAAAATCCGGCTTGGTGGTACCGGAATCGGCCAGCGGCAAGGCAAGCGCCGGCAATGCCTTGGGCGGCTCGACCAGATCCCCGTGGTTGACGTGACCGCCCGGGCGCCAGCCTCCGGATCCGTAGTAAAGGAAGAACGACAGCGCCAGCGGCGCGAAAAACAACGCGGCCAGGCCATAGAGCAGCCGCCGGCGGCGGCGATCCTGGAGGGCGTCGGGCGGGTTCACGCGCCCACCCTGTCCGATGCACGCAAATTGGTGACGATGTAGATGATGAACAGCGTCAGCGCCAGGCCGAACCATTGCACCGCGTAGCCAATGTGGTGAATCGGCGGAAAACCCGGCGCCTGCCACTGCCGCAGATAACCATCGGGCTCGCCCGCATCGAGGAGCACGACTTCCGCCGCCGGAGCCCACGCGGATTCCTGCAGCAATTGACCGATCTCGGCGCTGGTCGGGAAACTGGCGAGGACCGGGTATGGCGGCGCGAGCGCGGCCGGAGTTCCCATTCGAATGCCGGGGCGCGGCAGGTTGTCCGCCCTGCCACGCACCTCGCGAACGCCGGTTCCGACGTCGACGGCCGGCCGTTGGGCGCGGCTCGGCCCCAGCGGCACCCAGCCGCGATTGACAAGAAGCCAGCCTCCGCCTGCCAGCGCGAAGGGCGTGATCACGAAGTAGCCAGCCTGTCCCGCGGAATTGCTCATATTGTCGATCAATAGCTGCCGTGATGCATCGTAACGACCGCTGAATGCCACATGCTGGTACCGGGGCAGCGGCGCAGTGGAAGCGTCGATCATCTGGGTGCTGCCCGTTCCCGCCGCGAACTCCTCGAACAGCGCGCGCTTCTCCTCGGCGCGCCGCAATTGCCAGCGTCCCAGCGATACCAGGCCGGCGATCGCGATGATCGTCAGCACGGTCATCAGCGGACGCGGCGCGAAGCGGCGGGAACCGATCCTGATCGACACGATATACTCCCCGCCCTCAAGGGTTGGATCGAAGGGCCAGTGGTATTCAAATATCTCATCCTGGGAATGCTCGTGCTGATCGTGGCCAGCCTGGGTAAGGCGCTATACCATCTGTCGAGCAACAAAAGCGGCGACGACATGAAGATGGTCAAGGCCCTGGCCTGGCGGATCGGACTCTCCGTGGCCCTGTTCGCACTGTTGATCATCGCCTACTACCAGGGGTGGATCGTCCCGCACCACCTGGACTGACCCGATACTGGCGGCTACAGCCAGTACACGAAAATAAACAGGCCCAGCCACACCACGTCGACGAAGTGCCAGTACCACGCGACAGCCTCGAAACCAAAATGCCGCTGCGGCGTGAAATGGCCGTTCAATACCCTGAACCAAATGACGGTGAGCATGATGGCGCCCACGGTGACGTGCAGGCCGTGAAAGCCGGTCAACATGAAAAATGTGGATCCATAGACCCCGGTGCCGAGCTGCAGCCCGAGTTCGGTATAAGCCTCGTGATACTCGGTCGCCTGCAGGAACACGAAGGTGAATCCCAGCAGGAAGGTCATGGCCAGGAAAATCTTCAGGCGCGTCCGATGACCTGCGATCAGCGCGTGGTGCGCGATCGTCACCGTCACGCTGCTCGATAGCAGGATGGCGGTATTCACGGCCGGAAGGCCGAGCGCGGGGATGGTCTCGAATGTGCCGTTCGCGCGCGGTCCCAAGGTGGCCGGCCCGTTCGTAGGCCATACGCCGTCGTAGTTGCCCCACAGCAAAAGCTTGGTGAAGATCTTGACCCCGTCCCCGCTCAGCCAGGGCACCGAGAAATTGCGCGCATAGAACAGGGCGCCGAAGAATGCCGCGAAGAACATGACCTCGGAGAAGATGAACCACATCATTCCCATGCGGAAGGATCGGTCCACGGCCAGGTTGTAGATGCCGCGCTGATTCTCTCCGATGACCGTGTTGAACCAGAATGCGAACAGCGAGATCAGCATGGCGAAACCCGGAATCAGCGCCCACGCCGGCAACCAGCCGTTGAGGGTGGCGACGGCACCGGACATCAAGGTGAACAGGGTCACCGACCCGTATATCGGCCACGGGCTGCCGTGGGGAATGTAGTAGCTGTTATGGTCGGCTTCCGAAATCTGCGCGTGCGCCATGGTTCGATCTCTTCAATGAAAAATGAGTTTAACTGCCCGCTTTGCGGTTCGCCGCGGACTGCGTCGTATCATAGAACGTGTAAGCCAGCGTGAGCTTGTCCACATACGCCGGCAATTGCGGATCCACGATGAAGCGCACCGGCATGTTGCGTCCTTCCCCCGCGAGGAAGCGCTGCGGGCTGAAGCAGAAGCACTGGGTCTTGTGGAAATACTGGGCGGCCACGCTCGGCGAGATGCTGGGCACCGCCTGCGCGACCGAGGCTGCCGAGGTCAAATTCTTGGCGTAGAACTCGGCGTCGTATAGTTTTCCGGGATGCACGCGCATCGAGGCGACGCCGGGGCGGAACTCGTAGCTTCCGACCGAGGCGGGATCGGCCACGAACTCGACCGTCACCTCGCGGTTGGGGTCGATCGCCTCATGGACCACCGCCTGTCCCTCCTTGGCCTGCGCATTGCTGATGCCGGCCACCCTGCACAGCACGCCGTAAAGCGGCACGAGGGCCCAGCCGAATGCGAACGCGCCTGCCGTCATCAGCAGGAGGGCGTAGAGCAGCCTGCGGTTCGCGCGCCGTTGCTGATCCCTGGTCTGTCCGGGCGGATTGGGATCCTTCGAATCCATCAGTGGTGACTTCGATAAATCAATAGCGCAATGATGCCGAAATAAAAAGTCAGCACCACCGCCAAGAGCCCCAAGACGCTGTTGCGTATGCGGCGCGCGCTCTGCGTATCCGCCTGGCTCATTTGACTTCGGGTGCGATGGTGAAGCTGTGGTACGGCGGCGGCGAAGTCAGCGTCCATTCCAAGCCGGTCGGCGTCGCGTCGTCCCAAACCAGCGCGCTGGCCTTCTTGCCTCCCCGCACGCACTGAATGATCAGAA
>Ga0070761_10002958_pt1 | contig 10310 bp, 6 predicted proteins | sample HubBroMetageREF1_FD_66724 | JGI IMG/M metagenome (GOLD analysis project Ga0070761, IMG submission 66724) | Reference soil microbial communities from the Hubbard Brook experimental Forest, New Hampshire, USA - Hubbard Brook CCASE Soil... | ecosystem: Environmental > Terrestrial > Soil > Temperate... | reverse complement strand
CATGCGTAGCGGCTACTACGCCCAACCCTAAATACCGCTCGTCTCCCGACTTTCTACCTTTCGGCTCGGCTTCGCGTTTTATCAATCGGATTTCTTGGAATGAAAGCAAATTCAACCTGAGCCACTACCTGCCCCTTCCTTGACTCGCGTCCGCTGGTGTGCTATCCCTTTGAAAAATCGGTTTTCTGGCGAGAAAACCAAACACGCACAGGTTCGTATTTCTGCGAAGGACGAGAACCCCAATGAGCATTCAAATGGATGGGCGTTTCATCTGCCGATCGCGGTACCTTCTCGCGATCGTGGCTTTGTTCCTCCTCGGCGCGGGACGATCCCATGCGCAAGCGAGCTGTAGCGGCGTTCCTCCCAGCACGACCGGAGCGGTGACATGGAATCCGCTATGGTGCGAGGAATTTAACGCTGGTACGGCAGGTCCGCCCGACACCACGGTATGGGCCTTCGATCTCGGAAACGGCGGCTTTGGCAACAATGAAATTGAGACGTACTGTGGACCTCCCGGATATGCGGGGAACCCGAGTGACTGCCCCACCACTTTCTCCACGAGCACTGCCAACGCCTATCTTGACGGCAGCGGCCACCTTGTTCTTCAGGCCATCGACACGCCGAACTCCGCGAACTCGATTCCGCCTCCCCTCTTCTTCAATCCCAAGACGCGGATTTGGCTGCCCGTAACAACGGTGGGATTTCTGGTGTGTGCGTTGGTCGCTCCGGTTGCACGCCGACGAAACCGCACTCGCGCTTATGCCTGCACGCTGGTTTTTGGGCTTACTCTTATGGGGGCTGCGACCTGGAGCTGTGGCGGCGGTAGCAGCAGCACGTCGCCGCCTCCACCTCCGCCCCCCGGCAGCACCTGGTTCTCGGCTCGCATGAAGACCCAAGGCTTGGAGAATTTTCAGTACGGCCGGATCGAGTCGAGCATCCAGCTGCCCGATACAACCAACCAGGGCCTTTGGCCGGCCTTTTGGTCCCTCGGCAGCGACATCAACACCACTCCTTGGCCAGCGTGCGGCGAAGTGGACTTCATGGAGGTTTGGTCCTCTCAAATTGACGGCGGGCCCGGTCCCGCAGGGAACAGGACGACACTCCACACGGCTCAGACGGGAGGTGACGGCCTACAGCCGAACGGAGCCTTCACCTTCCCGGCAGGCCAAGCCAACAATACGGCGTTCCACATGTATGGCACGATTTGGTCTGCCAACATGATGCAGTTCTATATCGATAACCCACTGCAGCCCTACTATATCGCCACTGCCAGCAACCTTGCCTCGGGAGATACCTGGGCTTTTAATGCTCAGCTTTTTCTGGTCACGAATATAGCGGTCGGGGGTACCTTGGGCGGAACACCTAGCTCGTCGACCCCCAATCCGGCCGTCATGACGCTGGACTATGTTCGGCAATATCAGCCTTCTGCGGCTGTGCCCGCTCCGGTGATGGGAACTCCCAATCCCCCTTCTATCAGCGTGGCAGCTGGAGCAACGACTGGCAACACGAGCACGGTTACTCCCGCGCTCACACCCGCCACCGGCTACGTCTATTTCTCTTGCAGTACCAATGCGCCGAACGCGAGTTGTACGATCAACACGAACGACCCGCTGAACCCGTATGTCGCCAACTCCAGCGCCAACCCCGCGGAGACCGTCACAGTGGCGGTTACGACCACCGGCACGCCCGCAGGTAATTACACGGTGACCATTTACGCGTTTACCGAAAGCAACAGCAGTAATGGGGCGAATAGTAATGCCGACGCAAGCGTCGTCATTCCCCTGACGGTAAGTTAACGACTCGTACGTCTGCAATCGCATGAAACAGCCGTGATAGGATTCACGCCAGATGCGCCTGAATTTCTCAGCAACGCACTTGGCTGCCGGCGGAATCCTTATCTGCGCCTCTCTGTGCGCCTCCCTGATCTGCGTATTGCCCGTCCGCGCCCAAAACAAATCCTCCACGTACAGCGGCCCAGTTTTTGAAGACGTCAGCCGGCTAAGCGGCCTGACCGTGCCGCATCAATCCTCGCAAGACAAGCGTTACGTCATCGAATCCATGAGCGGTGGAGTCGGTCTGTTTGATTGCGACAACGACGGCAAGCTGGACATCGTGACCGTTAACGGTTCAACCGTGGATCGCTACCGCGAGGGTGGCGACCCCATGATCACGTTGTATCACCAGGAGCCGGACGGGACTTTCAAAGACATCACCAAATCAGCGGGCTTAACCCGGCGGGGATGGGGCATGGGCGTGGCTGTGGCCGATTTCGACAATGACGGCTGGCTCGACATTTATGTCACCGGATACGGCGGCAACGTGCTGTATCGCAACCTCGGCAATTGCAAGTTCGAAGATGTCACCGAAAAAGCTGGTGTCCGCGGCGGCGGATTCAGCACGGGTGCGGCTTGGGCCGACTACGACCGCGACGGCCATGTGGATTTATTTGTCTCCCGTTACGTGCACGTCGATCTCGACAACTTGCCGGAGTTCGGAAAGGGTAAATTTTGCCGCTACAAAGGTCTGCTGGTTCAATGTGGTCCCTGGGGCCTGCAGGGTGAGAGTGATCTGCTTTACCACAACCGTGGCGACGGCACGTTTGAAGAAGTCTCCGCGCGCGCGGGTGTTCACGATTCGGAAGGCCGCTTCGGACTGGGCGTTGTGTGGGGCGATTACGATAACGATGGCTGGCCAGATCTACTGGTCGCCAACGATGCCGGCGCGAACTATCTATACCACAACAATCATAACGGAACGTTTACCGACGTGGCTCTGCTGTCCGGAGTGGCTTTGAGCGGCGAAGGGCTTGAGCAGGGCAACATGGGAGTGGATTTCGGCGACTATAACCACGACGGATGGCTCGATATCATTGACACGACATTTGCCGATCAACCCAAAACGCTCTATCGCAACCTGGGTCACGAGGGTTTTGAGGACGCTAGCCGGACCGCGCAAATCGCCCAGGCCAGCATTCCTTATGTAGCCTGGGGAACTGGCTTTGTGGATTTCGATAACGATGGCTGGCCGGATATTTTCATTGCCAACGGTCATGTGTATCCGCAGGTGGACACCATCAGCGAAGGCGCGCGCTACCGGGAGCCACTTTTTCTACACCTCAACAAGCACGACGGGACGTTTGAAGACGCTTCCACCCCTTCGGGACTTGCGGATTTGCCTCTGGCTTCACGTCGCGGGGTTGCCTTTGGCGATATTTGGAATGATGGCGCAGTCGATGCCTTGATTTTGAACGTCGGGGAACCGCCCACCCTCTTGCGCAATCATCTGGCCAACGGAAACCACTGGGTTGAATTCCACCTGCAGGGTACGAAAAGTAACCGCGCCGCCATCGGAGCACGCCTCACCATTCGCGCTGGAAAGCTGGAGCAATTTAATGAAGTTCGCGGCGGCAGCAGTTATCTTTCACAAAACGACCTTCGGCTGCACTTCGGCCTGGGATCCAACATCAAAATCGATAACGTCGAAATCTCGTGGCCCAGCGGGTTGGTAGAGCGTCTCGGCAATCTTGCCGCGGACCAGATTTATACCATTGAGGAGGAAAAAGGGATCCGCCCGCAGAGGAATCCCGCGACTCCATGATTTGGCGGACAATGAACCGGCTGACCAGGCGTCTCTTGGTTGTTCCTTTTCTCCCCCCCAAGATTCCTCTTCGGGGAGTACGAATCGTCGGGTTCGCGGCAATCTGTCTGGTTTGCGTGGGTCTGCGTGGTGGGGAAGAGCGTCAGACTGGCGTTCAGCCCGCTCCGGCGTCACCATCGGACCAGTACCTGAATGCGCGGGCTGGCGTGGAATACGTCGGGGACGAACCTTGCCAAAAGTGCCACTCCACAATCTATGCACAGTTCAAGCAGACTGGGATGGGAAGGTCCGTTTCCATTCCCTCGGCTGAAGATCTGCGCGAATTGGCAAAGCCTGTAAGGCTCATCAACGAGAAGCTAAACCGGTCCTATTCGATTTATGCGCGCAATGGAAAAATCATCCACGAAGAATCCGAGGGCGACGGCAAAGGCGGTACTGTTTTTTCGGAAGCTCACGAAATCGCCTACACCGTGGGCGCCGGCGATCTGGGAAAGAGCTATCTCGTAGCCAAAGGAGACGCCCTGTTCGTCTCGCCGATTTCGTATTACACCCGCATTCAGGGTTGGGATTTATCTCCCGGCTATGACCAGGGCATATTCCGGGGTTTCACCCGTCGCGTGGTCGACTTGTGCGTTGACTGTCACATGGGCAGGCCGCAGCTCGTCGCAGGCAGCCACTACCGCTTTCAGCAGCCTCCCTTTCGCTTCTTGACGGTCGGGTGCGAGCGCTGTCACGGACCGGGTGCCATTCACGTGGAACAGCGAACCCAAGACGTTATGTTCGGGGGATCCTTCGAAGGATCGATTGACTTATCCATCGTAAATCCCGGGAAGTTGCGGGCCGGCATTCGCGACGATGTTTGTGCGCAGTGCCACCTGAATGGAGATGCTCGAGTGCTTCAACCGGGCAAGACTTATCTTGACTTCCGGCCCGGAACCGCGATGGGCAATGTGCAGGATATATTTTCGGTTCCGCAGATGATCAAGGGAAACCATTTCATCGCGCTCGATCAGTTCGAACAATTAAAGATGAGCCGTTGTTGGATTGCCAGCGAGGGCCGGCTCGGTTGCATCTCCTGCCACGATCCTCACGTTCAACTTCACGGCGATCAGGCGGCCGATTTTTTCCGCAACCGATGTCTGAGCTGCCACACTAGCAGCAGCTGTAGCGAGCCGCTTGCGCAGAGACAAGCCACCTCGCCACCCGACGCCTGCATTCAGTGCCATATGCCGAAGCAGCCGACCGAAAACGTCGGCCACTCTTCGCTTACAGACCACCGTATTCTCCGGACTCCGTCTGAAATCCCCGCGGTCCTGCAAGGTGGTGCGTCACCGCCTTCCGTGGATTTGATTTGCGACACAAAAGCTTCCGGCTCGGGCGACGCGCAGCCAAGCTTGCGAAACCTTGCGCTGGCTTATGCGCAGGTTGCCGCGAGCTACCGGGAGCTGAGCGCGAAGGGCCTTGCGCTCCTCGAGCAGGCCGCTGCCGCGCTCCCGGCTGATCCCGAGATCCAGGCCGCCTATGGGATTGTTCTCCGCGTTGCGCGTCCAAGGGAGGAACAGCGCGCCGCCCAGGCCCTGCAAAAGGCCATCGACGCCGGCTCAAAATCCGCCGAAGTGCGCACCCAACTCGCTCGCTTGCGGATGCAACAGGGGCAGGTAACCGCTGCCATAGACCTATACAAAGAATCGATCCAGATGGATCCGTATTACACACCTGCATACTTGGATCTTGCCCGGATTTACTCCATGTTGAAAGATCGGGCAAGCGCGTTGGAAACACTGGACGGCGTGTTGAAAGTTGATCCGGGCAACGATGCCGCTCGTCAGGAGTGGCTCAAAGTTAAGGCCGTGTCCGACACGAATCAATAAGAGGTTGAAGATGCGCAGAACCAAAATATCTCGGCTTTGGCGTTTCGCGCTTTTTGTTTTGCTATCTTTCTCGGCGGGTTGCGGCGGCGGAAGCGGTTCGCCCAGCGGCTCCCTGACGCTTTCTCTCGCGAGTAACACGGCGCAAGTCTTCCAGGGACAGAGCTCGACGACGGTCAACGCAACTGTCGTTCTAGGCGGCACCCCGGGCAGTGTAACGCTGACCGTCACCGGTCTGCCGCAGGGCGCGACCGAGCAAATCCAATCGCCGGGGAACAGCAACAGTGGCAGCGTTACGTTCAACGCGGGAACTTCCCTGGCGGGAACTTATCCCCTGACCGTGACCGCCAGCGACGGGACGCTTTCGAGCACGGCGAGCCTTACTTTGAACATTGGAGTGTGGGCACAAATCATGCCGGGCGCCAGTGGCGAGTTTCGCGTTGCGATGTCCACATCGTTCCAGCCGGCCGAGTGGGATTACACAGTTTTTCAGGATTATCCTGGCTTGAACACGACGTTGGGAAATTTGCTCCCGCAACATATCCGCTTGCAGGGCGTTTCAGAAGGCGTCCCTCAGGGAGCAGCCGATAGCAGTTCGACGGCATGGAGCTTTACGATTCTCGATGCCGTCACCCAGCCAGTGCTGGGCGTGGGCGACCGCAGTCCCGAGTTTCAGATCGCGAAAGCGCCACCTTTTATGTACGCCGACGACGACAGCAGCAACAGTTTTACGGATCTCACTTTTCAGCAATTTGCCGGCTACGCGCAGAATTTGGTGCAGTACTACGATACTGGCGGTTTTACCGCGAATGGCCAGACCTACGTGTCGCCAGCTTACCCAACCGACACGATTACATGGTGGGGCATCTACAACGAGCCCAACATTAACAACAACCTGACGCCGCAGCAGTACGTAACGATGTACAACACTCTGGTGCCGGCGATGCAGGCTGTCGATCCATCGCTCAAGTTCGCCGCCGTCGAACTGGCGGATTTCTCGGGGCAAGTGGAGAACTGGATCCCACCATTCGTGAGCGGCGTGACTGCCCAGGTAAACGCGATGGCCACGCATTTCTACTCGTCCTGCGATCAGACGGATACCGATGCTGTGGTCTTTGGCACAATTCCGGGCTTCGTCTCTGACGTGCAGACTTTCCATTCGCTGATGGCCGAAAATCCAGCATTGACCTCCGTGCCGGTGTGGGTGACCGAAAACAACGTGAACGCGGATTATGATGCCGGCAATGGCATGAGCGCGTGCAACCCTGGCCAGAAGTTCGTCCTCGACCAGCGTGGATCGAGCGCTTTCTTTGCCGCCTGGCGGCCTTATGTTTTTTCCCAGCTCGGTAAGGCTGGCATACAGGCGCTTTACCACTGGGACTTTGCAGCCGACGCGCAGTTTGGAGAAGTCAATGTCACGACCTCGCAAGCTCAGCTCCAGGTCAGTTACTGGGTCGATTACTGGCTGGCCCGCATGTTTCCCTCCCCGCCCGGGGCAAGTACTCTGCAATTCACCAACACCGACGACGCGGAAATCGAAATCCTGTCGGTGCAGAATCCCGACGGCAGTGTCGTGATCATGGTCGCTAATCATGCGGTCAACGTGCCCAAAACCGACAACAACGGCCCCGGCGCACCGCGAACCATCAGTATCGACGTTTCTGCATTGGGCTCTTTCCAGTCGGGCAGTTTGTTGACGATCGACGCCAACACCAACGTGACCTCAGGCCCCACTGCAACCTCGGTCACGCCGAGTCCACAGATGACGGTAGTTTTCAACGGCTACGGTGTAGCATTCCTGACGCTGACACCAGCAAGTTGATTCACAACGGAGCGTCAACGTTTCTCGTCTGTACCAATGGTGGTTGAGACATACAGACTTCTAGCGTCCGAGGCGACGATAGACCTCTGGGGCATACCGTGTCTTTTCGGCAAACCCGCGTGGCTGCAGTGAACGCAATCAACCTGGGCGCCGCCGATCTCGACGAGGGAAAAAACGCAAAAATAATACGGCAAGAAACAACGGCAGAGTTCAGGCATTGGACCCACTCATTCAGCGAAATGTGCGTCCGTTTTTTGCGGCGCTTTTTCTCGAAGCGCCTGACGATGTCGCATGCAGAATCCCAGAGAGAGGTCCGGGCCGCAAGGAGGACCGCCACAGACCGAGTTCGATCATGGCGCGGATGCGGGCTCGGCAAATTTGCTGTCCTCGATCGGCACGTTCTGTTGCATCTGCTCGATCTGAATGGTGAAACCTCCGCCGGGACGGGCGATGGTCCAGCGGAACGGGGTCTTCACACCGCCTTGCTCGCGATAATCCGCGTAATCGATTTGTGTGGGATTGAGCCCTAGCGGCGTTTCCGTGTAACGCAATACGCGTACCAGCAGCCCCGACTGTTCATCGAAATAAAGCTGCTCTGGGGGAAGATTTTCCGGCATACCGTTCAGAACGTAAACTGGTCGGCCGTCGATTTGTCCTTGCGGTTCCACTCGCAACTCCTTGAAAATTTGCCGGAGGCTGGCGGGGAAGAATAGTTCCGCGTCCATTCTCGCAGCAGCCACTTCGGGGGGAGTCATCGCGTGCACGGGACGACCGGAAGCGTTCAGCCACCCTTCTCTCCCGTTAGTGCCGGTAACGCTGTCACCGCCGGGAAAATGTACCGTGGTCACTCGTTTAGCTGGCTCTTTGGCGAGTGCTTCTACGGGGAATTGTTTCGAGCCGACCGTTAGTGTTCCCTTCTGAATGCGAGTTGAAATTCTTGCCGCCGCCTCGACGCCACCAACCGCCTGCAGAAACTTTCCAAGAATTTGATCGGCGCTCGGCAGGTTGGCAGTGTTCGGTTCCTCATGTTGCACCGTTTTTTCATCAACGACTCTATCCTCTCCTGCGCTGATAACTGGCACATTCACCGGTTTGTGCGCGCCTCGGTGACATGAGTAGCAGGTCACCTCCCGATGACCATCGAAGTTCTCTCGATTGATAGCAAACATCATGCGCATCATCTTGCGTGCTGTCTGCTTGTTTTCATTGTCATCCTTTTCAAACGCATTTTCCCGATGACAGAAATCGCATTGCACTCCCAGGGAGGCCGTGATGAATTGCATGGCCGGAATGAGTTGGTCGGCGGGAACTCCTTTAAATACCTGGATGTTCTTGTAAACCTGCTCCGCAGCCTTGGGGGCTGCAGAACCGTTCGCTTCAATACCAGTAGAAGGTTGGGCGGATTGGGTCCACACCTTGGCCGCACCAAGGCCTAGAGCTGCCACGGCTATGCATGTGCCCAGCAGCATTCTTTTCCCGTGCATATTTTGTCCTCGATTACGGGCCTTCTGTTCCCGACAGGAACGCGCCTTGGCTCTGTTTGTTTCGCCCGACTCGGTAACCTCGTGCCGCAGAATAAAGTACATTGAGATGGCAGCGGAATGGAACCAGAAAAACCTAGCGGATATCGCTCATGAGGCCAGTTCCTCCGCTTACCGAGTCCAGCCAACGACGCCATCCCTCCATTGTCGTCGCGTATAATGCGCAAACCAGGGGTCTAATCGGGAGTTCCCGGGGTGATTATGAGAGCGAATCTCCTGCCGTCCGTGTTTTGTCTCCTTTTCGCGTGTTTTGCGCTAGGTTTCGCGGCTCGGCCCGCCTGGGCGGGCGCGCCAGCCGACCAGATTAGCGCACCAACGCAGACCAGTGCGCCAGAAGGCTCGAACATTCAAGTAGAAAATTGGGCCAAGCCTGGAACCGGTTGGCTGTACGTACTCGATCCCAAACCCGAGGCGGGCGGGTCGGGAGGGCGCGTCTGGCTAGTCGATCCTGAAACCGCCAAAGTGATGGGTAGCATTCGCACCGGCGACAACGCGGATTTCGCGCTCTCGCCTGATGGAAGTCGCCTCTATGTTGCGTCCATCACAAACGGTGATTCCAGCGAACTTGCGGCGATTGATACCGCCCAGGGCGTGATCCTGCAGAGGAGCACGATCGAAGACCGAGAAGTGGGTAATGTGCTTCCGCCATTTTCGACCATGGCGGTTTCCGGCGATGGCTTGGCGCTGCGCATCCTGAGAGACACACCGGAATCGGCCGACAGGGATTCGTTCTTGCTCGCCACCTTCGACACGCAGACCGGCAACTTTCTGCGCAGGAGCGTGCATCTCGGGAACTGCGGCCCCGGCCGCTTCATTTCTTATCCAACCGCGAATCAGTTCGACTTTCTCTGCCCGAGAACCAATCGGGTCAGGCTGATTAGCGTGGACGCAGACTCGCGTGAACTGCAAAACTTTGACATCGTGCTTCCGTGGGAAAGACGGGTCGGCGCTGCCGTGGCGATTGAGGCTCCCGGTGCTCAGGATGTAGCGATCGTTCGTGGAGACGGTGCCGTATTTAACATGAGTCTTGCCACGCAGGAATTTGCCGAGACCTCGGCAAGTCCCGTTCTCCCCAACCGCGTTCCTCCCGCGGCTTGGCCGAGTTCACCGGACCGCAGCAGGCTCTATCTGGGGTATAACGGGGAGTACGACCGCTCCTACGACAACCGCTTTTATCTGGATTACGGCCGGCCCCCGAATCTCCGCCCCAACAACGCGCTGGCGGACGAATTTCGTGTGCTCGACACGCGCACGTGGCGGAAGATCGGCACCATCAAGACGAAGATGGCCTTCTGGAGCGCCGTGACTGGGAACGATGGCAAGATACTCTATGCAATGGCTCCGCAGAAGCACAGCATTTTAGTGATAGACACCGCAAAGATGCGTCAGATTCGTATCCTCAAAGTCGGAGGAGCGCCCGCGCTGGCTCTAGTCGCGCCCTGAGCCAGTCGCCCTACCGAAACAACTTGTGGAACAATTAGG
>Ga0070761_10002955_pt1 | contig 10317 bp, 1 predicted proteins | sample HubBroMetageREF1_FD_66724 | JGI IMG/M metagenome (GOLD analysis project Ga0070761, IMG submission 66724) | Reference soil microbial communities from the Hubbard Brook experimental Forest, New Hampshire, USA - Hubbard Brook CCASE Soil... | ecosystem: Environmental > Terrestrial > Soil > Temperate... | reverse complement strand
CCAGGCGGCGCACGCCCGAGTGGGGCCAGTCTAGGCGGCGCCAGCCTGGGCGGCGCCAGCCTGGGCGGCGCCAGCCTGGGCGGCGCCAGCCTGGGCGGCGCCAGCCAGGCCGCTGGGTTGGCGGTGCCGAGGCAACTGCCGGCCGCGGTTCCCGGCTTCGCCGGGCGGCGTGATCATCTTGCCGCGCTGTCGCGGGTGCTCAGGCAGCCAGGCGGCACCGCGGTCATCTCCGCCATCGGCGGGATGGCCGGCGTGGGCAAGACCGCGCTCGCGGTGCAGTGGGCGCATCAGGTCGCCGCGGAATTCCCTGACGGCCAGCTGTTCGTGAACCTGCGCGGCTTCGACCCGTCGGAGATTCCCATGACGTGGTCGGAAGCGGTGCGCACACTGCTCGACGCGCTTGGCGTGCCGCCTGACCGGCTGCCAGCGACGGCGGAAGCGCGGCTCGGGATGTACAGGAGCCTGCTGGCAGGAAAACGGATGCTGGTCGTGCTCGACAACGCCCGCGACGTGGCCCAGGTGCGGCCGTTGCTGCCAGGTTCACCGACCTGCCGGGTCGTCGTCACCAGCCGCAATCAGCTCACCGGCCTCGCCGCGCTCGAGGCCGCCAGGCCGCTCGCTCTCGACGTGCTGACCGAAGCCGAGGCCCGTCAGCTGCTCGGTCACCGGCTCGGCGACGAGCGGCTCTCCTCCGATCCGGCCGCGGTCGCCAGAATCATCTCCTCGTGCGCTCACCTGCCTTTAGCGCTGTGCGTCATCGCCGCCAGGGCGGCGATGCGCCAGGAACTGCCGCTCGCGCGGATCGCCGCTGACATGGCCGGGCAGCACGACCTTGACGCGTTCGCCGACGAGAGCGACCCGGCCGCGGACGTGCGGGGCGCGTTCTCCTGGTCCTACCGGCAGCTCGAGCCACAGGCGGCCACGGTCTTCCGGCTCATTGGCCTGCACCCGGGACCTAGCCTTGAGCCTCGCGCGGTGGCCGCGCTGACTGGCACGACGACGCGGCAGGCTGGCCACGAACTCGACGCGCTGACCCGGGCGGGTATGGTCAGCCACGCGTGGCCGCCTCGCTATGGCCTGCATGACCTGCTGCGCAGCTACGCGGCCGAGCTCGCCAGCGCCGAGGAAACCGAAGACGCCCGGCAGGCGGCACTGACCCGCCTGATCGGCTTCTACCTGCACGCCGCGTCGGTCGCGATGGACGCCGCGTTTCCGGCTGAGCGGCACCGCCGGCCGAGCGTGCCGCGCCCGGCCGGCGGCTCGGTGGACTTCACCGCCGCGGCTGACGCCCTGGCCTGGCTGGACTCGCAGCGCGGCGACCTAGTGGCGGTGGCCAGGTACGCCGCCGAGCATGGCTGGCCCGAGCAGGCGATCAGGCTCGGCTCCGTCTTGTACCGCTATCTCGACCATGACGCGCAGTTCTCCGACGCGATCGTGGTGCACAGTAGCGCCTGCCGGGCCGCCAGGGGCATCGGCGATCAGGCGGCCGAGGCGAACGCGCTGCACAACATTGGCGTTGTCGGGCTTCGGCAGGGCCGCTACCAGCAGGCCGCTGATTATCTCGATCAAGCACTGGCCCTGCAAAGGCACACGACTGACCTGGCCGGTCAGGCGCGGACGCTCGCCAACCTCGGCCTGGCCGAACTGCTGCTCGGCCGGCCAGAGCAGGCCGTGGAGTACACCAGGCAGTCCCTCGCCCTGCACCGGCAGCTTGGCGACCGGATAGGGGAAGCTCGCGCGCTCGGCAACCTCGGCTTCGCCGCCCTGCGTCAGGGCCGTTACCTCGCGGCCACCGGGTTCCTGACCCAGTCGCTCGCCGCGAGCGGCGACACCGGCGACCGGGCCGGTCAGGCGCGCGTGCTCGCCAACCTGGGCGAGGTCGAGCTGCGGCAAGGCCGCAACCAGCAAGCGGCCAGCTACCTGCGGTCGGCGCTCGACGGGTTCCGTCAGCTCGGGGACCGGACGTCAGAGGCCGATACCATGGCCAGCCTCGGTATCACCGAGCTCAGGCGCGGCAATCACGCGGAGGCTACCGGCCACCTCAGGCGCGCGCTCGACATCTTCCGCGAAGCGGGCGACGTCGCCAGGCAGGCACTCGCGCTGAATGGCATCGCCGAGGTACTGCTCGTCATGGGCCGTCCGGCTCAAGCCCGCACCCGGCATGCCGCCGCGCTCAAGCTCGCCAGCGAGGCGGGCGAGAAATACGAGCAGGCAAGGGCCCACGCCGGACTAGCCGCCGCCTGTGAGGCCAGCGGCGCCGGGGCGCAAGCCCGCAGGCACTGGACTGAGGCCCTCGCCCTTTACTCGGACGTCGGTGCCCCCGAGGCCAACCTGATACGCACCCGGCTGAGCGCGATGGCCAGGCAACACTGATCCCCGGCCATCGTGGCGTCGTCGCGTCGTCGCGTCGCCGCTCAGTGCCAGTCGAAATCGGACTGGACCTCAAGTTCGTACCCGCAGAACTCGAATGCCCGCTTGACGTTCTCCGCTATCCGCTCCCGGTCCTGATCGGTCACCGGTACCCCGGCTTGCTCGCCGCGCCCTTCCCACGCCTTGATCGAGTCCTTGAACATCGCTATCGCACCCGGCTTGGCGAGCACCTCAGAATCTATCAGCACCGAACAATCACCCTCGGTATAACGAAGGCCGGTCTGACCGAGCACCTTGACGGTATAACCGGTACTGCTCTCGATCACATTTGGCTCGGGCTCAGAGAACCATTCTTCCATGTTGTCACGGTCCGACGAAGTGGAAAATAATCTCGTTGACATTCGAGTTTTTGACCAGCGCGGGCAACTCGGTGTTCGCCCAGATACTCCCCGGGTTCGCTCTGGCTAGATTAATGAATACGTGTACATCTCCTGACGCTCCCGACGCGAATTGCCCAGACGCAGCATCCCACAGCGGCTGGGCCTTGGGCCACGGCAGCCCGGCCGTCGCGGCCTCGACCGCCCGGCCGTCCGCCGTCATTCCGATCGTGACGCCGCCGTTGCTGGCGGCAAAGCTGGTCGCAGCGTCCTTGGCCTCCTGGCCGCCAGTCCAGAAGACCCTGGTGACAGCACCGCCGGCGTCGGCGGAATCACCTGCCACCGCGTCGGCTCCGCCGTCGGTGAGCAGAGCGAAGGCGACAGTGCCCAAGGCCGCGAGGCAGCTAGCTACCGATGGCCGGGCGGCGCATGCCGCGATGGGGCCGACAACCGAGGCGACGGCATCCGCCACGACGGTCGTGACCGCCTGGGCTATGACTTGCAGGTCGTGCTGTACCTGTTTCGGCAGTTTGGGCGGGGCCGGGGGCGTAGGCGGCGAGCCAGGACCAGGGCCTGGCTGCGGCGCGGGCTGCGGTGCGGGCTTGGGCTTCGGCTTGGGCTTGGGCTTTCCTTGGCTTCGGCTCCTGGCTTGCTGCTCGGCTTCGTATTCTTTTTCGAGCGTCAGGTAGTTATCTTCGGCTTTCTTGGCCGCGGCCTCGTCATTGCCAGCGATCTGAGTCAGCTCCCTGGCGTTCGCGACCTGCTGTTGCGCGTACTCTTCGGCCTGTGTCGCCTCGCCGGCCGCACTGGCCGCCGCCGCTTTCGCCGCACCCCATTCCGAATCGAGAGCCTCTGCCTGCCCGGTCAGCAGCGCGGTCTGCTGGTACGCCGCCGAGGCCTGGGTTCCCCAGTAGTTGGCCTCATCCTGAGCTTGCGCAGCCTGCCCTTTCCAGTAGGTTTCCAGCGCGTAATCGCCCGGGATCACCACGGTTTCCGTGCTCGTCGTGCAGTTCTCGCCCAAGGTCCCGACGACGACGCCGATGCCGGTGTTGGCGAGGTGAACAGTAGGCGAGCAGGTCGTGGTCGTGGCTGTGGTCGTCTGCGACGCACCTGCGTTGGTTGCCGCTTGCTCGTCGCTGATTACCTGGTTCTCGTATTGCTGTTCCTGGGCCGCGTCCGCCTGCGCCCGGGCGAACGCGCTCTTGGCGGCGGCCTCGGTCGCGTTGTACTCGGCGCCGAGCGCGGTTGCTTGCTCCTTGAGCTCTTCGGCGGTTGCCTTCGCGCTTGAGGCCGCCGCCTGGGCGTTGTTCGCGGCGGCCCAGGCGTCGCTGGCGGCGGTTTCCGCGACAGCGGCGGTCTGCGCGGCCTGCTCGGCCTGCGCTTGCGCGGCCTCGACGTCCGCCTTGGTGACGGAACCCGACCCGGAGCCGCCAGAAGACGCGCCGTGGCCGGTCGGGTCGGTCTCGTCGAGCGGGTTGTCACCGCCGTAGCTGAACGGGTTGGCGTCAGCGGTGTCAGGGACTGGGCTGTTGCTCTGGCTGTCCTTGGTGATGAACGTGTGCCCAGTCGGCCAGTACCACCGTGACCCCATGTCGACGAGCCCGTCGCCTGACCCCGAGTAGTCAGACTGGTAGCCGAGCGATCCCGGCATCGGCTTGGCCGACGTGGCGATCACGTTGCCCCACGGGTCGTAGGCGACCGACGCGGCTAGCGAACTGCCGGTGGCGGTGAACGCGCCGATCACGTCGGTGTGCGCGTCGGTGTAGGCCAGGTAGCCCTCGCTGGCGGTGCCGCCCTGGACGCCGATACCGGTAAGGTTCCCCGCCGGGTCGTAGCTGTAGGTGTTGTCGCCGTCCGACGCGATCAGGTCAGCGGCGCCGACGTAGCTCAGCGTGTGGTCGCCTGTCGTGCCTTGGTCGGTGAGCAGCCGGCCGAGCGCGTCGTAGGCCTCGCTGCGGCCCATCTGGCTGACCTGCTGGCCGTAGGCGTCGCTAGTTTCGTTATAAGTCCCATTCGAGCTTGAGAATTGCGCCAGGTCGCCATCGGGCGTATAGGTCAGCGTGGTGGGGGTGCAGCCCGAGCAGGTCGTGGCCGAGGTTTCCTCGTCGCGGGCGTCGTAGCTGAAGCTCTCGTTTCCGGCCTCGGTCAGGTTGCCGTCCGCGTCGTAGCTGTAGTCGGTGGTCGTGGTGCCGTTGTCCCACGAGGCCAGGCGGTCGGCTTCGTCGTAGGTGTAGGTATTGGCCGCCGAGCCGGCGAACCCGGTGGTCGTCTTCGACGTCAGGTCGCTGTCCGCGTCGTAGCCGTAGGCGATCGACGCGACCGTGCCGCCGGACGGGCTGGTCAGCGTGTCCGAGGTCAGCTCGTTGAGGTTGTTGTAGCCGAACGTGCGGGTGTCGCCGCCGGACCCGTAGGCGACCTGGGACACCTCGTCCATGTCGTTGTAGCTGTAGGACAGCGTCGTCCCGGTAGTCGGATCGGACAGCGTCGCGAGGCGGCCAGCCGAGTCGTAGGTGTAACTGGTGGTCCCGGCCGCGTCGGTCGACGAGGCGAGCTGGCCGCTGCCGTTGTAGGAGAACGAGGAGGTGCCGGCCGACCCTGACGCGGAGAGCAGCAGGCCGCGGTCGTCGTAGCTGAACGACTCCGAGGTGGCCGGCTGGTAGCCGGTCGTGCCCGAGGTGCCTGCGGCGCTCGTCGCGGCGGTCAGCAGGTTCCCGTCGAGGTCATAGGTGAAGGTGCGGGTGGGAGTCGGCGCGCTCGCCCCGCTGCCCGACTGGCTGGTCTCCTCGCCCATCGAGTTGTAGGTGTTGTCGACCTGCACCCCGCCGGGCAGGTCTTCGGTCACCGGGTCGCCGTTGGCGTCGTAGCCGTAGGTCGTGGTGGAGTCCGCGGCGCTCGAGTACTGCGCGGTGGGCGGCTCGGTGACGGTTTGCGGCTGACCGAGCGAATTGTACGTGGCATACGTGGTGTTGCCGTTGCCGTCGGTGTAGGCGGTCTCGTTGCCGTCCAGGTCATAGCCGAAGTCCACGGTGATGCCGCTGCTGGCGGAGACCGGCTGGGTTTCCGAGGTCAGCATGCCGGTCGCGTCGTAGCTGAACGTGGACGTGTAGCCGCGGGCATCGGTGAGCGAGGTCAGGTCCCCGTCGGCGTCATAACCGGCCGACGCGGTGGCGAGCACCGTCCCGGTCGGGCTGAGGCTGGAAGACGACGTCATCAGCCCGGCCGGGTCGTAGGCCGCCGTCGTCGCTGTGCCGTTCGGCGCGGTGACCTGGCTCAGGGCGCCGTCGCCGTTGTACCTGTAGTTCGTGGTGTTCCCGGCGCCGTCGGTGCTCGAGGTCATCTCGCCGAGCGCGTCATAGCCGGCCGTAGCAGTCACGCCGGTCGGGCTGGTTTCCGAAGTGAGGTCGCCGGCCGGGTTGTAGCCATAGGTCGTGGTATAGGCGGCCGACGCGTTCTGCCTGACCAGGTCGGTGCTGGTCACCATTTCGCCGAGGTTGTTGTAGGTCGCCTCGGTCATCGCGCCCATCGGGTTGGTCACGCTGGTCTGCTGGCCCGCCTGGTCGTAGGCGTAGGTCCAGGTACCGCCGTCCGGGTCGGTCTGGCTGGCCAGGTCCCCGAGCTGGTCATAGCCGAAGGTCGTGGTGTTGCCGAGCGGGTCGGTCTCGCTGGTCTCCTCGCCAAGCGAGTTGTAGCTCATCGTGCTCGTGCCGTTGACCGGTGACGAGGCGCCGGGCGGGGTGTACGAAGGACTGGCGACCGAGGTTTGCTCGCCGTCGGCGTTGAAGGTGGCGGTGGTGACGTTGCCGTCGGCGTCGGAGTACTGGGTCTCGTCGCCGAAGGTGTCGTAACCCACCTCGGTGACTGGACTGGCCATGACCGTGGTGCCGTTCCCCGTGTCAGCCGGGACGGCCGGGTCGGTTTCCACGACGGGCCTGCCGTCCTCGTCGTTTTCTATAGAGGTCGTGTTGCCTTCCGGATCAGTGACCGAGGTGACCAGCCCACGCTGATCCCTGACGTAGGTGGTGGTCAGGTTGCCTCCGGTGTTGTCCACCGTCTGGATGAGTTCCTCGTCCATCGCGTTGTAGGTGGCCGTCACCGTCTGCGTGGTCCCGTCGCCGGTCAGCGTGTTCGCGACGACGTTTCCGTCCGGGTCATAGGTCGCAGTGACCGTGCGGTCGACGCCGGCCGGATCGGCTGTTTCCGACACGAGCTGGTCGGCGGCGTTGTAGACGGCATCGGTGACCAGCCCGTTGGGGTCGGTTTCTGCGACCTGGTTGCCCGCCGCGTCGTAACCGTAGGTCGCCACCTCCTCCATTCCGGTGCCGCTGCCCGGGTCGACGACGTAGCTCGAGGCGAGCTGGTTGTTGTCGTAGTAGGTGTAGGCGGTCGTCATCCCCTCGACGTTGGTGACCGAAGCGATCCGGCCAGCCGGATCGTAGGCCTGCGACGCGAGCACCAGGTTCTCGGCCGGAATCGGGTCAGACGGGTTGCCGGTGTAGCCGTCGAGCGTCGTGGTCAGCAGGTCACCGTCGGCGTCGTAGGTGTAGGCCGTGGTCTGCCCGGCCGGGTTGGTCTCGCTGGCCAGGTCGCCGAGCGGGTCATAGGTGCAGGTCGTCGTGTAGCCCATCGGGTCGGTCGATGACGCCAGCTCGCCGTAGGAGTTGTACGTGCTGGTGGTGGTGCGCGGCGAGTCGCCGCCGGTCGCGTCGCTGATCGTGGTCGTCAGCAGCAGCGAGTCCGGGTCGTAGGTGTAGCTGATGACCTCGGTGTGCACCGCGCCGGTGACCCGGTTGGTGACCGGCGGGTCGGTCTGCGTCACGACCCGGTCGAGCGAGTCGTAGGTGTAGCTGGTGGTCAGACCGGACGGGTAGGTATTCGAGACCTGGGTCTGGGTGAGTTCCCGGCCGAGATTGTCGTAGGTGTAGCTGGTCACCAGCCCGAGCGGGTTGGTGACCGTCATCACGTCGCCCTCGGCGTCGTAGGCGTACTTGGTCACCGCGCCGTCCGGCGTGGTCACCGAGGCGAGCAGGTTGGCAGGCTCCGTGCCGCCGCCGACCGCTGACTCGGTGCCGGCGGTATACGCGTAGGTCGTCGTACAGCCGGCCGGGCACGCGGTCGTCGCCGGCGTGGTGACGGTCGCGATCTGGCCGTCAGCCGTGTAGGTCGTCTTGGTGTCGTAGGTCGGATCGGTCGGCGACGACGAGCGGGCGTCGCGCGAGTCAGTGACCTTGTCGTTGCGCGGGTCGAGCGGGTTGGCGACGTCCTCGTAGTAGGACGCGTACGCGGTCTGGCAGTCGTTCACGGCCGCGCACGTGGTGGTCGAGGTCACGTTGTTGTGCGCGTCGTACGTCATGTACGTGGTGTCGCCGTCAGGGTCGGTGATCGTCGACGCCCGGTCGGCGGAGTCGTAGCCGTAGGAGGTCACGCCTCCGTCCACGCCCACGGACTTGACCAGTGCGCCGCTTGCGTAGACGTAGTCGGCGTTCGCGCCCACCGGGTTGGTGACCGTGATCGTCTGGGTGTTCAGCGACGGCGCCGTCACCCCGCTGGGCAGGTCGCTGGCGTCCACGATCGCGATCTGGTTCTGCAGCGCGGCGTAGTGACCGGCGACCTGGGTCGAGGACAGCGCGGTGGTGTACAGCGACACGTCCGCCGCCGAGCCGGAGAAGTAACCGTCGGACCCGCTGCCGATGTGCGCCGTATACCCGGTGGCCGATGCGGTGGCTGCCTCGGTGATCGTCTTCGTGGCGATGCTGACGCCGTCGAGATACAGGGTCGCGGTCTGGCTGAACCCCCCGGACGAGGTCGTCACTCCGGGACCGAGGGTCAGGACCGCCTGCGCCCACTTGCCGTTGTCCACCTCGTTCGTGCTCGTGCAGCTGCTCGCGGTCAGCGTGACGGTCTGCCCGGCGGCGACCTGCCCTTCGAGGCAGCCGCTTGAGTTGACCCACAGCGTGATCGGCTCGCCGCTCGTGCCGCCGCTCGACGACAGCAGCGTGCCGGTGTGCGCGGTGGTGGTGAACCAGAGCTCCGCCGATTCGGCACCGGTGCCGCCGAAATAGCCGCCGGCGGCGCTGACCTGCGAGCTGCTGCCGTTGAAGCTGGCCGCGGTCCCGTCCGGATCGGAGGCAGGACCGGCTACGCCGAGCGTCACGTTCGAGTAGGTCGCGGGCGGGCGCGGCTCAGCCGTCGTGGCCGCCGATCCAACCTCGTCGCTCGCGGTCGGGCCCGAGGCGTCGCTGAGCGGCCAGAAGTCTTCCGGCGACGAGCCCATCACCGTGCTGTCGTAGTCGCTCGACGACGCGGAGGTCACCGGCCCGCTGTAGGTCCAAGAGCCGCCGTTGGCATCGGTCAGCGACGCCACCCGGTCGTTGACCGTGTTATAGGTCGCCGACAGCTCGGTCCGCCCGGCCGGACTGGTGATCTTGGTCAGCTCGGCGGCGGCCGTGGTCTCGGCGGCGTACTGCGCGGCGACGGTGCCCGAGCTTGGCAGCTGGTTCTGGTAGATCGACAGGTCGGCCATCGACCCGTCGAAGTAGGTCCAGCTCGGCGGGTAGCCCTCGCCGCCCGGGTCCTCGGGGTTCGTCACCAGGCCAGTGCCGAGCGTCACGTAGCCAGCCGGGAACGTCAGGCTCGAGCTGGCGCTGGCGACCAGCTTGCCGTCCAGGTAGAGTGCCTGGCCCGGAATCAGGACGGCCTGATGCCAGGCGCCATTGTCCACCGCCGTCGACGAGGACATCGACATCCAGGTGTAGACATTGGTGATCGTCGGGCTTATGGATTCGATGCCGTCGAGGTCGCCGTTACTGCCGATCCACAGCAGCGGTATGGCGTCGGTGTCGTAGCAGAGGAAGATGCATACTTCCTGACCGGGCAGCGACGAGTTCAGCCCGACCAGGACGCCGGACGCGCTGGTCGTCTTGAACCACACGCTGATCGCGAGGCTCTGCCCGGTACTGCTCAGAACCCGCCCGGTGTCCGTGATCTGCTTGCACGAGCTCGCCTGACCGGCCGTGGGGCACCAGGCGCCGTCGAGCGGTATCCAGGAACTGCTCCCGTTGAAGCCGGTTGCCGTTACTCCGGGGACCGGGCCGGCCACGCCGAGCGTCGTGTTCATCTCGGTCGCTGGCGGGTTCATGGTGGTGAGATCGTCGACCGGTACCTCATTCGCGGCGACCGTGCTGCCGGCCGGGTCGTCCAGCCGGTAATAGCTGGTCGGGTTGGCGTTCAGCACGGCGGTCGGAGCGTGCGAGCCGTCGGTGATGTAGCTGTAGGCGGTGCACTGGGTGGTCGTGCCAGGCGGGCATACCGAGCTGAGCAGGTCGCCGCTGTAGCCGTAGGTCCAGGTCAGAGCCGTCGAAGGCTGGCCGGCCGTGACTGGGTCGGTGGTCACAGTGGCCACGTGCGGATAGCTGGCCCCGCTCGGCGTGCTCCAGGTGAGGTGCAGTGCCCGCTTCGACGTGGTATTGGTGATCGTGGTCAGCACGCCACCGCTGTAGGTGAACGTCTCGGCCATGCCGGTGCTGCCGGTGATCTGCGAGATCAGCCAGGACGACCCGCTCGCCTGCGCGAA
>Ga0070761_10002954_pt1 | contig 10317 bp, 6 predicted proteins | sample HubBroMetageREF1_FD_66724 | JGI IMG/M metagenome (GOLD analysis project Ga0070761, IMG submission 66724) | Reference soil microbial communities from the Hubbard Brook experimental Forest, New Hampshire, USA - Hubbard Brook CCASE Soil... | ecosystem: Environmental > Terrestrial > Soil > Temperate... | reverse complement strand
ATTCTTAACCACCTCGCCGCCCTTCATCACAAACTTAACGCGTTCAAGGGTGGTCACATCAGCCAGCGGATCGCCATCCACGGCAACAATGTCAGCCCATTTGCCCGGCTCAATGGTCCCGACCTTATCGGACCAGCCGAGCAAATCGGCATCATTGACCGTTGCCGCCTGGATCGCCTGCAGCGGCGTCAGCCCCAGCTTCACCATGACCGCGAATTCATGCGCGTTGAGCCCGTGCGGATAGACGGCGGCATCGGTGCCGAATCCGACCTTCACGCCCGCGGCAAACGCGTGCGCCACGTTCTTACGCGCCGCGGGCATCACTTCGCGCCCCTTGGCGATCAGCTCGGCGGGGGTGCCAATCTTCTCCGCATTCTCCAGAAACCAGTCGGCCAGGTACAGAGTCGGCACCAGATAGGTACCGTTCTTCTTCATGGTGGCGATGGCCGCGTCGTCAATGTAAGACCCATGCTCAATCGAATCCACGCCCGCCTCCGACGCCCAGCGAATGCCTTCCGCGCCGTGCGCATGAGCCGCGACCTTACGGCCCAGCCGGTGCGCATCGGCCACGATCGCCTTCATCTCTTCCAGCGTGTACTGCGAGGCCTGCGGATTGTCGCCATGCGAGAGCACGCCGCCGGTGGCGCAGATCTTGATCAGGTCGGCGCCATACTTGATGATCTCTCGCGTCTTGTGCTGGACGGCTTCAATGCCGTCGGCCGCGCCTTCGCTCTGCGCGTGCCATTCAAACGGCAGCAGATTCTCGTCGCAGTGCCCGCCGGTAATGCTCAGTGCGGGCCCGCTGACCAGCATGCGCGGTCCGGGCACGTCGCCGGCGTTGATGGCATCGCGCAGAGCAACATCGGTGAAGCCGCTCGCGCCCACATTCCGGATGGTCGTAAAACCGGCGTCGAGCGTGACCCGGGCATTGCGCGCTCCGTTGAGGGCCTGCCGCGGCAGAGAGACCCCAAGCTGCGAGTAGCCAAAGTTGGGCGTGTAGGTGATGTGCGTGTGCGCATCAATCAACCCCGGCAGCACGGTGGCGTTCGAAAGATCGACCACCTGCGCTCCAGCAGGCAGCTGCGAGTCGCTGCCGACGCTGGCGATCTTATCGCCCTGAATCACGATCGTCTGGTTCGAAAGCGTCTTGCCGGTCTTAACGTCAAGCAAGCGCCCAGCGTGGATGACAACCGTCTTCGGCGCGGGTGCCTCTTGCGCCCAGAAGAAGTTGCTACAGGAAAGCAAAAGAATCAACGCAGGCAGATAACGGCTCAGCTTCATGCCATCCCCCAAAGTGAGAATTGAGTCTTGGCCGAGTACGTTACAACTTCAGGGAGTGAGACGGCAACCGATATCGTCAATGTTGTTTGTGAAGCAGGCCCGCGGCTCGTATGCTACGGTCGCTATGCTCGGGTGGGGCGGACACTTTAGTCCGCCAGCCGAGCGAAGCTCGGCCACTGCCTGTGGCCACCGTAATTCTCGATTCGCGATCGCAAACCGATGACGGACAACTCCGCCAACCCGGTCCCCGATGGAGTGCGAGCCATCGCTGCGCTTTTCGCTCTCTGCGGGATTTATCTTGGCATCACCGGCACCCTGATGCTGCTTCGTCCGGGAACCATTGCCATGTCGGCAGGCGCGCCCCTGTTGTTCGGCCTGGAATTATCGGGCCCGTACATGTTCCTGCTGATGGCAGCCGCAGGAGGTGGAGTCGCATGGGGTTTACTAAAACTCAATAACATTGTGCGCCATACAGCAGTGCTGATCGCCATCGCAGGAATCGTGATGCTGGTCCCGTCAGTCTCCGCCGCAACCGTGATGGTGCAAGCAAAACCGCTAGCCTTCGGCGGTCTCGGGATTATCGTGCGCGTGATGGTGGCGTGGTATCTCTCGCAAGCCGAGATCGCCGATCAGTTCAAAGCGCCGCGAAGAACCACGTAGGGACAGCCGCCCTCGGCGGTCCAGGTCGTCAACACAAACCTTACTTCTTCGCCCGCGCTGGCTCCTTCTCGCCCACCCGCTCGCTGACCTTGAAGGTCATCTTGCCCGCTTTTTTATCCGCATCCACAATCACGTGATCCCCGTGCAGCACCGCGCCATCCAGAATTTTCAGCGCCAGCGGATCCTGGATCAGCTTCTGCATGGCGCGCTTCAGCGGACGCGCTCCGAAGTTGGGATCGTAGCCTTCGGTGAAGAGAAGTTCCTTGGCAGAATCGGTCAGCTCGAGAGAAATCTTCCGGTCGGCCAGCAGCCGGCGCAAGTCTTCGAGCCGCAAATCGACGATCTTCACCAGCTGTTCCTTGCCGAGCGGATGGAAAATGATGATGTCGTCCACGCGATTCAGGAACTCAGGTTTGAAATGCCCATGCAGCGCGTCCATCACTTGCTTGGAAGCGCGCTCGAAGCCATCGGCGGAGCGAATGTTTTCCGACTGCAAGTATGACGAGCCCAGATTCGAGGTCATGATGATGACCGTGTTCTTGAAATCCACCTTGCGGCCCTTGCCGTCGGTAAGGCGCCCGTCGTCCATGATCTGCAGCAGGATGTTGAACACATCGGGATGCGCTTTTTCGATCTCGTCGAAGAGCACGACCGCGTAGGGATGACGCCGCACCTGCTCGGTGAGCTGTCCGCCCTCCTCGTAGCCGACGTATCCCGGAGGCGCGCCAATCAGACGCGAGACGGCGTGCTTTTCCATGTATTCCGACATGTCGATGCGGATCATGGCGCGCTCGTCGTCGAAAAGAAACTCGGCAAGCGCGCGCGCCAGTTCGGTTTTGCCAACTCCGGTTGGCCCCAGGAAAATAAAAGATCCGATCGGACGCTTCGGATCGCTCAGCCCCGCTCGCGAACGGCGGATCGCATTGGCCACACGTTCGAGCGCTTCGTCCTGTCCGACGACGCGCAGCCGGAGCCGGTCTTCCATGCTAATGAGCTTCTTGACTTCGCCCTCGAGCATCTTGGAAACCGGAATGCCCGTCCACTTGGAGACGATGCGAGCGATGTCTTCCTCATCGACTTCTTCTTTCAACATCCGATGCCCCGTCTTGCCGTCGATTTGCGATGTAACTTTCCTCAGTTCTTCTTCCGTGTTGCGGATGAGCCCATAGCGGATCTGCGCCACGCGCTCCAGATTTCCCTTGCGCTCTTCCGCGGCTTCTTCCACCTTGAGCTGCTCCAGTTTTTCCTTCAGGGCGCGCGCTTTGGCGATCACGTCTTTTTCCTGTTTCCATTTCGCCTTGAGCGCGTTCGAATGTTCGCGAATGCCCGCCAGTTCTTTCTCGACGTGGGCGAGGCGTTCTTTGGAATTGGCGTCGTCTTCCTTCTTCAGCGCCTGCTTTTCGATTTCCAGTTGCGTGGCCCGCCGTTCGAGCTGATCGATCTCGGTGGGCATGGAATCGATCTGGATGCGCAGCGAGGACGCGGCCTCGTCAATCAGGTCGATGGCTTTGTCGGGCAGGAAGCGATCGGAAATATAGCGATGCGAAAGAGTCGCGGCGGCAACGATCGCCGAATCTTTGATGCGCACGCCATGATGCACTTCATACTTTTCCTTCAGCCCGCGCAGAATCGCAATCGTGTCTTCGACGTTCGGCTCGCCCACGAAGACAATCTGGAAGCGGCGTTCGAGCGCGGCGTCTTTCTCGATGTACTTACGATATTCGTTGAGCGTGGTGGCTCCGATGGCGCGCAACTCTCCGCGGGCAAGCGCCGGCTTCAGCATGTTGGACGCGTCGATCGAGCCCTCGGAGGCTCCGGCGCCGATGAGGGTATGCAGCTCGTCGATGAAGAGGATGATCTGGCCCTGCGAGTCTTCGATTTCTTTCAACACGGCCTTAAGGCGGTCTTCGAATTCGCCGCGATACTTCGCGCCGGCTAGCATGGCCCCCAAATCGAGCGACACGACGCGCTTGTTCTTTAGCACTTCCGGCACATCGCCGGAGATGATGCGCTGCGCCAGGCCTTCGACGATGGCCGTCTTTCCGACTCCCGGCTCCCCGATTAGCACGGGATTATTCTTCGTCCGCCGTGACAGCACCTGCACCACCCGGCGAATTTCCTCATCGCGGCCGATGACGGGATCGAGCTTGCCCCGTCGCGCCTGCTCGTTCAGGTCGCGGGCATACCGTTCCAGCGCCTGGTACTTCGCTTCCGGATTCTGGTCGGTGATGCGCTGCGATCCTCGGACCGCGGTGAGCGCCTTCAAGATGGCGTCGTGGGTCGCGCCGTGACCTGCCAACAGCTCCTGCGCCGGATCTCGCTTCAGGCTGGTTAGCGCAAGCAGTATGTGTTCGGTCGAAACGTATTCGTCCTTGAAGCCGTCGGCTTCCTTGAAGGACTTCTCCAAAAGCTGATTGACCGGCGACGACATACCCGGCTGCTGCCCGCCCGCGCTGCCCGAGATTTTCGGCAACTTCTCAATTTCTTTGTAGACGTCGCGAAGCACAGCCTGCGGTCCGATGCCGATCTTTTCGAGCACGGGCGCGACGATGCCTTCTTTGTCTTCGACCAGCGCAGCCAGCAGATGGGCCGGAGCAAGCTCCGGATTGCCGTGCTCGCTGGCGAGCTCGTTCGCGCGCTGGATCGCCTCCTGCGCCTTGACCGTGAATTTGTCCCAACGAATTGCCATGAGCGTGTGCTCCTGTTTCTAAGTTCGCAAACTGCGATGGATGATTTGTGATTTGGAATTCGACTTCGCGTTTCTCGATTTCAATGACCCATCCCAAATTGCCAATTCCAAATGAAACGGGAGGCGCATTCAATCTCGCCTCCCGCAAAGTTTACCGCCAACGAATCTTTTATGCCGCCTGGCCGACGCTCTTCGGCTCTTTGCCTTCCAGCGTCTTCTCGCCACCCTGCTTTGCACTACCGACGTTTACCTTGATCTGCTTCGGCTTGGCTTCGGCTTTCTTCGCCAGCTTGATCTTCAGCACGCCCTTGTCATAGTCGGCCTGGACGCTTTCCTGGTCGACGCTGTCGGGGAGGGTAAAGGTGCGGGTGAAGCTGCCATATTGACTCTCCACTCGGCGATAGTTTTCTTCTTTCTCTTCCTTCTCGAACTTGCGTTCGCCGTGCACGGTCAGCGTCTTGTTCTCGATGCGGACATCAATGTCTTTCTCGTCGATTCCGGGCACGTCAATTTTGAGTGTGACACCGTGCTCGTCTTCATAGACGTCGACCGGCGGGGCGAATGCGGTGGTGGTCAGTGTTTCTTGTCCTTCCGGGCCCTGCGAGTCGCGGAACAAACGGTTCAGGCGACTCTGGAGCGTGGCATACTCGCGGACCGGATCAAAACGCGTAATCAAAGTCATGACTAAATCCTCCTACTGGAAATTCAGATGGGAGCCTTCTGAAGCTCCCCCGCTTTGTGTATTAGCGTATACGCATCATAAAATATGAGCCTATTATTGTCAACTAGTGTTTATTGTTATTTTTCAATTGCTTACACTCAATATCAGGCACTGGAGGTAGCTCGTTTCCGGCACATTCAGCAGAATTGGATGGTCTTTCGATGCCCCGCGGTGCTCAATGATCCGCAGCGATTTGTGGGCATCCTGGGCGGCGTCGGCCACCACTTTGAGGAAGTCGGAGGGGCTGACGTGGAAGGAGCAGGAGCAGGTGACCAGAATCCCTCCGGGGCGCAGCATTTTCATGGCTCGCAGGTTGAGTTCCTTGTAACCGCCGAGCGCTTTATCGAGGTCGCGCTTGGTTTTGGCAAAAGCCGGCGGATCGAGAACGATGGTGTCGTAGCGCCGGTTCGAAGCGGAGTACTCCCGCAAGAGATCGAAGGCATTCGCCTCGATCCATTCCAGTTCGCGACCGTTTAGCAGCGCGTTTTTTTCCGCCATTTCCAGGGCCGGACGCGAACTGTCGACTCCGGTGACGGTCGAACACTTCCCGGCGGGAGCGAGAGCAAGATGCAGAGCGAATCCTCCCTGGTAGCAGAAAGCGTCGAGCGCTTCCCCGTGCGCGTACTGCGCGGCAGCAGCGTAGTTCTCGCGCTGATCGAGAAAGGCGCCGGTCTTCTGCCCTTCGAGGCCGTCGTAGTAGAAGCGGACGCCGTTCATTCTGACTTCGGTCGAACTCTTCTCTCCCCACAGCAGTGCGGTTGGAAGCGGCGGCAATTGCTCGAGTTCTCGAATCCGTGGTTCGACGCGTTCCACCACCCCGGCGGGCTGCAGTTCTTCTTTCAGCGTTTGCACGATCGCTCCGCGCACGGGAGCGCCGTCCATGGCTTGCGTAAGGATCTGCAGCGAGAGCACATCGTTATAGCAATCAACGATGAGCCCGGGAAGAAAATCCGCTTCGCTGAAGACCACGCGGTAGGCGTCGGTAGTGCGGACGAGATCATTTTCCTTGCGGTAGGCGATGGCGGCGCGAATGCGCTCGGCGACCAGAGCCGGCAGGTCGGGCACTGATCCGTGAGAGATCATGCGGATCGCGATCTGCGAAGAAGAGCTGTAGAGCGCGGTGCCGAGGAATTTGCCGCGCGCATCGAGAACGCGCACCACGGCGCCGGGCGGCACATCTTTTTCTTCGACAACATCCGAGCGGTAGACCCAAGGATGGCGGCCTTGCAGGCGGGCGACCCCTCGGGCCGAGAGTTTTACGGAGGGCTCCGCGTGCTTGGCGGAGGGGAAGGGTTTCTTCGGCATGGATTGATGTTATAGCGTAGCGACAGAGGATGTTGTGTGGAGGCGGGGCGGAGCCCCGTCCCCACACGAGTCCTTACGCACGGATCACAATCCCATCCAGATTCCGTTTACTCTTGCCGATCTCGCCCGCGCCGGGAATCGCACCGACACTGGCCGTGACCGCCCCCGTCATCACCTTCTGCCACGCCGCCTGGAATTGTTCCATCTCCGGTGCGGTGCCGATCGTGACGCGCGTGTAGGTTGGCCACGCGGGCCAGATACGTCCGATAAATACATTCTGTTTGGCCATGGCGTCGATCGCCGGCTTGGCCGGCCGTTTCGTGTCCAGCATGAAAAAGTTCGCTTCCGAGGGAACGTAGGAGTATCCGTTACGGTCGAGCCAGGCAAAGACCTGGCCCCGGGTGGCGGCATTGATGCGCTTGCGCGCGGGCACCAGTTGTGGATCTTTCAGGCTGGCGATGGCAGCGACCACCGCGGTGATCGGCATGGGATTCCAGCCGCCGTAGTGTTCGATTTTCTCCAGCAGGTCGGGCCGGCCGAACACCGCGCCGCAGCGCAGCCCCGCCAGTCCGTAAACCTTCGAGAAGGTTCGCAGCAGGATCACATCCTTGCCAGCTTTTACCAGGTCCATGGCTGAAACCATGTCGGCAAAATGAATGTAAGCTTCGTCGACCAGCACGACGGATCCCTGGGGTTTGTTCTCGACCAGGTATTCGACATCGGCATGACTGGTCAGCGTGCCGGTCGGATTGTTGGGGTTGCAGACATAGAAGACGCCCGCTTCGGGAGCGGCGGCCAGCATGGCCTTCACATCGTGCGCGTGGGTTTTCGTCAACGGCACTTTCACCACTTTGGCGCCGACGGCGCCGGCGGTGAACATTCCGGCTTCGTATCCCGGATCGGCGGTCACGTAGCTGCGCTGCGGTGAGGTGAATGCCGCCACCGTGTAATGCAGTGGCTCGCTCGATCCCGGATAAACGCGAACTTGTTCCAGCTTCAGCCCTTCCATTTCCGCCAGCGTCTTCAGCAGATCGTCGGTGAGCCAGTCGGAATAGCGGCCGCCCTGCGGGAGGATAGCCGCTGCCGCTTCGCGCGCCGAAGCTCCCGGCCCGAGCGGGTTTTCGTTGGCGTCAATCCGGATCGCATCTTTCGGAAAGGTATGAACGCGAGCGTGAGCCAGCATCGGCTCGGTGACAATGCGTAATGCCAGGGCGGCCGAAGCAGCGGCCGACAGGCTGAGAAACGAACGGCGGGATGCGGAAGGAAAAGGAAGACTGAAGTCGCGTGTGGGGCCCATCACTCACCTCGTGCGGGCAATCTTACCGCAAAATCGGTGTTCATTTCGGCGCCTGGATCGACAGGGTCAGTTCGTCAACAACTGTTTCATCGTGGCCACGTCGTGATCGAGGTCTCGGGTCATGCCGGCGGCATGGGACTGAGCCGCACGCGCGGCTTCTGTCTGTCCGCCGATCTCGAGAGCCTGGGCCAGCAGCAGATATCCGAGCGGCGATGGCTGGAGTTCGACCGATCGCTCGTAATCCTGGACAGCCGTGACCATGTCGCCCGCCCGCTGCGCCAGCAAGCCCAGCCCACGATAGGCCGACGAATTCCCGGGCTGCTCGTTCAGAGTGGCTTCGAAGTCTTGTTTCGCGTTGTCATATTGTTTCAGCGAATAGTGCGCAAATCCACTGTTGACTCGCGCCATCGCCACCCAATACGGAATGCTTGTGTATTGCGGCACTCGCGCATAGTCTTCGAGAGCTGCCTGGTAGTCGCCGTGAATCTGCTCGTAGCTCGCGATATTGATCGTGGCCGCTGGATCGTTCGGCCGCAGCAAGCGCGCCCGCTGCAGGTGCGGCATGGCTTCCTCAATCCTGCCTTGGGCAAGCAAAGCATTGGCGGCACCATCTTCGGCGACGTAGTTTCCCTCGGTGATTTCCAGGGTGTGGGTCCACAGAGTGATGTTGTCGCTCCAGAAACCAACTTGCCGGTGCAGCGCAACTCCGAGCGCCAGCAGGATGACCACAGCGCCGATTGCCGACACCGCCGTGGGAACGTGCCAGACTTCGATTAGATCCGCCGCACCCCAGCAGACGATGACGAAGATTCCCAGCATCGGAATGTAGGCGTAGCGGTCGGCCATCGCCTGAACCCCGACCTGCACCAGTCCGATCATCGGCACCAGCGTTCCCAGGAACCAGAACCACCCCACAAATAGAGGCCGGCGCCGCCGATCCATCACGACACAAGTGGTGACGGCGATGATCGCCAATCCGGACAACACGGCAGCAGAGACGCGAATCGACTGCTCCGGATGCGGATATACAGGCGCCAGATTGAGTGGCCAAAATGCCTTTCCGACATATTTGACATAGGCAATCGCCGCATTTCCCAGATGGATCCAGAGCGGGAGCCTGACCTGGGTGGCATCGGTCTGCACCTTCATGGTGATGACCGCACTCACCGCCGACAGCGCAAACCACGGCACTTTCTCCCAAATCAAACTCCCGAGAGAAGGGCCGTAGAAAGGCTGGCCGCGGCCGGGTGTGACTCCGGCCTCGCCTCTAACTTCGGGCGGCCGCCCCAGACGACCGAACGGCCAGTAGTCCAGCAGAAGAAGAGCAAACGGAAACGTAATCACCTGCGGCTTGGTCATCAGCCCCAAGACATAGGCAAAGGTAACCGCCAGATATCGGCCGACCCCAGGCCGGCGCACGTACCCACCATAAGCAGCCAAGGCGAGGAGGAAGAAAAACATGCTGAGAACGTTCTTGCGTTCCGCGATCCACGCCACCGACTCCACGTTGATGGGATGCAAAGCGAAGAGCGCGGCCACCATCAAGCTGCGCCAGGCCAAGCCCGTAGCACTCTCCAAAATCAGGAACAGAAGCACCGCGTTGGCCGCATGAAGAAGCACGTTGACGGAATGAGGGCCCGCCGGATTCAAGCCAAAAATCTGGCAATCGAGAGCATGCGAGAGCCAGGTGATCGGGTGCCAGTTCGCCGATTCCGAGGTATGGAAAGCCCAAACCACGGTGTTCCAGGTGAGCCCGGCATGAACTTGCGGATTCTCCGTAACGTAAACCACGTCGTCAAAATTGAGAAACGGAGCGCGGGTGACCGGGTTATAAAGTGCAATGGTTGCCAAAACAAGCAGCAGGCAGAAAATCAATCTGCGTTTTTGCGGAGACTGGAAAACCTGGGACTGAAAAATCTGAGTCTCCGCCGGGCGCTGGTCATGCTTCTGCTCCAACGAATCCATGGATTCCATTGAACCTTAGCTGACAGCCGACTGTTCCGCCGGCGAGGCGGAATGCTTGTGGCTCGCTTTGTGCTCGCGCCGGATGGCCAGCAAATCTTTATGAAGCAGATCGAGCGCATTCGAGGGGATCTCGGAACCCCACTCATCGATTTCTTTTTCGTCCCAATGCCCGTTGAGCCGGAGGGCGGCGTCGGTCAGGTCATCCGGAAACGCCAGCCGGTACGTTCCTTCGCGCAGCAGCACGTCGCCGACCTGGCGTCCGGTGTGCATTTCGTAGACGCGCCGCGTCGAACTGCCGCCACGATTGGTAAACACCAGCAGCACTTCGTTTTCGTCGCCGTAGTCCGGACGGTAGAACCAGGCCTGCGGCGCGTCCGCCTTCGGGCGGGCGCGTTTTCT
>Ga0070761_10002953_pt1 | contig 10318 bp, 11 predicted proteins | sample HubBroMetageREF1_FD_66724 | JGI IMG/M metagenome (GOLD analysis project Ga0070761, IMG submission 66724) | Reference soil microbial communities from the Hubbard Brook experimental Forest, New Hampshire, USA - Hubbard Brook CCASE Soil... | ecosystem: Environmental > Terrestrial > Soil >... | reverse complement strand
CTCGACCGCCGAACGAGCGTGCTCGCGTGGGGCGACGCGGGCTTCCGCTCGGGGGCGCTGGAGGGGTACCTGTGAAGATCGGCGTGACCGCCCATATGGGCAAGCCGAAGGCGGGCGACCTCGCGAGTGAATTGCTGCGGATCGTCGGCGACCGGGCCGAGGTGGTGCTGTCCGACGAGGTTTCCTCGGTCGACCGGACCCGGCCGCACGCGCCCACCGACGAACTCCGGTGCGACGTGCTGGTGGCCATCGGGGGCGACGGGACGTTCCTGCATGCGCTCCGGCACTCGAACGTCCCCCTGCTTCCGATCAACGCCGGCACCGTCGGAGTGCTCGCCGAGGTCGAAGCGCGACACCCGAAAGAGTTCGAGGCGGCGATCGACCGGCTGCTGCGTGGATTTTACTTCCTCGAGGACCGGATGAAGCTCGCGGCGCAGGTCGGCGACCGGCCGCTCGCGGACGCCACGAACGAGTTCGTCGTCCACTCGAGCGCGGTGGCGAAGATGGGGGTCTTCGAGCTCTCGTTCGACGGCCACGTGGCGGGACGGTTGCGCGCGGACGGGCTGATCGTCGCGAGCCCGACGGGCTCGACCGCGTACTCGCTCAGTTCGCGCGGCCCGATCGTCGACAGCGCGATCGATGCGATCGTCCTGACCGCGATCGCACCGTTCCGAACCGACCCCCGGGCGCTCGTGCTCGAGCCGATGCGGACCGTTCAGCTGCGTCCGGTCGAGGCGTCGCCCGGCGCGGTCGTCGTGGCGGACGGGGAGGAGGAGCATCCGCTCTCGCCGTCGACCCCCGTGACGATCTACCGGTCTCCGCGACGAGCGGTCCTCGTACGGTTCGGTTCGAGATTCTTCCAGCGGCTCCGGGGCAAGCGGATCCTCCCCTGGTCCGAGGAGTTCGCCGAGGAGGGGCCGACGTTTGCCGATCTTCCGCCCCCAACGTAAGCGACTCCCGGGCGGCGCGAAGCTCGGCGACACTCCGACCGCGATCACGCGGCGCGCGCTCGAGAGCGCGCTCGCCAGCGCCCGCTCATCTTACCCGAACGAGTTTGGCGGGGTGCTGCGCGCCGAGCCGCCGGGCGTGATCAGCGAGCTTCTTCTCCTCCCGGGAACGACGTCCGGTCGACGTCACGCGAACTTCCAGCTGTGGATGCTCCATGCCGACCTCTCGGTCGCGGGCACCGTGCACTCCCACCCGTCGGGGGCGCTCCGCCCCTCGGACGCCGACCTCCGTCTGTTCCGCAGCTGGGGCCGCCGTCACCTGATCCTCGGCCACCCGTTCACCCAGGGGATGTGGCGCGCCTACGACGGGAACGGACGGGAGACGACCCTCAAGGTCGTGGACACGCCGCGCGGGGTGTACGACGCACCGCCGCCTCGGTACGCCCCGTCGCCTCCGCGGCCCGCGGTCGCTCGGGCGGTGGACGCCGAAGCGGAGTTCCCCGACGACGAGGCGTGAGCCGCGCGATTATTCGCGGACCGGGATGGTCGGGACCGGCAGTCGGTCAGGGTACCGGTTCGGGTCCGAGATCTCGCGGCCGCCCCGGACGGACGGGCTGTAGAGCCCGTTCATCTTCGTGACGCCCTCGAGGAAGTTGATGAACCCGCGGAAGGCGGTCCGGTAGAGCGTCGTGTGGTTCCCTTCCCAGTCGAAGAAGTCGTTGAGGAGCCCCCGCGACTGCCGGAGCCCGTGGGTGAGGGCGCGCTTCAGGAGTTCCTCCTGGAGCGGGGAGAGCCGGTCGCGGCGGAACCAGTCCCGGGACTTGAGGTGCCCGAGAGGTACGAAGAACATGGGAACGAGGATCGCCTTGAAGTCCCACAGGTCGTCGATGAGGTCGATCGTCTTCGCGACGTCGTCCTCCGTCTCTTGCGGCAGACCCACGATGAAGGTACAGGCCGGATAGACCCGGTTGTCGTTCATCAGGCCGGCCGCCTGGATCACGAGCTCGGGCCATTGGGACGCCTTGAACGGGGCGACCTTGCCCGGCATCGCGGCGGTGATCATCCGGGGCGAGCCGGTTTCGACCCCGACCTCGACTCCCCACCAGTTCTGCTTCTCGTCGAGGAGGACCTCGCCGCACTTCTGGAGCAGTTTGGGCTTGGTCATCAACGAGGCGATCGCGACGTGGCTCCAGCCGACCTGCTCGTAGTACTTCTTCGCGAGTTTGAGCAGCGGGATCAGCTTGTCTTCGCGGGGCATGACGTTCGGACTTCCGTAGAAGTAGACGTCGTCGGAGTGCAGGAGTCCCTTGCGCACGCCGATCTTGGCGTTGATCTTGAGTTCCTCCTCGACCTTCTCGAGGGGATACCAGCGGGTCGGGCGGGTCGTCACCGAGCAGAACGAGCACCCGCGGCAGCACCCCCGGCCGATCTCGATCAGACCGTTGACGCTCGGGAAACGGATCGAGGAGATCTGCTCGACCTTGGGAGCTTCCTTCGCGCTCATCACGACGTGCGGGGGGAGGAACTCGTCGCGGAGCGCCTTTTGGACGATCTCGCGCACGAAGATGTCGCTCTCGCCCTCAACGACGGTGTCGATGCCGCCGATCGAGTCCACGAACTCCTGAATGAACGGAAGCTTCATCCGGGTCGCGGGCGACAGCTGCCAGGCGCACGGGCCTCCCGCGATGATCTTGAGGCCCTGCTTCCGCGCCTCCACGACCGCAGGCTGACTGAGCATCCGCTTGAAATTGACCGAGTTGAGCGGTTCCTTCTTCATCACGCCGCCGAACGTGGAGCTCGGCGGGTTGAGACCGAAGTAGTCGTGGCCCGAGACCAGGAGCACCTTCGCCTGGCCGGGCATGTACCGGTCGAGGTAGCTCGGGTGGACGATGCGGGCGTCGAACCCGGCGTCCATCAGGGACGCCTCGATCTTCCGCATCCCGTACGGGGCCTGCTGCGGGTACCCGTTCTCATCGACCTTCATGGTCGGGAAGAACATCCGCTGGTACACCGCTTCGGGGAAAATGTAGGCCGGAGTCGTGGTACCGAACCCCAGGAATTCCTTCCCGTGGTGGTTGCTCATCATCGTCCAGTCGCAGGTGATTACTACTTCCGGCATGGAGCCTCCCTTAAACGGTAGCCAATTCGGCTGGTTCGGGGACGAGCGCCCCCCCTTTTATTGATTGCGAAGCCGCGGTCGCGACAGTTCAAGAAGTAAACTGCAGTCCCGCGCAGGCCCGGCTCACTCGAAGTCCGCCTCGTCGTCGTCGCGCGGGAGGACTCCGTCAAGCGACTCGCCGCTCTCCTCGTTCCCCTCGCCCGTGTCGCCGCTCTCGCGGAAGGCGGGGTCGCGTTGGAGGAGATGGATGCGCACGCAGTCCCGATGCGCGGGACTGCCGTTCCACGAGCTGGTCTCGTCCGGAAGGCCGAGCGGCTCCTTGCACAGAGTACAGATCTCCGGGGGCGGGCTGATCCAAGAGATCCGGCGGGCCGGGGCGTGCATGGGGGCAAGGACCCGATGGGGTTCCCTGCCCTTTAGGTTTAGGCAACGGGGGTACCGTCCTCCGGCGGCGTCCGAACCGACATAACCCCCGGTGCGTCCGGGGACAGCCGATGGACGCACTGACCGAGATCCGGAAACGCCGTCTGGCGCTGGGGATCTCCCTGGGCGAACTCGCCCGCGCCGTGGGCCGCAGCGACGCGACGCTCTCCCGGATCGAGCGGGGCCGGATCCGACCGTCGTACGAACTCGTCCAGCAGATCTTGGCCTTCCTGGAGCAGCACGAGGGATTCGCGGCGCCTCGACTGACGGTCGCCGATGTCATGAACCGTTCACCGGTGACGGTCGAGTCGTCGGCGACGCTCGCCACGGCCGCCCAGCGGCTCGAGGGGGGCGGCTTCTCCCAGGTACCCGTAGTGGACGGCGGCCGAGTGGTCGGTTCGCTGTCCGAATCCGCGCTGTTGCGAGCGCTGGCGCAACCGTCCTCCCGCCGCGCTCGTGTCGGGGACGTGATGGAAGTCGCGTACCCGGTCGTCGACCCCGGATTCCCGGCGGACCTCCTACCGGGGCTTCTCGGGCGATACGCCGCGGTCCTCGTGGCACGACGGGGCACGCTCGAGGGGATCGCCACGAAGGCCGACCTGATCCGCGGTCTCCGAGGCACCCAGTTGCGTCGACGTTCCGACGACTAGCCTCGCGCGTTCGACGCCCGGACGGCGGCGAGCACGGCGTCCACCGCGAGTTCCGCGGCGCGCATTCCCAACTGGTCGGCCACCTCTCCGGGTCGGCGTTCGCGGGGGCGCGTCCTTCGCGCGGTCGAAGCGGCGAAGACGACGTCGCCGTCGGTCGAACTGTGGAAAGGGCGGATCGCGGAGGCGAGTCCGGAATGCACCATCGCGGCGACGCGGGCCAGGGTCGGACGGTCGACATCGACTTCGCTCACGACCAAGGCGAGGGTGGTCGACGTGGATCGGAGGGGGCGGATGCGGCGACTCTCCGGGGGCACGATCCCACCGCGCGGATTCCGCGCCCCGGCGATCCAACGTCCGCTGGCGGGGTCGCGCACCGCACCGACGGCATTCACCGCCACGAGCACTCCGAGGCCGCCGGTCGCGGGATCTCGACTCCCGGCCGAACCGACCCCTCCGCGCATCAACCACGCACGTCCCCGGTACTTTCCCACGGTGGCACCCGCCCCCGCACCGAATCGCCCGCATCGGACCGGCGAGCGGTCGGCCCGTGCGGCCGCCTCGTAGCCGAGCGGGAGGTAATCCGGAATCGGACCCGGATCCTGCGGAAGGTCGAAGAGCGCGGCGCCCGAGATCTGGACGACCGGGTTCGGGTTGCGGAAAACGCCCGCCCCCCCACCGCTCTCGAGGATCCGGGTGCGGATCCCGCGAGCCGCGTCGAGCCCGTAGAGGCTCCCGCCCGAGAAGAAGATCGCCCAGCGTCGACCGAACGTCGCGTCGAGCGAGAGGGACGCCGTGTCGTACGTAGCGGACGCGCCGCCGCGAACGTCCACGACCGAAGCCGCCGGGGCGTCGAACAGGACGACGGAAACGCCGCTTGCGCCGTCCGGAGTTTCGACCTGCCCGACCCGGAGACCGCGGACGAGGGTCAGGGTCGACCGGGGTGCCGGCACGCCGGCTCCATGCCCGGGCCGAGATAAGCCGTGGCGGTGCGACGATTCTGGAACGAGGGCACTTTATCCCCGGAGGGTCTTCGGAACAGACGATGGCCAAGGCGTCCGCGACCAAGCCCGGGTCGGACGAGGGACCGGAAGGGTTCCGCGTGGCGCGCGGGATCGCCGCCGGCCGACATCCGCTGCTCGACGTTTTCCCTGGCCTGGATTCCCTGCCGCTCGCCAAGCGGCTCGAACCGAACGCGCGCAAGCGGGCACGGTTGTTCCGGGCCACGTGCGTGGAGGTCGTCGACCAGGACATGTGGATGTACGTCGCACCGACCGAGGTTCCCGAGTTCTCTCGGGGCCGATGGAAGCCGGTGGTCTCCCCGGATTCCGACTGCATCGTGGTCGGGAAGTCCCACCTCGACGAGAGCCCCGCGATCATGCTGTTCATGGACATCTATCATGAGCTCTGTCACGTGCGGCAACGCCAGGGGGGCGCGAACCTCTGGGAACCCGGGGTCAGCTACGTGAAGCGCTGGACGGAGATCGAAGCCTACCGTCTCGTCATCGAGGAGGCACGCACGCTCGGAGTCTCGGACGATTTCCTGCGCGAGTACCTCAAGGTCGAGTGGATCTCGGAGAAGGAACATCGCGAACTGCTCGCCGAGATGAAGGTCCCGGATCGCTAGCGCGCGGCCCGAGGGACGCGCGGCGGAGACCGCGGGCTGCCGAAGGAACACCGCCTTTATCGTCCGACCCCCGGAATCGACGCGTCACCCCGGGGTTCCCGTCGCTCGTCTATGGACATCAAGGCCAAGGCGAACATTCGGCCGTCGTCGAGCGACCTTTGGTTCCTCGCGTACCTGCCGCTCGCGATCTCGGACGGCATCGCCGCGCCGCTGATCCCGCTGCTTGCGCTCCAGAAGTTCTCGGCCTCGGCGTTCGCCGTCACCATCATCATCGCGGCGTCGGCGATGAGCCAGGTGCCGTTCACGATCCTGTGGGGGAACCTCTCGGACCGGGTCGCTCATCGGAAGTACTTCCTCGTCGGCTCGTTCGTGGCGACCGGCCTTTCGATCGTGGCGATCGCGCTCGCCACGAACATCCTGACCTACTTCTGGCTCAACATCCTCGAGGGTCTCGCGTCGGCCGCGAGCGCGCCGATCGGGACGATGCTCCTTCTCGAAACTCGCCACAAGCGCTGGTGGCCCACCGACATCGGGCTGTTCGGGCTGATCTCCGGGCTCGGTACGACCGTGGGGCTCGGCTTGGGCTTCGTCTGGCTGTTCGTCGTCGGCGTGAACCAGAACGTCATCCACGGGATGACCGCGCTCCTGATCCTGGCCGGCATCCTCGCGCTGCTCTCGGCGGGGATCGCCTGGGCTTGGATCGAAGAGCCGCTCGGTCGGCTGGAGCGGCGCACGGTCGCGGACCTGCTCCATCTCCAGCGCGGCGTGACCGAGCGCGTACGCCAGATCAAGACGCGCGTGGTCGGGGTCATCGACCTCACGCGCTCGAGCGCGGAACGTTTGCCGGCGAAGGAGTACTTGTTCCTCGCCGCCCTCGGCGTCATGAGCGTCGGTTTCGACATCTTCTACGGGCCGTTCCCGGTCTTTCTTTGGCAGGACGCCAAGTTCACCGACGCCGGGGTGTTCATCGTCTACCTCGGCGCCGCCGCGGCCTCGACAGCGCTGTTCTTCCACTCGGGGAAGGCCGTCGACAATCACTCTCCGAAGGGCGTCTTTCTCGAATCGCTCGGCGGACGCGTCGCGCTGATGCTGCTGTTCCTCTGGGGACCGCTCTACATCCTGTTCGGGGTCGGCAGCCCGGCCCTGCTCGCCTGGCTGACGCTCCTCAACGCACTCCTGGGGGTCAGCTGGGCGTTCATCTCGACCGCGAGCACCCTGTTCCTCGTCCGCCTGGTCGGACGCTCGGCGCGGGGCCGAGCCCTCGGGCTCTACAGCGCCGTCGCGGGTGCCGGCGGCCTCTTGGGCACGCTCCTCGGTGGCTGGCTTTACGCCACGTACGGGGTGCACATCGCCTACACGATCGCGGCCTTCACGGTCGTGATCGGCGGGATCCTCTTGCTGCCGATCCCGTACCACGTCTTCCAGGTGCCGAAGGCGACGAGCCACCGGGCGCCGCTCGCCCGCAGCACGCGGGCGACCGTCCCGCGCCCTCCCCGACCGCCCCCTCGCGAGTTCCGTTGAGCCGGGCTCACGCGGAGTAGAACATTTCCCACGCGAGCGTTCGGATCACGTACCCCAGCGCCAGGTTCGCGAGGAACGGCTCGAGCTCGGGCGGATATTGATCGATCTTGCAGGAACGGAAGCCGCACTGGCCCATGGCCATCGGGTCCGTCCCCCGCAGCACCGCGAACCGCCCGGTCAACCGCTCGTTGATCGAGTACTTCACGCCCTGATACTCGATCGTCATCGGACCGAACGCGCTCGAGACCGTCTTCCACGTCTGGCCACCCACGTGGATCCGGATCTCATCGTTCTTCCGGGAATAGGCGACCGTCGAATGGACCTCGCCCGTCTGCGGGGGCACGTAGGTGTGGTACTCCGTCGAGAACAGCGCGGCGATCTTGCTGCCGATACCGTCCTGCTCCGACTGCACGGGGCGGCAGTCCCAGGTGGTGTCGCCGACCTTGATGTCCACGACGTTCTTGAGAATACGAGCCGTCGCCTCAATCATCGGGCGCCTCCGGTGGGACCAACCCCCCTCGTATTAATCATGCCTCGAGTCGCGCCGTTCCGTGACGGATAACCGTTGGTCGCCCCCGCCGGGCGAGCAGCGCATCGGGCTCGGCTTTTACGCGACGTCGGCACCGGGCGTCGCGGGCCGCCTCAAGCTCTCGCCGGAGGAGTTCCGGGTCACGGAGATCTCGAGCTACCCCCTACCGGACCCGGCGGGGCTGTTCGTCGTACTGCGCGTCACGAGCCGCGACTGGGAGCAGCACGAACTCGCGTCGGCAATCGCCCGGCGGCTCGGTCTTCCTCCCCACACGGTGAAGTGGGCCGGGACGAAGGACCGACGCGCCATCTCCGAACGGCTCTTCTCGTACCGTGGTCCCTTGCCCGACGGCGACCTCGGACTTCGGGACGTCAGTGTGCTCGACGCCTACCGGGCGCGGGACGGCCTCGTGCTCGGACACCACTACGGGAACAGCTTCGACCTCACGGTCGGTGAATTGGGAATACCGGCCTCCGAAGCGGTGGAACGGTACCGAACCATCGAACAGGAGTTGCGCCGGGGAGGCGGGGCCCCGAATTTCTTCGGCCCCCAACGGTTCGGGGAGGTCCGGCCGATCACCCAGGAGGTCGGACGGTGGGTCGTCCGGGGCGATCTCGCGAGGGCCGTTGACGTCTACCTCGCGGACCGCCCGGAAGACGGAGTTCCGGGGGCCGGGGATGACGCCCGACGAGCGTACGCCGAACATCACGATCCGGTGCGCGCGCTCCGAGAGTTCCCGCGCGAGTACCGATTCGAGCGGACGCTCCTCGAGTCGCTCGCGCGGGGCCAGACGCCCGAGCGGGCCTTTCGGGCGTTGTCGCGGGACCTGCGCACTCTGTTCGTCCATGCCTTTCAGGCGTTGATCTTCAATCGCTGGCTCGTCGCCCGGCACGCGGCGGGTATCCCGTCGGACCGGCCCGTGGCCGGGGACCAGATCGTTCGAATGGCGAGGGACGGAACTATCCGCGGACCCGATGCAGTCCCCGTTGCAGCCGACAACTTGCGCGAGTGCTCGGAATTGGTCGAACGGGGTCGCGCTCTCGTCGCCGGACCGCTGGTGGGGTACCGCACACCGTTGGACTCGGGCGTGCCGGGCGAGCTACTCGATACGATACTGCGGGAAGAAGGCGTCGAGCGCGCGATGTTCGAGACGCCGAGGGCGCCGGACGTGGCGAGCAAGGGGGCTTGGCGCGCGATCCTCGTACCCACGCCACCTATCGCAATCTCCTCGGAAGCGACGAGTGTCCGGTTCCGATTCGCGCTCCCGAAGGGAGCCTACGCCACCGTGTTGCTGCGCGAATTCCAGAAGACCGGAGCGACGCCGGGCCCGTCGTAGCGCCCCTCCAAGCGAGCCTACTAATACCTCGCGACCGGGTCGAACGCCCGGGCAGTCCCTCTATCGATGGCGACCGAGTCTCCCCGTCCGTTTGTCCTACCTAACGCTGCGTCGCGGGCTCTCCGGCCCCCCGAACTTATGGACGCGACTCCGCGCGTTCCCACGGGGGTCCCGGACTTTGATTTCCTCACCGGAGGAGTGCCGGCCGGCTCGGTGGTGTTGCTGTTCGGCTCGGCGGGAGCCGGACATATGGAGTTCGCGCTCACCTCCGCCGTCCACCTGATGCTGCGCTACGACGACCCGCACATGCACGAGTTCTACCTCGGGAACGCGAAAGGACCGTTCGTCTTTCCGGTGTCCGTCGACTACGTCAGCACCAGTCGCTCGCGCGAGCAGGTCATGGGGGAGCTGCGAGGGGCGTTCGACGGGACCTATCCGGGCGTGCTGGGCCGCCACCTCACGTTCCACGATCTTTCGCCGTCGTACTTCGCGGACACGCCCGTCCCCGCGGCGTGGTCGTCGGCCCCGTCGAGCCTCCTGTCGGGCGTCCCCGCACGCGCCGCAGACAGTGAAGGTCCTCTGCGCTCGCTCGCCGACACGATGGATCGGATCGGGGACAATCACCTCGTCATCGTGGACTCGATCACCGACCTGCTCGTGCGCCGGGAGATCGACGCCGCCGACGTCCTCACGCTGGTGAAGGGACTCCGACGTCGCGCGAAAGAGTGGGGCGGGATTGTTTATCTGATCCTGTCCGAGGGCGTCGCGCCGCCGTCCACCGAGCAGGCCGTCGTGGATTCGGTCGACGGGGTCCTCCACTTCCACTGGGTCTCGAGTGCGACCCACTCCCACCGGCAGCGCGCCATGCTGATCGAGAAGTTCATGCCGCTGCTCGCGCGGCTCCCGAGCGAGCACCAGGGCCGGTTCGTGATCCGCGTGAGCGGAAAGAGCGGACTGGTAACAACGCAGTATGAGCGGATCTGAGAGCCCGCGCCCGAAGGTCCCGACCGGCATCGGCGGGCTCGACGAAATGATGGGCGGGGGATTCCCGGCGGGTCACGTCGTCCTGGTCACCGGGCTTCCGGGGACCGGCAAGACGTGTTTTGGCCTCCAGTTCCTCCTCGCCGGCGCGGCGAAAGGAGAGAAGGGCGTGTTCCTCTCGCTCGAAG
>Ga0070761_10002950_pt1 | contig 10325 bp, 12 predicted proteins | sample HubBroMetageREF1_FD_66724 | JGI IMG/M metagenome (GOLD analysis project Ga0070761, IMG submission 66724) | Reference soil microbial communities from the Hubbard Brook experimental Forest, New Hampshire, USA - Hubbard Brook CCASE Soil... | ecosystem: Environmental > Terrestrial > Soil >... | reverse complement strand
CGCGCGAGCAGGCAGTCATCGCCCGCCAGCGCCTGACGCTGGATGCGATCGTGCTCGAGGACAAGCCGCTCGTGCCGGTTCCCGCTGATGCCGCGCGGGAGGCAATGCTTGCGGGTTTGCGCGAGCTCGGAGTCGGGGCTCTGCCCTGGGACCGGGACAGCCGCGACCTGCAGGCGCGCATCGAGTTTATGCGCGCAGGCGCAGGTGCCGTGACCGGCGCTGCTGCGGAGGCGGGCACGGGCTGGCCCGCGGTGTCGGATGCGGCGCTCGAACAGAGCCTGCAGACCTGGCTCGCCCCGTGGCTCGATGGCATCACGCGGCGTGAGCACCTCACGCGCGTGCCGCTCGCGCCAGCCCTGCTCGCGCTTCTGACCTGGGAGCAGCGCCGTGATCTGGACGCGTGGGCACCGACCCACCTCGGTATGCCGAGCGGTTCGCGGGTGCGTGTTGATTATCACGACATCGGCGCACCGGCAGTGTCGGTGCGCCTGCAGGAGGTGTTCGGTCTGGCCGCGACACCGCGTTTAGGCTCCGGACGCGTGCCGGTGGTATTCAAACTGCTCTCGCCCGCGCAGCGCCCGGTACAGGTAACACGCGATCTCGCCAGCTTCTGGCGGGGCGCGTACGCGCAAGTGCGCAAGGACCTGCGCGGCCGCTACCCGAAGCACTATTGGCCTGAAGATCCGTTGCAGGCTGAGCCCACACGCGGCGTGCGCCGCAAGCGCTGAGGCTTTTTCCGGGTATATTTGCACCATGATTTCGGCACGCATGGCATTCGAGGCGCTGCGCGAGGGCAATCGGCGCTTCGTCAGTCAGCTGGGCAGCGCCGGCGCGAGCCACGCGCGCCGCCGCGAGCTGCCGGCGGACCAGGAGCCGCTCGCCATCATTCTGGGTTGTTCCGACGCCCGCGTACCGGCCGAACTCGTGTTCGATCAGGGCCTCGGCGACCTGTTCGTCATCCGCGTGGCGGGCAATATCGTCGCGCCCTCGCAGGTGGGCAGCGTCGAGTTCGCGGCCGAGGCGTTCCATACACGGCTGGTGGTCGTGCTCGGCCATTCCAGTTGCGGGGCGGTGCGTGCGACGCTGCAGCAGCTCGCGCGGCCGCGGCAGGAGCAGTCGCGGAACCTCAGTTCAATTGTCGATCGTATCCGCCCGGCGGTCGTGGGCTTGCTCGAGGGGCCGCGGCACGATCCGCAGACACTGGAACAGCTGGCGGTGCGCGCCAATATCCGCATGGCGGCCGATCATCTGCGTCACGGCTCGGCCGTTCTGGAACAGCTGATCCGCACCGACGGACTGGTGGTTGTCGGCGCGGAGTACTCGCTGGAGACCGGGATGGTGGATTTCTTCGACGGCGTTCCCGCGCCGCAGTGAAGCCCCCGGAAAAGCGGTGCGGCGGCCGGTAGAGCCGCCGCACCCTGCGTCCCTCAGGACGACAGCCTTACTTGGCGGCCTCGCTCTTCATCTTGTCGGTCGCGTCCTTGCACTCAGCCTTGCTCATTTCCAGGAAGCCATGACCCTTGCAGGAGTTCTGGCCTTTACACGCATTGTTGGCGCTCTTGCAGGCCGACTGACCCTTGCAGGCATTCACGCCTGCGCAGTGGATCTTGGCGTCGGTGCCGGCGACGGCGGTGCTGGTGAGGCCGGTGCCAAACAGCAGGGCAGCGGCAGTTGCGACGGCTACGCCGGAGGTGTTTTTCAAACGCATGGATGCATCCTCGTTGGTGTGAAGTTCTGGCCGGACAAAGCCCGGTCAGGGGAGGAGACCGGAGGCTGGGGCGATTTGTTACGCGCGCAGCTTACCCGGGCTGGCATTCGGGGTCACGTCGGCGCCGTTCCCGCCACGGGGGAACGAGAACCGGCGTTCCAGCCAGTGATCGACCGACAGCGCGCCGGCGCCCGCGATCGCAAGCCACAGGAACAGCGCCAGGTACTCGAATTCATCGAATCCCAGCAGCGTCTCGAGCGAGTCCACGTCGGCCCATTTGGCGGCGCGGATGGCGACAATCATGGTGATGCCCAGCGCGCCGGCGGAAATGCGCGTCAGCAGACCAATGAGCAGGAACAGGCCGCCGAAGAACTCAACTCCTGACACGAAGGGCGTCAGGAGATGCGGGAACGGCACCCCCCAGCTGACGAAGTTCTCGGTGATCTGCGGCAGGGCGTGGAGCTTGCCCCAGCCGCTCCACAGGAACACCCAGCCCACCGTGATGCGCGCGAACAGCGGCGCGAGCCAGGTCAGGTATCCGGCTAGCTGCCGGGGCCACTCGATCAGCCACCGCACGAGAAATTTCACGCGTACGCTCCTGCCTGTTGATGGGTTCAGCGAGATGACCGGGCGTTCCGCCGCAGTATTGCCCGGGCCTGCACCGCGCGCACAGGTATAATCGCGCGCCGCTCAAGAAACGCACAGATGCGCAATCCCCAGCCTCCATCCCCGGTCTCCTCAATCAGCGGAGGGCTGCGCGCACCAGATCCGCGTGACCCCGTCACGCAGCTGTTTGAGTCGTTTCGGCCGGATCTGCTGCGCTTTGCCCAATGGCTGGCGCGCGACCGGGCGATTGCGGAGGACATCGTGCAGGAGGCGTTGCTGCGAGCCTGGCGGTCCCGCGACACACTGGAGGATCCGGCTGCCGCGCGGCCGTGGCTGCTGACCATCGTGCGGCGCGAGCATGCGCGCTTGTACGAGCGCAAGCGCCTGGAGCTGGTGTCGCTGGACGATGCCATCGAGATCGCGCCGAGTCCCGCGAGCGTGGAGTCCGAAGATCAGTTGTTTGCCCTGCGCCATGCCATCATGAAATTGCCGCTTCAATACCGCGAGCCGCTGGTACTGCAGGTGCTGGGAGGATTCTCCACTGAGGAAATTGCCCGCGAACTGGCGCTGTCGTCCACCGCCGTGCTGACGCGTCTGTTCCGGGCTCGCAACAAGCTGCGCGTCCTGTGCGGCATGGCGGCCGTAGATGACGTGAAGGTGGGCGAGGAGCTGGCATGACCTGCGATGACGCACGTCTGCTGATCGGGGCGGATCCCGCCGCCTCCACTCCCGCGCTCGAGGAGCACGTGCGGGGCTGTGCCGCCTGTGCGCAGTTACGCCGCGAAATGCAGGCCCTCGATCGTGACATCCGGCGCGCGCTGCAGCGGCCTCCCGAAATGGCCCGTGCTGTGCCACCGCGGCAGGCACACGCATGGCGCGGCTGGGCGCTGGCGGCAAGTGCGGCGCTGGCGAGCTTCGCCGTGCTGGCGCTGTGGCTCCTGCGGCCGAGCGACACGCTGGCGCACGATGTCGTCAAACACGTCCAGGGGGAACCTGACAGCTGGCTCGCCACACAGCAGGTCAGCACCGACGAACTCAATCACGCGCTGAGCGGCGCCGGCGTTGCGCTCCACATCACCTCCGACAAGGTCGTCTACGCGCAGAGCTGCTGGTTCCACGGTCACTACGTGCCGCACCTGGTCGTACAGACCGCGAGCGGTCCCGCGACCGTCATGATCCTGCGCCACGAGCAGGTCAGCGGGCGCCGCTCCTTCCACGAGGCTGGCATGAGCGGCGTGATCGTCCCCGTTGGACACGGCAGCGTTGCCGTGTTGGAGCGCGGCGCAGGCAACGTCGCCGATGTCGCGGGGCAGCTGGGCCAGGATGTGCAGTGGATGCCCGAGCCGCCGCCGCCGGCACCCCCGGGAGCGTAGCTGCGGCACCTGGCACCAGCGCAGGCTATTTCGGAGCGGCGGGGTTCGGGGTGTCGCCGGGAGGTGGCGCCGGCTGGGGTGGCGCCTGCTCAGGCGGTACCGTGGGCACGCCTGCCGTCGCGCCGGGCGTCGGCGTCGCGGGTCCTGATGGCGCACCAGGCGGCGCAGCAGGTTGCGCGCGCGCACTCAGCTCACTGTTAGTCAGAAACACTGGTCCGCCCAGGTAGGTGAAGTACAGCTTGCCCTGGCCGCGCGCCAGATAGACACGATGGGCGCGAAAGAAGTCCATCCCGATGAGCATCTCCGGCTCCCCTTCCGGGCTGGACGCAATCATCGACCCCCGCTTGGCCTGCTTGTTCCTGGCGAAGATGTCTGCCACCTCCATCCTCGGGTTCTGGATGGTCTCCTGTCCGATGGTGATGGACGGGAACACCGCCGTATCTACCGCGAAGTGCGCGGGGCCAACGCCGCCGCCCTGGCGCCCGGTCGCGGCCTCGATGGTTGGCTGTAGTCCGGGACGCTTCGCAACGCCAGCCGTGACGACCGAGTACGGCGCCCCGGTGTCGAACATCGCGAGCACATCGTGGCCATTCAGTTGCACCTCAGCCAGGAGATGATGCGACCAGTCTGCATCCCGGCTGAGCACCGAAACGAGTTTCACTACCGAGTACTGTGGGGCCCAGTACACGACCTGGTCGCCGGTGCAGTCCTTGGGCACCATGAGACGCATCACGCCTGCTGCGGGATCGAATTCCTCGTCCCAGTGAGACAGGAAATCCTCCCCCAGCAGCCCCGCGCCAGCATGCATGTTGCTGTGACCCGCCGCGGCCAGAACGAGCTTGTGAACCACGAACCCGGCGACATCGAAGTCGCGCACCTCGACCTTTCCCTGGTATTCGATCCCGCCCGCGGTGTAGCTTGTACCAGCGCCCTCCACGACTCTCAGGCCGAAGGCGGCCGCCGCGCTGCGGAATATAAGGCTCATGCCCGACCCGGTGTCGATGAGCATGTTGGAAGGATGGCCGTCGATCGCTGCGGCTATCATGGGCCTCGCGCTGTGCAGGTCGACGGGGATCTGTGCCACTGCAGCGAGCTTGCACTTCGACGGTGCGGCTGCGGCCAGCAAGGGGCTCATGAGCGCTATGAGGAGCCCCGCATGCTGCAGGACCCGCACCCGTCGGGAAATGGGGTGTTGACCTGCAGGCCGGCGCGCTGCGCCGGGCACAATTAGCGAAACACTAACCATGCCCCGATGAAAGCAACAATTCCTACAGCCAGAATCACGAGCAACTGTCTGATCGCGTGAGACTGATCAACCGGGACGCCGATCTCGCCCATGCCTTCGATCGGCCTGGTGACAACGGGCGGCGCGGGAGTAGTGCCCGCACGACGCCGAAAAAATCGCGCCAGGGCGATGGCAATAGCGGGAATGACGGGGATCAATGGTGCCAGGGGAAAGTACCTTACGCGCTCCATGAGGCGCTCGAAGCGGAATGGATTCTTGCCCGACGCCCAGTCATCGCAATCGCCCTGCTTCTGCGGCGTGTCGAACCACGCCACCGACGGGGCCGGGCCGTTCACGCGTTGCGTGATGGCCTTGTAGTCTTCCTTCCTGCCGTAAAGGCAGGCCATCGCCCGCAGCGCTCCCAGGTTGTACGGGTCCGGGTAGGCGCGCAGGATCTCCTCGTAACTCGCCTTGAACGGCTCCCATTGCGCGCCGATTTCGGTGAGCTCCTCGAGCGGCCGATTCGAATTCCTTGCAAGATTGAACATCACGCGTCCGTAGATCTGCGTGCCCTCGTCGGCCCGCGTTCTGTCCAGCGCCAATGTCAGGTACTGCTGCATCAGCGCCTTGCTGCCGTGCCACTTCGGCAGCAGGGCACGGGCCGCGCGGTAGTGAATGGGGTCGTACAGCGGATAACGTTCGAGCGCTTCGCGGGTGAATGCCACGATCTTCTCCCCCGAGGCATCGCGAAGATTCAGCGCCCACACATAGATCGCGTACCACTCCGGATCCGCAGACCCGACCTCGCGGTGGCTTTCGAGCACGCGCATGCTCGCATCGACATGTGCATAGAACGGAGCCCAGTGCGATTTGGGGACCTGCGACCCGTAGTCGCTCCCCCGCCAGACCGCCGCGTGCTCGATGAGGACCTTGGCGTCGAGTACCACCGCCGTCGGGGAATCGGGATGTTCGGCGAGATATTGCGCGGCACCGGTTTCGAGGCGCGCCCAGGCCGCCGCGTTCGCATCATCGCCACCGGCTCGCCAGACGCCGCTGTACAACATGGATAGTTTCCAGGTGCCGGCGGGTGTGCGTTCGGAGCCGTCACGCAGTCGCGTCGCCAGCGTGTCGAACTGGGCGAAGTCACCGGCGCGCAGCAGTGTCGCTGCCTGACTCTTCAGCGACTCTTCAAGTTCGAGCTCGGTCGCGCCGACGGGTACGCAGACCGCGAGAGTGAGACTCGCCAGCGCGACGATTCGTAACACCCGAGTTCGGCAGATCCTCATCCGCTTGTCCTTGCCAGGCCCGTCAGCGCATGGTGCGTGAACACTGCCGGGCACAACAGTGACCCACTACACAAACCCCGCCGATGCTGCCCGCAGGTCATTCCCGCCGCGGGATGGCAAGACCCCTGACGACGGCCGGACGCGCAAGGAAGCGATCGAGCGCCCGCGTAACGTGTGGGAAGTCCGTGATTCCCACCAGCTCCGCGGCCGCGTAGAAGCCGATCAGATTGCGCACCCACGGGAAGATTGCCATGTCGGCGATCGTGTAGTCGTCACCGCTCATCCACGCGCAGCGGGTGAGCCGCGCCTCAAGTACCCCGAGCAGGCGTTTGGATTCGGCGACGTAGCGGTCGCGCGGCCGCTTGTCCTCGTAGTCCTTACCTGCAAATTTATGGAAGAAGCCGACCTGGCCGAACATCGGCCCCACGCCGCCCACCTGGAACATGAGCCACTGGATGGTTTCGTAGCGCGCGGCCGGATCACGCGGCAGGAACTGTGCGCTCTTTTCCGCGAGGTAGATCAGGATCGCACCGGACTCAAACAACGGCAGCGGCTTGCCGCCCGGCCCGTTGGGATCGAGGATCGCGGGGATCTTGCCGTAGGGATTAAGCGAGCGGAACTCCGCCGACAGCTGCTCGTTGGTATCGAAGCTGACGAGATGCGGCTCGTAGGGCAGGCCGGTCTCTTCCAGCATTATCGAGATCTTGACGCCATTCGGCGTCGGCAAGGAATAAAGCTGTAGCCGGTCCGGATGCTGCGCGGGCCATTTTTTCGTGATCGGGAAGGCTGCAAGATCGTTCAAAATATCTGGGCCCGGTAGGATTCGAACCTACGACCAAGGGATTCACTTGCCCCGGCGTTTCCGCCGGGAGTGGACTATCTCTTCACCCGTGCATAAAGCCATGCGTGTGGGTGCGGGATGCTCTACGCCTGTCATCAAGGGCGCTCAAGCCCTCAGGTAGTCTCTGCACCTTCCGCCGGTGTACCGGCGGCTCGGCTCAGGATTGCCATGGGATGTTAGTCCCGAAGGTTTCCCTGAATTCATCCCGTCCACTTCGCGCGTTTCCACGCGAAGGCACCATTTCGATGAGTCCCCTGCACTAACCGCTGTGCTACAGGCCCAACCGGGCGCGATTGTAACAGCGCGGCGTGCTCCGCTCAGAAGTGCAACCACGGCCGGTGATCGGTGTGGGTATGGCGGGTGAACGCCTCTTCGAGCGTTCCCTGGAACCAGGAAATGTCGCTGACGTGTTTCCGGGCCGCGCCGTCCGGCCGTTGCTGCTCGGCGCACACGGGCTCCGCGCCCGGGTCAGCGGCCGGCACGGCCGCCTCCGCGTCGCGCGCAGCGGCCAGCGGATGGTGTATCGCGCCCGGGCTTGCAAGCAGTGCTATCGCGGCTGCAGCAACCGTGGCGGTTATGGTGAGCGCCCTCATGGCACGAACCCTCTTGCCATCGCTGTACGCAACGTTAGCATGGCCGTCCCACGACGGATATCCCGCAGGCTGTGAAGCTTGTGTTAAACCCGGGAAGGAGGACTGTCAATGAAGCTCTATTACCTGGCCGGCGCCTGTTCAATGGCCACAAACATCGCGCTGCGCGAAGCGGGACTGAAGTTCGATCTGGTCAAGGTGGACCGGCAGACCAAGCGGGCGGCCGATGGCCTGGATTTCAACGAAGTGAACCCCAAAGGCTACGTACCCGCGCTGACCCTGGACAGCGGCGAGACGCTGACCGAGAACGTTGCGGTGCTGCTGTACGTCGCCGACCGCAACCCCGCCGCCAAGCTGGCGCCGGCCGCCGGTACCATGGAGCGCTACCGGCTGGTGGAATGGCTGGCCTTCATCAACTCCGAGATCCACAAGAACTTCGGGCCGCTGTTCCGCAAGGACGCCCCCGAAGACACCAAGGCCTACGCGCGCAAGAACATAGCCACGCGCGCCGGCTGGCTCGACAGCAGCTGGGGCTCGCGCAGCTTTCTCATGGGTGAGCAGTTCACCGTCGCCGACGCCTACCTGTTCGTGGTGTTGGGTTGGGGCGCACATGCGGGGGTCGATGTCGGCCAATGGCCGAAGTTGCAGGCTTTTCTCGCACGGGTCGGCGCACGCCCGCATGTCATCGAGGCCCTCAAGTCCGAGGGTCTCGCCAAGTAGGTTTACTGTTACCATCGATGCATTACGGTTTGGCACGATTAAGAAGAGGACCCAATGGCTACCAAACTCAACAAGGTTCTGAAGCGCGAGATTGACGTGGATGGCAAGCCCTACATGGTGGCGCTGTCGCCCGAGGGAGTGAAACTCACCGAGAAGGGCAAGCGCCTGGGACGCGAACTCACCTGGAAGGAACTCGTGGGCGCACCGGGCGGCGCGGGCCCGAGCTCCGCAAGCCCGTACACCGGGGGGACCTGAGCGGTCCTCTAAGGCAGGTGAACCAGGAGAGTCTGCGGGAGCTCCTGGCTCGGGTGCACGAGCGCCTGAGCGCGGCCAGCTCCGTCGATGTCGAATCGCGCGAGCTGCTCGGCACGCTCACGCGCGACATCGAACGTGCACTCGGCGGCGCACGGGCGGCGGCGGCGGGACCTGCTCAGGTTGTTGCAGGCCAGGTGGCGGTGCCGCGGCTGGAAGCGCTCGCGGTCCAGTTCCAGGCCGGCCACCCGCAACTGGCCGAGGTGCTGCGGCAGCTCATCGACGCGCTCGGCAAGGCCGGGATCTAGGCGGTCCGTAAAGCTAAGGACCCGGCGGTGTGCACCGTCGGGTCCTTTTCAGTCTGGACTTTGCAGCCGCTGCCGGCCTTCGCTGCCGCGGTTTCAGTCATCCATCAGGAAACTGCGCAGCTGCTCGGAGCGCGAGGGATGGCGCAGCTTGCGCAGCGCCTTCGCCTCGATCTGCCGAATACGCTCGCGCGTTACATCGAACTGCTTGCCGACCTCCTCGAGGGTGTGGTCGGTGTTCATGTCGATGCCGAAGCGCATGCGCAGCACCTTGGCCTCGCGCGGCGTGAGCTGTGCCAGCACCGAGTGCGTCGTTTCGCGCAAAGACTCCATGGTCGCCTGATCGATAGGCGAGGCCACCGAGGTATCCTCGATGAAGTCGCCCAGGTGCGAATCTTCGTCATCACCAATGGGCGTCTCCATGGAGATCGGCTCCTTGGCGATCTTCAGCACCTTGCGCACCTTGTCCTCGGGCATTTCCATGCGCACGGCCAGCTCTTCGGGTGTCGGCTCACGGCCCATTTCCTGCAGCATCTGCCGCGAAATACGGTTCAGCTTGTTGATGGTCTCGATCATGTGCACCGGAATGCGGATGGTGCGCGCCTGGTCGGCGATCGAGCGCGTGATGGCCTGACGGATCCACCAGGTCGCATAGGTGCTGAACTTGTAGCCGCGCCGGTACTCGAACTTGTCCACCGCCTTCATGAGGCCGATGTTGCCTTCCTGGATCAGGTCCAGGAACTGCAGTCCGCGGTTGGTGTACTTCTTGGCAATGGAGATGACGAGACGCAGGTTGGCCTCGACCATTTCCTTCTTGGCGCGGCGCGCCTTGGCCTCGCCGATTGACACCTCGCGGTTGACTTCCTTGATGTCGTTGATCGAAAGGTGATACACGCTCTCGAGCTGCTCGAGCTTCTTCTGGCGACGCTCGATCTCCTCCTTGAACTTCGCGAGCGGTGCGGAGTACTTCTTGCCACCTTTGACGTGCTTGGTGAGCCAGCGCGTGTTGGTTTCGTTCTTGGGGAACGAGCCGATGAAGTCCTTGCGCGGCATGCCGGCATCGCGCACGGCGATGATCATGATTTCCTTCTCGAGCAGGCGCACCTCGGACACGTGCGTGCGCAGGTTCAGAATCAGCGCCTCGAACATGCGCGGCGCGAGCCGCAGCTCCATGAACTCATCCGCGAGCTTCTTGCGCTGGCGCAGGGTCTTCGGATCCTTGGCGCCAAGCTTGGCGATCGAGCCGAGCACCTGGTTGTGGATCCTGGCGATGGAGGCAAAGCGCGCCGCCGCCTCGAGCGGATCGGGACCGGTGTCGATGGCTTCCTCTTCCGTGTCGGCCGCCTCTTCAGCTTCCTCGTCGTCCTCGGCTTTCTGCGGCGCGGCGACCACCTCCACCACCTTGGTGGGGTTCTGCGG
>Ga0070761_10002949_pt1 | contig 10326 bp, 8 predicted proteins | sample HubBroMetageREF1_FD_66724 | JGI IMG/M metagenome (GOLD analysis project Ga0070761, IMG submission 66724) | Reference soil microbial communities from the Hubbard Brook experimental Forest, New Hampshire, USA - Hubbard Brook CCASE Soil... | ecosystem: Environmental > Terrestrial > Soil > Temperate... | reverse complement strand
ATGCCCACCTTAGCACAGCCGCCGCGTTTGAAGACGTGCAGACCACTCCGCCATGCCTCCCGCAGAAGGCCTTTAGCGCCGCGGAGGAGTTCATGTAAGTAACCGGAATGACAGGAGCTAGGCCATTGCTGTCAGGTGCGGAGCCAAAGAGCGACTCGAGTTCTTCCCAGCAATCCGCAACGGAATCGATGTCAGCCATATCCGCCATGGAACAACCAGCAGCTAGGTTCGGCAGAATGACTGCTTGCTCTGGCCCCGAAAGGATATCTGCGGTTTCCGCCATAAAATGTACGCCGCAAAAGACAATTGCTTCAGCCTTTGGCCGCGTTTTCGCTGCTTGCGCAAGCTGAAACGAGTCCCCGATGAAGTCTGCATAACGGACGACTTCATCACGCTGATAGTAGTGACCTAGGATCACTAGCCGATCACCCAGAGCATGTTTTGCTGCGCGTATACGCAGATCAAGCTCCTCTTTCGAGGCTTGACGATACTCCTGCGGCAAAACGCCTTGTCGAGGAGCGCCGCTTGGGATCGGGTCCACCATTGACGCCCCCGGACCATATCCTGGGGCGCCTCGATCGAATTCCCAAGGTTTCTCGGCCAATTCTGAAGAACATACAGCTGTGAGTTTGTTTCCTGGTTGTTCACCGATGTGAATCAACTGGATCGCGTCGTCGATCGATTGCACTTCTGTCTCCGCAAATAACTCCCGCAGTTGGCGTTTCTGACGGGAGCGGTCATCGGTAAAAAGCCGCTGTTGATAGGTTACTGCGATATTGCCCACGAAGCGAGCGAATCAGCTTCAATATGGTTCAACGGCGCGGCAACCAGAGAGGGTGTTTAGACGAAGTGACCTCACCTGGTCAAGAATCCGCCGAGCCATATCTCGCTTAGAGCTCTCAGGGAGAGGTACGGTCGACTCTTCGGTAATAAACAAGCCGGCGTTGCGATCTGACTCAAACCCTAACCCTGGTGCACTGACATCGTTCACAACAATGGCATCAGCGCCTTTGCGAAGGAGCTTGGCTCGGGCATTCGCCTCAATGTCTTCTGTCTCAGCGGCAAATGCGATCACAAGTACGTCGGTGCGGCGCTCCGCTACTGCTTTGGCGATGATGTCTTCTGTTGGTAATAGCTCCAGTGTGATCGGCCCCGACCGACGAAGCTTGGACAACGAAGGTGTGGCAACACGATAGTCAGCAACGGCGGCTGCTTTGATGACTATCGTCGATCTATGCAGATGTTCCATTACTGCGGCAGACATCTCCGCTGCCGTTTCGACCGGCAGAACGGTGCATCCGCTAGGTGTCGGAAGGGCGGATGCTGTCACCAGAATTACTTGTGCCCCCCGGGCAACCGCCTCTTCGGCAAGCGCGTGACCCATTTTCCCGCTGGAACGATTTCCGAGGAAGCGAACAGGATCGATTGGTTCTCGCGTTCCGCCAGCGGTGATGAGAATCGTTTCACTATTAAGATTTTTTGGCTTGTTCATCCGTGCGAGGACTGAGTTTGCGATTGTCTCAATAGACGCAAGTCTTCCACCGCCGGTCATGCCGCAAGCGAGGTACCCATTCTCTGGTTCGATGAACCAGGCACCACGATCCTTCAGAACCTTAACGTTGGCCTGTGTTGCAGAATGTTCCCACATGTTAACGTTCATCGCGGGTGCGATAAAGACTTGAGCCTTCGTTGCAAGATAGGTCGCGGTGAGAAAGTCGTTCGCCGTCCCAGTTGCCAGCTTTGCAAGAATGTTTGCGGTTGCAGGTGCAAAGATAAGTGCATCCGGGTCCTGACCCGCAATGACATGTTCGATCGAGAAGTCGACATTATGTTCATCAGACCGCTCACCCGTTGGACGCCACAAAGAGGTGTATACAGTACGACCGGTCAACGCCGCGAATGTAAGGGGGCTCACAAAACGCGTCGCAGATTTCGTCATTCCCACGCTCACGTTGATCCCGTGCTGTTGCAGTTGACGGACCAACTCGGGCGCTTTGTATGCCGCAATGCTGCCGCACACGCCAACCATTACTCGCATAGATTGCTCCCGGTTGACGGCGCCAATAAGAAATTATCGATTAGTCTCGTACCGCCGATCTGAGCTGCAATGGCGAGCAATGCTCCTTCTGAAACATCCTCGATCGGGAGCAGTGTGTCCGGATCGACTACCTCGACATACTCTATCCGCGCTGAGGACTCGCTCTGCAGCACCCTCATCATGGTGTTGCGCAATTCGCGCGCATCCTGAACGCCGCGATGAACCTCACCATGAGCCTCGGACAGTGCTCGATAAAGTGCCAGTGACTGGGCTCGTTCACTTATTGTTAAGTAGCGATTTCGGGAACTCATAGCGAGGCCGTCCGGCTCTCGCACTGTTGGGCAAACAATAAGTTTGAGGGGAAAGTTTAGGTCACGCACCATGGCGCGAAGAACGGCAACTTGCGCAGCATCCTTCTGGCCAAAGAATGCTACGTCCGGCAACGTAATGTGAAATAGTTTTGCAACAACGGTGGCGACTCCACGGAAGTGGCCAAGGCGCGAAACCCCATCGAGCCGGTCACCGATATGTGGCACTTCAACCAGCGTTCCGGTGTCGCCTGCCGGGTATATCTCCGCTGCTTCAGGTACGAAGACAAAGTCGGCCTCTTCATTTGCGAGGAGCTTCAGGTCGGCATCAAGAGTACGCGGGTAGCGTCCATAATCCTCATCCGGCCCGAACTGCGTGGGATTCACGAAGATAGACACAACAACGCTATCGCAAGCGGCACGGGCAGCTCTTACGAGTGAAAGATGCCCATCGTGGAGTGCCCCCATCGTGGGGACCAACCCGATAGGGCCTCGTTTCTTCGCTTGTCTCGAGGCCTCTCTCATCGCGGCGATTGACGTAATGAGCTCAGGCCTGTTCATGATGCACGCGAAACCGGAGTAGTTGGCATTACCGCGCTTGAGGCTATTTCTCGCGGCAGATGGTAGCTCTCAGCGTCCAACGGGAACCTTCGCGCCATCACTTCTTCACTGTATCGCTCGACTCCCTCGCGCAACAGCGCGCTTCCATCGCTGAAACACCGAGCAAATTTCGCGAGCGGCTCAAAAGTTAAGCCAAAGGCATCGTGAAAAACGAGAATCTGTCCATCGCACCCCGGCCCCGCGCCGATACCGATCGTTGGAATTCTTGCAGCGGCTGTAATCTGCTCGGCCAACTCTCGAGGGATCCCTTCAAGGACTAGAGCCACAGCGCCAGCCCCTTCTAGTGCCGCCGCGTCTCCCAGCAGCTCCTCCATCTCGGGAATAGACCGGCCTTGCACGCGGTAGCCACCCATCCGCAGAACTGACTGCGGTGTGAGACCGATGTGCCCGACGACCGGGATCTCCGCCGCTGTAAGCTCCTCGACAAGCGACGCTCTACGGTGTCCGCCCTCGATTTTTACTGCCTCTGCCCCACCCTGCTTGACAAAAGACAGCGCATTTCGCAGCGCGTCTTCTGTGCTCAGATGGTAGCTACCATAAGGCATGTCGACGACGAGGAATGCTCTGCTTACGGCGCGCCGTACCGCACGGGCATGATGCAGCATCTCATCGACCGTCAGCGATAAGGTGCTTTCGTGGCCGAGAACGGTCATTGCCAGAGAGTCTCCTACCAGAATCAAATCGATTCCAGCTTCATCGACAATCCGTGCGGTGGGGTAGTCATACGCCGTCAGCGCCGTGATCGGCTCGTTACGACGTTTTTTTTCGAGGAGCGTGCGAGCTGTTACTTTGGGGGCAGAAACCCTCATGTCCGTTGGGCGGACCTGTGTGTGACTCATGTTTCCTCCAGTGCCGCTCCGTCCATCCGGATGCAGCCCGAACGTAGTCAGTATACGTTTAGTGAGGAAGATTTGTCGCAGTACCCTGGTTCCTAGCAGTGAGTCAGCCACTCGTTGATTCGCGACCTATAAGTGCGGCTCATTGATAATTTCTGGCCGTTCAATAAGATGACGACCGATTCGCCTGTACCCTCCGTTCGCACCTCCTTGACAAACTGCAGGTTGACAATGGATGAGCGGTGGACGCGAAGGAACAACTGAGGATCGAGCTTCTCTTCGAGGCGGCCTATCGGTTCACGTAAGAGATAACTTTCACCTTCCGTAGAGATACGGACATAGTTCTCTTCGGCGCCGATCCAGCGAATGCTGGAAACGGGCAAAAATAGAATTCGACCCCTCGACTTGAAAACAATTCGATTGGCGTAAGAAGTGCCCCCGCTCTGCGCGGGGATAACAGGGTGAGATATCACGCGTGATTGGATCTGCAGCGCGGCCTTTTGTATCGCGACTTTCAAACGCGCCGAGGTAAACGGCTTAAGGAGATAATCGGCCGCGTGCACCTCAAACGCGCGCAGGGCATAGCTATCGTGCGCCGTAGTGAAGACGATTGTCGGCATCGGAAAGTCTGGGTCGGAAGACAACTCTGCAACGACATTAAAGGCATCCTGTCCATGCATCCGTATGTCCAGGAACAACAGGTCTGGCCTCTTCTGGCGAACAAGGTCCAATGTCTCTGATGTGGTCCCACTTTCACCAACCAGCTGGATTTCTGCTTCACCCAAGAGCATCTGGCGGAGTTTTTGACGCGCCAGCGTCTCATCATCTGCAAGTATCGTTGGGATCATTACGCACCATATTCAGCCAGCATTTGAGCCGGGTTTTCGCACATTTGCAGCGGTAACGTGATTGACACAAGCACCCTAGCAGGGCCAACTTCGCTGATTGAAAACGATTGATTCTCCCCGTAATGGAGCCACAGTCGATCCTGAACAGTGGCCAATCCGAGGTTGTGGCTGTCCGAGTGCTTAGGGCCGTCCGGATGCAGTCCGATGCCGCTGTTTAGGACATCGAGTCTCATGTGGCCATCTTCTCTGCGAGCCTCTATCTTCAACAGGCCGGTGCCAGATAAGTGAGACAGTCCATGCCGATAGGCGTTTTCCAGGATCGGCTGCAGGATCATCGCCGGGACCAGAGCGTCGTGCAATTCCGGTTGCACCCTAACCTCCTGGGAGATGCGCCCCCCAAAACGCCTGTCCTGCATGGCCATGTACATTTCGTTGAACTCCATCTCGTCGCGGAGTGGTATCAGCTGCGCTTCGCCTCGTTCCAAACAGATACGCAACAGACTGCTGAATTGTTCAAGCATCAGATCTGCTGCCGGCACATCCGAGTGCATCAGGCTGGAAATGCTATTCAAAGTGTTGAAAAGAAAATGGGGATTTAGGTTTGCGTGCATTGCTTGAAGCCGCGACTGGGCCAATTGAATCTGGAGCTTCGCTGCTGCCGCCTCCTTCTCTCGGAACCGTTGGTAGTAGCCAACTCCCCGGAAGAGGAAGAATGCGCACCAAAAGATCACTAATCCATCTGCCAACTCAGCTCGCAGCTGAAACAGCACCCGAGACCAGTACCTCATAGGAGGCATCCAAAGAGGCAGCCTCGGGAAGCAGAGCACCCAGACCATCTCCTCAGCGACACTTAGGAGAATGCTGAGCGGTAAGACACCTGCGAGCGCCCAGAACAGACCGACCGCCTGCAGTCTTGGACCGAAGAACCGCCACAGTGCCCAGCAAATCAGCGCCCACAAGAGGTACTGCACGCCCCAAGCTTCCAATAGAAGCGTGAAGTTGATGTGGTGGCTCATCTGGCGCACTTCCACCCACTCCTGCACAGCAAAGACCGCCGCGAGCAGGGCACCTGTGCCGAGAAAAACGGCCGGATTCATAAACGAAGGGAGGATCGACCCCCGTCCCTTCTGTTCCGGGTGGCGCACTTAACGTCCTTATTCAAACCGCTTATTGCCTTGTACGCAGCTTGAGCGCGGACAGTTCAACGTTATCGGCGAGGTGGCAATCTCCTGCCGGTATCATTTTCGAGAAACCGGTCGGTTTCCAGCCAGCGATAGCGTGCGCAGTCAACGTCCAGGTAACCGCAGTCCGATGACGTGTCGCAACATGATGTATTCGTGTTGAACGAAAAAAGGGCTGGCCGAGCTCCCTTCCACCAACTATCCGAGCCTTAACGGCGTTCCCAAGGAGCGGAACGATCGCCCGTCGTCCCGGCCCTAGAAATACCTGGCGACATCGCTTAGGAGCGTCAGAAGCCGGTATTAACTTTTCTATGTTCTATGGATTATTCGGCAGACACAGCCAATAGTCTCGGAGGCCCCGGTGTGCCATCGGTAACTGTCGTACTAAGCACAATTTGGATGTTCCGATGCGAGTCACCTAAAGGTGCTGACTTCGAAATCGCATTCATCATTTTCGCGTTCGTTAAAGCCTCTCCTGCGGCTTCTGTGCCGTACGTATAGAGGCCACCTATAACGACTACGACATTGCCCGTCTTCGAATCCCAGATCCTCGAAATGAGGGCGTAGTCCTGGAGCGCCGGTCCCTCAAGACTCCCTTGATCTCGAATGCGCTCGTCCGTTGGCCAACTCCAGTCTCTAGCGGAAGGTCGACGGGCATCGCGGATGTAGATTAGATGCCGATCGGGGTCGAGTGCGAGTGTGTAACGAAGGTGCTGGGTAAGACGCAAACTCCATTCGTTGTTGAAGGCCCCGATAAGAACCGCCGGGTTTTGGCGGAGATCCGAGAAGGAACTCTTGCTCTCTGGCCGGAAGATTACCTCCTTTTGTCTCGATTGGAGGATACCGACTACCCTTGCGATCGTAACCGTATCGGCAAACGGCACAGTTGGAGACAATGCCTTTTGAACGATCGGGATCGCTGTCGCATCGTCACCCTGAAGAGGTCCAGATGATGTAGGTGGCCCATTTGGAACATCCCCAATTGCCAATAAGACTGGACCGGTTGATTCAAGGACCGGCTTCCAAAACGAATACTCGGGATCCGATTGATAAAGCCATCGGAGGCCAACGACCGCTGCAGTAAAAAGGCATATGACGATGGCTACCCAGATCAGAGTTCGCTGCTTTCGAGCCTCGCCAGGAACCAAACTGATGGGCGGCGCACTCGAGGCCAGGGAAGGGTACCGTTTGTCGTCGAGTGGGACAAATTCGAGAGGCGCCCTTCCACTCTCCGCGAACTCCTGATCCTTTTGAGGGGTCCCGGCATGAGGTGGTGAGAATTGCGGGATATAGGATCCCGGTACCATCGTCATCCGCAGTTCCGACCGATGTTTGTCTTCACCGTAGTAGATCGAAAGCCGCTTGCGAAGCTCGATTGCTGCCGTCCGAACAATATGATCAACGTTCGTATCGTAGGAGGGATCTCGGCCGAACACATCGATGCCGATCGCTCGTTCCTTGATCTGATCGGCGGCGCCGTTGAGCGTCTGCTCGACCACATAGCGCAGGAATTGAACTGAGCGCTTACTTGAACGAAAGACGTGGTCTTGAACAAGCAATTCCAGCTGATCGCGGATTGCCTCGGGGGTTAGTTCAGTTTCAACGCCGTTGGGGTTTTCCGTTGAAAACATGGCAGTTCCGGTGGCAGCGATTCTAGCACTGCCATGAATGCAACGTCTGCCAGGAGTCAGTCGGGAGGCGCCGTTCTCCGGCGCCCCGGGGGATTTTGTCAGGTCGCTCCAATAGGATAGGTAGGCGATGCGAGTACTTGTGATTGAAGATGAGCTCCGGTTGTCGGAAAACATCGCAGCGGCTCTGCGGGACGGAGCTGGCTACGCCGTTGATACGTCAGGTGATGGTGGAGAGGCACTGTTGTTGTGCCAAACTGCGAGCTATGATCTCGTGCTGCTGGATCTAATGTTGCCGGGAATACGTGGTGAGGATGTCCTGCGCAGACTGCGAATCAATAACGACAACACACCGGTTCTCATCATCACGGCTGTATCAGAGAAGCGGAGCACTATCGAACTCCTCAATCTCGGTGCAGATGACTATCTGACGAAACCCTTTGATCTCGGCGAACTGATCGCTCGCGCTCGAGCTCTGATTAGGCGTGGTAAAGGTGTCAGACAGACCACAATTCGTTTTGGACCGGTCGTTGCGGACCTGAGCGAGCAAACGGTTCATATCAGTGGAATGGGCGTTGCTCTATCGCCCACGGAATATCGAGTGCTCGAATATCTTCTACACCGACCGCGAACAGTCGTCTCGAAACGTGAGCTTCTGGAACATCTTTATGACTTCACATGGGAACATCACTCGAACGTAATCGAAGCTCATGTCTCGAACCTCCGCAAGAAGCTTCGCGCGCGGACACCTGAATTGCTGCTTGAGACCGTGAGGGGCCGCGGATACAGGCTTGCTCCCCTGGAGGCCATGCCGTGAAGGACTACTCTCTTGCTCGGCGTGCCATAGCGTGTGTGCTGTTGGCGGAGCTTGTGTGTGCCTTGTCTTTTTCACTGACATCCCTGTGGCATGAAAGTCAAACGCGTCTCCGTGCGTTCGATGTCATGCTTCAGGGTAGGTCTGACTCACTGCTAGGAGCCGTACAGGATGCGGAAGATCCGGATGACAACGTTGCCATTGATCCGACCGAACTTCAGCTTCCCACAGGGGATGTTTATGCGGTTTATAACCAGGGGGGCCGTCTGTTAGGGGTTTCTGCCAATGCGCCCGCCGCTTTAACTACACGTCGTGGAGATGGATTCCGCACAGTCAAAGCGGCGGGACATCAATATCGTGTTCGTGAGAGTGAAGGACTTCGAATCATCGATCGCGCGGAGACGGACGGTCGCGGTCTACGCCGCCCGGTCACGATCATCTATGCTTCACCAACAAATCGCATGTGGTCTCAGATTGTTGGAGCGGCCGGATTCTACATTGGTGTGAGTTGTGTCTTGATTTGCCTGACGGCGTTGATCCTCGTATTTGCGCTCCGAAGACTGCTGCTACCACTGAAAGAGCTCGCGATAGAGGCCGGGAAAGTCGACGCCCACTCAACCGGGTTCGATCCCCCCCAATCAGCATTACAGATTAGGGAACTTAGGCCGCTATCTCAGGCCCTTTCAGGGACCATCCGGAAACTACAACGGGCTCTGCACGTGCAGCACCGCTTTTTGAGCGATGCTGCACATGAACTCAAGACTGCGGTGGCTATCGAGCGATCGACAATTCAGCTGCTTTCTCTACGTCCTCGCAGTGCAGAGGAGTATTCCGAAGGGCTTAATCGCGTTCTTCAGGATAATGAGCGCCTTGAGCAACTGGTGAGTCGAATGCTTACACTGGGTCGATTCGAAGAACGGCCAGTAACCTCGTCGGATTCAGTCGACCTCGGCCAAAGCGCACATAAGATGGCGGAGTCCATACGACACTGGATTGAGGCTCGCGAAATCACCCTTGTTCTTGATGTGGAGAAGAACGTTAATGTTGCACTGTCGGAAGAAGCCGCTGAGACGCTCATCTCTAATCTCCTGATGAACGCTGTTCAACATAGTGCAAGCGGGAGTCAGGTACAGCTCTCGGTCCGCGTCTCCTCACACGCGGGAGGGAAGGCAACGCTCCAGATAGCAGATTGCGGAAAGGGCATCGCATCCGAGAGTCTTCCTCACGTCTTCGAACGCTTCTACCGGGAGGATCGATCCCGATCGCGGGAAACCGGAGGCGCAGGTCTAGGCCTTGCTATCTGCAAAAGTATCGTCCAAGGCGCTGGTGGGAATATCGAGGTGGAGAGTGTACTTGGGCGAGGCACTACGGCCACCGCGACGCTGAAACTCGCCTAAAGCGAAACCGCGTGTTGAGCCTCAGTCGGAACTGCGAACTCCGGCGCGTGATGCCGAGTGAACAGGAAGTAGACGACAGGAGTGACGATAAGGCTTAGCAGCATGGAGATCAACAAGCCACCAATGACGGCGATTGCTAGCGGTTGAAGCATCTGTGATCCCGCACCCAGCGCAAGTGCCAATGGAAGCATTCCGCTAATGGCGGCCAATGCCGTCATGAGGATCGGCCTTAGCCGCCGCTGCGCTGCCATCAGCATCGCTTGGCGCGCATTCTGACCCTCCGCGCGATAACGCTCATCTGCATCCAGTAGCAAGATCCCGTTTTTCGCAACAATGCCTATCACCATGATGAGGCCCATAAAACTTGCCACATTGAATGTCTTGCCTGTCAACAAAAGAGCTCCGATCACGCCCGCAACGGATAGCACCGACGATGTAAGAATCGCCGTCGGCGCCGCAAAGTTACGAAACTCCGTCAGAAGAACACCGAACACGAGTACGAGTGCCATCAGCAGGACGCGCGCGAGCTCAGCGAACGACTTCTGTTGTTCCTGGTATGTCCCGCCATACTCCACCCTGACGTTTGGAGGCAAATGCATGGCTTGAACGCGGGCACGAACTTCACTCACGGCTGTCCCTAAGTCTGTTCCTTCGA
>Ga0070761_10002947_pt1 | contig 10331 bp, 10 predicted proteins | sample HubBroMetageREF1_FD_66724 | JGI IMG/M metagenome (GOLD analysis project Ga0070761, IMG submission 66724) | Reference soil microbial communities from the Hubbard Brook experimental Forest, New Hampshire, USA - Hubbard Brook CCASE Soil... | ecosystem: Environmental > Terrestrial > Soil >... | reverse complement strand
CGGCAAAAGCTATGGCGAAACCAACTTCGTGGTGCTTGACAAGGCCGGCGTCGTCCTGACGGAAAAGAACGTCGAGGTGACACTCTCAAACGATCAAAGCAGCGTCGTTGTCTATCGTGGCGCCGAGCGCGAGACCTATAGCTGCGCGCCGGATTGCTCGCGAAGCCTGTCGCTCGGTGACGCCCCGGATATCTTCGAGGCGACGATGAAGCAGATCACCAACCGCAATAGCCAGTCCGCGGCTGCCGGCGCATCAGGCGGCCACTAGGCGCCGACGGTCCGGCCCTGCTCAGCCCTTAAGCCGGTTCGGCGGTCGTCACGGAATGGGCAATGCGGTTGTGGATTTGATCTTTTCCATGGCGAACCGCGAAGTCACGTTTGCCAGCGGCACCGCCGCGATCAGCCGCTTATAGAAAGCGTCGTATCCGGCAATATCAGGCACGACCACACGCAACATGTAGTCGACGTCGCCTGCCATCCGGTAGAGTTCCATGACTTCAGGCATGGCGCGGACGACTTTAGCGAAACGCTCGAGCCAGTCCTGCGAGTGATCGCCGGTCTCGATAGACACGTACACCGTGATCCCGAGACCAACCCGGTCCTGATCGACCAGCGCTACGCGTCTTTGAATAACCCCGTCAGCCTCCAAGCGCTGAATGCGCTTCCAACAGGGGGTGGAGGACAACCCAACCCGGTTGCCGATCTCGGCGACCGCGAGCGAGGCATCTTCTTGCAAGACCGCCAATATTTTTCGATCGATGGCGTCCATAAAAAAATCTTTCAATTAGCCTAGGGAAGAGGCTATCTATCGAGAATAATATTCTAAATCAAGCCGGATTATTCACCCGGGAGGGGCCCGGGCCCTGATCGCACGCCGGTGAGAAACGAGGCCGACCGGGGGATTATGCCGCCCCGGGCGCCGGGGCGAATTTCCCGCCCTGGGCCAAAAACGCTTCGACTTCCGCTCGCTTCGGTGTCCCGGCCGAGCCGCCGATGCGGGTGCATTTTATGCCGGCGACAGCAGCACCGAAGCGCAAGGCGTCCGCCTCGCTGCGGCCTTCGGCAAGGGCCAAAGCGAAGCCGCCATGCAACGCGTCCCCGGCACCAAGCGTGTCGACTGCTCGAATGGCGAAGACCTGCACATGACGGATCGCACCTTTCTCGAGGAAGAGAATATCGTCGGGACCATTGCTGACCGCCAAAAACGCGTCGGTATGCCGAGCTATCCGCTTGAGCCCCTCGCTGAGGTCACCGACGCCGGTCGTCGCTTTCAAACATTCTGAGGAGAATACGACGTGGGAGGCGATGCGAAATAAGGGATCGTCTTCTTTCGTCGGCTTGTCGCCATCGAGAACAACCGGCAAGCGACGGCGCCGCGCCGCCTCGCAAATCGGGCGCGCGAAGTCGGGATATCTGTTATCGGCCAGCACCAAGTCCGCCGACGCAACAATCGTTGCCGGATCGTGTGGAACAACGCCTGCGACGCGCTGATCGCGATACGTCACGATGGTTCGGTCGCCGCGGGCATTGATGAATATCGCCGATAGCGCCGTCGCTAGTCCGCTTACCCGATGACACGCAGCGGTATCGACATTTTCGCGATTGAGCGCCGCTAACACCCGGTCGCCGTTCGAATCCTGCCCCGCGGGTCCGCCCAACGGACCTGCCATGGCGGCACGACCGCCGAGCCGCGCAATGGCGACGGCGGCATTCGCTGCACAACCGCCGTTGACAACGAAAAAGTCCTTGGCCTCGACCTTGCCGTCGGCCTGCGGAAATTCCTCGACGCGGAAAACCTCGTCGAGCACGATAATGCCCGTGCAGAGAATGCGCGGTCCGCCGCCAGCGTTCATTTTTTTCGCCCCCGTTCTCAACCAAGCGCGTCTTTACGAAAGCAATCGCCTTACATCGCCCTGCTCTGAGCACGTCATTCAAGCACCTGCGCACCGCGTTCGACGAAGTCGCGGATAATGTGGTGCGCGATGGCGATCGGAGGCGGGGTAGTCAGGCCTTGCGGATGCTTGAGCGCCAGCATCAATTGCAGCTCCTCCCGGTCGAACCAGCGCGCCTCCTCGATTTCATTTTGATCGATTGTTATCCGGTCGGATATCGCTTCGGCATGGCATCCGATCATCAGCGACGAAGGAAACGGCCACGGCTGCGACGCAAAATATTTAACCCGAGCGCAAAGAATCCCGACCTCTTCGTGAATCTCGCGGCGCACCGCCTCCTCGATCGACTCTCCCGGCTCGGTGAAGCCGGCGAGACATGACCACATGGTTTCCGGAAATCGGGGCGAGCGGCCCAGTACGCAACGCTCGCGCTCGATCGGTAACATGATGACCACCGGATCGGTTCGCGGGAAATGCTCAGTCTTGCACGATGGACAATCACGCCGCCAGCCGGCCTGGGTCGGCGTTGTCGCGGCACCGCAATTTGCGCAGAAACCATGCTTAAGGTGCCAGCCCAGGAGCGCCTTGGCTTCCGCGAGTGGCGGAAGATGTTCGGTCGCAACCGCGCCCTGCACGGCAATGCTTCGCAGATCGAGGACTTTCAGATCGGGGCGGGCGCCGAGCGACTCGACGCTAGCCGAGGAAAGCGATCGAGCAAAGCGCGCATCTTCGCCCAGGAGCCCGAGAAATACCGTCTCGCGTGCTCGGCCAAACGTGTTCGCTTCGGCAGACGAAAACAGCGGATCGAATTTCTGGTCATCGCATTTGAGCAGCACCGAATCGCCGGCGAACAGGTAAAAGCCGGCGCGTGAGCTCGCGCCGAGGTCGGCAAGCTTTGCGTCATCGCTACGCTGAACGGCCGCGCGTTCGATGCCGCTTCCGGCAAAAGCGGAGCGCGAGGAGGCGCCGGGCTCGGAACGCTTCGACACGACACTCAAATGCGCCGTTGCCCGGCTGCTTGACGGGACCTGGTCAGATAGCGCGCCGTTTTGTCGGCAACGGCGAGAGGGAACTTTATCTGTATCACCGATCCTCATCCCGTATGCGGGTACGGCAGGATTGAAGCCGCGCCCGAAGGCGCGGTCAAGCGCTCCGGGCTCGCTTTATCCCCATGCCGCGCGTGCAGTTTCTACACAGCGCAGAAGTTTGCCGCGTTGATCGGCCTCGGTGAGCGGATTCCCCGCCACAGTGGAAGCGAAGCCGCATTGCGGACTTATGGCAAGACGATCCTTTTCGATCCATTGCGCCGCGTCATCGATGCGGCCCAGCAGATCTTCGATATTCTCCAGCGCAGCGTTCTTCGAACTGATCAGCCCCAACACGACTGCTTTACCAGGCGCGACGAAGCGGAGCGGCTTGAAATCGCCGGCCCGCGCCGTATCGAATTCAAGAAGGAAATGTGTGACGCCAGCACAACCGAACAACGCTTTGCCAATCTCTTCGTAACCGCCCTCGGCCAAATATTTGCCTTTGAAATTGCCGCGACACAGATGCACGCCGATCGCCATGTCGTGCGGCGCGCCGGCGACCGCTTCGGCGACCGCCTCGACGTAAAGATCGGCGAGCGCCTGCGGATCGCTACCGTCAGCGCTGACTCTTGCGCGTACCGCCGGATCGCAGAGCATCGCTAACGCGACCTCGTCGAGTTGAACATAACGGCAGCCCGCAGCAGCAAGGTCGGCGATTTCGGCGCGGTAGACTTGGGCAAGATCGCGAAAAAAATCTCGCGGATGCGAATAAAGGCCTGGTGCCGTATAATCGGAGCCGCGCCAGAAGTGCATAGTCGATGGCGCCGGCAACGTCACCTTGGCGAGCGCGTTGGCCTGACGAAATAAAAAATTGAACTCATCGAGTGCGATCGGATTTCGGCGCGCCACTTTGCCGGTTACGAACGGAGCAGTGAAGGTAAGCTCCTGACCGTCCTCGTCACGGAACTGAAAGCGCGCGGCGGCGACGTCAAGACCTTCGGTACGTTCGACGAAACGGCTCCAATAGGAGCCACGGCGAAACTCGCCGTCAGTGACGACCGCGAGCCCGATTTCTTCCTGCAGCTTTACAGCGTCGCGGATCGCCGCATCCTGGGCAGCGACAAAGGAAGCATCGTCGACTTCGCCGGCATGGAATGCGCGAAACGCCCGGCGCAACGAGGCCGGGCGCAGCAAGCTGCCGATGTGGTCGGCGCGGACCGGCGGGTGGACCATAAGGCCATTTTGTAGCGATTAAGCATCACGGTGCGAAGCGAAAACGCATGCGCGCAAACCTGCCCGATGCGAACCGGATGCGGTTCGGCAACATCGGAGCTACAATCGCCGCAGGGAGGAAACAATGACCGGTGGCTCGGATCGCGCGGAGGCAACACGGCGAGTTTGGCTCGACGCCATCGAACGCCATCGTCACGACCCTGATAAGTCAGCTTCATCCGACTATTGGTCGCCGCGGCTCGACACCGCCTCGCGCGAAGAGATCAGGGCCATCCAGGATGACAAGCTAACGGCGGTGGCGCCGTTTCTCTACGAGAACAGCGACTTCTACCGGCGCCGCTTCGATCGCCTTGGTCTCATCCCGTCCGACTTGCGCACGGTGGATGATCTCATCGCTAAGTGGCCGGTGATCGACAAGCTGGAAATGGCCGAGGACGCCGCCAGGGAGCCGCCCTACGGCGGCTTCACGACCATGAACGAAGCGATCTGGCGGGATCGCGGCTGGATGATGTTCTCGTCTTCGGGAACGACCGGGCCGCCCCGCGTATTTCGCTATTCACATATCGACCGCGAACTTTGGGCTTGGGCCAATGCCCGCGCATTGCAGGCCATGAGCTTCGGCAAGGGCGATACGGTGTTCATGGTTACCGGGTACGGGCCGCATGTCTGGGCCTGGGGCGTGCAATACGCGCTGGCGAAAATGGGTTTGCCGACGTTGCCGGGCGGCGGCATGGATGCGCGGGCGCGCGCTAACGTTGTCATCCGATACCAGCCGACAATTCTGCTGTGTACACCGTCTTACGCGCTTCATTTAGGACGCACGCTGGAAGCGCTCGGCACCGACCCGCGCAACACCGCGGTTCGGATGCTGTTCGTCGCCGGCGAACCCGGCATGAGTGTCGACGCCACGCGTGCGCGCATTCAGGAATTGTGGGGCGCGCGGCTCGTCGAATTTTACGGCTGCACCGAAGCGTCGCCGCATGTCGGCGGCTTCTCCTGCGCGCATTCACAGCCGCCGAAAGGTCCGGTCACTACGCATTTGTTGGAAGACGTCCAAGTCTGGGAAACGGTCGATCCGCATTCGCTGAAATCGCAACACGATGGCGAGCGCGGACTGACGGTCTGCACAAATCTCAATTCAGAATCCTCGCCGCAACTGCGCTTTCTGGTCGGCGATTACACCGCCTTCGATCGCTCGCGCTGCCCATGCGGGCGCAACCACGTCCGCGCCGTGGGATCATTCAGCGGCCGGGCGGACGATCTCATCAATCTGCGCGGCATAAAAATGTTTCCCGGCCAAATCGAGCACGCGGTGCGGTCGATCGATGGCATCGGCGATGAATTCGAGATCGTGATCCTCACCAATCCCGACGGGCTCGACGTCATGACGGTGCGGGTTGAGCATCATGCCGGCGAGAGCGTTGCCGCGGCCGTGGCTGAAGAAATCCGCACCAACTGCGAAGTGCGCGCCGCGGTCGAGGTGTTGACGCCGGGCACGTTGCCGCGAACCGAATTCAAGGCAACGCGCGTTAAAGACCGGCGGCAAAAACACTAGGCCGTTCAAACAACTCCCGAATATCACTGCGCCTTTCCGACCGGCATTCTCAGCGTCAAAAATCGAGTAGCGCGTTAACCCGGCGTTAACCGCGCATACGCAATTTGTTAACCATCGGAATCATCCGAAAAGCGGAGGACTACGGTGCCAGCCGCCGCCAGCCAACGCCAGTCGCTCATGTTCCGAGCGCGATCCTATATGGCGTTCGTATTTGCGCCACAGCCGCCGATCGTCGAGTGGCTCGCCGACCTTGATGCCAATCTTGCGAAATCCGACGGTTTCTTTGCCAATCATGCCGTCGCACTCGACCTGTCCGCCGTGCAGTTGAGCCCGTCGGCCATTGCGCACCTGGTCGCGAACCTCGCCGAACGCAACATTCGAATCCTCGGCATTGAAGGGCTCAAGGATGCTGATGGAGCCGCGTTGCCCCCCGGTCTGCCGCCGATCTTGCGCAACGGGCGCGGCACACAAAGCTTCGAGTTTCCGAAATCCGGCGCTGCGGCCGCGGCCGCAGAAACCCCCGCGCCGAGCGCCGGGCCCTTGCCGTTCAAGCCGCAGGAAACTTCCCTCCTCATTCAAGATCCGGTGCGTTCGGGGCAATCCGTCGTCTTTATCGAGGGCGATATTACCGTCCTCGGCTCGGTTGCCTCTGGCGCCGAAATTGTCGCCGGCGGTTCGATTCACGTTTACGGGCCGCTGCGCGGCCGCGCCATCGCCGGTGCCGGCGGCAACGCGCGCGCACGCATCTTCTGCCACCGCGCCGAGCCCGAGCTCCTTGCCATCGATTGTTATTATAAAACCGCCGACGACATCGAAGCGAGCTTGCGTTGTCGGCCGGTTCAAGCCTGGCTCGACGGCGGCACGGTGAAAATTTCGGCGATGAACTAAAAGCAGGAAACGGAAAACGGCGGGCGCAGGAACGGATCGCGCGCGACGGAAACGAGAAAGGCAGCGAATATGGCCCAAGTCTTGGTCGTGACATCAGGCAAAGGCGGCGTCGGCAAGACCACGTCGACGGCGGCGCTGGGCGCTGCACTCGCTCAAGAGGGCGAACGGGTCGTCGTCGTCGACTTCGACGTCGGGCTACGTAACCTCGATTTGGTGATGGGCGCGGAACGCCGGGTCGTCTTCGACCTGATCAACGTCATTCACGGCGTAGCGAAGCTGCAGCAGGCGCTCATTCGCGACAAGCGCTTGGACAACCTTTGTCTGCTCCCCGCCTCGCAAACACGCGACAAGGATGCGCTGACCGAAAACGGCGTCGCTCGCGTCATTGCCGAGTTGCGAACCAAATTCGATTGGATCATCTGCGACAGTCCGGCCGGCATCGAGCGCGGCGCCACGCTTGCCATGCGCAACGCCGATGCGGCGATCATCGTGACCAATCCCGAAGTCTCGTCGGTGCGCGACTCCGACCGTATTATCGGCCTTCTCGATTCAAAGACGGCGAAGGCGGAGCGCGGCGAACGGGTCGCCAAACACCTGCTCATCACCCGCTACTCTCCGGCCCGGGCGGCACGCGGCGAAATGTTGTCGATCGACGACGTGCTTGAAATCCTGTCGACCCCATTGCTCGGCATCATCCCCGAGAGTGAGGAAGTGCTTCGCGCCTCGAACGTCGGAGCACCGGTGACGCTGAGCAACACGTTGAGCGCGCCGGCGGTGGCCTATTTCGAGGCGGCGCGCCGCCTCAAAGGCGAAGAGGTTCCGCTGGTTGTGCCCAGCGCGAGCCGGAGCATTCTCAACCGGTTATTTGGACGGAAAGCGGCATGAGCCTGTTCAACTTTTTTCGGCGCGGCTCCGCGCCGGTAGCACGCGAGCGCCTGCAAATCTTGCTCGCGCACGAACGCTCGGTGCGCGGTCAACCTGACCTGCTCGGCGTGCTGCGCGAGGAAATCCTCGCGGTGATCAGCCGTCACATTTCGTTCGAGCCCGATAAGGTCCAGATCAAGATGGACCGAGGTAAATCAGTGTCTACGCTCGAAGTGGACATCGAAATACCGAACGGACTTGGCGCAGCATTCGCTGCGGCGCAGTAAGAACAGCGGCCCCCGCCGGTTAAAGCTCCACGTTTTGCCACGGCGGCGGCGCCGCTTGCTTTCTCCGATTTCCGAGCCGATATAGGACCCGGGAGGTTGGCGGTGGACGAGCCACTCGCCAACCGGGTCAGGTCCGGAAGGAAGCAGCCCTAACGAGCGCGGTTCGGGTCGCTCGTCAGCCTCCCACCCTCTTCTTTCGATTGAAGCTCTGCGCCGGCCTCGAGCGCAGCGAGCCTTGAAGGGTGATGGCGCCTCCGTCATCTTCCCAAGCTAGCTGTAGCGCGGCCTCGCACCTTAGGATGACGTGATTAAGTATCGCCGATGAACGACACCACCTCCGCACCTGGGCCGGCCGCCTCCTACCGCGTGCTCGCGCGCAAGTACCGGCCGTCGACTTTCGCCGACTTGATCGGCCAGGACGCCATGGTGCGCACGATATCGAACGCTTTCGAGAGCGGTCGGATTCCGCAAGCCTGGATCCTCACCGGCGTGCGCGGCGTCGGCAAGACCACGACGGCGCGCATATTGGCGCGCGCGCTCAATTACGAACTGCCGGACGGGTCGGTCACCGGGCCGACGATTCACATGCCGGTTCTCGGGGTCCATTGCCAGGCGATCATAGAAAGCCGGCACCTCGACGTTATCGAGATGGACGCCGCCTCGCACAATGGCGTCGACGACGTGCGCACCATCAACGAAGCGATCCGTTATGCGCCCGTCTCGGCACGATACAAGGTGTACATTCTCGACGAAGTCCACATGCTGTCGCCGGCGGCTTTCAACGCTCTTTTGAAGACACTCGAGGAGCCGCCGCCGCACGCCAAGTTTGTGTTTGCAACGACCGAAATCCGCAAAGTCCCGATTACCGTGCTGTCACGCTGCCAGCGCTTCGATTTGCGCCGGCTCGATGCGGCGCTTCTGGTCAAGCATCTGCAGAACATCGCCGAGCAAGAAACCATTGAAGCCGAGCCCGCGGCATTGGCGCTGGTGGCGCGCGTTGCCGAAGGCTCGGTGCGCGACGCGCTGTCCCTCCTCGATCAGGCCATCGCCCACGCCGCCGGCCCCGTGCGCGCCGAAGACGTGCGGCAGATGCTCGGGCTTGCCGATCGCGCCCGCGTCATCGATTTGTTCGGCGCGCTGATGGGCGCCGAGCTTCCGCACGCTTTAAACGAGTTACGCGGCCAGTACGACAAAGGCGCCGATCCGGCGACGGTGCTCGGCGACCTGGCGGAATTCACCCATTTCGTCACCCGCGTGAAAGCCGCACCAGCCTTGGCCGAGGACGTTTCGCTCACCGAGCAGGAACGAACACGCGGCCGCGATTTTGCCGCCAAACTTTCGATGCGAGTTTTGGCGCGAACTTGGCAAATGCTGCTTAAGGGCATCGAAGAGGTTCAAGAGGCGGGTCGGCCGCTCGCTGCCGCGGAGATGGTGCTGGTGCGCATTGCCTACGCCGCCGATCTGCCGACGCCCGATGAAGCGATCCGATTGCTGGCGGATTCGCAAAGCGGTAACGGCCCAGGACCGACTGTTGCGGCTCAAGCGCCCGCGCGTTCGGAACCGCCCCCGCGAGGCGAAGGTCCGCGCGGTGCAATGCGCGCGGCGCTCGCGCCGGCCAAAGTGCCGGTCCAGGTCCCGGTCGAAGTGCCGGCGACCGATATCGACGCCGCTCCAAGCCGCCAAGGCACGGCACTAGCGAGCTTTGCCGCGCTGGTTGCCCTCGCCGGAGAAAAGCGCGACCTCGGGATCAAAAGCGCGCTGGAGCGGGACGTTCGGGTGGTGCATTTCGAGGACGGCCGGATCGAAATCGCGCTTGAAGAGACTGCGCCAAAAGGCCTCGTCGGCGAACTCTCGAAAAAGCTTGCCGACTGGACCGGCAAACGTTGGATGGTGATTGTCTCCAGCGAGCCGGGCCTGCCGAGCATTTATGCCCAGGAGCAGGCGCGAAAGGCCGAATTGAAAGACGGCGTTCGCGACGATCCGTTGGTGCAAGCGGTCATGGCGCGTTTCCCAGGCGCGGAGATCGTCGGCGTGCGCGCGCCGGCCGAGATCGAGGAACCGCCGATCGAGCCGGCCACGGACGGCGCGGCCGACGACGAAGTGTAAAGGTGCCCGATGGCGGATTTTCTCGGCCTCATGAAACAGGCCGCCGAGTTCAAGTCGAAAATGGAAGCGATGCAGGCCGAGCTCGACCACGTCGAGGTCGAAGGCACGGCGGGCGGCGGACTAGTTTCGGTGAAGCTTTCCGGCAAAGGCGAGCTCAAGTCGGCACAGTTCGATGATTCGCTGCTGAAGCCGGACCAGAAGCCTATTCTCCAGGATCTTATCGTCGCCGCACACGCCGACGCCCGCCGCAAGCTAGAGGCATTGCTCGCCGAGCGCATGCAATCCCTGACCGGGGGATTGTCGCTGCCGCCGGGATTGAAGCTGTTCTGACATTATGCCCGCCACCGCCGGTCCGGAGATCGAACGCCTCATTCAACTGCTCGCGCGCTTGCCGGGGCTCGGACCGCGCTCGGCCCGCCGTGCGGCACTATTCCTGATCAAGAAACGCGAATTGGTGATGGCGCCGCTCGGCGCGGCT
>Ga0070761_10002945_pt1 | contig 10336 bp, 8 predicted proteins | sample HubBroMetageREF1_FD_66724 | JGI IMG/M metagenome (GOLD analysis project Ga0070761, IMG submission 66724) | Reference soil microbial communities from the Hubbard Brook experimental Forest, New Hampshire, USA - Hubbard Brook CCASE Soil... | ecosystem: Environmental > Terrestrial > Soil > Temperate... | reverse complement strand
GCTCGCCGGCTGGCATGCGCGCGACGAACTGAGGAGGCATCGTGGCTGACACAGCACAGCGCGATGTCGTGATCGTCGGCGGCGGCCACAACGGCCTGGTGTGCGCCGCCTATCTGGCGGCCGCCGGTCTCAAGGTTACGGTGCTGGAGCGGCGCTCGGTGGTGGGCGGCGCGGCCGTGACCGAGGAATTTCATCCGGGATTCCGCAACTCGGTCGCCGCTTACACGGTCTCGCTGCTCAACCCAAAGGTCATTCGCGATCTGGACCTCTCGCGGCATGGATTGCGCGTGGTCGAGCGTCCGCTCGCTAATTTTCTCCCCCTGAACGAGACCGAGTACCTGAAGATCGGCGCCGGCAAGACAAAGCAAGAGGTGGCCAAGTATTCGGCGCGCGATGCCGAGCGTCTTGCGGCCTACGGCGCAAGGCTCGACACCATCGCCGATGTGCTGCGCGACCTGGTGCTGGAGACGCCCCCGAACGTCACGGCGGGCAGCTGGCTCGAGGCGATGCCGGAGCTGCTGCGCAGCGCCCGCCTCGGCAACCGGCTCACCAAGCTGAATCTGCCGATGCGCCGCGAATTGTTGGACCTGTTCGTGAAGTCCGCGGGGGACTATCTGGACGCGTGGTTCGAAAGCGCGCCCATCAAGGCCGCCTACGGATTCGACGGGATCGTCGGCAACTATGCCAGTCCCTATGCGGGCGGATCGGCCTATGTGCTGCTGCACCATGTGTTCGGCCAGGTGAACGGCAAGAAAGGCGCTTGGGGACACGCGATCGGCGGCATGGGCGCCATCACTCAGGCAATGGCCAAGGCGGCCGCCGAACGCGGCGTGGATATCCGGGTCTCGAGCTCCGTGCGCGAGATCATCGTCGAGGCCGGCCGCACCGTCGGCGTCGTCACTGACGCGGGCGAGGCCATCCGGGCGCGCAGCGTCGTGTCGAATCTGAATCCGAAGCTCCTGTACGGAAAACTGATCGACCCCGCCGCGCTCGATCCGGATTTCCGCGAACGCATCAGCCACTGGCGCTGCGGTTCCGGCACCTTTCGCATGAACGTCGCCTTGTCGGAATTGCCCGACTTCAAGGCGCTGCCGGGACGCGCCTTCGCGGAGCATCATGCCTCCGGCATCATCATGGCGCCGAGCCTGGCGTACATGGAACAGGCCTATCTCGATGCCAAGGCCGGCGGCTGGTCGAAGCGCCCCATCGTGGAGATGCTGATCCCCTCGACGCTCGACGACAGCCTTGCGCCGGCGGGGCAGCATGTGGCCAGCCTGTTCTGCCAGCACGTCGCGCCGGTCCTGCCCAATGGCGCTTCCTGGGACGATCATCGGGAGCAGGTGGCCGACGTGATGATCGACCTGGTCAACAGCCACGCGCCGAACTTCAAAGCCTCGGTGCTCGGCCGGCAGATCATGAGCCCGCTCGATCTGGAACGAACCTTCGGCTTGATCGGCGGCGACATTTTTCACGGCGCCCTGAGCCTGGATCAATTGTTTTCGGCGCGCCCCATGCTGGGACACGGCGATTACCGAGGTCCGTTGAAGGGCCTGTACATGTGCGGCTCGGGAACGCATCCGGGCGGCGGCGTCACCGGCGCGCCCGGCCACAATGCGGCGCGCGAGATCATCGCCGATTTTCGGCGCGGGCGATTGAAGCAGGCTTAAGGTCTGCTACGCCTTATCGAGCGGCGTGGTGCCGCCCGTGAACTCCGACCGCGCCTGCGCCAGGCGGTACTTGTGCTCGGCGCGCCAGCGCCTAAAGTCGCGCAAGCCGCAGAGTCCATAAACCAGCTGGAACAGCCTGAGGCGCCAAAGCACCTTGGGCGTGTCGAACAGATCGCCGGCGAGCATCGAGATCACGCCCTGTTCCAGCTGCCAGGTATTTCGCGGTTGCCGAAACATCTGCCCCATCACCGGGCCGTTGAACCGGTAGATGAAGAACGAAAATCGCCGCATGCCCGCTCGCTGGCGCTTTTCGAGCTTGCGCAATCGCGCCTTTTCCGTCGCAGGCTGGCGCAACGCTGCATCGACCACGTCCACCGCCTGCTCCGCGCCGCTCATGGCCAGGTACACGCCGGAAGAGAACACCGGGTCGAGAAACGCGAAGGCGTCGCCGACCAACACCCAACCGGGTCCGCCCATCTGGGTCGAGTCATAGGAGTAGTTGCCGGTGACGCGCACTTCGTTGCCGATCAGCTCCGCTGCTTCCAGCCGCCGCCACAGCGCCGGATTCAGCCTTAAGGTCTCGGTCAAGAATTCCACCGTGCGTCCCTTGCGCTGTTTGAGGTAGCTTGGCCTGCACACCGCGCCCACGCTCATGACCCCATCGCGCAGCGGAATCATCCACATCCAGCCGTGGTCAAAGCGGTAGATGCTGATGTTGCCCTCGTCCTTGCCGGGCCTGCGCGCAGCGCCCCGGTAGTGTCCGAAGATGGCGGCGCTCTGGTGCTTATCGTTCTTGCGCCGCAGCCGCTTCTTTGCCGACAGAAATGCATCGCGGCCGCTGGCATCGACCACGTAACGCGCCTGAATGGAGTATTCGCGGCCCTCATCGGTGCGCACGTCGAGCCGCGTTTCCCGCGGACCGCGCTGCTCCACCTTGATGACCTCCTGGCCCTCGCGCGCATCCGCGCCAGAGTCGCGCGCGTGCGCGTACAGCATCTGATCGAAATCCTGCCGCCAGACCTGGTAGGCATGCGGAGGGCTCTGCCCGATGGCGCGGCAAAACGCGAAGGTGTTGTAGCCGCTCTCGTTATCCGCCTCGAAATCCGCGCCCGGCTTGAACACGCCGAGCGCCTGCACCTTGTCCAGCACGCCCAGCCGCTCGAACAGGGGAAGATTCATGGGCAGCAACGATTCACCGATGTGAAAGCGCGGGTGACGTTCCTTCTCCAGCGCAATGACTTTGTAGCCGCGCCGCGCCAGCAGTGCCGCCGCGGTGCTGCCCGCCGGTCCGCCGCCGATCACCGCCACGTCGCAGGGCTCGGCCGCCATTTCGGATTGATCCGTCATCTGCCTATTATTACCCATCCTGTATGATCGGCGCGGTGAGTCTCGTCGCCGACAACCTGGAAAAGCGCTTCGGCGCGACCACCGCGGTGGCGGGCGTATCCCTGACAGCGAGACCCGGTGCGGTGCTGGGGCTGCTCGGGCCGAACGGCGCCGGCAAATCGACGACCATCAACATGCTGGCGGGCCTGCTCCGGCCGGACCGAGGCACAGTGCTCATCGACGGTGTCCCGCTCGGCACCGGCGCCGATCCGACCAAGCGCCGCCTTGGACTCGTGCCCCAGGAGATTGCCCTGTTCGAGGAGCTGCCGGCGCGCACCAACCTGGAGGTTTTCGGCGCGCTGTACGGGCTCGAGGGACGCGCGTTGGCCGCGCGGATCAGCGCCGTGCTCGAGCTCACCAGCCTCGCGGACCGCGCCCGCGACCCGCCCAGGGAGTTCAGCGGCGGCATGCGGCGGCGGCTGAACATCGCCTGTTCCCTGCTGCACGAGCCGCAAATCCTATTGCTGGACGAACCCACGGTGGGCGTCGATCCGCAAAGCCGCAACGCGATATTCGATACCATCGAAACGCTCGCGGCCGCCGGGCGCACCCTGGTCTACACCACTCACTACATGGAAGAAGTGGAACGCCTGTGCGATCGCGTCGTGGTGATCGACCATGGCCGGGTGCTGGCGGACGATAGCCTCGGCGATCTTCTGGCGAGCGTGCCCGCCGCCAACGTATTGACCCTGGACTACGACTCCTCGCCCGACAGGGAGGCACTCGAGGAGCTCGAGGCGCTGCCGGGCATCACGCAGGTCACGCTCGTTGCAACCCGCCTCAGCGTTGCGGCCGCGGATCTAGGCACCGCCGCTCCGCGCGTGCTCGAGTGCCTTGCGGCGCGCGGCTTTCGCTGCCGGGAGCTCACCAGCCGGCGCGCCAATCTCGAGGACGTGTTTCTCACCCTGACCGGGCGCTCGCTGCGCGACTCATGAGCACCGCACTTACCGCATTCCGGGCATTGGTGCGCAAGGATCTGGCGATATTCCTGCGCGACCGCCGCGCGCTGATGGTGAATGTCATCACCCCCATCGTCATCGCGGCCTTTTTCGGTTTCTTGTTCGGCGACAGCGGCGACACCGTGAGCCGATTACCCGTAGGGATTGTCGACCAAGACGACAGCACCCTGTCGAAGTCCATCGTCGCCGACCTGTCGGCGGATGCAGCGCTCGCCGCGAGTCCGCTGCCCGAGGCCGAGGCGCGAGAGCGCGTGCGTTCCGGAAAGCTGCGCGCGGCGATTATCTTGCCAAAGGGTTTCGGCGATGCGGCGACGCGCGCGCTGTTCGGCCGCGCGGACAAGCCCGCGATTCAATTGCTCTATGACCCGTCGCAATCATTCGTGCGCCCGATCATCGAGGGTCTTGTCACTCAATACGTCATGCAGCGCGTGACACAGGCACTGTTTTCGGCGAATGGCAGCACTGAAATCGTCGACGAGTCGATCGCCCGGGTTCGGAATAATGCCGAGCTGCCGAGCGCGAGACGCGAGGATCTGATTTCGCTGCTCGAGGCCGTGCGGCGCTACCAGCAAAGGCCGCCGCCGGCGCCGGGGCAGTCATCGGACACGGGCGGCATGGTGCTGCCCATGACCTTCGCCAATGTGGCGGTGAGCGCCGGCCCCCACTACAACTCATACGCCCACTCATTCGCCGGAATGAGCGTGCAATTCATCCTGTTCATGGGCATCGATGCCGGCGTGGCGTTGCTGCTGATGCGCCAGCAGGGCGTGTGGCGCCGGCTTTGCACCGCGCCGCTGTCTCGAGGCGTGCTGCTCGGCAGCCGGGTCGCCGGCACCACCATCATTGCGCTGCTGATCCTGGCCGCGGTGTATCTTGCGGCCATCGGCCTATTCAAAGTGCGCATCGACGGCAGTGTCCCCGGTTTCCTTGCCGTGTCGGTCGCCTTCGCGGTGCTTGCCGCGAGCACCGGACTCATGATCGCGGGTCTCGGCCGCTCGGTCGGAGCGACGCGCGGGCTGTCCATGTTCTCGGCATTGATTCTCGTCATGCTCGGCGGCGCTTGGGTGCCGGCGTTCATATTTCCCGGCTGGCTGCAGCGGCTCAGCCTGTGGGTGCCGACCCGCTGGGCAGTCGATGGGTTCGATGCCATGACCTGGCGCGGCCAGCCGCTCGAGGCCGCGCTCGCGCCCGTCGCCGTGATGCTGGGATGGTCGGTTCTATTCGTCCTGATCGCCGTTTGGCGGTTCGATTGGGAGGGTGACTAGACGTCTCAATGATCGGAAACCGCCAATCACGGATCAAGAATTATTTTGCTGAGAATCGCATATTCTGGGTCCGCAGCATTATCGCCGGCTTTATAGCCGCAGCATTGCTGCTGATTGTTGCGGGCCGCATGTTTTACCTGCAGGTGGTCAGATACGAGTACTACGCCACGCTCTCGCAAGGCAATCGCATTAGAAACGAGCCGATTCCGCCGAGCCGGGGGCTCATTCTCGATCGGAATGGCGTAGTGCTTGCCGACAATCAGCCCGCCTTCAATCTCGAGCTTGTGCGGGAGCAGGTGGGCGACGCCAAAGCGCTGGACTCCACGCTGGCGCAGCTGGTCGCGATCGGAGTGCTTCGCGCTGAAGAGGTCAGCGCCATACGTCGCACCATCCTCTCACACAAGGTGTACGAGAGTGTCCCCGTGAAGTTGCAGCTGAACGAGGACGAGATGGCGCGCTTCGCAGTTCATCGGTTTCAGTTCACCGGCGTTGATATACAGCCCCGGCTGACTCGTCATTATCCGTTTAACGAGATTGCGGCCCATGCCATCGGCTACGTGAGTGAGATCAACGAGGAGGACCTAAAAAAGATCGATAGCAGCGAATATGCGGGCAGCAGTCTTATCGGCAAGCTCGGTGTCGAAGGCGCATACGAGAAGGAGCTCCACGGAAAGCCTGGGTTCAAAGAAATCCTTGTCAATGCCGCGGGCAGGCCGGTGGATCGGGTGGGCGATTACGCTCCACGGTTGAATACTCGGGCACCCGTCGCCGGTGTGGATTTGGTGCTCGGCATGGATATGCGCGTGCAGCGGGTGGCCGAAGAGGCCTTGAAGGGAAAACGAGGCTCGGTAGTGGCCCTTGATCCAAAGACCGGCGATGTCATCGTGATGGCCAGTACGCCCAGCTTTGATCCAAACGGCTTCGTCCGCGGCCTTACAGTTGCCGAGTACGGCGCACTGGCAAGCAACATTGACATCCCGCTATTGAATCGCGCCTTGCGCGGAGCTTACCCGCCTGGGTCCACGGTGAAACCGCTCTACGCGCTGGCCGCGCAGAAGTACAATGTCTTTACTCCCCTTCAAGAAGAGTTCTGCCCGGGATTTTTCATTCTGCCGGGCAATAGCAATAAGTATCGCGACGATAAGAAGCACGGCTTTTTGAACATGCGGCAGGCAATCGCGCAATCCTGCGATGTCTATTTCTATAGAGTTGCCCAAAAACTAGGCATCGATCGGATGGACGAGTTTATGAAGGCCTTCGGCTACGGCGGCCTGACCGGCATCGATATTCCCGGTGAGAAGCCCGGTCTGTACGGATCGCCGGATTGGAAGCGGCACGTATTCAAGCGGACGGCCGACCAAGTGTGGTTTCCAGGAGAGACCATTAGCATGGGGATCGGACAGGGCCCCATAACGGTGACGCCACTGCAGCAGGCGCACATTGCCGCTGAGCTCGGTGAGAGAGGGAAAGTGATTGCCACACCACGCCTGGTATCGGCGATGCGTTCACCCGGCTCGGATACCATCGTGCAACGGAGTCCCCAAATGGTGAGTCCAATCGATATTGGGACATCCGAGCAATGGGATGTCGTTTACGACGGCATGGTAGGAGCCGTGTCGCCGGGCGGTACCGCCTATCCCTTTCTCGTAAAGCCGATACGCTACAAGTTTGCCGGCAAAACCGGGACCGCTCAGGTATTTACGATAAAGCAGACCGAAAACACCCGTGCGAAAATCACCGACGAAAGAAAGCGCGATCACGCGTGGTTCATCGCTTTTGCGCCGGCAGACGACCCGAAGATAGCGATAGCCGTCTTGGTGGAGAACGGTGGCTTTGGCGGCGCAGCCGCGGCGCCCATTGCGGAAAAGGTTCTCGATGCGTATCTCTTGGGCCCAGAGGCCACAGCTGATACCAAGCACTAGGCCTCTTGTTCGGCTAAACTGAAAACAGATCTCGCCATGCGCTGGTATCACTACATAGCCTACTTCTTCGGGGGCGCATTCCTGGCCAACACAGTGCCGCATTTTGTAAATGGAGTCTCGGGTAGTGCCTTCCAGAGCCCCTTCGCATCGCCTCCGGGCGAGGGCTTGTCCTCCTCAACAATCAATGTCCTGTGGGGCCTGTTCAACCTTGCCGTTGCCTACCTGCTCATCTGTCGGGTCGGCATCTTCGACCTGCGCAAGACCACGCACGTGCTCACACTCGGAGCCGGCATCTTGATCATGTCGCTGATGCTTGCCCGCGCATTCGGGCGCTTCCACGGCGGGCTGTAGAGGGTAACCCTAGACTCCCGTTCCCGGACCCTTTGGCGTGTATTTCTGTTCGCTCCGAGCACTCCAGTGGTACAGATTTTCATCCCCACAATGCGGGCATTTGATCGCAGTCAATCGATCGTCGGTATCGGACACTGCCTTGCCGCCCGGCGCGGTGGCCGCAATCGCGATGGCGGTCCCGCATGCTCGGTTCTTGCACAGCCAACCAACGTAGAGCTCCCCCGGCACCATCTGTTGTGACGCCCTGACATCGACATGGCGCAGCGGGGCCGAAGCTGCTGGTTTGTGTGATGCCGTACCCCGGCTTTTTGTTGGACGTTTGATTGCCATTGCCGCCTCCGCACTAATGCACAGCACCCTTGATCGCTTCGACAATCGCATCCCGCGCATTCGCATCCGTCACATCAATCACGATTCGCGCCGCGCCACTGCCCTTCTGATGCAACTGCACGCGTACGGTCTGCGTCTTCAATACCTCGCTGATCACTGAAAGCTCCGGTCGATTGGCGGCTTGTCCGCCATCTCCTTCCAATGATTTTCGCACCAGATTTTCCGTTTCCCGCACCGACAGCCCACGGTCCGCCACGACTTGGGCGAGTCGCTCCCGCTTTGCGTCATCGGTAAGCCCCAGCAGCGCGCGCGCGTGTCCCATCCCTAATGCCTTGGAATCAATCAGCGCCACAACGGAGTCCGGCAAGTCCAGCAATCGAATGAGATTTGACACCGCCGCGCGCGATCTTCCAACCAATTCAGCCAACTGGTTGTGCGTCAGCGAGAACTCGCTGACCAGGCGCTTGAGCGCTCTGGCCTCCTCCGCCGCGGTCAGGTCCTCGCGTTGAATGTTCTCGATCAGGGCAACCGCGACAGCTTCTTTGTCGGATAGCTGGCGAACGATGGTTGGTATATCGGCGAGGCCGGCAAGCTTCGCGGCCCGCCAGCGGCGCTCTCCGGCGACAATTTCATATCGGGCATCGCCGGCGGTTCCCGCCGGCAGCGGGCGGACGATGATCGGTTCAATCACGCCGTTGGCTTTGATGGACGCCGCCAGTTCCTCCAGCGGTTCCTGGTGTATCGCGTGGCGCGGCTGAAATGCCCCCGCTTGCATCAGCGACATCGGCAGCGTGCCGCCGCCGCGGCTCAGGGATACTGTGGGATCCGCGCCAAGCAGCGACCCCAGTCCCCGACCCAATCCTTTGTAAGGTTCTGCCATGATCTATTGTGGCCCATCCCACGGGAGCAGCACAATTTTGCCGCCAAGGCCGCCGCTGTCGATGCGGGCATGAACTTCGCTTGCAGCAGCGAGCGGCAGCCGGTCAACCACAATCGGATGAAGAGCGCCTGCCCGCAGCAGCGCAAACAGCGCTGCCATGTCGGCCTTGAATTCCTCCGGGTGCGTCGATCGGCGGGCCGTGATGCTGTAGAAGACGCCGCTTCGGCCGCCGAACAGGAAGCTGAACGCGCTGTACAACTTGAGGCGGAGCAGGCCAAGCCCTGCGGCAACCAGGCTTTCCCCGCCGATTCCCATGGTTTGCGACCCGTAACCCACCAGCAGTCCTCCGGGTGAAAGGCATGCGAACGAGCGGCCAAAGTGCGCGCCTCCGATCGCATCGAAGACCATATCGACGCCGGGTCCGCCCGGCCGGTTCGCGGTCAGCCGGTGCACGGAAGCAACGAAGTCACCGGCGCGATAGTCGATCGCCGCTGCTCCGAAGCGCTCGACCACCGGCATGTTCCTGGAAGAACAGGTCCCGATCGCCTTCAGGCCGAAATGGCGTGCCAGTTCGAGCAGCGCCGTGCCGACCGTGCCCGATGCGCCGATGACGAGCATCGTGGCGTCCCGCGGCAGGTTGCGATAACGAGTTAGCATCTGAAACGCGGTGAGATAGGCAAGAGGAACGCACACCGCTTCGGCGGGATCGATTCCATCAGGAACCGGCACGAGGAAGCGCGCCGGACGGATCGCATACTGGGCATAGCCGCCGACCACACACAGATCAGCGACCATCTGACCCTCGAGCAGCCCCACTACGCCGGGACCACACTTTTCGACGACGCCAACGAGGTCATAGCCAGGAGTGAATGGCAGCGGCCCTTTGAAGTCCGGATAACGGCCGCGGCGAATCATCGTATCCGTAAAGCCCGTGCCGGCGGCAAGCACCCGGATTCGAACCTCTCCTGACCCCGGTTCGGGAATCGTCGGCTCTTTGACCATCTCCAGGACTTCCGGACCGCCAAACCGCGAAATTCGGAGATGATTCCAAGGCATATAGCCAGCATAGGCCCATGGTCAGCGCGCGTCGAGCGTGGAATAAAACTGGGCATGCAGGAGTCTTACATCCAGACAGAACCATTCACCACATGTGCTAGGAGATATCGAAATGAAACGCATCGCGGTTGCGATTATTGCAACGGGAGTAGTGGCGGCGACAGTCGTTCACGCCAGTCCGACGAACCACATTGTTCTCGTGCCGCCAACGGATCTTCCTGAATTGGCGCGCCAAAGCGGCGATGCGATGCTCTTGCACGAAACATCCGATGGCAGAACATTGCTCTACATCGAGCAAAACCAGGGGACCCGGCTGGCGACCTTTGATGTGACCGATCCAGTGCATATCAAAGGCGAGGGCTCCGTGCAGCTTGATGCCGCCGGACCGTTCGACTTTGTCTCTCCGCTCGGAAAACAACAAGAACTTATCCGCTTCCGGCAAGGGTCTGAGGAAGCTGTATTGGATTTGCAGAAGGGAAAGGCCCCGAAGCTCAAGGCAGTTCAGGGACGGGTCGACACC
>Ga0070761_10002940_pt1 | contig 10342 bp, 7 predicted proteins | sample HubBroMetageREF1_FD_66724 | JGI IMG/M metagenome (GOLD analysis project Ga0070761, IMG submission 66724) | Reference soil microbial communities from the Hubbard Brook experimental Forest, New Hampshire, USA - Hubbard Brook CCASE Soil... | ecosystem: Environmental > Terrestrial > Soil > Temperate... | reverse complement strand
CCGGACGCTCGCGAGTGCGACTGGTGCGACTACAAACGCGTGTGCGGCCCTTACGAGGAGCGGCGCTCGAAAATCAAACCATCGAAACCGCGGCTGGACGCCTTGAACCGGCTGCGCGAGATGCCATGACGCTCGCGAATTCAGCGGCCATTTCCGATCAGGCGGTGCGCGACCGGATTCGCGATGACCTCGATGTCACGCTCGTGATCGAAGCGGCGGCAGGCACCGGCAAGACCACTGCGCTGGTGAATCGGATCGTGTCGGTGATCGGGTCGGGGCGCGGCGAGCTCGCGCGAATCGTCGCGGTGACCTTCACCGAGAAGGCGGCGGGTGAGTTGAAGCTCCGGCTGCGCGCGGAAATCGAACGCGCGCGCCAGAATACCGAACCTCTCAGCGCGGCCCGCGCGCGTTTCGATCTGGCGCTCAAGCAACTGGAAGAAGCGCGAATCGGGACTATTCATTCGTTCTGCGCCGACCTGTTGCGCGAGCGGCCGGTGGAAGCGCAAGTCGATCCGATGTTCGAAGTCGCGCCCGAGGATGTCGCGGGCGAGATGTTCGACGCCGCGTTCGAGCGATGGTTCGAGAAAATCCTTGATAGTCCGGGCGAGGGCATGCGGAGATTGCTGCGGCGGCGCGACCTGTCGGCGCGCTCGGGGCCGCGCGCGATTGCGCGCCGCGCGGCGCTCGAGCTGATGAACTGGCGCGACTTCGATTCGCCGTGGCAGCATTCGCCGCTCGCGCGCGACGCCGAAATAGACGCGATAGTCGCCGAGGTCGAAGCGCTTGGCAAACTTGCCGAACTTGGCGCGGCCGACGACTGGCTGGCGAAGGGGCTGATCGCTATCGCGCGGCCGGTGGCTGAGGCGACGCGACTCGAAGCCGTGCGCGGACGCGACTACGACGCGCTCGAGTCAGTGCTGATCGCGCTTTGCACCGGTCGGCGTTGGGAATGGAAAGGATACGGCGGCAGTTTCGGAAACGTCGAGCGCGAGGACGTCTTCCGCCGCCGCGCCGAGCTGCGCGCGCGGTTGGAGAAGTTTCGCGCTGATGCGGGTGCGAATCTTGCTCCCCTGTTGCGCGACGAATTGTGGCCGGTGGTCGCTATCTACGAAGATCTGAAACGGCGCGCAGGGCGGCTCGACTTCCTCGACCTGCTGCTGGTCGCGCGCAACCTGGTTCGCGACAATCCCGCGGTGCGCGTCGAGCTGCAGAATCGCTTCACGCACATTTTCGTCGACGAATTCCAGGATACCGATCCGTTGCAGGCGGAAATCATTCTGCTGCTATCGTCCGCCGATCCCGCCGAAACCAATTGGATGAGAGTCAAGCCGATCTCCGGCAAGTTATTTATCGTCGGCGATCCGAAACAATCGATTTATCGTTTCCGCCGCGCCGACGTTTCGCTCTACCAGGGCGTCAAACAATTGCTGCTGATGCACGGCGCGCAACTCGAGCATCTGACCGTCAGCTTTCGCGCGACGCCCGCGATTCAGACGATGGTCAATGCCGCGTTCGCGCCGCTGATGAGCGTCGAGTCGGGCACGCAGCCGGCCTACGCGCCGCTGACGCCGTATCGCGCCGAGCCCGCGAATCAGCCGTCGATCGTCGTGCTGCCGGTGCCCGAGCCGTACGGCGACTTCGGCCGCGTCGTCAACTGGAAAATCGATGACTCGATTCCCGAGGCGATCGCCGCGTACGCGCGCTGGCTGGTGTATGAAAGCCGATGGACCGTGACCGAGCGCGAGACGCCCGAGGTGCGCGTTCCGATTCGCCCGCGCCATATCTGCATCCTGTTCCGCCGCATGAATTCATTCGGCCGCGACATCACCAGGTCGTATCTGCGCGCGCTCGAGGCTCGCCATCTACCGCACGTGCTGGTCAAGGGTGGATCCTTCAACGAGCGCGAGGAAATACTCGCGCTGCGCAATCTGCTTGGCGCGATCGAGCGGCCCGACGACGAGTTGATGGTGTTCGCCGCGCTGCGCGGTCCGGTGTTCGCGCTGTCGGACGCCGCGCTGCTCGAATTCCGCATGACGCTTGGCAGCCTCCATCCGTTTCGCAAGCTGCCCGACGACTTGCCCGACAGCCTCAAGGAAGTGAAGGGCGCGCTCGACGTCATTAAAAATTTGCATCGCGGTCGCAATCGACGGCCGATCGCGGAAACGATTGCGACGCTGCTGGCGACGACGCGCGCGCATGCGGGATTCGCGATCTGGCCGACCGGCGAGCAGGCACTCGCGAATATCATGCGAATCATGGATCAGGCGCGTCGCTACGAGGCCCGCGGCGGGACCACGTCCTTTCGGGCGTTCGTCGATGAGCTTGAAGCGCGCGCGGAACGTGACGAGGCGAGCGAGACGCCGATCGTCGAGGAAGGCACCGAGGGCATCCGGATAATGACGGTGCACCGCGCGAAGGGTCTCGAGTTTCCAGTCGTCATCCTCGCCGATATCACTTGCAACGAAACTCGTGCCGACGCGTCGCGCTATATCGAGCCCGCGTCAAAGCTGGCGGCGATGGAGCTCGCGGGATGCGCACCGCGCGAACTCCAGGAGCATCAGGTGAAAGAGCATGACCGCGATGTCGAAGAATCGATTCGCCTGCTGTACGTGGCGGCGACTCGCGCGCGCGACCTGCTCGTCGTGCCGGCGGTTGGTGACGAAGAGAGCGACGGCTGGCTCGCCCGGCTGAATCCCGTCGTCTATCCCGCTAATACCGAGCGGCGCGCGCCCGCGTCGACGCATCCACCAGGATGCCCCGAATTCGGCGACGACAGCGTGCTGACGCGGCCGCCCAAGGCGCCGGGCAAAGTGAAATCGGTCGCGCCGGGATTACATCGCGCGCAAAAGGGCGACCATCAAATCGTATGGTGGGATCCGCGGCTGCTGATTCTCAACGTCGAAGAAAAGATGGGACTGCGGCAGGACAAGCTGTTGCAAGCCGACGAAAACAAACTCGTGTCGGACCGCGGCGCCAGGCTGCACGAACAATGGAGCGCGAGCCGGACACTGATGCTCGCGTCGGGGACGACTCCGCGGATAAATGTCGCGACGGCAACCGAGCTCGCGGTCGCCGCGCCGGCGGACGGACCGGCGTCTGCCGAAACGATCGCGATCGAAGAAACGCTCCGCGACCGCGGTCGGCCTCATGGCAAACGCTTCGGCACGCTGGTGCATCTCACGATGCTGCGTGCGCCGTTCGACGCGGACGCGCGCGAACTCGGCAGAATTGCGGCCAGTGGCGCCAGGATGATCGGCGCGCCGGACGACGAGCTCGCTGCCGCCGTGACCGCGGTAAAGGCCGCGCTCAAGTCCCCGCTGATGCTTCGAGCGGATGCCGCGCAGACCGTGATGCGTGAATGTCCGCTGATGATCCGGCTCGAAGACGGCACCGCAGTCGAGGGAATCGCGGACCTCGCGTTCGCGGAGAATGGCGTCGACGGCGCGGTCTGGACGGTGGTCGATTTCAAGACCGATGTCGAAGTCTCGCCGCGGCTCGACGAATATCGCGCGCAGATCAGATTCTATGTGCGAGCGGTGCGAGAGAGCACCGGGCGCCCGGCCAGCGGCGCGATCTTGTGGATCTAGGGAAGGGCAAACCACTTCATTGAAAATGAAACCCGCGATGGGTTTCACGCTTCCTGCTGCAGGGTGATCGCTGCACCCAGTGTTTTTGTGTCGTTCAGTTACAGGCTAGATTGTGTCGGCAATGCTCAAGGTGCGCGGGCTCAGAAAATGCTTCGGCGATCGAGTCGCTGTCGACGATGTCAGCTTCTCGATCGACTCGGGTGAAATCTATGGTCTGCTCGGACCCAACGGCGCCGGCAAGACCACCTCGATCTCGATGATTGCCGGGATTCTCGCGCGCGATGCGGGCGAGGTAACCATCGACGGCATCGATATCGACGCGGGGCCGCCCGCGCGGGCCGTGATTGGTATCGTCCCGCAATCGATCGCTCTGTACACCGATCTCACTGCTCGCGAGAATCTCAATTTCTGGGGACGCATGTACGATCTGAGCGGGGACCGGCTCCGCGTTGCTGCGGAGAACGCCCTTGACGCCGTGGGTTTGACGCCACGCGCCGACGACATCGCGAGTACTTTCTCTGGAGGCATGCAGCGACGCCTGAACCTCGCCTGCGGAATTCTCCATCAGCCAAAGCTGTTGGTACTCGACGAGCCGACCGTCGGAGTCGACCCGCAGAGCCGCAGTGCGATTTTCGATCTGGTAGAGCGCTTGCGCGACGGGGGGACTGCGATTCTGTACACCACCCATTATATGGAGGAGGCCGAACGCCTATGTGCGCGTATTGGCATTATCGACGCGGGCAAAATCATCGTCGATGGTACTCGCGCGGAGTTGGTAGCCGGCCTCGGTCAGGACGCGCGAATCGAAATCGGTCTCGGTCGTGGCGAGGGGCTCACTCGTGCGGTATCGGTCGTCGATCGGCTCGAAGGCGTACGTTCCGTGCAGACGCTCGATGACCACATCATTGTGTTCGCGGACCACGGCGCGCATCGCCTGCCCGCGTTGTTGTCGGCGCTCCTCAACGCAAACCTGGTCGCGGAGAGCATCAGAGTCGTTGAGCCGAATTTGGAAGACGTCTTCCTGCGCATGACCGGGCGGGCGCTAAGGGACTGAAGCATATGCATCACGCGTGGCTGATCTGCCTGAAGGACCTGCGCCAGCGAATGCGCGATCGCACAGCAATCATCGTCGCGGTCGTGGCCCCGCTGGCGTTGACGGCGCTGGTCGGTATGTCGCTGTCCGGTTCGCAGGGTATCCGCATGCGGCTCGGAATCGCGGACCTCGACGGCTCCGCGCTCTCGCATGCGTTCGTCGCCTTCGTTCAGCGTCCATGGCTCAAAGGAATAATCGAGCTACAGCCGATTCCTTCGCGGTCGGCGGCTCAAGCCGCCGTTGAGCGCCGCGACGTCGACTGTGCAGTCGTCATCGATCAGGGTTTCGCCAATGCAGCGGGCGACGACAAGTCCAAATCGATCGAGATTCTGGCCGCCGGAAACGCACAGTTCGCGGCTCAGGCGACGCACGCACTCGTGCAGGATTTCCTCCAGCGCGTTGCCGTCAAACGGGCTGATCAGCTTCCCATCGCTTCGGTGACGCCGCTCTCCCCGGGCGGCTCACTCAGAATGATCGATTTCTTCGCCGCGTCGATGACCGTACTCTTTCTCACTTTTGCGGTACTGTCCGGCGTGCGAGCGCTACAATCGGAGGTCGACAGCCGGACTATTTTGCGGCTGATGGCGTCGCCCACCGAACCGACCGCAATCCTGGCTGGAAAGTTTGCGGCGCTAATGCTCGTCGGGCTCACCCAGATGGTCGTGATGATCGCGGCGACCTCCATCCTGTTTGGCACCAAATGGGGCAATCCACTGCCGGTTGCCGCGCTGGTTGCGACCAGTGTGCTGATGGCAATCGGCCTGACCGCTTTCATCATGAGCCTCGCGAAGAACGCCGAACAGGGAAGTGCGTTAGCTGCGCTCGTGATCACTCTGCTCTCAATCGTGGGCGGCCAGTTTCTTCCGCCGCAGGGGCTTCCGGATATCTTTGAAACTCTCGCCCGCCTCACCCCAAACGGCCAGGCCTTCTATGGCTTCGTCGATCTGTCCGCGGCAGGGATCAACGGCAGCATCGCCACCATCGCGCAACCGTTGCTGTTTACCGGAATCGTTGGCGTAGCGGGTATCGTGTTCGCTACGTTCAGAGCGCGCTCGGCATTGCAGCGGATCAGCTGAAATTCTCGGGAGGGTAAGCTCCGTGCGGATTCGAGTCCCGCCCCCTGATCGATCGCCGCAACGCTCCTACCTCCAGAAACTCCATCGCACGTGCGCGTTGTAAAGCTGATTGAGAAATCGAAGTGTTGTACCAAAGTACAATATCAGCCCCATGACGGATCGGAGTATTCACCAAGGCAAAGTGCTGACCTCGGGCGGATCGAACCTTGATTACCGCAAGCTAACTAAAAGGAGATTGAAATGGCTAAACAAGGGAAACCGAACATTCTCATCCTCCAGGGTGACGACATCGGCTGGTGGAATATCAGCTACAACAGCCGCGGGCAGATGGGCTACCGCACGCCCAACATCGACCGCGTGGCTAACGAAGGCGTCAGTTTCACCGACTACTACGCCCAGCAGAGCTGCACGGCGGGCCGGGCGGCGTTTATCACCGGCCAGAATCCGATCCGCACGGGCCTCACCAAGGTCGGCATGCCCGGGGCCGACGTGGGTTTGAGCGCGAGCGATCCGACCATGGCCGAGTTGCTCAAGCCGCATGGTTACGCCATCGGCCAATTTGGCAAGAATCATCTGGGTGATAAGGACGAATTCCTGCCGACGGTGCATGGCTTCGACGAATTTTTCGGCAACCTCTACCACCTCAACGCGGAAGAAGAGCCCGAAGACCCGGACTATCCCAAGATGCCCGAGTTTAAGAAGCGGTTCGGGCCGCGGGGCGTGCTCCACTGCTGGGCAGACGGCAAGGGCGGGCAGAAAATCGAGGATACTGGACCGCTAACGAAGAAGCGGATGGAAACCATCGACGACGAGATAACCGACCATGCTTTGCGCTTCATCGACGAGACTCACAAGGCCGATAAGCCCTTCTTCCTCTGGTACAACACCACCGCGATGCACTTTCGCACCCACCCCGCCGAAAGGCACAGGGGCAAGAGTGGTCAGGGCGATTACAATGACGTCATGGTTGCCCACGACGAAGACATCGGAAGGATGCTGGGCAAGCTCGACGAGTTGGGCATCGCCGATGACACGATCGTGATGTACACGACGGATAACGGCCCCCACTACAACAGCTGGCCTGATGCCGGCATCACTCCGTTCAGGTCCGAGAAGAACACCAACTGGGAAGGCGGCTGGCGCGTTCCGGCCTTCGTGCGATGGCCGGGAAAGATCAAGGCTGGGTCAGTCGTAAACGGCATCGTCACTCACCAGGATTGGCTGCCGACGTTTTTGGCAGCGGTCGGAGAAGCCGACATCAAGGAAAAGCTTCTTAATGGCTACAAGGTCGGCGACAAGACCTATAAGGTCCATATCGACGGCTTCAATATGTTGCCGTACCTGACCGGCGAGGTGAAGGAAAGTCCGCGGGAGTCCTTCTTCTACATCAGTGACGACGGTGACATCCTGGCCCTACGCATGCGCGATTGGAAAGTGGTGCTGATGGAGCAACGCGCCAAGACGCTGCAGTGTTGGCTCGAGCCATTCGTTCACCTGCGGGCCCCAAAGATCTTCCACTTGCGCCGCGATCCGTTCGAGCGGGCCGATGAAAATTCCAACACCTACTTTGACTGGATGATCTCCCACGTCTACATCATTTATGCGATGCAGGCGGTGGTAGCCCAACAGATCGAGAATTTCCGGAAGTTCCCGCCGCGTCAGAAGCCCGCGTCCTTCAACCTGGATGCGGTGATGCGGACATTGGTGGACGCGGGCGGCAGCGGCCCACACTGATCGGTCGCTGTCCATTGCCGAAGAGCTAAGGTGCTGTGCCCTGCGATTCGCGCAGGGCACAGCACCCATGCCGACGCGCCGATCAGCGCAAACTGGAGAAGAACCTCCTGGGTAACGTGACCAGCACACCAAAGCCTCATCCTCAGCAAGCCCTCGTACCCCCGCGAGGAGCGGCCATCGCCGGCGTTATTTTTTCGTCGCTGACGATCGTCGGGCTGGGGCTCGTTCGCTACGCCGTGCCGGCTGATCTGTCCGCGCCTGGTATCTGGCTGACCGAGCCAGACCGCCGAAACGCGGTACGGTTTGCGCTCAACCTTGTTCCATTTGGCGCGATCGCATTTCTATGGTTCATCGGCGTGCTCCGCAACCGCATGGGAGAGCTTGAAGATCAGTTCTTCGCGACCGTGCTTCTAGCCAGCGGGTTGCTGTTTGTGGCTTGCCTGTTCGGTTCCGCGGCAGTGATGGCAGCGCTGATTGACTCGGTGGCCGCCGGCAATATCGCTAACGAGACTTACTACTTCAACCGCCGTGTTAGCGACGACCTCCTGAACCTGTTCGCGATGAAAATGGCAGGCGTCTTCATGTTCTCAACCTGCACCATCGGGTTGCGTACCGCCATTTTTCCGCGATGGCTCGCATTGTCGGGCTATGCGTGTGCCTTGCTGCTGCTGGTGGTAATCGCTAACTGGAGGTGGATCACGTTGGTCTTTCCGATCTGGATGCTGCTGGTTAGCGCGCACATTTTATCGGCGGAGTTTCGCTCTCGACCAGCCGGAACAGCCGGTGCGGAGCCCGATCAGCTTTAACGACGAACCGGAACTCAAAGGGAGCCAACGCAAATGGCCGATCAGACCCCGCACAGCGCACCGGTGTTCGACGTTTCGACCAGACTCGCTTTCGATCGCACCCGCGTTGCATACGAACGAACGATGATGGCGTGGATCAGAACCGCGACTTCCCTAATCACCTTCGGCTTCACCATCTACAAATTCTTTCAGCTCGAAGCGCCGCCTCCCGGACGGCCGAATCGCCTGATCGGTCCACGCGGCTTCGCCTTCATACTCGTGAGCATCGGACTCTTCTCACTGATCCTGGCGACCCTCGAGCACCGCCAGAATATCCGAACGCTCGGATCGCAGTACGAAGGCAGGCGGCGCTCACTGGCAGTGATAGTCGCCGCGCTGATCTCGATCCTCGGCTTACTTGCACTAGCTGTGATAGCTTTTCGTCAATAGTGGGCTTCCATAATCAGACGACTTAAATGCGAACGGGATTAAATCTCATCGCGGCCGCATCCGCGGCCAATAGCGCCAGCACCGGGCGAAACCAGCGCAAGCTTGGCTCCCTGTTTCTCCTACCAGTCGCCATTATGGCGATCATTGGAATTGCGTTGGGCGGCTACAGCACACCATCGTTGGTCGTGGGCGTCCTCGATCGCGCCGACACCGGCGCCAGCCGCGATCTCATCTCCGCCATTGCCGCCAATCAGCACATGCGCGTTCACATCTACACCGATCAGGAGAAAATGCGCCTCGCCGTCTTCCGTGGCCGGCTCAATGCGGGAGTGATTGTTCCGTCAGGTTGGCACGGCGATCGCGATCTCGACGTTTATCTTTCAACCGCGAGCGCCGGCTCGCCCGTCATCCGGGCGGCGATCGATGCGGACCTGAGCCAGTTGGCAAACCGGGCAAAACCTTTGGCGATACCGATTCACTATCCCGGCGGCGGCGGAGAAGAAGCACTGCCGCTCGGATTTCAATATACGGCGCCTGCGAACCTCGTCCTGTTCGTGATGATCAACGGATTGGTTTCGTCGCTTGCGATAGTCCAGTTGCGTAGCAGCGGACTCTCAAAGCGATTGCTCGCCACGCCGGCGCGAACGTGGGAGCTGTTCGCGATGCTCACGGTCGCCCCCTTCCAGCAGATGCTGGTGCAAGCGCTTTTTCTGATCTTCAGCAGTCGTTGGTTTTTCGGCGTCCATTGGGGAGATTCGCTCGGGGTGTTCCTCGTTACCACTGCGGTGATCTGTTTCGGCGTATCGCTGGTCTTCCTGATGGGAACGATTTTTCGCAACCCCGAACAACCCGGTTCGCTCGGTCCATGGATCGGCGTGGCCCTGGGCATGCTGGGCGGATGCATGTGGCCGCTGGACGTCGTCCCGCCCTTCATGAAGAGCCTTGCATATTTCTCGCCGGCCGCATGGGCGATGCATGGCTACCTGGCGCTCGCCAGCCACGCCTCCGCCGCCGCAATCCTCCCCGACGTAGCCGCGATGTTACTCTTCGCCATAGCCTTATCTGCTATAGGCATCCTCCGCCTCCGCCCCCAGCTTTCGCGATAACATTCTTACCTCTCCATTCGGAAACCTATGCGTAACCCGGCATGGCGTTCTTCCCCTCTCCCTGTGGAGGCCTTTGCCCAACAGCTCGGCGCTTTCTGTCTCCTCGCCCTGTTAGGGCGAGGATGAAGGTGAGGGTCCAATTGCAGCGCGCTGCGCGATTCAAGATTCCGTCTCCGCACTCCTGACCTTCTGACTCTCGCCTTTGTGTCATTCAGAGCGCGTCTGAATAACTCCGATTCCAGCAGCCGAAGCCCCGAGCCTAACCGAAGGGGAAGAATCCCGATTCTTTCTCTTCCCCTAGCCAGGGAGACTTTTGCAAATCGGCTCGGCGCTTTCTGTCTCCTCGCCCTGTTAGGGCGAGGATGAAGGTGAGGGTCCTTATACAGCGCGCTCTTTCCGCGCGCGATCCAAGATTCTGCTCCGCATTTCTTGTCCTCGTGTCATTCTAGAGCGCAGCGAAGAATCCCGATCCTTCCTCGCCTCGCCCGCTCGTGGGGAGAGGCCGACGCGC
>Ga0070761_10002939_pt1 | contig 10346 bp, 3 predicted proteins | sample HubBroMetageREF1_FD_66724 | JGI IMG/M metagenome (GOLD analysis project Ga0070761, IMG submission 66724) | Reference soil microbial communities from the Hubbard Brook experimental Forest, New Hampshire, USA - Hubbard Brook CCASE Soil... | ecosystem: Environmental > Terrestrial > Soil > Temperate... | reverse complement strand
CCCTACGTGCCGCGCGGTAGCCAGCTTTAACAGAATCAGGAGCGAAAGATGAAGAGACTGCGTGTTGCAGTTGGTCTGATTGTTCTTGTAGCGGTCTGCAGCCTGGCCGGATACTTTGGCGGAAGGTTTAGAAAGCTTACCGGCCCCGGCGACTCACCAGTCGTCGTCCGCGGCGGGGCAATGACAGTGCGCACAAAGAGTTCGGCCGGCTGGCAGGGAGCGAGCGCGCCATTCTGCACCGGGATTGTGCTGACGGGTGGCGCTTTGTACTTCAACTACTCCGGGCTCGACATAGTGCCAGGTAACCCAAATCCAACGCCTACGCCTTTCCCTCCTCCCCCTAAGGGTTCCGACGGCTCCTTAGCCCTGACTCCGAATAATTGGACGCTCACGATTCTTGGCAGAAATTTCCCCGTAACCACACCTGCACAAAGCAATAACGGGATCGATATCACTTGGGTCCCCAGCTGCGCCGGCGCATCCGCCGCGTCTGTTTATGTTCAACTTTCGCTTATAGGGGCCCCAAATGCTACCTTCTATGGCACGGACATAGATGGCTCAAGTGCGGTTGTGTCGGGCAAGAGATTCAGGGACCGGACCCCTTACGTCTCAGGGGGAACAAACTGCTATGGACCCAACACCTCTGCGGCCCAAGTGGGAGACGAGGACGCCTGCGAAAGAGCGTCGCTGGTGACGTTGTCCAATACGGTTGGAACGACAACGACGACCTACTCCGGCTGGTGCACAAATGGCGAATGCGTTATCGGCCTCGGTGATCAACAGTAATCGCCACAGATGACATGGAGGCCGATCCGGCCTCCATGCGCAGCACACTACAACCCTGCCGCGCCTGCCAAAAGAGCTGTGAAAAGCAAGGAGGCCCGACGTGCGGAGAGCATCCGCAATTCGTACGCCGCGAGTGTGTCGCAGGCGACTTGACAACAGTTCGGAGCGTTTTGACTCACCGTCTACACGGAGACCGCGGCCACGAAGCGGTCTCGTATTCCACTTCAGTTTCCGAAGTCTCTCGCTCGTGTCTTAGAATCTCCACCCGTCATCGCTCACCCGTGATTGGCCCGTCTTACACGTATTTCGCCGTATTTCGGCGGTCCATGAAGTCTTGTAAGTAGTTGGAAAAACAAGTTATTAGCTCCCTTTTAAGGCGTGGGTCCTGGGTTCGATTCCCAGCGAGCTCACCATGACGTTCCCCACCTAAAGCCAATGGATTTGCTCCACAGTTAGACAGTTGCACAGTTACACAGCCCTATACATGGTTTTTTGAGGATTTCGGCGTTTTCCGCGGAGACGGTGGACGCGGCAGAGGTGCGTGCCTGTATGTATATAGATTGCCGAGAGTGTTCTTCTTCATCCACTCTATCCTTCTGACTTCAATTGTGCTCCGGTAGGCGGTAATTATCGGCAAAGCATAAGTGGTTGGGATTCAATGGGGAAGGGATTGGGGCTATTTACGGGGGAAACGCACACGTGAGATTTGCGCGGATTTAGGGGCTTCCAAATGTGCGGGCGGGGACGCACGCAAGACAACCGGGCTGGAGCCCGGCGCTACTGTCCGGGTGCGCCCGGCGCTACCAGGCTGGTACTACTGTGATTCGTCGATGACTTCGATGCCGGAGACGGTGGCGTTGTTCACGATCGGCTCAAAGGTGATGTTGAGCTTGCCTTGCGCGCTGGGCTTCAGGTGGTAGAAGGTCTTGGTGAGGGAGTGCAGGCTGCCCACTTCCTTATAGATGTCGAAGTTGTCGAGAAGCGTATTGCCGTTGCAAAGAACGCGAAAGACGCGGCTGCCTGCGCCGCCGTTTCCTGAAGCACCCGGCCCGAAATAAAACTCAGCGAAGTGCAGGACGAGAGTGTAGCGGTCGCGCGTGTCGACGGGAATTGCATAGGTGAAATGCCCGTAGCGCTCGGCGGCAAAGATGTCGGGATCGTTCGTTCCCGCGATGCCGGTGCGCTTGGTGGATGTGTAACCGCCCATGTAGTAGTTGTCAGGGTGCCAGAACTGGCCGCCGTGGTCGGTAAAAGATTCAGTCTGCATCACCAGGCGGATGGGAAGCTGCTGGTGCGGCGTGCCGGGGATAACTTCAAGCGCGTTCAGCGACGCGGTGCTGCGCTCGCTGTCGAAGTTCAGCCGCAGGTATCCGTCGCTACCGGGGCTGACATCGCGAAAGATGCGCTCATCGGCGATGTTTGCGCCCAACGCATCGGAATTGACGTCGAAGCCCGACAGAACCCTCTCGCCATTGATGCTGACAGTAAAGGTGCTGGCGCCGTTGGAGGGCGGCTCGCCGGTGACGAAGTACAAATGCAGCTCGTAGACGCCCGGCCGCAGAGGAATTTGATAAGAGAATTCGCCATTGCGCCAATGGTCGTACAACATGGGGTCGCTGGTTCGGGCGACGAAGTCCTGGGGACGGTTCCAGGTTCCTCCGTAGCTGAAGAAGCGGTCGGGCTGCCAGACCGCTCCGGTGCTGTCGATCTGCGGCTTTCCGTTGTATCCGGCCATGATTCGCAGCGGTACATCAGCAGACGATGCAGCTCCTACGGAAGCGCCTGCGGCAGGAACGGAACTGGCGACCGCGCTTGCGTTTCGCTGGGTTTTGCGCGGGCGAGTAAGCGTATACATGCCGAAGACGACGAGGACCAACACCACGATAGCGGCTGTATAAAACCACCAGCCCAGCCTGCGGTTTGTCTGGGGGTCTGCCGCGGCGATTTCACCGTGGGGATGGAGTCCGCCGTCGGCAGGAAGGCGGGTGAAAACCGGAATGTAGGTGCCGGATGGAATTGAAAGCTGGATGAGGTGATCTTTGCCTTCGTTGTCGTAATACTCTTTCAACCGCTTCCGCAGGCGGTGAACTTCAACCCGTACAATTGCGTCTTCGCCAGCGTTGAAGGTGGATTTCGAACGGCCGAAGACCTCCGTGGCGATCGCATACTCGTGCAGCTTGTCGATCTCACCGTTGAAGTATTTCTCACCAATATAGGTGAGGAGGCGAAAGAGCCGCGAAGACTTGACCAGTACCGCAGCAACAGACTCCAACTCCCGGCGCTCCCCGTGCATTGGATCGGTCGGAGGGTCCTCGCGGAGAACCTGGATGGTGCTTGACAACGAATGTCTCCCGTAAGAGTTGATGATAGCCACGGTTGTACGTGATTGCAACACGGCCCCGGAGCCACGGGGGGATGCGACATTATCCAATGTCAATTCAACAAGGTACGCCCGGTGTAACAGTTGACCCAAAACGAAGGTACACAATCGTACAGGATTAACCTTTACATCCCTCTACAAGGGGCATATTTTTCACCCGGTTTCGAATACTGCGCGCCGCTCGAATCAGAAATTGTGGCGGTTGCGCGTGTGATGAACGTCGGGCTCGCGAAAACTTGGAGGCGTACCTTGTCGAAGTCAACGAAAGAATCATTGTCAATGCGGTTTACGCATCCGCTCAAGAGGTGCTGCGGGGGAATTCTCACGGTTGCGGTTCTGGTGCTGCTTGCCGCAGCAGGGCGCGCGCAAACCACCGCGGCCATCAGCGGCACGGTGCTCGACGCTACTGGCGCGGTGGTGCCTGGGGCCAGGGTGCTGGCGACGAATGAAGCCACCAAGGCCGAGTGGTCTGCCTCGAGCAACGGGGTGGGCTTCTTCAGTTTCGCCGCTGTTCCGCCTGCAACCTACACCTTGAGCGTGAGCCACCAGGGATTTGAGACGTGGAGGGTGACGGGGATCATCGTCCATCCGGGCGACAGTTTGAGCGTGCCCAAGATCGATCTGCAAGTGGGCCGCACTGAAGTTTCGATCACCGTGACGGCCGAGACGGCAGGAGTGACCATGGATTCGCCTGAGCACAGCACGCTGATTACTTCAGGCGACATCAACCGACTGTCGACTACGGGCCGCGACGTGGACGAGCTGGTGACGGTTCTGCCCGGATTTACGGTGAACGCCGGTACCGACATCCAGAACGAGGGGCCGGGCGGCCTGTACGGGTACGACACGATGGGCTTTGGCAGCTCGCAAATGGCAAGCCTGGGCTCAAATGGCGCAGCCCCGCAACAGGGGCTGGTGAACGTGACCTCGGACGGCGCAAATGTGATCGATCCGGGCGACATGGGCGGACAGGTCTCGAACGTAAATATGGACCAGGTGCAGGAAGTGAAGGTGCAGACGGCGGATTTCGGCGCCGACCAGTCGAAAGGCCCCATTGTGATCAATGCGGTGGGTAAGTCGGGCAGCTCGCAGTATCACGGCGGGCTGTATACCTACTTCCGCAACAGCGCCTTGAATTCAAATGACTGGTTGTCGAAGTACTACGATTCGGCGCGGCCCGAGTTGCGCTATTTTTATCCGGGCGGAACGCTGGGCGGGCCAGTGATTTTTCCGCATTCGAGTTTCAACTCGAAGAAGAGCCTGGTTTTCTGGGCGGGCTTTGAGTATTACGGCCAGGACGCCTCGCAGGGACTGGCTACTGCCTTCGTTCCAAACCCGGGAATGCTGGGCGGCGACCTGAGCTCGGCCACCATCGCCAAAGCGCTCAACGTTTCGCTCAGCGACCCGACGACAGGCCTGCTTGCGAATTGCCCAGCCGATTACAGCGTCTCAGCGACCTACACCAACGTGGGCGGGATTTGCTGGTCGCCAAACGGATCGCTGGATCAGACCGGAGCCAAGGTAACGAACGGCCAGGTGGTAAACATCGACCCGGCCACGACGACGATCTCAAGCCTGTGGCCGGCCGTCAACCGCGTACCTCAGCCGGTGGTTGCCGGCGGAACGCTGATCGACCAGACCGACGGAATCAATTACGCGAAGAATGTAATGCAATCGCACAACGGGTTCCAATTACATACCCGCATAGACCAGAGCATTACCGACTCGCTGAAGTTATTCGGAATTTACAACTGGGAGCGGATCAACGACGAATCCGCGATGAACAACATCTACTACAACCCCAACGGAACAGTTCCCTATCCAACGCCGATGTACTCCTACGGTCACGCGCACTATCTGACGCTTAATCTCACCAAGACGGCGGGCTCGTCAATGACCAACGAATTGACGGTGTCGGCGGTGTACTTCGCCGAGCCCGAGCAGTTTGGCGATCGCGCGAAGGCGCAGACTACGGGAACTCCGTGGGAGGCGGCAGGCTACAGCCAGGGTCATCTCGGCCTGAATGAGTCGCAGTTGCCTCAACTCATCACTTATGAAACGGTCGGGATTCCGAGCTTCTCGTTCGGCTATGTGCCCGCGGGATCGCAGTTCCTGAAGAAGTTCTCGTGGAACGTTGGCGACAACCTGACCAAGGTGTACAAGACGCACACCATCAAGGCCGGCTACTACATGGAGCACACGGGCAACAACCAGGTGACGCTGGGCAGCCAAGTGAACGGCTTGATCCCGTTCATGCGCTGGGACAGTTGTTATCCCAACCAGACGACGGCGACGCCGGGCGCTCCGGGATCCGACACCAACCTGGGCAACACGATCGGCAATTTTCTTATCGGCTGCCCGCTCTCGTACTCGCAGGCCAACAGCGATCCCAACGCGAACATGCGCTTTTGGAGTTTTGAGGGATACGTGACCGATGAGTGGAAGGTGAATCCGCAGCTCACGCTTACATTGGGCATCCGCTTCTCGCACATGGAACCGTGGACGGATTCGCACGGCGTGGGCATGGCGGTCTGGAATCCGTCGGGCGTGACCCAGCATGCGCTTTATTCCGACACGACGTCGAACACGACGTGGCCCGGACTCTACTGGCACAGCCGTGACTCACAATACCTGCCGGCGGGCGTTCCCACGAGGCCGTTGTTCTATTCGCCGCGCGGCGGCTTCGCCTACGACCTTTACAGCGATGGCAAAACGGTGTTCCGCGGAGGGTGGGGCATTTACATGTCGCACGACCCCACCAACATTGCAAGCGGGGCGCTGACAACCGCGATTGGAATGCAGACCTACAACAACCCGAGCACGATCTCGTGCACTTACGGCCAGCTCTTTACTACCAAATACGTCCCCTGCGGGTACTACAGCTCGACTCCGAACACCTTAACGCCGTTCTCAGTCTATGCAATGGACAGCAAAGACAATCACATGCCGGTGACCTACAACTACAATTTCACGGTCGATCAGCAGGGCCCGTGGAAATCGGCTTTCGAGATTGCCTATGTGGGCAACCGCGGGCTGCACCTGTCGACCCTCGGCAATCTGCAAAACCAGAACGTGATTCCGCTGGGAGCATTCTTCGCACCCGATCCGGTCACCGGTTCGCTGAACCCGCCAAGCAGCATTCCGAACTCGGCGGATTACCGCCCCTTCCCGAACTACCAGGACGTTTATGTGGCGAATCACAACGTGTGGTCGAATTACAACTCGATGCAGACGTCGTGGAACCGGCAAGCGGGCTCGTTTGTTTACGGCGCCAATTACACATGGGCCAAGGCGCTGGGAGTGCGCGGCAACTACGATACGGGCTACATTGGCGACCCGGTGAATCCGCACCACGATTACGGCATTGTTTCGTTCGACCGCCGGCAGGTGTTTAACCTTACCTACTCCTACCAGGAGGGGGCGAAGTTTAAAGGCAACCACGTGCTTGAGCAGACCCTCAATGGCTGGGAGCTTTCAGGAATTTCATCGCTGCAGAGCGGACCCGATCTAGCGGTGCTGAACGGCGCTACCAACTACGGCCTGAACGGCGGCGTGAACTATTCGGTTGGGACGGCGGCGATCGGTGTTCCGATCAATGCAGCCGAGTGGCTGGGATCGTCAGATTATTCGCTCCAACCGAATGTGACCTGCACCCCAAGCGCGAAACTCAAGGTTGATCAATATGTGAACGGCAACTGCTTCGCGCTGCCTGCGCTCGGCACGCAGGGCTGGTGGAATCTGCCCGACTCGCATGGGCCGGCGTACTTCAGGTGGGACATGTCGGTGTACAAGGATTTTCAAATCAGCGAGCGGCAGAAGTTGCAGTTCCGCGTTTCAGGTTTCAACTTCCTGAACCACCCGCTTACGTCGTTCAACAACAACAGCCTCGGCAATTTGAGCCTGGCGGCCGGAAACTGCACTGGCTGCAAGTACACGTCGCTCTCAGATGCGCTCGCGGCCGCGACCATCACCAACGGCAGCACATTTGGATACACGCCGTTCAGAAACGGCGTGCGCGTGGTGGAGCTAGGCATGAAATACGACTTCTAGACGCCGGGGAGCTGTCAGCCCTTGTGCGCCGGCGCGCGAAACAGATTGGCGCAGCAGGCGAGGCGAAAAGCCGGAACGAAAACAGCGACACGCGGCAGAGAGCCGCACTTCAGGAGGCTTGAAATGCTGAAGACAGGACCGAAAATGAATTGGACCGCACGCACGGGGCTTGGAGCATGGTGGCTGCTCGCGATCGTACTGGTGGGAGCGCAATGCTTGAAAGCGCAGACACCGGCTGTGACGGCGTCGATACTGACCACGATCTCGACGACCGGCATAGCGGCTCCGGAATCGTTCGTGCAGGATTCGTGCGGCAATTTATTTGTATTGGATGAAGGCAACGAATTGTGGGAAGTCCCGGCTGCCGGTGGGGCTGCGACCAGCGTGGAGAGCGGCTCAGAGGGCTACGCGAATCAAGCCCTGGCAATCGATTCAAACAACAATCTCTACGTTACCGGCCCGAATTACAGCGGCAACACGTTGATGATTCCCGAGAAAAGCTGCGCGCCACAGCCCGGTTCAGCGACGAGCGTGGCGACTCCCGGGGCGGCGCAGGGTTACTGGTACTTTGCCGAAGGAATAGCGGTTGACGCGAGCAACAACCTGTTCATCATCGGCAGCAACAACCAGATCATGGAGTCGACGCCCGGCGGGACGGTCACGACCGTGGTGAATTCGAGTTGCCTGCCGACGTCGGTTGCGCTCGATCCCAGCGAAAACCTTTATTACACGTGCGGCGCGAATCCGGCGGCAGGCGCGAGCGGTAATGGAAACAGCAATAAAGGCATTATTTATCAGCTGGCATTTTCACAAGGCGCCTTTGCGGTATCGCCAACCACCTGGGTCACCACCAACCTGACCAATGCTTACGGACTTGCCTTCGACAAGAACGGCAACCTTTTCGTGGTCGATCAGGGGAGCGGCATTCTTTATGAGATTCCGGTGAGCCCAGAGACTGGGGCGCTTGCTCCATCGCTGATCTATCCGGTTGTTTCGTCGCCTGCTCCGGGCTATCGAGTGAACATTGGCAATGACGGCAAAACGTTGCTGTACCCGGCGGTGTTCGGCGCAAACACAAATCTGTACGAACTTGCATCGGAGCCGCCCGATTTCGGAAGCGTGGCAATTGGAAGCACCAGCACCGAGAGCGTGAACCTTTCGTTCTTTGGTACGTTCGCTCCGGCGAGCGTGGCAGTGACTTCGGCGGCGGGCGTATTCACGCAAGGCACTGGAGGCACGTGCATCGGCAGCTTTAGCTCGGGCACCAACTGCACGGTGAATGTGACATTCGCGCCGACTAAGCCGGGACGGCAGAATGGCAGCGTACTTCTGCTGGACGCGAATGGCAATCAACTTGTGACGGCCGATATTTCAGGGACGGGCGTGGGCGCGGGACTGACGGTTGATCCGGGGACGATTGCGACGGTGGGCAGCGGATATTCTGCGCCGAAATCGGTTGCGATTGACTACGCGGGCGACTTGTTTATTGCCGATTCAGCCGCGAACAAAGTGTGGGAGATCGCTGCCGGCGGTTCAACTGCGACTGCGATCGGCAGCGGATTCAGCGGGCCGCAGGGCGTGGCAGTGGATGGTGCGGGCAACGTGTATGTTGCCGATACCGGCAACGACCAGATCGTGGAGATTCCGGTGGTGAATGGCGCGCTGAGCACAACAGCGCAGACAACGCTCATCAAAAGCACGACAAGCGTGGCGGGAGCGAAGCTCGATGGTCCGGAAGGCATAGCGATCGATGGCCTCGGGAACCTGTATATTGCCGATTCCGGGAACAAGCGCGTGGTAGACGTGCCTTACCTGGGGAGCTGGGATTTTGCATTGGCTCAGAACCTGGGATCGCAGATGAGCGAGCCTTCGGCGATTGCGGTCGACTCCGCAGGCGATGTCTATGTGGCGGACGCGGGCAATGGAGATGTGTATGAGCTAAGCGCGCCCCTGTCTTCAGGCGTGCAGGTGACCGTCGCCACGGGATATACCAATCCCTCGGGCGTAGCTCTGGACGCTTCAGGCGCGCTGTTCGTAGTGGACAAAGGCGACAAGAAGGTTTGGCGCATTCCCAACGTTTCAGGCACGCTTGCGCCGAGCAGCGCCCTCAACGTTATCGGTCAGCTCAACGCTTCGGGGACCGCGATCATCGCCGATCCATTCGGTGTGGCTGCGGACACGAGCGGAAACATCTACGTGACTGACAGCACGAATGCCGCGGCGTATGTTGTAGGGCGCACCAGCTCAACTCAGTCGGCCGGCACGTGGTCTCCCGATACATCAAGCGGAACGCTCACTTATTACCTTGAGAATGAAGGCAATTCCTCACTCACCTTCGGTTCTCCATACGAGACGGCCACCGGCGACACAACCCAATTTTCGCTGCTGAGCAGCGAAAGCGACGCGTGCGCGAGCGGCGGGTCAGTATCTGTAGGGACGAGTTGCGATGTTGAAGCGGTGTTTGCGCCGATGGCATCAGGCAACTTTACCTATACGCTTGCGTTGAACAGCAACGCCGCGAATGCCTCAGGTGAGATGATCTCGTTCACAGGCGTTGGAGCGGCGACCGTCACAACCACCACGACGGTGACGCAGACATCGCCCAGCGGATCGCCCTCGTACGACCAGGCGGTGACGTTTGGCGTGACGGTTTCAAGCGCGACCGGAACTCCCGTGGGCGGAGTGAGCCTGACTGTTGATGGGATTACCAAGCAGACGGTGACGCTGAGCAATGGTTCGGCAACCATCACCCTGCTCGGAGGCGTGCTTTCGGGCGGCAGCCACACAGTAGCGGCTCAGTACGTGGGCGGAAACTCCGGCGGGGTCACTTACTCGGCGAGCACTTCTTCTCCACTTACCGTCACTGTGCTTCCCGTCTCCACTTCCACAGCGCTTTCGTATGCGACGCTATACACCAGCCCGGCGAGCCAGCCTGCCGGATCTCCGCTGGTGTTTACGGCGACTATCAGCACCGCATACGCAGGCGTTCCAACTGGGCAGGTCACTTTCACGATCACCGATTCCAGCGGGAATCTGGCCACCGGGACGGGCACGCTTGAGCCCGCGAGCGGCGGGACGTTCCAGGCTACCTACACCTACGCCAACACCGCTTCGCCGAGTGGCGCGGCCT
>Ga0070761_10002938_pt1 | contig 10351 bp, 8 predicted proteins | sample HubBroMetageREF1_FD_66724 | JGI IMG/M metagenome (GOLD analysis project Ga0070761, IMG submission 66724) | Reference soil microbial communities from the Hubbard Brook experimental Forest, New Hampshire, USA - Hubbard Brook CCASE Soil... | ecosystem: Environmental > Terrestrial > Soil > Temperate... | reverse complement strand
ATCATCCGGTCGCGCAGGATGCCGGCCGTATTGACCAGCACGTCGAGCCGGCCAAACTGGTCAACCGCCGACTCGATCAGCTCCCTGGCGGCATCATGGTCACAGACGTCAGCCCCGCTGGCCGCCGCCTTCCCGCCCGCCCCGGTAATCTCGGCGACCACCTGGTCCGCGGGACCGGTGTCGCTGCCCGAGCCGTCAAGGGCGGCGCCGAGGTCATTGACCAGCACAGCCGCGCCTTCGGCAGCGAGCAGGGTAGCCACGGATCGGCCGATGCCGCGCCCGGCGCCGGTCACGACAGCGACGCGCCCGTCAAGTAGTCCCATCGCAGGTGTCCCTTCAGGACGGGGCCCCCGGGCCCGGGCCTGGCCCTGCGGCACTGGCCCGCGCCGCGCGGGTCCCAATTACTAGAATGACCTTCTGGAATTATCTTCTACCATGACACGGATCGGTGAGCACGGATGCCCGGTGATCTGACCGGCAGGCAGCCCGCTGGCACCTGGCAGTGGGGCCGCACCAAGCAGACCCAGCGGGCACTGCTCGACGCGGCCCGCGACGTGTTCACCGAACAGGGATTCTCGAACGCGAGCATCGCCGATGTCGTGGAGCGGGCCGGCTCCAGCGTGGGCAGCCTCTACCACCACTTCGGCGGCAAGAACGAGCTGTTCCTCGCGCTGTGGCAGGACCACCAGCTCGCCCACGAGAAAGCCGCGAGCCAGGCGGTCTCCCAGGCCCGCGCGGCCGGGGAGACCGACCCGACGGCGTTGTTCTGCGTCGGCGCGCGCGCTTTCCTCGACGGCAGCTGGCACCGCCGTGACCTGGCCATGCTGTTCGTATCCGGCGACGGCCCGCCAGGTTTCGAGCTGGTCAGGCGGGGCCGCGTACACGAATGGATCAGCCAGAACGACGCCCTGCTCCGGCTGGCCGACACCTCGCTCGACCGGCTCTACGCCGCGATCCTGACCTCCCTGATCGGCGAAGGCGCCCGCGAGGTCGCAGCCGCCCGCAACCGCCGCCAGGCCGGCGAGATCATCGAGGCTGTGCTTGAGTACGCCCGGCGCGTGCTGGCCCACGGCCCGGCCAAACCCAGCCGCCAGCCGAGTCCAGCGCCGCCCCAGACCGCCCAGACCGCCAAACCCGCCCAGACCACCAAGCCCGCCTGAAGCAGCCGGGCAACCCCCTCAAGGTCACTGAGATGCGCCGGCCGCGCCGCGCCGAACCCCCTCTAAGTCCCGGCGATGGCGCCCTAACACCCTCAAACTAACTCCGATGGGCCAGCGGCCGCCTGAAGCAGCCCCAGGCCGGGATCGGCTCAGGCCGCGAAACCCGCCTGAACCGGGTGGGCCGTGCTCCCGCAAAACGGCGAGGCCGCCGGGTGGTCCGCCAGCACCACCGGGCACACCACCGGGCCGGCCGACGATGACCGTACAGTGGGCCGGGCCGGGCGAGCCCTTGACCGGCCCACCCGGAGCCGCGCCCGCGCAGGCAGCCCCGCGCACGCGATCGCGCCGTAGAACAGCTGGTCCCACCGGATGATCCCGAGCCACTGGAACACCACAGCGAGGAACGGGAAACCAGGATCCTTTTCGCTGATCCACCGCCCGTTCGCTAGATGCACCCACTGGGCGATGACTGGCCCGCCGCCCAGGCGGCCGTACGGCCGCGCCGCGCTCCCGAGCTTGCTGAGCTGGGCGACCAGAGCTTGCGCCTGCGCGGTCGACAAGCTGAGGAAATGCCCGTCGGTCATGGCCACGATCGAGCCCCGGTAAGCGTAGTCATCTGGCTCGGGCATGAACGGCGCCGTCCGCAGGATCACGACCCACAGCACAATGAACGCGGCCAGGGCGATGCCGGCCTCGATCAGGTCCCAGCGCGTGACCGGCCGGGACCCCGCCGGCGCGGGCAAGTCTGAGTCCGCCCGCACCCCCCCCGCCGCGCGCACCGCACCACCCCCCGCCGCACTTGCCGCCGTGCTCGTCGGCTCGCTCATGACCCGTCCCTGCTCTAGCCCGGCCATGCCATTGTCGCCGTCACTTTAGGAAATCAGTCTGCGGGCCGGCCGCGAGCCGCACGCGAGTTTCGCGTGAGCCGCATTGACCTGGCTGCCTTGACAAGGTCGACGGGCATGCGTTCTGATCGGATCTAGAATTCGATTCTAGGATTGGGCTGCGGCCAGCCCGGCGGGAGGCACCCCATGGACCTGGATCTCGGCCCGGAGATCGCGGAGTTCCGCGCGCAGACGCGGGACTGGATCAGGGCGAACGCGCCGGACGGCCTGGCCGAGCTGGCCGACTGGAACATGGCGGTCACGGCCGGCGGGTACCGGGGCGGTGAGCTCGCGCAGGCAGCGGAGGAGCAGGCATACCAGCAGTGGGAGGCCAGCCTGGCCGGAGCGAAGCTGATCTGCCCGCAGTGGCCGGCCGAGTTCGGGGGCCAGGGCATGGACGGCGTCAGGCTCGCGGTGCTCAATGAGGAGTTTCACGCCGCCGGTGTTCCCCGGGTCAGGCGCGGCATGGGTGAGAGCCTGGTCGGGCCCTCGATTATCGTGCACGGCACGGACGAGCAGCGGGCCTATTTCCTGCCCAGGATCATTACCGGGCAGGACGTCTACTGCCAGGGCTTCTCCGAACCCGACCACGGCTCGGACCTGGCTGGCGTGCAGACCAAGGCCGAGGTCGATGGCGGAACCGTGGTCATCACCGGCACCAAGGTCTGGACCTCAGGAGCGGCCAGGGCCAACATGATGTTCGCCCTCTGCCGCAGCGATCCTGAAGCACCCAAGCACGCCGGCCTGTCCTACGTCCTGCTGCCGTTCAACGACCCGGGCGTGCAGTACCGGCCGATCAGGCAGATGTCCGGCGCCAGCGAGTTCTGCGAGGACTTCATCAGCGGGGTCAGGGTCCCGCTGTTCAATGTCATCGGCGGCCTCAACAATGGCTGGAAAGTGGCCATGACCACGCTCGGCCACGAGCGCGGCGGCGCGGTCACGACGGCGCACCTGGGCTTCGAGCGCGAGTTCTGGGAACTGGTCGACACCGCGCGCAAGCACGCGAGGAACACCGACCCGCTGGTGCGCCAGGACCTGGCGCGCGCCTACACCAGCGTGCAGATGATGCGGTTCAACGGCTTGCGCGCGCTGGCCGAAGCCGCCGAGGGCCGGCCGCCAGGTCCTGAAGCCTCGATCACCAAGCTGCTGTGGAGCGAGTACCACAAGCGGCTCGGCGAGATCGCGATCAGCATCGTGGGCACCGACGCGCTGGTACGCCCGCCCGGCACCGGCTACCCGACCACCGAGTGGCAGAACGTGTTCCTGTCCAGCCGGGCAGGCACCATTTACTCGGGTACCAGCGAGATCCAGCGCAATATCGTCGGCGAGCGCGCGCTCGGTCTGCCCAAGGAGGCGAGCCTGCCCAAGGAGCCGAAGGCGTCAGCAGCTTCGCCGGGTCATGCGAACCGCTGACCAGGTAGCGCGGCCGGACCAGCTGGTCAGCACGGAAAGGCTCAGGGAATTCTTCGCGCCGCGCAGCCTGGCCGTAGTCGGCGCGTCTGACACCTCGGGCTGGGCGCGGTTCCTGCTCGCCAGCGCCGCGGCCAGCGGATTCACCGGACCGCTGGTCCCTGTGCATCCCGCGCACCGGCTGGTGTTCGGGCGGCCGGCCGTGCCCAGCCTGCGCGACCTGACTGAGCCGGTCGACCTCGCGTTCATCATGGTGCCGCTGGAAGCCGTCGGCAGCGTGCTCGACGATGCCGCGGCAGCCGGCGTACGCGGCGTGGTCGTGCTTGCCTCCGGCTACCGCGAGGTCGGCGAGGACGGGCGCGCGCACCAGGACCGGCTGGTGGCTCGCGCCGCCGGGCACGGCCTCACGCTGCTCGGGCCGAACTGCCTCGGCTTCCTCAACGCGCACGCCCGCGTGGCGCCGTTCGCGCTGACCATTCCTGTGCCGCTGCAGGCAGGCCCGGTCGGCATCGCGCTGCAAAGCGGCGCGCTGGCCAGCGTGTTTCTCAGCTTCGCCCGGGCGCACGCGATCGGCGTCAGCACCGTGGCTTCGCTCGGCAACGAGGCCATGATCGGTACGGCTGAGGTGCTCGATTACCTGATCGAAGATGACCACACCAAGGTCATCGGGCTGTTCCTCGAGCAGATCGGCGACCCGGCGGCGTTCGCGGCGGCGGCCGCCCGTGCTGACCTGGCCGGCAAGCCGATCGTGGCGCTCAAGGCCGGCTCGAGCCAGGCCGGCCGCGCGGCCGCGCTCGCACACACCGGCGCGGTGGCTGGCGACGACGCGGTGGTGGACGCGGCCCTGCGCCAGCTCAACGTGATCAGGGTCGCCAGCATCGAGGAGTTGCTCAGCACCGCCGCAGTGCTCGGCTACTCGCGCTGGCCGAACGGTCGCCGGATGGGCGCGGTGACCACCTCAGGCGGCGCCTGCGACCTGATCGCTGACCGGGCCGCGCAGACGGGCATCGAGATCCCCGCCTTCACGGCGGAGACGGCCGCGGCCATCGAACCGCTGCTGCCACCGTTCGCCGAGGTACGCAACCCGCTTGACGTGACCGGCTACTTCCTCGCCAACCGCCGCATCGCCGCACTCACCCCGGTCGATGCCGCGCTCGATCAGGCCGTCGCCGACCAGGGACTAGATTTCGTGCTGTTCACCGGCCTGACCTTGCCCGATGCCAGGCCGCCCGATGAGAGCGCCGCGAGCATGCTGCAGGAGCGAGTGGCCTGGCTGGCGCGGCGCATCGCCTCGGCCCCGATTCCGGTCATCCCGACGGGCTCGACCTGCGTCGATCTCTCGGATTACGGGCGCGGGCTGCTCGGCCAGCACGGCGTGCACCTGCTGGCCGGCATCGACCTGGGCGTCAAGGCCGTCAGCAACGCGCTGCGCTGGCTCGACGGCCGGGGCCTGGTAGCAGTTCGCCCGCGACCGGCAGCCGTTGCGCCCGCCTCCGCTGTGAGCAGCGGACCGTGGCCCGAGGCGGCGGCCAGGGATTTGCTCGCGGCTTTCCGCGTTCCGCTGGTACCGCAGGAGATATGCAAAAATTCTGAAGCGGCGGTCAGCGCGGCATCTAGGCTGGGCTTCCCGGTGGTGGTCAAGATCTCCTCGGCGCAGATCACCCACAAGTCCGACATCGGCGGTGTCGCGCTCGGACTGCAGACCCCCGCCGAGGTCGCGGCAGCCTGCGAGCGGGTAATCGCGGCGGCCGGCGATGCGGCCATCGAGGGCGTCAGCGTCTCGCCAATGCGTACTTCAGGCGTGGAACTGCTGGCCGGGGTCACGATCGATCCCACGTTCGGCCCGGTGCTCGCGGTCGGTCTCGGCGGCGTCTGGGTCGAGGTGCTCGGTGACGTGAGCCTGCGCGTGCTGCCGGTTGACGAGGCCGAGGTGCTGCGGATGCTCGGCGAGCTGCGCGGCCTGCCGCTGCTGCGGGGCGTGCGCGGCCAGGTCGCCGCCGACCTGGACTCGCTTGCCCGCGTGATCGCGGCGATCGGCGACGCGGCGATCAGCCTGGGGAGCGCGCTGCGGTCGCTTGAAGTCAACCCGCTGTGGGTGAACGGCGCCCGGATCGAGGCGCTCGATGTGCTGGTCATCACGCAAGCCTTGGGGAACGGAGTGCGGACATGAAGCTCGCGATGGGTTCTGAGCAAGCCGAACTGAAAGAGTCGGTGCGCCGATTCCTCGCCGACCAGGCACCACTGTCCAGGGTCCGCGAGCTGATGGCGTCCGACGACGACTCGACCGACCAGGACGTCTGGCAGGCCGCGGGGAAGCAGCTCGGGTTGCAGGGGATCGCGATCCCCGAGGAGTACGGCGGCGCGGGTTTCAGCTTCGCCGAGCAGGCCGTGATTCTCGAACAACTCGGCGCGGCCTTGTACACCGGGCCCTACCTGGCCAGCGCGGTGTTCGCGGCCAACGCGCTGCTGGCCAGCCGGGACGAGACGGCTAAGCATGACCTCCTGCCGCCAATCGCCAGCGGCGAGACGATCGCGACGCTGGCGTTCACCGAAGACGACGGCTCGTGGGAGCCAGACGCGATCAGGCTCACCGCGACCAAGGCGGAGGGGGACGGGCCGGGGTGGCTGCTCGACGGGCACAAGAGCTTCGTGCTCGACGGTTACGCTGCCAGTTTGCTGCTGGTCGCGGCGCGTACCGACGATGGCTTGTCGCTGTTCGCCGTCGACGCGACCGCACCGGGCCTGGAGCGGACGCCGCTGGCCACGCTTGATCAGACCAGGAAACTGGCCAGGTGCGAGTTCTCGTCGGTGACCGGCACGCTGATCGGGGCGCCAGGCGATGCGGCCGCGATCCTGGCCAGGGTGCTTGACGTCGGCGCGGTCGCGCTGGCCGCCGAGCAGCTTGGCGGCGCGCAGCGGGTACTCGACATGGCGGTCGGGTACGCGAAGATCAGGCATCAGTTCGGCCGACCGATCGGCAGCTTCCAGACCATCAAGCACCGCTGCGCTGACCTGCTGCTTGAGGTGGAGTCGCTGCGCTCGGCGGTGATCTACGCGGCGGCCGCCGTCGCCGAGGACTCACCCGAGGTGCCGACCCTAGCCTGCCTGGTCAAGGCACTGGCATCAGATGTGTACTTCCACGCCGCCGCCGAGAACATTCAGATCCACGGCGGGATCGGATTCACCTGGGAACACGACGCGCACTTGTACTTCAAGCGGGCCAAGTCGAGCGAGCTGTTCCTCGGCGACAGCAACTACCACCGGGAGCGGCTGGCGACCAGGATCGGGGTCTAACTCACCCCCAGTTCGCTGAGCAAGTCCTGCGAATAAGCGATCCGGCCGGTCAAGGACCTGGGATCGGCGTGGCACAACGCCAGGGCCGCCGCTGCCATCACGCTGGGCGGCTCCGCGTTCGCATCGTCTTGGGTGGTGAGCTTGTGAAACAGCGTCCCCGGAGTCGGCACTACCTTGTTCGGGGCAAGCGCGTTCACGGCGATGTTGTCGGCGTAAAGCTCGGCGGCGAGGCCGGTGGAGAACCGCTCGATCGCCGCTTTGCACATGCCGTACACCGTGCCGCCGCGGCCGCCCCACGCGGTCGGCGGGATCTGAGGGTGCACGGCGGCGATCGAGGAGATGTTGAGTATCCACCCGGCGCCGCGTTCTCGCATGCCAGGCACTACCAGTGTCGCCAGGTGAAACGGCGCCTGCACCTGGACCTCGAACATCAGCGCGTACTGCCGCGGAGTAAAGTCCTCGACTCGCCTGAAGTACGTCACGGCCGCGTTGCTGACGCAGATATCGGGAGTGCCGAGCTGGCGCCGGGTCTGCATGACCAGCTGCTCACGCTCGTCGGCCTTGGCCAGGTTGGCCGCGATCGCGATGGCCGTGCCGCCGGCCGCGCGGATCTGGTCTACGGTCTCGTTGATCGTCCCGGCGAATGGCGAGCTGCCGGGGTCGGTGGTGCGGGCGGAGACGGCGACCGCCGCGCCTTCGGCGCCGAATCTCCTGGCTATCTCCGCGCCGATCCCCCGGCTGGCGCCCGTCACAATAGCGATCTTTCCGTCAAGCAGACCCATGGCTGGCGCTCCCTGCTGCGAACCGGCATTCTAGAATCGGATTCTAGACACAAGCCATCCTGCCCTGGAGGTCATCGATGACACTGCACCACAGCGTGATCGGCGTGCCTGGCCACCCGCTTGAGCGGTCGTGGACCGGCAAGGATGCCCTGCTGTACGCGGTCGGCGTGGGCGCCGGGCTTGGCGACCCGCTGAGCGAGCTCGAGTTCACGACGGAGAACTCCGAAGGCGTCACCCAGCAGGTACTGCCCACCTACGGCGTGCTGATCTCCCAGGCATCCACCGGCCGCGACCTCGGCGACTTCGACCGCGCGATGCTCGTGCACGCGGAGCAGTCGTTCGAGCTGCATCAGCCATTGCCGGTGGCCGGAACGGTGCGGATCGTCGCGACCGTGACCGGGATATACGACAAGGGCTCGGGCGCGCTGGTCGTGACGCAGAGCCGTGCGGTCGACGCCGCGACCGGGGAACCGCTGGTGACCGCGCGGGGTAGCACGTTCATCAGGGGCGAGGGAGGCTTCGGAGGCGACCGTGGTCCCCGCGAGACGTGGACCCGCCCGGAACGGGAACCCGACCACGTGGTGAGCTACGCCACCAGGCCCGAGCAGGCGCTTGTCTACCGGCTGTCCGGGGACAGGAACCCGCTGCACGCCGACCCCAAGTTCGCGGCGCGCGGCGGCTTCAGCCGGCCGATCCTGCACGGCCTGTGCACGTACGGCGTGACCGGGCGCGCCCTGCTCCACACGCTGTGCGGTTCTGACCCGGCCAGGTTCCTGGCCATGTCAGGCCGGTTCAGCCACCCGGTGTATCCGGGTGAGTCGCTCCTAATCTCGATCTGGCTACCGGACGATAGCGGGAACGAGGCGGTGTTCCAGACCTCGACCGAGAACGGCACGGTCGTCATCGACCGGGGCCGCCTCAGCTTCCGGCCAGAGCATGCCGCCCAGGCAGCGGACGAGGCTCAGGCAGCCTGAGGGCATCAAGCTCGCTCAAGCTGAGCGTGGCGCAACGACAGGTATCCCGAACCGCAGGACACTGATATCCCGTTCGACGGACAACCCGCGCAATGCAAAGACGATCAGGGAAAGCGACGGAGCACATCTGTAGGACTGCCACCATGGTTCGCCAACCTCCTTCCTGAAGGGGAGCTTCGGAAGCAAATCATTCGCGAAATGGGCGGCGGCTGGCTGGTGCGGGCGGCGGGCTGGTGCGCGGGCGGCGGGCGCGAGGCGGTCACCCGCGCTATGCTCCATGATCATGAACTGGTGCTTGATCCCGGCAGTCCGGGCGGGTGACCGCCCGCGCGATCCTCCGTGATCACCCGCCGGACCATGATCACGGCATTCCGGGCGGCGGCCGCGCACCGCACAGCTGTGCCAGCACACCCGGCCTGGCCTCCCATAGCCACCGCGAGCCCTTCAGCGGCCGGCATCCGGGCGGCCCGGCTGCCTCGTTACCCGATTGGACCAGAATTCGCCTATTTTAGACAAATTCTCCTTGTTTAGCCCTGGTGCACTGATTTGAGCCTTGTTGGCCGAGAACGCCCATGTCAGCTTTCCGTAGGCTTACCCAGCGAGAGAGAATGACGACGATGACAGTCGAGCAGATTCCGGCGAACGTGAGTTTCTTTGCTGCCACCACTCCCGCGGACTCGCTAGCCGAGGTGTTTCTCAGTTATCTCGACTACTTCAGGTCAAGGCTCGTCAGCAAGCTTCGTGCCTTGCCGGAAGAAGATCTGCGCACTAGCAAGCTGCCGTCGAGCTGGACACCGCTTGGGCTGATCAAGCACCTGCGCTGGGTGGAACTGCGCTGGCTTGAGTGGGGCTTCGAAGGCCGCGAGTTCCCCGACCCGTGGGCGGACAGGAATGGTGACCGCTGGTCCGTAACGGACGACGAGAACCTGGACAGCCTGGTGGCTGCGCTCGCCCGGCAAGCGGCCAGGACCAGGGCCATCGTCGGAGCGCACGACCTCGCGGAGGTCGGCCAGCCGGGCGAGCGCTGGGCCGGCGCGGCACCGGCGACGCTGGAGCGGGTCCTGTTTCACCTGCTGCAGGAATACGCCAGGCACGTCGGTCACCTGGACATCGTCTGCGAGCTGGCGACCGGCCAGGCCGGGGAGTAACGGGGAGTAAGCAGTCAGTTCTCACAATCGCTCGATGATCGTCACGTTCGCCTGGCCGCCGCCCTCGCACATGGTGAGCAGGCCAAGCGTGCCATCGGCGCGCTCTAGCTCGTAAAGCAGCGTGGTGAGCAGTCGCGCGCCGGTCGCGCCGAGCGGATGGCCGAGCGCGATCGCGCCCCCGCTGACGTTCACCCGGCCCAGGTCGGCGCCGGTCTCACGCTGCCAGGCGAGCACCACGGAGGCGAACGCCTCGTTGATCTCGATGAGGTCAATGTCGGCCAGGCGCAGGCCAGCCCGGCGCAGCGCATGCTCGGTCGCGGCGATGGGCGCGGTCAGCATCAGCACCGGGTCATCACCGCGCGCGGAAAGGTGCCTGATCCTCGCCCTGGGCGCCAGCCCGTGCTCGGTAACCGCCCGCCCGGACGCGATCAGCAGCGCCGCCGCGGCGTCAGCGATCTGGCTGGAAAGAGCCGCCGTGATCAGCCCGCCATCTTCTTCCGGCCGCAAAGGTCGCAGCGCGGCCATTGCCTGCAAGGAAGTGGCTCTCCTCGGGCATTCATCGACGGCAATTCCTCGGTAGGGCTGGATCTCGGCCTCGAAATGGCCGGCGTCGATCGCCGCGACGGCGCGCTGGTGGCTGGTCAGCGCGTACCGCTCCATCTCGGCCCGGCTGATCCCCCACTTCGCCGCGATCAGGTC
>Ga0070761_10002937_pt1 | contig 10353 bp, 8 predicted proteins | sample HubBroMetageREF1_FD_66724 | JGI IMG/M metagenome (GOLD analysis project Ga0070761, IMG submission 66724) | Reference soil microbial communities from the Hubbard Brook experimental Forest, New Hampshire, USA - Hubbard Brook CCASE Soil... | ecosystem: Environmental > Terrestrial > Soil > Temperate... | reverse complement strand
CGGGCGGGCTTGGAATCACCGATTTGCGAGCCGTGGCAAGGCCCTTTGGATGCGCGAAAGCCCTTTTCTTAGGAGCTTGCATATCGCGTTCTTCCGTAAACACCTCCCTGACAATTCTCCCTAAGAATTCTCGGCTTTCCGCACGATCTTTGAGCCCGAGGATCTTCAGTTTGATCGGCCCGAAGAGCGGGTTCTGGAGAACCCGCGCAGGCCTGGAGGCCCGCCCCACCAAGAAGGGCCAATCTCCAGCACTAGCGAGCCCAAGCCTGTACCAAGACATGCCTGAGTTACTGAAGTCGAGGTAAAATCGGGCAAGATGTCTGCTACAGCGCATACAGGTTTGGGGAGCGGGGCGGATCGTTTCAGGGCGCTCTATCAACTCCTGGCCGCCTTAAGCCGGGCCAGCGCCTTGGAGGAACTGTACGAGGCGGCACTGACGAGTTTGCTCGACGCTACGGCCGCTGACCGCGTGGCAATTCTGTTGTTCGACGACGATGGGGTCACCCGATTCAAAGCCTCGCGCGGTCTTTCCCCCGCGTACCAAGCCGCGGTCACGGGACACTCGCCGTGGCCGCGAGGAGCCTTGGATGCGGAGGCCGTCGCCGTGCCGGATGTTCTGCTCGACGAGAGTCTGGCGGCGTACCGGGACGTGTTGCGGCAGGAAGGGATTCGCGCCCTGCTTTTCGTGCCACTGGCGCTGGATGCCGGCGTGTTCGGCAAGTTCATGCTGTATTATGCCGCGCCGCATGTATTCACCGCGGATGAGTTGGAAATCGCCAACGCGGTCGCGACGCACTTAGCTTTGGCCATTGAACGCAAGCGCGCGGAGATCGAACGGGCGCGCACCAGCCATCTCCTGCAGGCGATCGTGGATAATTCGGCTACGGTCATATTCGTCAAAGATCTTCAGGGCCGGTACATGCTTGTGAACCGGCGCTACGAGGAACTGTTTCACCTCCCGAAGGCGGATGTGCTGGGCCGCACGGACTACGACATCTTCCCCAGCGAAATAGCAGACCGGTTTCGAACCAATGATCATGCAGTGCTGGCTGCCGGGAAACCGCTGGCGGTTGAAGAGTACGCGCCGCACGACGACGGAATTCACGGCTATATTTCAATCAAGTTCCCCTTGGAAGGGCCGGACGGACAGATCACCGGTGTCTGCGGCATCGCCACCGACCTGACGGAGCGAAAGGAGCTCGAAGCCGCAAGCGGGCGTCTGGCGGCGATCGTTGAAAGCTCGGACGATGCTATTGTCGGCAAGGATCTGAACGGGATCATCACGAGTTGGAATCATGGAGCGGAACGTATTCTTGGCTACACCGCCGCCGAAATAATAGGCCAACCGGTGTCGGTCCTGGCGGCGCCCGACCGCCTGGATGAAATGCCCCAGATCCTTGCCAAGATAGCGCAAGGGCTTCGGGTGGAACATTATGAGACGCGCCGGCGCAGAAAAGATGGCCGGATCATCGATGTGGATCTTACCGTTTCACCGGTCCGCAACGCGGCAGGCCAGATCGTCGGGGCGTCCAAAATCGCCCGGGATATAACCGGCGCGAAGCATGCCGAGCAAGAGCGTGCGTTGCTCTACGCGCGTGAGCGGGAGGCCCGCCGGACTGCCGAGCTGCTCAATGCAGCCGCTCCAAGGCTGGCGGCACAACTGGACCCTGAGAAGCTCGTCCAAGAGATAATCGGCATTGCGGCGACGCTGGTGGGGGCGGAGTCCGCTGCGTTCTTTCACAACGCCGCCAACGGAAATGGAGAGTCCCCCCCGCTGGACGCGCTTCCGGGCGTGCCGCAGCAGGGATCTTCAAGTTTCCCGATGCCGCGCAACTCGGATCTCTTCCGTTCAACCTTCCGCGGTGAAGCCATCGTGCGCTGCGGCGATGTTACCCAAGATCCACGGTACGGCGGGACTCCGCCGCACGACGGATTACCGGACGGACACTTGCCCATCCGCAGCTATCTTGCGGCGCCTGTTGTGGCGCGGTCCGGGGAGGTGCTCGGCGGTCTTTTCCTGGGCCATTCGGCGCCGGGAAAGTTCACCGAGACACACGAGGCCATGGTTGCCGGCATCGCGGCGCAGGCCGCCATCGCCATGGACAACGCGCGCCTTTTCGAGCGGGCCCAGTGGGTGCAATCGGAGCTTAAGCGATCCAACGAAGAACTGCGGCGCGCCAATGAGGATCTCGAGATCTTTGCCTACTCCGCAAGCCACGACTTGCAAGAGCCGCTGCGGACGATCTCGATTTCGGCGCAGATCATCGAGCGCAATTGGGGGCAGCGCTTGCAAGGCGGCGAGGCTGCCTTTTTGCAGAATATCCTGACCGCTTCCACTCGTATGCTGGTTCTCATCGAAGATCTGCTGGCATACACTAAAGCGGCGAAACATGAGGAAGGCCGCCCGCCCACGGTCGACTCCGCCCTTGTGCTTTCCAATGTCCTGGAGGGCATGCGTGCGACGGTCCAGGAGGCCGGCGCAACGGTGACCGCCGGAGAATTGCCGATGGTTGCCATCCACGAAAGCCGGCTTGCCCAGTTGTTTCAAAACCTGATTAGCAACGCGGTAAAGTACCGCGGCAAGGAGGCTCCCCGAGTGCATATCGCCGCCGCCGAACGCGATGGCTGGTGCGTATTCTCCGTGGAGGATAACGGGATTGGGATCGAACCGCAGTACGCGGATCGAATTTTTTGTCTTTTCAAACGCCTGCACAATCGCGACGAGTATCCGGGCAGCGGCATCGGCTTGGCAATCTGTCAACGTGTAGTGGCGCAGTACGGCGGCCGCATTTGGCTGGAGCGGTCTGCACCCGGCGGAGGATCGACCTTCTGCGTCTCCCTGCCTTCGCGAAACCGGCAGTAGCCAGGATAAGGCACGCGAACTTTCGATAAGTGTCTACTACCGTACATACTAAAAGGCGGCGTCACGATACAATGAACTTAATTGGAAGGGAAATGTCGCCCTGGAAGAAGCTTCTCGAGCAACCCCATCCCCGGGGACACTTCGTGCAGCTGTACGAGGCTGACGAAGCCGCGTTAACACACAACGTCGGACACTATCTCTGGGAAGGGCTTCGGCAGGGGGAAGGTGTGCTGGTCATCGCCACGCCGCGGCACCAGGAAATCTTCTGCCGGCATTTGGATGGCTTGGGCGCCGATCTGGCCGCATTACTTGGGAGCAGGCAACTGGTCTGCTGGGATGCCGAACACACCTTAACTGAAATTATGGCAGCCGGACAGCCGGACTGGGAGAGGTTCGAGAGCGTCATGCGCGCGGCGATGCGGCTGGTCCGTCCAGCAAATAATTCCGGAGGCTTGCGCGCGTATGGGGAGATGGTCGGAATCTTGTGGAAGGCGCGCCAATTCGCGGCCGCAATTCGGCTCGAACAACTATGGAATAAGCTGCTGGAGCAATCCCGCTTCAGCCTGTACTGCGCATACGCAATCGATATTTTTGGCAAAGAGTTCGCGGTCTCCAACCTCGACGGCGTGCTCTGTACCCACACGCATCTGGTCCCGGCACAAATCGATGGTACGTTAGAAACGGCGATCAACCGCTCCATGGATGAGATCCTTGGTTCGAGGGCAGACGCGTTGCGGGTGCTCATCAAAGCCAACTACCGTCCCGGGTGGGCGATCATGCCAACCGCCGAAGCGATCGTTCTGTGGTTGAGACGCAACCTACCGGCGCAAGCCGATCCAATTGTCGGGCTAGCTCGCCAACACTACCGTTTGCTGCTGCAACCCGGCGAATCCACGCTTGTTGTATAAAGCATTTCGCCTGCCCATACGGTTTGAGGCCCCCCCGGCCCGCGATGCGCTAATCGGTACAATGAATGTTGTGAAGTTTGTCCTCCTGGGCGCGCTGGTTGCGGCCATCGCAGCCGGCCAGTCCTCTCAGCAGCTTGCCGAAACCGGCCATTGCCGGGAAGCCCTGCCGTTGCTGAAAGCCGATATCGCCAAAGCCACTGCCGCGGATATGCAAAAGCGCCTGGGCGTGGACGGCGTACGCTGCGGCATGACCCTCGACGACATGGATGCCGCCCTCGACTTTCTCCGCGGTCTCCACAAGCGTTTTCCAGGCGATGCCGAAGTGTTGTATTTGGAGGTCCATGTTTTCTCCGATTTATCCATCCGCTCTTCACACAAGCTGATGGTCTCGGATCCCTCCTCTTACCAGGTGCACGAGCTGAATGCGGAGGCCCTGGAAACACAGGGAAAATGGAGCGACGCCGAGGCGGAATATCGCGAAGTCCTCAAGAAGGACCCACGGTTGCCCGGCATTCACTATCGCATCGCGCGGCTACTCCTTTCCGGGCCGCCGTCGCCCACCGCCAAACCCGATGCCCGCCGCGAATTGGAAGAAGAGATCAAGATCGATCCCAACAACGCCGGCGCGGAATACGTGCTGGGCGAATTGGCCCGCCAGGATGGCAAGGACACGGACGCAATCGACCATTTCAGCCGCGCCGCCAAATTGGATGTCGGATTCGTAGACGCCTTCGTCGGCCTGGGCCGTACACTTCTCACCGACGACCGCGCCGCCGATGCCGTCGCACCGCTCGAAACCGCCGTCAAACTGGATCCCGACAGTCCTATCGCGCATTTCAATCTGGCGACCGCCTACTCCCGCACCGGACGAAAAGAAGACGCAGCGCGGGAGTTCAATCTACTGAAGCAAGCCTCGGAAAAGTTGAAGCAGACCAAACAGCAGGTCCGCGAGGGCATTGCCGGCGCCCCGCCGCAATAAGACAATTAATTAACCGCAGATGCACGCAGATGCACGCGGATAAAACCAACGCAGATCGGAAGGCCGTCTTCTGCGTGAATCTGCGTGCATCTGCGGTTAATTTCCCTTCTTTCTCGCGACGATCATGTATTGCGTCAGCATCAGGGGCCATAGCACCTTCTCCCGGATCGCCTCGCCACGCTCGCGGACTGCATTCATCACTTCCTGTGGCTGAAGCGGCCGTTCGTCGGGAAAGCTCCACATGCCGAGCGCCTCGATGAATCTTCGTGTGGCGCGGTACAGGAGGGTGGGTGTCGGGAAGGTAATGATCAGAGTGCCTCCCGGCCGCAGATAATCGAAGTGCGCCAGAACGGCCGCCCTGGTCTCCCTTGGTCTGAAGTGTTCGACGAGGCCCACGCTGAAGACGAGGTCGGCGGACAGGCCAAGTGTACCGTCCAGGATGCTGTGCTTGTGCAGGCGCACCACGTTCCCTTCTCCCGCCCTCCCGGATAGAAGCGCTAGCCCATACTCGTTTGTATCGACCACGTCGTAAGAATGGCACGGAATGCGCGACAGGATAGCATCCAGGAAGCAACTGTTGGCGCCTCCGATCTCGACAATTGAAAGCTGCCCATCTGGGCCGCCCGCCTGTGCATGCCGCTGGAACGCCTCCAGCAACACCGATGTGGAGTATCGCCGGGTAAGCCTGGCTGTAGCTGGTACGCTTGCGTAGTATCGATTCCAATCGGTGGCCCGTGGGGAATCCGATTCATCCGCTGCTGCGCACACACGTACATGATAGCGAATTGGCTCTGCAATTATGGCGTCACTGAAACGCCACGTTGCTTGAAAGCGAGACTGCGGATATGCTAGTCGCGCCGCGGTGCCCGCCAGGTCCATTCCGAAGATGCTGACTGTCAGGGCCGGCGTCCAGCCGCCCGCCGATACTTCGCGATGTTAACATCGTGCGCGGCCAGGTCCCTGGAGAAGTTGTGGCCGCCCGAGCCATCCGCGCGCGCCACGAAATACAGATAGTCCGTGCCGGCGGGGTGCAAGACCGCCGCGATGGAAGCGGCGCCCGGATTGGCGATCGGCCCTGGCGGCAGCCCCGCGTGCTGGTAGGTGTTGTACGGATCGTCGCTGGCCAGATCCGACTTGTGAATGGCGCCGCGGTAGTTGCCCGCTAGCAGCGCCGCATAAATGGTAGTCGGGTCGCAATCGAGTTTCATCCCGATGGCCAGGCGATGTTCAAAGACGGCGGCGATGACGGGCCGCTCGTCGGGAAGCTTGCCTTCCTTTTCCACCATCGACGCCAGCGTTACGGTGCGGTGTACGGAAGCATCGGTGCGCAGGCCGCGCCAGACTTCGCGGAACTTGGCGGTCATCCTCTGGCACAATTCATCGGGCGTTGTGGTGCGGCTCAGCCGGTAAGTATTCGGGAACAGGTAGCCCTCCAACGTGGGCGCCTGCGGGTCGAGATCGCGGATGAGCGCGGGGTTGCGGGCCGCGTCCAGAAACCGCTGTGCTGAAAACACGTCGAGGCGTTCGACCGCCGCGGCGATGTCGAACATGTTCTTGCCTTCCGGCACCACCAGCTCGTAATAAAAAACGTCGCCGCGCGCGATGCGGCCGAAGATTTCCGCCGCCGACGCGGGTTGGGTGAAGTGGTATTCGCCGGCTTGGAGGGTAGCGCCGCGGTGCAGAGCGCGCACAGCCAGGAACGCCCAGGAGTGGCGGATGACGCCGGAGTTACGGAGCATCTCGGCCATCTGACGGGCGCCGGTTCCCCGGGGTAGATCGACAAACGCTTCCTGGTTGAAGCCGGCATAGGGTGTGTTCAGACTGATTCCGATGTAGGCCACGAAGCCCATGGCGCATAAAAGGACCAGCGCGAGCCGGCGAAAGACCGTCACAGGGAATCCAGATAGCTCTGCAGCAGAATGACGGCGGAGAGCCGGTCCACGGCGCGGGCGCGCTTCTGAATACTGATACCGCTGGCGCGCAGCACGCGGGAGGCTTCCACCGTGGTCAGGCGCTCGTCCCACAGCCGCACGGGACGGCCGGCGCGCGCGGTCAGTGCATCGGCGAACTCCCGCACCCAGGCGGATTGCCGGCCTTCGACGCCGCTCATATGCATCGGGTTACCGATCAGAATGAGGGAGACTTCGCGCTCCTCCACTTGGCGGGCAAGCTCTGCCAGATCGGCGCGCTTGGTGGTGCGCTCCAGGTTCGGCAGCCCTTGCGCGGTGAGACCCAGCGGATCGCTGATGGCCATGCCGATGCGCTTCGTTCCCAGATCCAGGGCCAGTATGCGGGGTGTTAGGGATGGCATGCGCAGGAACTGATTTCATTATAAACGCGAGTTGGGTGGTGGGCCGCTTTGGGTACGACGGGCTTGGTGGCAGGCAATCCTGCCCAATGCAGGCCTTCCGCCGGAGACCGATCTAGAATTCCTGCGGCGGCGTATTGTGCGCCAGCCAAAAATCCTTGAGGGCTTTGACCATCTCCTCGAGTTTGCTCGATTCGGACGGCTTGGTCAGAAACGCATTGGCGCCCAGGCGGTAGGCAGCCGCAATGTCCGAGTGTTCCGCGGATGCCGTCAGAACGATCACTACCAACGCCGTGCCCGGCTGTTGGCGAATCCATTTGAGGACGTCCAGACCCATCAAGCGCGGTACCTTCAAATCGAGGAGCACCAGGCAGGGCAGCGGAAATGTTTGGCGGTCGGCGAATTGGCCGGCGCCGCTCAAATAGTCTATGGCCTGCTGTCCGTCGCCGGCCACCTGAATGGGGTTCGCCACGCCCGCCTTACGCATGGCGCGTTGCAGGAAAAACACGTCGTTCACATCGTCTTCGACTTGGAGAATCGGTTGCGTCGCTCATCCTTTCTTTAGCTGAATCCAGAAGTTACTGCCTCTACCCAGGGCTGATTCAAAGCCGACATGCGCGCCCATGCGTTCGGCCGCCTTGCGCACGATGGTCAGGCCGATACCGGTTCCCTCGTTCTCCGCGGCCGGCTGAATCCGCTCGAACACCCGGAAGAGCCGAGGGTGGTCTTCCGCGGCGATGCCGATACCATTGTCTTTGAACGACACGCGAATCCAATCGCCGTCGATGGCTTCCGCCGAAATCTCCACGCGGGGCCTGGTTCCGGGTGAAACAAACTTTGCGCCGTTGTTGAGCAGGTTGGAGATGCATTGGGCAAGGAGCGCCTCGTTAGCCACAACCTTGGGCAAGGCGCCCTTGATTTGAATCTCCGGTTCGAGGGGCCGCCCTGGAGGAAAGGCCTCCACTATGTCGCGCACCAAGCGGTCCAGATCCACGCTTCCCATGGGCAACTCCGCGTGGAGAATTCTGGCGTAGCTCAAGACATCCTGTGTGAGGCGATCGAGCCGGACGGCCGAACGCATGATCTGGTGAAGATAATCGATGCCTTGCGCGTCCAGCTTGCCGCCATATTCATCCACAAGGAATTGAGAGTAGCTTTGCATGGCCCGCAACGGCGCGCGCATGTCGTGCGATACGCTGTACGAGAACCGTTCCAGTTCACCGATGCTTTCGCGAAGCTGGCTGGTGCGTTCAACGACCACGCGTTCCAGATCCGCGGCTTGAACGGTCAATCTGTCTTTGGCATCGGCCAGGGCATTCTGCATGGCCTTGCGTTCGGTGATGTCGCGGATATTGCATTGAATGACCTTCCGGCCGTCTTCGTCATACACATTGCTAACGAATTCCACTTCGTGCCGCAGGCCCGCTTTGTTCAGGAGCGTCAAATCCTGGTAGCGGATGAAGGTATTCCGCTGCAACTCCAGAAATGCCGCGCGGCTCGTGGCTTCATCCTGGAACAGTCCGATTTCCCAGAGTTCCTTGCCCACCAGTTCATCGCGCGCACAGCCCAACAGGTCCAACATGTACGGATTAGCGTCCGTGATTCTTCGGGTGCCGGGGTTAAGAATGAGTATCCCGTCTCGGGCCGCTTCAAAGAGGCGGCGGTAGCGGACCTCCGAAGCCATTAAGGCGCGAGACTCCGTCCGCTCGGTGATGTCGTCGATGAACAGAATAATTCTCTGGAGACCGTCCACCTGGCGCCCGCTCAACAGCACCGTGCGCCGTCCAATGGTTTCAAACTCGTGCGTCATTTCGAAGTTGTCGAAAGAATTGCGCTGGGGCAGAACCTCCTCCAGGAAGGTGCGCAGTGTAGGAATGTTGAACTGGCCATTGCCCAGTTCATACACCGGGCTATCCTCGGTCTGAGGCGGAGATACGTGAAAATGCTTGTAGAACGACTCGTTCGCCGTTTTCACACGCAGGTCCGGATCGAGAACCAACAGCGGCGGGGCCGTCTCGATAATGGCCTGGGCGTAATCGCGCGCTTCCCTGAGCTCCTGCTCGGTGCTGTTGGACGCACCCGAGGGCGCACCGGGCGGCGCGGGTTTCCTGGCTGGGCTAACGCCTGTATTCATGTTTGCCTTGAGAATCGACCCCGCCCCCCCACGTTAGTTATGAGGGAGTTGTGAGTCAAAAATCTCTATAAACTTGCTCGCATTTTCAGTTTATTTTCAATTTAAGCTATTGGGGCAGCCAGGACATCAGCGGCCGGGGACTACGTCGATCTGCAACTTGGGGTCGGCGGCGGGCACGTATGCCGCAGGCAAACCCAACTCGCGGCGCACGATATTGGCTCCCTGGGCGATGGCGCTGGCCTTGTAGAAGGCGATCTCGCGATTCGCGCCTTGGCGTCCAAAGCCGCAGTCGCTCGATACGATCAGTTTCTCGGCGGGGATGTATCGCAGCGCTTTGCGGATCTCGGCGGCCACCTCTTCTGGCCGGTCGGCCTGTAGCGTGCGATGACTGACTGCGCCTATGCAGATCTTCTTCTTCAGATCGTGCTTGAACGGCTCGAACAACTCGATATCCTGCTGGTTGCGATCCTTCATCTCGAGCGTCCAGACGTCGCCGCGGCAGCGCTCCAGATAGATTTCGAGCGAGTTGGCGTAGCCGGTGTCGTCCATTACGCGCTGCATGTTCGGGTTGCCCCAGCAGGTGTGAATCCAGAGTTCCACGTCGTCAAGGCCCTGCACTTCGCGGTTGAAAGCATCCACCATGAACTTCACTTCCTCGTGGTCTTTGCCGTAGGTGTTCGCCATGAAGTGGAAGGTGGGTTCTTCGATCTGCATGCAGCGGCAACCGGCGTCGCGCAAGGCGCGCAACTCCTGGTTCATGGCCTCGGCCATGTCCCAGATCACCTGGCGCTTGTCCTTGTAGTGGGGCGTGTGGATATCGAGGAAAAGCGCCATCACCTGGGAACAGCAAGTGCCGAATTTGACAGGCTTGCGCGTCCTGGCCTGCGCCATCCGCCATAGCTTCGGATAGTCGAGCGGCCGGTGCTCGATCTTGCCGGTGACGTGCGGCCAACGCCATCCGGTATAGATTTCATTCAGCAGGGTTCCAGGGGGATAGTGGAGCCAGGGCGCGGTGGTTTCTTCCGGCTGCAGGTGGTCGCCTTCGAAGCCAGCCCAGCGTTGCAGCGGATAGTGATGCCAGGCGCGGCCCGCCATGTCTTCGTCGACGTGCAGGTCGCCATGCGTGAGGATGTCCAGGCCGGCGCGTTCCTGATCGTTGAC
>Ga0070761_10002936_pt1 | contig 10354 bp, 7 predicted proteins | sample HubBroMetageREF1_FD_66724 | JGI IMG/M metagenome (GOLD analysis project Ga0070761, IMG submission 66724) | Reference soil microbial communities from the Hubbard Brook experimental Forest, New Hampshire, USA - Hubbard Brook CCASE Soil... | ecosystem: Environmental > Terrestrial > Soil > Temperate... | reverse complement strand
CGCGTTCCCCAGGGGGTCCATGTCGGAGACGACGTTGCTGTCGTTGTCATAGGCATATTGTGCCACCTGCCCCGCCGCGCCGATGCTCTGCAACAGGCGGCCAAGCTCGTCGAAGACCGCGGACTGTGTCTTGGTTAGGGTCGCGCCGCTCGCGCCGTAGATCTGTGTCTGCGTACGATCGCCCAAGGCGTCGAGCGTGTAGTCGATCTGGTCGCCCGAGGCGTCGCTCACCTGGGTCAGGCGATGCGCCGCGTCATACCTATAGGCCAGAAAGGAGCCGTCGGCTCGGGTGACTTGGATGACGTTCCCGGCAGCGTCATAGGCGATGGTTGTCGTAGCGCCTGCGATCGTCACCGAGGTGAGCCGACCGCGCAGGTCGTAAGTCAGCGTCCTCGTGACATTATTGGGATCGACCATGGTCAGCGGCCGCCCGCTCGCATCGTGGCTCGTCACCTGTGTCGTCTGGCCGAGCGCATTCGTCACCGTGACGAGCGTCCCCGACGCGTCGTACGCATAGGTCGTGACGTTGCCAAGTGGATCCGTCATGGAGGCGACCTGCCCCGCCGCCGTGTAGGTGTAGCTCCAACTCCGCGTCTGGCCGCTGGTGCTATAGGGCGCCGTACTCGTCGTCGTGTCGGTCTGCGTCTTCGTGAGCAGGTTGCCGTTAGCGTCATAAGTGAAAGTCGTGGTGCGCCCGGGCTCGACGATCTGGCTCGGCAGATGGAAGTTCGGCAGCCAAGTCGTGGTCGTCACGCGCTGCTGCGCGGTGCCCGCCGCCTCGGTCTTGCTCAGCGCCAGCCCGCGATAGTCGTTCTGATAGAGCGTGACATTGCCGTTTTCGTCGGTGCGGCTCGCGACATAGCCATTGCCGTCATAGGTGATCGCCGTGGTCGCCGCCACGGTATTGGCGCTCGCCAGCTCGTTGAGGCCGCCCGCCTTCAGCAGATTTTGGTTCGTCGTGATTTTGTGCACCACCTGCTTGCCGAGGGCATTGATCACCGTCACCGTCCCGCCGAGCTGTATGCCCAGGAAATTAGTGAGGTTGTAGCTGATGGTCATGGCGTCGGCGCCGCCCGCATGCTGGCTCGAGATGGCGCGCCGCGCGCTGTCATAGGTCCAGCTCGCGAAGCGGTTGCCGTTCTCGTCGATGATGCCGGTCAGCGCGTAGGGGAAGCGCGCATCCTCGTAGAGATATTGGACGGTTGTGTTGTTGGGATAGGTCACCTGCGACAGCCGGTCGGTGTTAAGCGTCGTCAAGCCGGTGGTGTAGCCGTAGACGTAGCCCCGACCATCCGGGTCCGTCATCGTCTGCATGACGCCGTTCGCATAGGTGAAGGTGAGCGTCCGGCCGTAGGAATCGACGACGCTCGCCAGGTTCCCGTTCGCGTCGTATTGCAGGTTCTGCGCATAGCCCGAGCGGCTGCGGATCGTCAGCAGCTTCCCCGTCGTATAGCCGTAAGTCTCGACCGTGTCGTCCCGGTCCGTGAAGGTCCAGACATTGGCGCCGTCGTTGGTGATCACGCCGTCGAGGTCGGTGTCGTTGAGCACGAAGCTGCCGTTGAACAGCTGGAAGAAGTACATGGCGCCGTCGGCGCGGTGCAGCCGGAAATAAGGGCCCTGATTGGCCGGCCCACCGAAGCGGGCGGCGATGCCGCGGTCGAAATTCGTCCGCCAGCCTAGGCCGAGCGAGGACACCTCGCTGGACTGCGCATTATAGTAGCGGGTGAAGACGAGCTTGTCCGATCCCTGTGATTGATAGTCCGTCACCTCCTCGAACTTGTTGCCGATGGTGACATTGACGGGGTTGCCGACCATGTCGGCTGCACCATTATCCACGTCATTCGGGCAAGTCGGGCACTTCCCGAGCTGCTCCGAATTATAGCGCACGAAATCCGAGCAGCCGCTCGGCGCCATCGCGTCGGGGTTGCCGCCATCGGGGCAATCCGGCGTGGTCGGCGCGCCGGCGTTCTCGACCGCCAAATAGGCAACGCTGCAATCGTAGCCTTCGATGTCCCCGAAGAAATCGAAGAAGGGCGTCATCGACAAGACGTCGGGCGCACTGGGCCGATAGAAGATCGCCCAGCTCTGGCATGCTTCGCCTGCGGTCGGGCAAAGCCCGGCCAGACCGCCACCTCCGGGACAGGCCGCATCGACATTCGCGCCGTCCCAGCCGGCGCGCGCTTCTTTCACGGAAAATGCGGACACGGCGAGACACAGGGCGGTGACGAGCACCGCCAGCGCAGCAAGACGGCGCATGAATTAAATCCCCCCCGTTGACTCGGCGTGCCCGAAGCCCCCGCGACGACACAGCGCTTCGGGGTAAGTGTCGATCACAGAGCCGTGATCTGTCAATTGGAGAACGTCGCAGGTCGCTCTCGATTCGCGTTTTAAGCGTGTCCGGTACGGTTGATTTTCGGTGTTTATCGCGCGAGCACGACATCCGTCACGAATTTGACGCCGGGATTAAGCGAGCGCCAGCACGAGATAATCCTCGTCTCGGCTGACTCGCTGTCTCTGTGGTCAATCTCTTTCTGCCAGGTGCGGGCTTTCGCGGTTTGCAAGAGCAAACCGCTGGCGCCCGCCCGCGACGAGCGCTTCGCGCTCGCGCGCGGATCAAACGTCGGATCGTTCCTTGGTCGCGCGCGACGGCTCGCAGGTCATGCCGAATTCCTCGCGCACCCGGTCGATCAGGGCGACGAGGTCGCGCGGCCGGAAGGGCTTCCACAGGAAGGAATAGCCGCCCTTGGCGAACGCCGCGCGATGCCAGATCTCGTCGAGAGCGATGATGACCGCGCAGCCGCGCCGGCGCGCGAGCTTGGCGAGCTGCAGTGCGCCGCCGCAGCGTTGCGCGATGGCGCTGGCGAGGATGACGATGTGAAAATCCTGCTGCTCCAGAAGCGATGCGAGATGCTCGTCCGGCGCCACGGCGAGCACGTCATACCCCGCATCGTCCATCACGGCGTCGAGGAAGCTCCGAAACAGGTCAGATGGCTCGACGACCAGCACGCGGCACAATTCCGCCATCGACTTCCCCCACCCCGAGTACATGAACGATCATACACTCTGGGCGAGCAGGAGGCATTAACTATTTGCGGTCACGACGGTTTTTACGTGTGCGGGAGGGCTCTTGCGTGAATCCGCTGCGATCCATTGTCGGGGAGAAATGTCCCTTCTGGTCGATGACCACGACAGACGAGGATCACATCGCGCGGCGGTTGAAAGATCGGCGGCAGACACTTCGCCTCTCGATCGAGGAGCTCGCGCAGCGCTTGGGCGTGAGCCGGGCCATGATCTCCAAGGTGGAGCGGCGCAATCGAGCCCGATGACGGAGCACCGCTTTGCCGCTATCTGGTCGTGTTGAACAAGACCGCTTGAGAGGCGTCGATGATCGAGATACGCGATGCGACGAGCGACGATCTGCCGGCGATCCTCGCCATCTACAACGACGCCGTGCTGCACACGACCGCCGTCTATGACGAGACGCCGCGCAGCACCGCGGCGCAGCAGGAATGGTTCGGCCTCAAGACGGCGCAGCGCTGGCCCGTGCTCGTGGCGGTCGCCGCGGGCGAGGTCGCGGCCTTCGCGAGCTATGGCTCGTTCCGGCCCTGGCCCGGCTATCGCCACACCGTCGAGACCTCGATTTATGTCGCACCGGATCGCCGCGGGCGGGGCATCGGCACCGGGTTGCTCGCGCCGCTGATCGAGCGGGCGAAGGCGAGTGGCTTTCATGCGATGGTTGCCGGCATCGATGCCGCGAATGCGCCAAGCCTTCGTCTCCACGCCCGCGCAGGCTTCGTCAAAGTGGCGGAGATGCCCGAAGTCGCATGGAAATTCGGCCGCTGGCTCGACCTCGTCTTCCTCGAGAAGCTGCTCTGAGACCTTTCTGAGATCTTAAGGAATAGGCGTATGATAGGGCCGTCCGATCCAGGCGGCCGACCGCGCCGCTTGGGGCACGCGCGTATATCGGGGGCTGAGCAATGGACGTCATCACCAGGGGCGCGGAATGGGGCGCCATCGTGGCGCTGGTCCTGATCTTCATACGTGTGGCGAATGTCTTCCGCTACATACCCAACAACCAGGTCGGCGTCGTCGAGAAGATGTGGGCGCTCAAGGGCTCGATCAAATCGGGCTTCATCGCGCTCCATGGCGAGGCCGGCTTCCGGCCGGAGATCCTGCGCGGCGGCGTCCATGTGTTCTTCCCCTTCATGTATCGGATCCACAAATCCGATCTCGTGACCGTGGGCCAGGGCAAGATCGCCTATGTCTTCGCGCGGGACGGCGCGCCGCTCGCCCCCTCCCAGGTCCTCGCCTCCAACGACACCGAGGAGAAAGCCGATTTCCAGGACGCGCGGCGGTTCCTGACGAATGGCGGCCAGAAAGGGCCGCAGCGCAAGATCATCCGCGAGGGCACCTACGCCATCAACACGACGCAATTCGCCGTCATCACCGACGAGCGCGTCTATGGCCGTGCGCTCTCGGCGCAGGAGCAGGGCGTTCTCGACGCGATGAAGCAGACCATCGAGCAGCGCGACGGCTTCGGCCCCGTGGTGATCGCCGCCAACCACGACGTGGTCGGCATCATCACCGTGCATGACGGCCCCTCGCTGCCGCCGGGCGAGATCATCGCGCCCGAGGTCGGCACCGATCTCAAGACGCTCGCCACCTTCCACAACAATTTCCAGGAGCCGGAGAAGTTCCTGACCGCCGGCGGCTTCCGCGGCCGCCAGCTCCAGGTCGTGGTCGAAGGCACCTGGTACATCAACCGGCTCTTCGCGACGGTGGAGGCCGTGCCCAAGACCATCGTCCCGGTCGGCAATGTCGGCGTCGTCGTGTTCTATACGGGACCGCATACCGCCGACGTCTCGGGCGATGCGTACCGCCATGGCGAGCTCGTGCTGAACGGCAGCCGCGGCGTCTGGCAGGACCCGCTGCTGCCGGGCAAATACGCGTTCAACACCTATGCCGGAAAAGTCGAGATCATACCGACGGTCAATTTCATCCTGAAATGGGTGCGCGGCGAAGTCGGCGCCATGAAGCTCGACGAGAACCTGTCGGAGATCTCGCTCATCACCAAGGACGCCTTCGAGCCGACGCTGCCGCTCTCGGTGGTGATGCATATCGACTACAAGAAGGCGCCGATGATCATCCAGCGCTTCGGCGACGTGAAGAAGCTGGTCGAGCAGACCCTCGATCCCATGGTCAGCGCCTATTTCAAGAATATCGGCCAGAAGATGACGCTGATCGAGCTTTTGCAGAACCGCGCCCAGATCCAGCAGGAATCGGCGCAGTCGATGAAGGATAAATTCGCCGACTACTCGCTCGAGCTGCAGGAAGTGCTGATCGGCACGCCGCGGGCGCCGCAGGGCGACCAGACGATCGAGAACATCCTGATCCAGCTGCGCTCGCGCCAGGTCGCGCGCGAGCAGGTGGAGACCTATCACGAGCAGGAGAAGGCGGCCATCCAGGAGCGCACGCTGAACGAGGCGAAAGCGACCGCCGCGGCGCAGACCGCGCTCACCCAATCGATGATCCAGATCAAGGTGCATGAGAATGAAGGCGCCGCCGCGCTGGCGCGCGCCCAGAAGGATGCCGAGACGGTGAAAGTGACGGCTGCCGCCGTGGGCGAGAAATCGCGGCTCGAAGGCCAGGGCGAGGCCGACCGCACGCTGGCGATCGGCAGCGCCAGCGCGCAAGCGACCAAGCTCGCGGTCGACGCCTATGGCGGTCCCGAATACCGCCTCGCCGAGCAGAATTTCGCGCGCTTCGCCGATGCGCTGACCAAGATCAATCAGCCGATCGTGCCGCAGTTCCTGATGTCGGGCGCCCAGGGCGACGCAAGCAGCGGCGGCCTCATTCCCACGGCCATGCTGAGCTCGATGTTCGGCCGCATGATGCCCGACGCGCTCGAGAAGCTGAAGGAAGAGGCCCCGAAAACCCGCGCCAACGGGCCGGCCTGACCGCGGTCATGGCACGCTTCATCGACGTCACCGACGCGAAGCTCAAGATCCCGGCAAACGCCGCGGTGATGGAGTATATCGGCCGCACCAATCCCTTCGCGCATGCGGATCTCGGCGCCAGGCTCGTCGCGTTCGGCAAGGGTATCGCCGGCGCGCATGCCTATTGCCCCGACTACGACGCCTTCGCCTATGTCGTGCTCCACAACGACGCCAACGTCATCTTCGCCACCGCCTGGGGCATGAGCAAGATCGCCTTGCGCCTGCCGAAGAGCGCCGAGGCCATGGCGGATGGCGGCGGGCGCTCGGAGATCGGCGAGGACTGGCTCTCCTTCGTGGCCATTCCCGAGGACCGCGGGACAGTGCTCGGAACCTGGTGCGAGCTCGCCTTCCGCCACGCGCAGGGGCTGCGCTGATCCGCCTCAGACCGGATCGTATCGGTTCAGCATCACATTGAAGACGGTGGCAGGGACACGCAAGCGCTCGTCCGCGTCATAGAGCGCGCGAATCTCGGCGAAGCGGCGGTCGGCGTCGCGCGTGAGTTCCATCAGGCGGTCGAACAGCGACAGGTCCAGCTGCCCATCCTCACGCGCCATCGGTCCCCACATGTCCCAGGGCAGCATCTCCATGTTGTTGAGGGCCGCGACGTCGCGCAGCACGTTGTTGGCAATGAACCAGGCACCGCGGAAGTCCAGGACGCCGAACTTACCACAGTCCTCCGCGCCGCTGCGCCAGAGGCGCCAGGCGTCGCCGGCGACGATGAACCGATCGCGGGGAACATCGAGAGAATCGAAATCGGGCTTGATCCTGCTCTTATGGACTTCGTCGAGCTGTGCGTCCACCAGCACCCAGCGCAGTTCGTCGCCCTGCCAATACTCGGCGACACAATGATCGATGAACGCGCCGCGCTCGAAATAGGTGGCGAAGCCGCAGCGCGCCCGCGCCGGCACACCCCGAGCCCGCAACGCCGCCACGGCGACCAACGTAAAATGACGGCAGACGCCGACGACCCGCCGGCCGGCCGGGCGCGGCGTCGTCAGCGGCGACGGGTCATGCTCCGCCGCGTGGGCGAGCAGTTCTTTGACCGGCCGGATCTGCGACTCCGCCCGGCGCGCCGGCAACAGCGTTTCGCCATAGGCGGGCGACCAATGCTCATGCAGCAAGAGCCCTTGCACGGTCTCGCAGAGCGCTGGAATGTCGCGCGCAAGATTTTCGAGCACGCCGGGCGGAGACGCCGTCATTCTGCCCGGACGGCGATAGAAGTCGTGGATTTCATCGTGCGTCGTCATGCCGCCAGTATCTCGCAGCGCGTGACGCATGCGCTTGATCGGTCTTGCCCCGACAAATCGATCATTCTCCTTTTGACAGGCGGCGCGCGTTCTGGTAGCAACGCGCCTTCCGTTCCAAGACGGATGCAGAAAGAGACACGGACCATGCAAGACACCATCGTGGTTGGCGTGTCGGCCTTCTCGATCGCTGCGTCGCGATAGTCGCGCGGTCGGGTTCGGCCGGCCGCTTCACAAAACACTGATGTGAGCCAGGGACGACCGCTTCCTGCGGTCGCCGACGCCTGCGCGCATCGGGGCGACAGCAAAAGAGCGACGAAAATGACCATGGGATCGACGGCGGCAATCGCCGCCTATGTTCACGCCATGATGGGTGCTTTCGAGCCGGGCTCCGCGCCCGGCTGGAAGCTTTCCGAATGGCTCAGCGAAAGCGGGCACGGCGTCGGCGTCGATTTTGCCGCGGCGACGCGCCTGACCTCACCGTCGGACCGGCAGCACGAGCCACCGGCCAAGGACCTCGTGTTGGCGCCGGCCAGCTGGGAGCAGCTTCGTGCCGCGCTCGCTGCGACGATAGCGACGCCGGCGACGTGCGACATCGCGGCGGCGAATGTCGCCGCATTTGCGCAAGCGGTCGGCCTCGACGGAATTGATTTCGACCTCTTCCGCTTGGTCTTCCATAGCCATCACGATGCCGCCTTCGGGATGCTTTGCGGGGATCTCGTGTCGACGCGGCGCATCGACACGCTCGGGCTCTGCGCCATTGCTTTGGGTCACGCGCCCGCGGAGCTCATGTCCCGGCTCCGTCGCGGCCCGCTTCGTGCGCTCAACCTGGTGAGCAGCATCCGCTACAACGTCGGCCGCTTTGCCCTTTTCGTGCCGCAGCGCATTGTCGACGCCCTGCTGCCGCCCTCTGACGGCCTCGCCGATATCGAGGAGCAGCTGATCGGCGCGCCGCTCCGCCCGCAGCTCGCGCTCGATGATTTTGCCCATGTGGCAGCGGTTCGCGACTTCGTGCTTCGCCTTCTCGCCGGCGCCGTACAGGGCAAGCACAGGGGCATCAACGTGCTGCTTCACGGCCTGCCCGGTACGGGCAAGTCGGAATTCTGCAAGATGGCCGCCGCCCATCTCGGCTGCGATCTCTTCGCCGTCGGCGAAGCGGACGAGTTTGGCGACGAACCTTCGCGCAGCGACCGGATCGACGCCCTCAGGCTCGCGGAAAAGCTCGCGGGACGCCGCGGCAACGTGCTCCTGCTCTTCGACGAAATGGAAGACATCCTGCAACACGGCGAGGAGAGCCGGGCGATCGGCCGGCGCGTGCGGCGCTCCGGTTCCAAAGTCTTCTTCAACCGGCTTCTCGAAGAGAATGTCGTGCCGGTGCTGTGGACCGCCAATGCGCTCGACGAGTTCGATCCGGCATTCCTGCGCCGCATGACCTTTGTCTTGGAGATGAAGATGCTCCCTTTGGCGGCACGCGCGCGCCTCTGGGAGGGACTGGCGCAGCGCCAGGGCTTGTCCCTCACGCGCGAAGCCGCCGCCGGACTGGCGCGGCGGCTCAAGGTGGCGCCCAGCCTGATGAGCGGCGCCGCGCGGAGCGTGGCGCTGGCCGGCGGCACTGCGGGCGACATCGACTTCGTCGTGAGAGCGCTGGCGCAGCCGCTCGGGCCCATCGGCCGCGAGGATGCCGGCGGCGCCCGCTTCGAGCCGGCGCTCACCAACGCCGAGAGCGACCTCGCCGACCTCGAAGCGGCGCTGATGCGGCAAGGAACGCCGCGCGATTTCTCGCTGTGCCTTCACGGACCGCCCGGCACCGGCAAAAGCGCCTTCGCCCGGCATCTCGCCGGCGCCATCGGGCTCACGCCGCTGGTCAAGCGGGGCTCCGACCTCCTGTCGCGCTGGGTCGGCGGGACCGAGCAGCGCATTGCCGAAGCGTTCGACGAAGCGCGCCGCGACGAGCATTTCCTGATCATCGACGAGGTCGAGGCCTTCCTGTGGAGCCGCGACGGCGCGCAGCGCTCCTGGGAAGTCTCGATGGTGAACGAGCTGCTGGTGGCGATGGAGACGCATCCTCTGCCTTTCGCCTGCACCACCAATCATCTCGCCATGATCGATGCGGCGGCGCTCCGGCGCTTCACCTTCAAGGTAAAGTTCGACTTCATGACGGCCGCGCAGAGCGCTGCGGCGTATCGCCGGTTCTTCGGACGCGAGCCGCCGCCCGCCTTGCGCGAGGTCGCCGCGCTCACGCCCGGCGACTTCGCCGCTGCGGCGAAGCAACTGCGCTTCCTCGACGCGCGCGAGCCAAGCGACGCGTCGATTCTCGCGCTGCTGGAGCGCGAAGTGGCGGCGAAGAACTTGCCCACGCGCCGCATCGGCTTCTGAGCAAGACCGAAAAGCCGTGCGTCGTGCCACTGTCGGCGGCTCACGAACGCTGCTTCTTTTCATATCGCTTGAGCAAGCGGTCTCGCCGCAGCCGCGACAGCCTTTGAATCCAGAAGATGCCGTCAAGCTGATCGATCTCGTGCTGATGGCATATGGCGAGGAGCCCACCCGCCTCCTCGACGCATTCGGTGCCGCTCAGATCGCGATAGGTCACGCGCACGCGGGCGGCGCGCTCGACGCTGTCGCTGACGCCAGACATCGAGATGCTCCCTTCCTCATGCCGGATACGGTCGGCCGACATCCAGGCAATGATCGGGTTGATATAGACCTGCGCGCCGTTCGCGCCCGGCAACTCGAGGACGACGACCCGCTTCGGCACGCCCACATGCGGGGCGGTGATGCCGATCCCGGCGGCCGCCCGCAAAGTGTCGAGGAGATCGTCCGCGAGCGCACGCAGCTCCAGGCCAAACTCGGTCACCGGCTCGGCGACGATGCGAAGCCGGGGATCAGGAAATTTCACGATCGGGCGAGTGGCCAAGGCTACCCTACGGTCATCCGGCGAGCAGCGAAGTCCATCAGAGCTTGATGAGCCGCTTGCCCAGATTCTCGCCGCGATAGAGGCCGGCGATGGCGCCCGGCGCCTGGTCGAGGCCGTCGAGAATATCTTCGCGATAGCGCAGCTTGCCCTCGCGCACCCAGGCCGCGAGAACCGGCACCGCTTCCTCCGTCCGCTGCTCG